>LUMD01000039.1_pt1 | contig 85833 bp, 75 predicted proteins | sample 729651 | NCBI WGS metagenome assembly LUMD01 (sample SAMN03860272, study PRJNA289734) | marine metagenome | biome: seawater column; feature: ocean; material: water; isolation source: Red Sea water column Station 34 - depth 258m | place: Saudi Arabia: Red Sea | collected 2011-10-15 | depth 258 m | reverse complement strand
GGCTTGATCAGAAGTCCGGAAATTCCCCAGTGAACTGCTTCCGCCGAAGATTCCAGGTCAGCATATCCGGAAACAAGTACAATCGGCAATGAGATGCCTGCTTCCCTGATCTTGCGCAACAAGGCGAGTCCGCTCATTCCTGGCATAATCAGGTCCAGCAGAACAGCATCAAACTCATCTGGACTTTTCTGTAAAAATTTCCAGGCTTCCTTTGGAGCCAGATAACTTTGAACCTCATGGTTCATGCTGACCAGTGAAGATGATACAGCCTTCACATAATTTGGATCGTCATCTATGATCAGTAATTTCATCTCATTTCCGGAAACGCAAAAATGTATATGACCTAAAAAAGACGATCAGAAAATCGGTTCCTACACAAAACTTGCCAAATGAAAGACTCTGTGTCAGCTTTGAATTAATGCTAAACGTAACACTTTTTTTCAGATGTACAACTTTTTTTCTGGCAAAAAACATCACCCCCCCCCTGAAATAAGATATTTATATAATATATCAGTTAGTTACGTACAATTTTTCTTGCAATGCATTTGGATTGGTTTTTTTCATATTTTTTAATTAACTGATTATATTGATCATTTTATAAGATATTATCTTCCGTTTTTGCCAATTCTGGTAAAAATTAGTAAAAATATGGAAAATATTATTTTGATTTTTTTTCAAAAAACTGTTGTTACAAATCAAAATCAGGAAAAGATGGATAAAAATGAGATAGGCTTTTCCACAGATTTTCTTTGGAACACCCTGTGGGAAAGTAAAATCGACTATTGTAATGATATAGGAAAAGACTGTCTGAAAAATATACATAAAGTGCTCATAGCATGTTTTTAACCTAATAACTATTGATGTTGACAGAGAAATGATTAAATGTGATACTGAAATATATGTGCCAAATTGTCACTTTTATGGAGAACGAAAATGTCCACATTGACCCCACGTATTACGGCCAGAGTTGACGCTAAAACGCAGGAGTTGTTAGCAAAAGCCGCCGCGCTTTCAGGAATTTCCAGCCTGAATTCATTTGTCTTGAATGCTGCCGTTGAAAAAGCAAAAAAAATTGTTGATGAAGACCTGTCATTAAAGCTCAGTCAACGTGATGCCATGCTCCTGATTCAAGCTTTGGATCAACCAACAAAAAAGCTTGACCGCTTGAAAAATGCCGCCCAACGCTATGCTGAAAAATCCCAGGCATGAAATCAGTGCTGCTGGATAAATCAAGACACGACCGAAAGCGTTTTGATTGCGGTGTAAAAGCGTTAAATAATTATTTGCAGATGATGGCTAGTCAGCAAATAAAAAAGGATAACACCAGAACTTTTGTGTTGGAAGATGAACAACATCCCCAGTTTATCATTGGTTATTACACCTTAACTATGGCCCTTGTTGATCTTAATGCTTTACCGCTCGGTTTACAAAAAAAACATCAAAATGCCAACACTGCAGGTTTGATCGCGCGTCTTGCAGTTGACAGGCGTTACACGAAACAAGGTTTTGGAGAATGGCTGCTGATTGACGCTCTAACAAAACTGTTGTCTGCCAGTGAAACAGTTGCGTTCCCATTCATAATTGTTGACGCAAAAGAAGGGGTGGCATCATTTTATGAAAAGTTCGGTTTTACCCCTTTTTTGGATACCCCTGATAAGCTGTTCATTACTGTTGCGGAGGTGAGAAAAATTTTTTAGCTCACTATCAAAATGAGGAAAAGATGACTAATCAAGAAATAGGTTTTTCCACAGATTTGCTTTGGAACACCCTTTGGGAAAGTACTAATGACGGACTGATAGTAGTTAATCCTGACGGGTCCAGAACAGACCACTTACAACCGATGACTTTATTTCGACACGCGCGCTGCGTGGTGAAAAGTCTCCTTCAAAACGAAGGTTTATCAGGAACGCCGCCCGACCGGAAGGATTCTATACTGAAACTACAGGTCATACATTACGCAATGCAAAAGGAAAGATTTTCGGAGCCTTTGTAGTCATCCGGGACATAACAGATTTTGTAAGGCAGGAACAGGAATCACAGCAGAAGTATGAAAAACTTTTCCGGGAGTCCGAAGCCATGCTGGAGGCCATTCCGGATATGATATTTCGCATTTCCAAGGATGAAATACATTTGGACCTGCGGTCTTCTAAAAAGGACGATTTGTTAGCTCCCAGGAATGAAGTGATCGGAAGCAGCCTTGAAGACCAGTTAGCTGACCATTATGATGCTCTGCCAAAATTCCGTGAAGCAGTTCAACTGGCGTTGAAAAGCAGGAATCTTCAAAAAATTGAATACACTTTGAAATTTGGTGACGAACTTCGCTATTTTGAGGGCCGTATTGTGCCAAGTGGTTCTGATGAAGTAATTGCCCTGGTACGCAACATTTCATTAGAACATCAGCAGCAAGTGCTGAGGGAACTGAGCGAGAAACGTTACAGGCTTCTGGTAGAAAATATTCCTGATATTCTGTTCAGGATGTCAATGGATGGTGAGTTTCTTGATATACATACTCCTGATGAAAATTATTTAATGCTCCCAAAAGATAAGCTGCTGGGAAATAAAATTCAGCAGACGCATCCGGAATATTCAGTGAGCATGTGGGAGGAATCCCGGGATGCTTTGAAAAAAAACGGACAAATGCAATTTGCAGAATACAGTTTGGAAATAAACGGGAAAGAACAGTATTTTGACCGCAGGATGGTCTCAAGCGGTGCTGATGAAATGCTGATGATTATCCGCAATATTTCTGAACGTAAACGTGCTGAGCATGAATTAAAGCAGAGTGAAGCCCGTTTCAGGTCAATTGCAGAAGCCATGACTAACCCTGTGGTGATCAGCCGCATTGAAGACGGAGTGATTCTCTACGCAAATCAAAGGATGTATGATGCCTTCAAAGTACAGGATGGTGAATTGCTTGGTGAACGGGCTGAAAAATTATATGTCCGACCAGAGGAACGAAAAAAACTGGTCAGCGACATTAAGAAGCATGGCAGGCTGATAAACCAGGAACTGGAAATGTTGAGGCCAAATGGTGAACACATCTGGATACTGTTCTCTGCGTCAACTTTAAACTATCTGGGAGAGGAGGCAATAATAGCATCCTATGTTGATATTACAGAATGGCGCATTACTCAGGCTCAGCTGGTACAGGCCTCAAAGATGGCTGCAATTGGCGAGATGAGCGCGGGAGTTGCTCACGAAATCAATACTCCGCTGTCTACTATGCGGCTGTCGGTGGACAACATCAGGCAGGCCTTGAAAAAGGGCGATATTAATGCAGCAGAAAAAAGTTTGCAGCTGATTGATGATGAAGTGACAAGGACCAATTCTATAATCAGTCAGATGCTGAGTTTCAGCCGAGACACAGAAAATCAACAACGAGAAATATTTGATGTTCGCACTGTATTTCTGCAGGTGATACTGATGCTGAAAAACCAGCTTGAACAGCTTGGAATTGAAATCCTGATCAAGCTTGGCGGGAAGCTTCAGTTAGTTTACGGTTATCCTGTGCAGTTGCAGCAGGTGGTATTCAACCTGGCAATAAACGCCCGTGACGCGCTGAGTGGCACTGAAGCAAAAAAAATCGAATTCCGCCTCAAAAGAAGAACAGATAAGATTTTCCTGGAAATTGAAGATAACGGCTCAGGCATTGCTCCTGAAATCCGGCAAAGGATTTTTAATCCGTTTTTCACTACTAAATCTTCCGGACAGGGAACAGGACTTGGGCTTTCCGTCTCCCAAAAAATAATCAACGCGCATAGCGGTATAATAGAATGTAAATCTGCAAATACCGGAAAAGGCGCACTGTTTCGCGTCACTCTGCCCCTTGCAGAAGGATAACTGACTTTACGACCGTGTCATTCCACAAAACCGCCTTTGGTCACATTGGAGAGGTTCTCTTTAGAATTGAACCAATATCAGCTGAGGAGGGTAAAGTGCCAAAAGCGCCGCGGTATTCCGGAGCCAATCGTGAGGTGCAAAAAGCGTCTGTGATAAAGGAAGGTGCGTGCCGTGCCAGCAGTGATCCCTGAAGCGTTAGCGCCAGTTTTTCGGTTATATTTCGTGCATGGAACTCACTGTCCTCTGTTAAAATAACTAATTCTTTTAACGCGTCAATAGAACTGTCCAGCAGTGGATGAGCGCCTATTGCCTGCTCCATTTCTGCCAGAATCGCTGGTACAGCCTCAATGTAGCCTGATCCGCCATGACATTCCATGGCCTCAAAAATATGTGCAGGGGCACGTTTGCAGTTCCAGTATTTAGCTATCGCGGTGCCGATGCGGGCCAGCGAGGCTTCGCTTTCATCCTGTGATGAATGGTCAAGTGCTCTGGCAACACGCATAGACAGAACCATTGCAGATTCTGCCTCCAATGCCAGGTCGGCAAGTACATTGCGCATCAGCGGCTGATCGATCAAATATTTTCCAAAAGCCTTGCGGTGGGCGGCATAGTGCAAAGCCTGGACAAATGCCTGTCTCATCATTGCCGCTGAACTGGTGCAGCAATAGATCCGGGTACCCTGTACCATTTCGATAATTGTTCTTATACCATGTCCTTCATCGCCGACCATCACCCCCCATGTGTCCTGCAGCTCAATCTCTGCGGAAGCATTGGAGCGATTCCCCAGTTTGTCTTTCAGCTGCTGGATGTAAAGGGAATTTCGCTCACCTTGCGGATTCCAGCGGGGCACCATGAAACATGAGAGTCCTTCTTCAGTATATGCCAGTGTCAGGAAAGCATCGCACATTGGAGCGGAACAGAAATACTTGTGTCCGGTCAGGAGATAATCCGTGCCGATTCCCCTTCCGGATCCTTCGGCAACCGCATGGGTTGAATTAGATCGCACATCCGAACCGCCCTGCTTTTCTGTCATGAACATGCCCATTGTGGCCCCGGCTTTTTTGGTTACAGGAATATCACGGGGGTCATACTGTTTGGAAAGCAGACGCGGAATCCATTCATCTGAAATAGCTGGAGTGCTACGCAGAGGAGGTATGGAGGAATATGTCATTGCCATCGGGCAAAGGACACCGCCTTCAGTCTGGCACATCATGTAAACCAGCGCCATATTAGTCACATGGGCGCCTGGTCCCTCATGATTCCATGCAAAACTGGCCAGCTCGTTCTGAACAGCAAGTTCCATCAAATCATGATAGGCGGGGTGAAATGTCACCTGGTTGAGGCGCATTCCATAGCGGTCAAATGCCTTCAGCTGAGGGGGAAAACGATTTGCCTGATCTGCCAGTTCAAACACATTTTCGGCTCCGACAGTTTTGCCAAATGCACTGAGTAATGGAACCGATGAACGGGCACCCTCGCGAACCACCGCTTTACGAAGAACCTGATCGCTTTGCCACAGATCCTGGTCACCCATGTGAGGCGGCATATTTTCCACCTGATGGGTTGGCAGGTCAGCTAGTGGTTTTTCTGGGATCATTATTGATTGTCCAGTAACAATTCAAGAATCCTAAATGACACTTGATTTCAGAGTTTTTACAAGACAGTTTTTTTTATGTGAAAGTAAAAAGCAAAATAACAATCTCGTTTGTTATTCAACAAATCCGCCCTTGGTCATCTTTGACGGATCAAGCGCTTTGTCCAGCTCTTCCTCTGACAAATCACACATTTCAAGGGCAACATCCTTGAGCGGCCGGTTTTCAGCAAAGGCCTTTTTTGCAATTTTGGCAGCAAGGTCATATCCGATCAGGGGATTAAGTGTTGTAACAAGGATTGGATTTTTGCCGATCAGTGAGTTGATATGATCTTCTCGCACCACAATCCTTGAAACGGAACGGTCAGCAAGATTACGGGATGCATTTGCCAGCAGCCGGATAGATTCCAGCAGGCTGTGCGCGACCATTGGCAGCATAACGTTCAATTCAAAATTTCCGGACAATCCGCCCACACTGATTGACGCATCATAGCCGATGACCTGTGCACAAACCATGGCCATTGATTCTTCGATCACAGGATTTACCTTTCCGGGCATTATCGATGAGCCCGGCTGCAGCGCCGCGAGCTGAATTTCGCCAAGTCCTCCGTTTGGTCCGGAATTCATCCAGCGTAAATCGTTGACAATTTTCAGCAGACTGACTGCAAGGGTTTTCAGCTGAGTGCCAAGTTCAACCGGCGCGTCCACCGTGGCCTGTGCTTCAAAATGATTTTCTGCTTCATGAAATGATTCGCCGGTAAGACTGGAAACCTGATCTGCGAATTTTTCCGGAAATTCAGGATGTGTATTTATGCCGGTACCTACCGCGGTGCCGCCCATAGGAAGCTCTGCCATACGCACAAGTGCAGATTCCAGCCGTTGAATACCCAGTTCAAGCTGACGCGCGTAACCTCCAAATTCCTGCTCAAATGTTACCGGCATGGCATCCATCAGATGAGTCCTGCCTGTCTTGACAACATGAGCATACTCCTCACCTTTTTTCAAAAATGTTTCGCGTAAATATTTTAGTGTGGGAATCAATTCATTTTTTGTCTCAATGTATCCGGCAATCCTGATGGCAGTCGGGAAAGTATCATTTGAACTTTGACCAAAATTGATGTGATCATTTGGATGAACTTTGACCTTTAATTCAGGTACAAGTTGCATTGCACGGTGTGCGATCACCTCGTTGGCGTTCATATTGCTGGAGGTGCCTGAACCGGTCTGATATATATCAATCGGGAAGTGTTCATCCAGCTTTCCGTCAATTACTTCCTGTGCTGCCAGCTGAATCGCGTGTGCAACATCCTGAGGAATATTTCCCAGTTCCGCGTTCACTTTTGCCGCAGCCTGCTTGATCACGCCAAGCGAGTGAATTAAGGGACTGCTGATGCAGATGCCGCTTACCGGGAAATTGTCAACCGCACGCTGCGTTTGTGCTCCGTAAAGAGCGTCCGCGGGAACTTTGACTTCACCCATTGAATCTTTTTCAATACGATACTCTGCACTCATCTTGATCCTTTCGTTTTAATTTTAGGATTTTGTCCATTTTAAATTGTTAATTATATTATCCTGATAAAAAAATGTCGTTTTTGTGTGGCATTTCCTCAGCTCGATCTTGGAGAAGTAATACATTCTTGAGATGTTCAAGAAATTGCCATTCCCTAGAAAGCAGGAATCCAGTGAACTCTTCTAAATGAAAAATATGTCATTCCCGCGACAGCAGGAATCCAGTAAACTCTTTTAAATGAAATAAATGATAGGGGTCAGGGAGGCTGTTGCCTTCCTGCCCCCTATCACATAGGTACACCAATATTTTCATTTATCAAGTTTGCACACTTTTGTTTCCGATTTGGTGGGAATGATATTGTAATTGTAAAAGGAGTATACGACATTCCCGTCCATACTCGATGACCACCTATTACGGTAATGACATTTATGTAAATTCCGGAATAACAGCACATTTATTTCAGGCCAATATACCGCCATCAACAGTGAAGGTGCTGCCGGTAACGTATGAAGCTGCATCAGAAACAAGGAAAAGTACCATTCCCGACATTTCGTCAGGCCGGGCGATTCGTCCAAGAGGAATTTGTGGAAGAACAGTTTTCATATATTCATCATTCTGTGTCATGGCTGAGGCAAATTTTGTGTCCGTAAGTCCAGGCAGTAGAGCATTCACGCGTATATTGTCTCCGCCAAGCTCCTTGGCAAAGGCCTGCGTCATTGAAATCAGACCTGCCTTGGTAATGGAATAAATGCTCTGGTATCGCATCGGAATTTTTCCGTTGATTGAGGAAACATTGACAATTGAACCTCCTCCACAATCCTGCATAAGCTTTGCGGCAAACTGGCTCATGAAAAACGGCCCCTTCAGGTTTACATCCAGAGTCTTATCCCATGCCTTTTCTTCTGCCTCAATCGCAGGACCGAAATAAGGATTTGTAGCAGCGTTATTCAAAAGGATATCCAGCCTGCTGTGCCTCCTATTTATTTCTTCAAAGAGAGCATCAATCTGAGTAAGATCTCCATTATGGCAAACCATGCTGGATGCTTTATTACCAGATTTTTTAATAACGTTTTCAACTTCTATTAATTTTTCTGCTTTGCGACCAGTCAAAATCACATGTGCCCCAGCTTCAGCCAGGGTTTGGGCTACAGCGGCGCCAATCCCACGGCTTGCGCCTGAAACTAATGCGACTTTGTCAGTCAGATCAAACATTGATGGAAGTTGCATATCACCTCTGTAAACAATTGCACCCACATTGTGCTTCAAATTTTCTCAATACTCAACCGGGTATTTATTCAGGATATGTTGCAGCAGTTTTTGATGCATGTTTCTTTGCGAGATCTATTCACGCACGCATTATCTGAATCCTTTGTGACTAAAATAAGCTATTTGATTTTGCGTTGCCACTTGGCAATATCTTGGATAATATAATGCATGTTATTTTAGGAACCCCATCAATAAAGAAAAAATCTTCATCAGTTGTAATTGTTAAATCAAAACAATGGGTAAGTGGATTGCCTTAATTTTTATTACGCTTTTAGTGATGATTGTTTTTCGCATGAAGAGACCTGTTGACGAAAAATTGGTATCTCCATCAAATCTTACAATGTTTTTTCATCCTGTCCAAGGCGAAGGAGATTTGTTCATTGGTGGAATATTATTAATATATTTTTCCTCAAGATTGTTTTTGTCATTATTCCAAACCCTGCGGGATATATTTTAGACTTTTGTCAAATTCAAAAAAAGTACGTTCATTCCGATCCCTTTCTACCTTGTACACACTATGATAATATAAAATGATTCGACATTTGATGATCCTGTTATTGACTTTGTTTCAGGATAATTATGTCAGAGCCGGCACATTGCTGGGAGTTATCGCCGGTATCTGGAGTCCGGAAATGTTGAACAGGGAGCCGGTAAACAATATCATAATACTGGGTTTCATCGGATGGGGCATAGGAGCATATCTTGGCTATTCCCGTGACGGGAGTTCTCAATCATCAAAAAAAAGGAAATTCCGTGTGTTTGATGGAGGACGATAACACTCCGGAAGACGAAATAACTCTACAGAATTTCCTGTAGTCATCTGCGTCAATCTGCAGATATTTTTGCTCTCCTTTATAATATTCGGGCTATCACACTGACCACCTGAAATTATGGCGGTAAAAAGTTTTTTGGGCACTAAGTTTCCCATAATCCAGGCTCCCATGGCTGGAGTTCAGGACAGTGCTTTAACAATTGCTGTTTCAAATGCCGGAGGTGCAGGCTCCCTTCCTTGCGCCATGCTCACACCGGATACCATACGATCTGAACTGAAAGCAATAAAATCAAAAACCGCGAATCCCTTCAACCTCAATTTTTTCTGCCATAAACAACCTGAACATGACAGAGAGCGTGAACTTAAATGGCATGATATCCTTGAGCCGTATTGTAAGGAATTTAAGCTGAATTCGTCTAACATCACAAGAGGTACGGATCGAAAACCTTTCAATGAAGACGCAGCTGAAATATTAGCAGAGTTTAAGCCCCCCATAGTTAGTTTTCATTTTGGTCTGCCATCAGCAAGTTTGGTTTCGCGCGTCAAAAAATGTGGCACATTAATTATGGCTAGCGCAACAAATCTTCAAGAAGCAATTTGGCTGGAAGATAATGGTGTTGACGCAATTATTGCCCAGGGAATTGAAGCAGGAGGGCATCGGGGAGTATTTTTGTCAAATGATTATTTATCAAATCAGGTAAAAACATATCCTCTTTTAAACCAGATCAAAGAACATGTAAAACTGCCTGTAGTTGCAGCCGGAGGCATTTCAAATGCAAAAGAGGTTAAAAAAGTAATTTCCCTCGGAGCCGCGGCAGTACAGATTGGTACAGCTTACCTGCTGTGTGATGAAACCAAAACAAGTTCGATTCACAGGAAGGCGCTGAAAATTAAAGATTCCAGAGAAACTGTACTTACAAATATTTTCACCGGCAGACCGGCACGCGCTATAATTAACCGTTTCATCAGGGAAATTGGTCCAATCAACGCGCTTGCACCAGAGTTTCCGCTGGCTTCTCACGCAGTTACAATTCTGCGCAAAAACGCGGAGGCTGTGGGCAAAGGGGATTTTTCTCCGCTCTGGTGTGGACAAAATGCTGATGGATGCCGAGAAATTCCTGCCGCTGAATTAACAAAACTGCTGGCTTCAGAACTACAATAATTCTTTGTTCTTTTGTAAACTTTTCAAGTTGTGATGACTTTTCGCCATTTCATCAATTTCACGCAGTCAATTCTGAAATGAGATACATCAAAATATCATTCCTGGTTTTTTCATCATTTTTTATGATGCTTTGCTGGTTGCCAACTGCCTCGTATGCAGAAAATGATTATGCTGAAGCAGTATTTGCCGGTGGCTGTTTCTGGTGCATGGAATCTGATTTTGAAAAGATCCCCGGAGTTAAGGAGGTAATTTCCGGATATACCGGCGGAACATCCAGCAATCCAAACTATAATAACTATGGGAAATATGGACACATTGAAGCAGTCCGGATTATTTATGAACCATCCGTAATTAATTACAATCAGCTGCTTGATATTTTCTGGGTAAATATTGATCCCACCGACAAAGACGGACAGTTTTGCGACCGCGGGCATGAATATTCAACTGCTGTTTTTTATCTCAATGAAGAACAGAAAAGACTGGCCACTGCATCAAAAACTAAGCTCGACCATTCCGGAATACTGGACGAACCCGTCACGACTCCGATTATCAAGGCTGAAGAATTTTTTCCCGCGGAAGATTACCACCAGGAGTACTACAAAACAAATTCGCTTAAATATCATTACTACCGCTTCAGATGCGGACGTGATCAACGACTTGAAGAACTGTGGGGCGAAAATCAATTCAAATATAAAAAAATTAATCAAACTTCCAAATACAAAATACCACCCAGGACTGAACTTGAAATAATACTGACTCCCCTGCAGTTTGAGGTAACTCAGAATGACGGCACAGAGCCGCCTTTCAAAAATAAATACTGGAATAATAAAAGCGAAGGAATTTATGTTGATATTGTTTCAGGCGAACCGTTGTTCAGCTCAACTGACAAATATCGTTCCGGCACCGGCTGGCCAAGTTTCACGAAACCGCTTGAAACGGACAACATTGTCATGAAAGAAGACAGAAGCTGGTTCATGGTAAGAACTGAACTTAGAAGTAAATATGCGGACTCTCATTTAGGACACCTGTTTAATGACGGCCCCAAACCGGATGGATTGCGCTACTGCATCAATTCCGCCGCGCTCCGTTTTGTATCAAAAAATGATCTGGAAATCGAAGGTTACCAGAATTACAAAACATTATTTCAAAACTGAACAGACTCTCTTGAAAAATATTTTTGATTGGATTTAATACTACTCTGACCCTAATTAAACTTATTCTTCTTTTTGGGGATTGGGAGAAAAACTCTCACTTTCAGGCGAAGACTTTAGTTCGACAATTGTACAGGTACAGGCACTGAGGCACTGAGGCGCATAGTTTGGAAGATTCCCAGTCCTTCTACCTATGTGCCTTTCCTGCTTTAACAGGCTTACTGCCTGTAAACGAAGCTACGGATCATCAGGGTGTAGTAGTTCACTTGTTTTGTCAGTATAGTTCCTGGATACAAGAGCGATACTTCTGTTCAATTTGTTCGTGTTTAATGTGCCGACCGTCAATCACCATTTGACGTCCCGCAGACCATACATCGCGTACCAGAGAATCGTCTCCGGAAAAAATCCAGCGATCCAGAATTTCATCTTCAGCAGAGCCAAACACAGCCAAAGCATCAGAATCCAGTGTAAGCAAATCTGCCCACTGTCCTGAAGCAATGCTGCCTGAATTCCGTGACAGTGCCTGGGCTCCACCTTTGAGGGAACTGATGTAGAGTGACTTTCCAACTGATCCGGATATATCTGTCATTACATTTCGTTCCTTCCGTACAAGTCTCTGACTGTACTCCAGCATTCTCAGTTCTTCTGCCAGGGAAATTCGCACATTTGAGTCGGAACCGACACCGTATTTTCCTCCGGCAGAGATGTAATCTGTTCCTGAAAATATTCCGTCTCCAAGATTTGCTTCGGTGATAGGGCAGAGTCCTGCTACCGCTCCTGATTCAGCCAGATTTACAGTTTCTTCCGAAGTCATGTGTGTAGCATGAACCAGGCACCATTGTGAATCTACTGAAACATTTTCAAGCAGCCAGTTTACCGGACGCATACCATAATAATTTTGAACATCCTCAACTTCCTTCAGCTGTTCAGAGATATGTATATGTACCGGTCCAGATTTTCTTGTCTTAACAATTTCCTTTAAGGCTTCAGGAGATACAGCACGCAGTGAATGCGGTGCCATACCTAGCAGAAAATCTTCTGAAGCATCATGCATTTGTTTTTCTATTTGCTCCAGAACCCTTAAAAACTGCTCAGTGTTGTTTCCAAAACGCAGCTGCCCCTGCGCTAGTTCTTTGCCGTCTAATCCTCCCTGCATGTAAAAAACAGGTAAATGAGTTAATCCAATTCCGGTTTGAAGCGCGGAGGCAATTATTCGGGAAGATGTTTCGGCGATGTTATCGAAAGGCTGGCCACCCTGCTGATGATGAAGATAATGGAATTCTCCCACAGAAGCATACCCGCATTCCAGCATCTCCATAAAAACCGTTGCGGCTATTGCCTCTACATGTTCAGGAGTAAGGCGTTCCAGAAAACTGTACATTAATTTTCGCCAGCTCCAGAAACTGTCCTGCTTCTTCACACGCTTTTCTGTCAGTCCGGCCATCGCACGCTGAAAAGAATGACTGTGCAGGTTGGCCATCGCCGGAAGCAGGATGCGGTTTCGCAGTAGAGTGTCATGCTGATTAGGCTCAACTCCGGATTCAACGGCGGTAATTATTCCTTTCATATCTACAGAAACACGGACATTTTTTGCCCATGCTTCCGAAATAAGAGCAAGTTCTGCAAACAGATTCACATTTTCTCCATGATTTTGTATTGTCATATATACTGTATGAGCATAAATCAGAGCATAAAAAATTTAAACTCATAATAACTCCTTTCACTTCCTTTTAATTTATTTCACAGCATGGGCATCGCCACCGATCTTATCTTTCTGGTAGTAACCGCGTTCTTCAGCGGGGTTGTAATGCAGAAGCTTGGGCAGCCGCTGGTGCTGGGATACATTCTCACCGGAATAGCCTTTAGTCCATTTACCGGCGGACTGGCGCTGACAAGTGTGCATGAGATCGAACTGCTGGCGGAAATCGGTGTCGCGCTTTTGCTGTTCGCGCTCGGACTGGAGTTTTCCATTAAAGACCTCAAACCTGTCAAAAAGATTGCACTGATCGGCACACCAATTCAAATTATGCTGACTATCGCGATGGGTTACGGAATAGGGCAGCTGATGGGCTGGGATGTTAAATCATCAATCTGGCTTGGCACATTGGTCTCGTTGTCCAGCACGATGGTTTTGCTTAAAACTTTAATGAGCCAGGGATGGCTCGGGACACTCTCCAGTAAAGTCATGGTGGGGATGTTGATTGTACAGGATCTGGCGGTTGTCCCTTTCATGGTACTGCTGCCAATGCTGAACGATCCGTCAGTCGGCTGGCTCTCACTTGAAATAGCAATCATAAAAGCGGTGCTTTTCCTGGCTGGAATGATTTTGTTCGGAACACGCTTGCTGCCGCGAATCATGCAGTACATCGCGTTATTAGGCTCACGCGAACTATTTATGCTTGCCATCACCGCAATTGGTCTGGGCGTAGGATATGTAACTTATCTGGTGGGGCTGTCTTTTGCCTTCGGGGCATTTGTGGCAGGAATGGTTTTAAGCGAATCGGATTATGGACATCAGGCGCTTAGTGATATTATTCCGGTACGCGATCTTTTTGGACTGTTGTTTTTTGCTTCAGTTGGAATGCTTTTCAATCCGGCATTTGTGCTGGCACACTGGCAGGAAGTATTGATTCTTGTTGTGATTGTCAGTATCGGCAAGGGAACTATTTTCGCTGTTCTGGCAAAAATTTTCAAATACGGAAATGTGGTGCCTCTTGCTTTGGGTCTGGGGCTTTTTCAGGTTGGGGAATTTTCATTTGTGCTTGCGCAGCTTGGCCTTTCCACAAATTCAATCAGCCATGAAGTATATTCACTGGTGTTGACCACAGCGGTAATAACAATGTTTCTGACACCGATTGTTTCCAGATATACTACACGTTTATATACTCTTCAGAAACACTGGTTCCCTCATGAGTCTATGGACTCCATAATTGTTCCAAAATCAGAAATCCGGAATCATGTGATAATTGTTGGAGGCGGTCGTGTGGGAATCCGAATTGCTCAGGTACTGAAACGTCTCACTGTGCCTTCGCTGATTTTAGAACTTGATCAGCTTCGTGTTGAAAGAGCAAAAAAATTTGAAATAACAGCTATTTATGGCGACGCCAGTCATGAAGTGGTTTTAAAGGCAGCAAATACATCTTCTGCAAGACTGTTGATAATTACCACGCCGGAAATAGTAATTGCACAGGCAATAGTGGATCGCGCACGCATTATGAATTCATCAATTCAGGTAGTGGCACGTGCGCCGGGAGTAGAGTTTCTGGAAGAGTTTAAGAAACTGGATATTTCTGAAGTGGTCATTCCAGAATTTGAAGCCGGGCTTGAGATGGCGCGCAAGGCACTTGTACACCTGCATATTCCCGCCTCCAAAATTCAGCATTACACCGAATCTTTGCGGCAGGATTTGTTTGCCTCTTTTTACAGTGAAAATGAAGAGTACAAAATACTTGAGCAGCTTCGCATGGCAGAACTTCAATACGATCTTCAATGGGTACTTATCAAGTCCGGAAGCTTCCTTGATGGAAAAACAATTCGTGAGACTCAGCTCAGAACAAAGACAGAGTCCTCAGTTGTAAGTGTGGTTCGTGATGATAAACTGGTACCGAATCCGGATGCTGATTTTCGCCTTAAAGCTAATGACCGTGCTGCAATTATCGGGACAGACAGCGCACGGGAAAAATTCTTCCAGATGGCCGTTCCTGAAAATGATCATGATCCTGAATCTTGAATGAAACAGTCTATGCCCTCTACAACCTTGATACGCAGCGCAAAAATCGCAACCATGACTTCAAACAAACCTTATGGCTTGATAGAGAATGGAGCGCTTGTCATAGCAGATGGACTGATCAGCTGGGTCGGTGATCAATCAGAACTTCCTAATGAGTATGCCGGACTTCCGGAAAAAAATGCAGATAGGAAATTGATCACTCCGGCATTGATCGACTGTCACACTCATCTTGTTTACGGCGGCAGCCGTGCTAGTGAATTTGAGATGAGACTTAATGGAGCAAGTTACGAGGTAATCTCACGAAAAGGCGGAGGAATCCTCAGCACCGTTAAGGACACACGCAGTACAACTGATCAGGAATTACTGGAACAGTCACTGCCACGACTGGAAGCTTTGGTTGCTGAAGGTGCAGGGACAGTGGAAATAAAATCCGGATACGGCCTGGATAAGGAAACAGAAATCAAAATGCTGCGTGTGGCACGTAAATTAGGCCAGGAGCTTAATGTACGTGTTAAAACAACTTTCCTTGGCGCACACGCAATTCCCCCGGAATTCAGCGGAAATGCAGACAAGTACATTGATTTTATTTGTGAAGATGTCCTGCCTGCAGTACATAGCGAAAAACTGGCTGACGCGGTTGATGGATTTTGCGAAAAAATCGCTTTTACACCTAAACAGATTACAAAGGTTTTTGACAAGGCTTCGGCTCTGGGACTACCAATGAAACTGCATGCGGAACAGCTTTCGAATCTCGGCGGTGCCGTGCTGGCCGCAAGTTATGGAGCATTATCCGCAGATCATCTGGAATATCTTGATGCTGCCGGAGTTCAAGCTATGGGCGAATCAGGAACAGTAGCAGTATTGCTTCCGGGGGCATTTTACTTTCTTCGCGAGTCAAAACTTCCGCCGCTTAATGAACTTCGTAAAGCCGGAGTTCCGATAGCCATTGCCACCGACTGCAATCCTGGTTCATCTCCGCTGACTTCGCCTCTGCTCTGCATGAACATGGGCTGTACACTTTTTGGTCTGGCTCCAGAAGAAGCGCTACACGGAGTGACTCGTACAGCGGCACAGGCCCTGGGAATCCAAAACGAAGTCGGCACAATTGAAATCGGCAAAAAAGCGGAACTGGCTATATGGGATGTTGATCAACCGGCTGAACTGGCCTATAGGATCGGGCACAACCCGTTGGTAGAAAGAATTTATACTCAAAGCTAAGCAAAAGAAAAATGCGAATAGATGTCATCCCTGTAGAACAAAGTTGGTTTTTTAAGCAATTGCTCTAAGTTTTCAGTAATGAATATTTTATATTTCAAACTTTTTTAATTTTTCTTCGGACACATTTTATGAGTATGATTCTCACACCTGGCAAAGTTACACTCGGGGAACTCTCCAATATTTATTGGGAAGGTTCGGCCACAGCCATTAGTCCTGAAACCAGAAGTGCTGTTGATAAGTCGGCTGATCTGATAAAAGAAGCATCTCTAGCTGACTCGCCCATATACGGAATAAACACCGGATTTGGCAAACTGGCCGGTACACGTATTCCCGCGGAAAAAACCACCCTTTTGCAGCGGAACCTTATTCTCTCCCATTGCTGCGGCGTAGGAGATCCTCTTCCAGAAAATGTTGTAAGGCTAATCATGTCTCTCAAACTCATTTCTCTGGGGAGAGGTGCTTCCGGAGCACGCTGGCAGATTATTGAACAGATTTCCGCATTGCTGAAACACGACGTAATCCCTGTTATTCCAGAGCAGGGTTCGGTCGGTGCTTCTGGAGATCTTGCTCCGCTAGCCCACTTGGCAGCAGTTTTAATAGGAGAAGGTGAAGCCGTTTTCCAAGGACAAAACTTATCCGGCGCTGATGCCTTGCGGAAGATAGGACGCAAACCGCTGGTTCTGGCCGTAAAGGAAGGATTGGCCATGATCAATGGAACACAGGTTTCTACCGCCCTCGCATTGACCGGAGTATTTGAAGGCTGGCGCTGCGTGATCAATGCCTTGATTACAGGAGCGCTTACCACTGACGCGGCAATGGCCTCAACTGTTCCATTTCATGCAGAAATACAGGCGCTGCGCGGACATCAAGGACAGATCGATGCTGCCAGGTCGCTGCAGAAACTGATGGACGACTCTGAAATCCGCAGATCACACCTTGATGGAGATACACGAGTGCAGGATCCTTATTGTATCCGCTGCCAGCCCCAGGTTACCGGAGCATGTATTGATTTGTTGAGACAGGCGGCAAATACACTTGAAATTGAAGCTAATGCTGTGACAGATAACCCGCTTGTGTTGTCAAACGGTGAGATTGTTTCCGGAGGCAATTTTCACGCCGAACCAGTCGCCTTTGCTGCAGACCAGACCGCGCTGGCACTGGCCGAAATTGGAGCAATTTCACAGCGTCGTATTGCCCTGCTGGTTGATCCTAATCTGAATTTTGGTTTGCCTCCGTTTTTGTCTCCGGACGCCGGAGTTAATTCCGGATTCATGGTGGCAGAAATCGCTTCCGCGGCGCTGATGTCAGAGAATAAACACCTCGCGAATCCCTGCTCAACAGACTCCACGCCAACCAGCGCTGATCAGGAAGATCATGTTTCCATGTCCACACATGCGGCACGCAGGCTGCTGAAAATGACAGACAATCTCAGAAATATTCTGGGCATTGAACTGCTGTCCGCTGCGCAAGGTCTGGAATTTAGAAAACCGCTTAAGACCAGCTCAAATTTAAACAAAGTGCTGACAGGACTGCGAAAAAGTATTTCTCACTTAGAGGAAGACCGCAGCCTCTCCCCAGACATTGAAAAAGCCGCACAATTAATTCAAAATGGTATCCTGATTCAAGCCGCCAGTGATGTTCATTTTCCAAACTTAGCAAGCAGATGAACCCTGTTGAAGTTTCAGAAAAAAGCGGTCCTGTAATACTTGGACAGCCTCACGGAGGTGTATTCATCCCTCCGGAATTGTCCAGCAGACTAAATGATCGTGGTCGCACGCTGGCCGACACTGACTGGCATATTCACCGGCTCTACGAAGGATTGCTTACGCAAGCAACGGTCGTGCAGGCCAATTTTTCGCGATATGTAATAGACGCCAACCGTGACCCTTCAGGAAACTCACTATATCCGGGACAAAACACCACAGGACTTTGTCCTATAATAGATTTCGAAGGACAATCGATCTATAATGAAGAACGAGTCCGGAATCAGCTTGGAGTTGTCTTGTTATTTGATTGTCACTCGATCCGCTCAGAACTGCCTTTCCTGTTTGAGGGACAGCTTCCGGACTTAAATCTGGGTACGAACAACGGGGCCACTTGTGCTACGGAAATTGAACAGTCTGCTTTCGATGTTTGTTCTGCAGCCGAGGGGTATACTTCAGTGCTGAACGGACGTTTCAAAGGGGGTTGGACTACACGTCATTATGGAAAGCCTTCAGAAGGCATACACGCCATCCAACTCGAAATCACACAAAAAAATTACATGGAAGAAGTAGCACCATGGTCATTCCGAAGTGATCTGGCAAGCGGACTCCGTAATCAACTCAAAACTCTACTGACCACTCTTGAAGAAATAGTGACAGGACTGATCAACACCAGCAAAGGAAATTAAGATGTCCGAATCAAAACATTCCCCCCGAACCATCCGAGCTCCTCGCGGTACCGAACTCAGCTGCCGCTCCTGGCTTATAGAAGCTCCGTACCGCATGATAATGAACAACCTCGATCCGGAGGTTGCTGAAAATCCTGATGAACTGGTGGTGTACGGCGGAATCGGCAAGGCTGCCCGTACCTGGAAGGACTTTGACCTGATAACCGAAACACTCAAAACACTTGGGGACGATGAAACTCTGCTTGTACAGTCCGGAAAACCGGTAGGCGTGTTCCGTACGCATACGGACGCGCCCCGTGTGCTGATCGCAAACTCGAACCTTGTGCCGCACTGGGCGACGATGGATCACTTTAACGAACTGGAGCGAAAGGGACTGATGATGTACGGACAGATGACTGCGGGCAGCTGGATTTACATTGCCTCACAGGGTATCGTGCAGGGTACCTACGAAACTTTCGTTGAAGCAGGAAGACAGCACTATGACGGCAACCTTACCGGACGCTGGATCCTCACCGCCGGTCTCGGCGGCATGGGAGGAGCACAGCCGCTGGCAGCAACCATGGCCGGAGCCTCCTGCCTCGCAGTGGAATGCGATCCCACCCGCATTGATTTTCGTCTGCGTACACGCTACCTTGACGAGAGGGCCGACAAACTGGACGATGCGCTTTCCATTCTCGACCAGGCTAAGGCCGAGGGACGTTCGGTTTCGGTCGGGCTGCTCGGCAATGCTGGTGAGATTGTTCCGGAGTTGGTGAAACGTGGAGCACGCCCTGATATTGTGACTGACCAGACCTCGGCACATGATCCCATCAACGGCTACCTGCCAATCGGCTGGACACTTGAGGAGTGGAAGGAGAAGCAGAAGAGTGACCCAAAGGCTGTGGTGAAGGCCGCACGTTCCTCAATGAAGGTGCATGTGCAGGCCATGCTCGATTTCTGGAACCAGGGAATCCCCACCGTGGACTACGGCAATAACATCCGCCAGTTCGCATTCGAAGAGGGGGTGAAGGATGCTTTTGCCTTTCCGGGTTTTGTACCAGCCTACATTCGGCCTCTCTTCTGTCGGGGCATTGGCCCATTCCGCTGGGCAGCTCTTTCGGGAGACCCTGAGGACATCTACAGTACCGACGCAAAGGTCAAGGAGTTAATTCCGGACAACCCCCACCTGCACAACTGGATTGACATGGCACAGGAGCGCATCGCCTTCCAGGGGCTTCCCGCCCGCATCTGCTGGGTCGGCCTTGGAGACCGCCATCGGCTTGGGCTGGCCTTCAACGAGATGGTGGCCAAAGGCGAACTCAAGGCACCGGTGGTTATCGGACGCGACCACCTCGACAGCGGCTCGGTCGCTTCCCCCAACCGTGAAACCGAGGCGATGAAGGACGGTTCTGACGCAGTTTCAGACTGGGCTTTGCTGAATGCGCTGCTAAATTGCGCGTCCGGGGCAACATGGGTCAGCTTCCACCACGGAGGCGGTGTAGGCATCGGATTCAGCCAGCATGCGGGTTTCGTGATCTGCTGCGACGGCACTCCGGAGGCCACACGGCGCATCGAGCGTGTTCTCTGGAACGATCCCGCTAGCGGAGTGATGCGCCACTCAGATGCAGGCTACGAAACAGCTCTTGACTGTGCAAGAGAACAAGGACTGAACCTTCCTGGAATTCTTGATGGTTAGAGAATGAACATCGTGAGTTGTAAATTAAAAGTGTATTATCTGAAATCCTAGAGTTAGAAAAAAATGAAAAATGTGGTCGCAAGTGAACTGGTCGGTGCGGCGTGGCCATCGGCGCAGCCGGGGTCGGATCCGGTGCTCTATGGACACGTCTCACTGGACCCGCTGGGGGCGTTCGAGGCACGCAGTCTTCAGACTTTCCGGCTGGTGTACACTGTGGGGCGCTACGGGATTGATGACACCGGCAGCATCCGCGTGGTTTTTCGTTTCATGGGCGACTGGGGAGCGCTACAGACGGGAGACCCAAAAGGATACAACTACGTCACCGCCCACGCGAGTACGAAAGCGCGGCTCTCGCTGAACTATGCTAACACCGGGCATCAGCGCCCGTGGTTCAAGTCTCTTACGGTCAAGCTGCACGGCGGCTACCTGCGCGAGGGGGACACCATCACACTCGTTTTTGGAGACACCTCACAGGGATCTCCCGGAATGCAGATGCAGACTTTTTGTGAGCCGGGATTCGAATTCAAGGTACTGGCGGACGTCTGCGCCGTGGGGCATTATTACCCATTGTCTGAAACTCCAAATATCTCAATCGTTCCCGGGAAAGTAAATGACTGGAAAGCTGTGCTGCCTTCGCTGCGTCGTCCCGGCGAGGTCTTTCGGATGGGGATCAAGGCCGAGGACAAGTGGGGCAATCCCACCGATCAGGCTTCCGGACGCTTCCGACTTGAGAGCAGTCATCCGGTTCAGGGCTTGCCGGAAACACTCGACTATCCCCTTGGCGAAAAATCGATAGTGCTAAACAACCTTTCGGTTGAATCTCCGGGAGTCGTGCGCATCCGAGTGCTAGTCGAGTCAGGCGACTGCGTGGCAGAAGCCGGACCACTGCTGATCCGGGACGGAAGCGGTTCCGGCTACTGGGGCGATCTGCACGGACAGAGCGGCGAATCCATCGGCCTCACCACCTCACGGGATTACTTTGAATTCGCCCGCAACCGCTCCTTTCTGGACGTGACCGGGCATCAGGCCAACGATTTTCAGGTCAACAACGCCTTCTGGAAATACCTCAACGAACTCACTGCCGAGTACCACGAGGATGGTCGGTTCGTGGTGTTTCCGGGCTACGAGTGGTCGGGCAACACGGCGGTGGGCGGCGACCGCAACGTCTTTTTCCGAACCGAAGGCCGCCAGATTCGTCGCTCGTCCCATGCCTTGCTGGAGGACCGCACGGACCTGAACACCGATTCTTCCACGGCGGCACAGTTGTTTGAGGACTTGCAGGGCGAGGACTGTGTGGTGTACGCTCATGTCGGGGGCCGCTATGCCGACATCACGCAGGCGCACGACCCCCGGCTGGAAACCGCAATGGAAATCCATTCCGCATGGGGCACCTTCGAATGGATGCTGACGGACGGCTTCCCGCTCGGCCATCGTTCCGGGGTGGTCTGCAACAGCGACGGGCACAAGGGCCGTCCGGGCGCGAGCTATCCGGGGGCGTCCACTTTTGGTGCCTACGGCGGGCTGACCTGCTTTCTCACCGACGACCTTTCGCGGGACGGCATTTTCGAGTGTTTGCGGAGACGGCATCACTACGGCACCACCGGATGCCGAATGTACATGGACATCGCGGTGCAATTTGCCGAGGACGCGACGGTGTTCGAGCGCGACCCCAACGCCTTTCCGGACGCCAAGCTATTTTCCTCCCGCGAGGTGATGATGGGCGACATCGTGCAGACCTCTGCCAGCGAAGCGACGCTCAAGCTCAACGTTCTTGCCCACGCGCCCATCGAGCGCATCGAGATTCGCAACGGCACGGAAGTGCTGGAAACCTTCCGGCCCTACGCCGCCGCTGATCTGGGGCAGCGCATCCGCGTGATCTGGAGCGGGGCGGAGTATCGCGGACGCGGACGGCAAAGCACATGGACAGGGCGGGCTGTTTTCAAAGGATGTCGCATCGAACGGTTTGCCAAAATCAATGCCTGGAACCATGAGCGGCGGCTGGAGCGATGCAGTCGCGAAACCGTGGAGTGGGACGCAATCACCACCGGAAACTTCGGCGGCTTTGATGTCTGGCTGACCGAAGGCGAGGCGGCGGAACTGGACCTGAGCACCAATCGAGGTGCCCTCCGGAAACCGCTTTCCGAAATCGGCTTGGAAGATACCGTGCTGGAAGCGGGCGGGCTGGAGCGGAGGCTGCGCGTGTTTCGGCTTCCGGAAGAAAACCCGCACCGCGAAGTGCAGCACGAAATCCGTATTCCCCTCAAGTCTGAAGGTGACAACCCGCTCTGGATTTGCGTGACCACCGAGGACGGATTCCAGGCATGGAGCAGTCCTGTGTTTGTTTTCAGCTGAAGCTGCATAAACTTTGCAAAGAGCACCTTCAATCTTCATACTTGATTCTGTTTCATTAACCTCAATGAAGTAAAAGATTTATTATCATAGCATAACCACAAGTCCTCCTGTTTTAATATGTTTTCCGGAAGGCAGTGTGATTCCAGACTGAAATGTAAAAATGTATTGAACCAATAATTTTTATTCAAAGGCTGATCCATGAAAACACCTGCACCAAACCCAACCGACCACAACCAGTGGTATCCCTTCCAGGACCGTCCACTTCCCTCCAGAAGCAGCCAGCCTGCTGAGAACTCCGCAGTGGTTCCAGTTTTTGACCCCGCACCGCTGCCAGAAAGCTCACGCTTTGTGGTGATCGGGGCCGGGGTGCATGGCATGTCAACGGCCTGGCACCTGGCGATGTCCCTGGAGAAATCCGGCAAGGGCAAGGGATCCGAGGTGGTGCTGATAGACAAACAGGGTCCGGGCGCGGGCGCAACTGGTCTGGCCTGTGGCTGCATCCGCAACCTTTACATGACCGGACCGCTCCACGCGATTCTGCGTGAAAGCGTACAGGTCTGGGAAAGCGATCCCGTCAATCTTGGGTTCCAGCAGGTAGGTTATGTGTCCATCGGAGAATCTAATCAGGAAGCCGATTATGTCAAGCTGAACCAGAGTCAGATTGACAGTGGATATCCTTCGGACATTTACGTCGGCAAAGACGCTGGGGCCTTTCTGAAATCCATATGGCCGGATTTTCGTACCGAACACTGTGACGTGGTATTACACGAAAAACCTTCCGGGTATGCGGGAACCCACATGGCATGCTGGGGTCTGGACCAGAAGTGCAGGCAATGGGGAGTGCAGAGGGTGTACGGTGCATCGGTAACCGGATTCGATCAGACCAACGGTCGCGTGCAGTCGGTACAAACCAGCACTGGCAGCATTCGTGTGGACGAGGCGGTGGTGTTGTCCACCGGAGCGTGGCTGCCCACTCTCACCGATCTGCTGGGACTTCCACGAAAACTTGAAGTACATTATCCGGATGGACACATTGAGCAGGAAATGGACATGTGGACCTACTGGCGGCTTTTGGAAGGAGAAGTGTATCTACCTGAGGGAACAGATTTCCGCACTGCAGACGGCAAGGACAGCCCCGTGCTTCATGTTGAACTTATGAACACTCCAGTCGTGGGGCATGACGGAAAAGAAATGAAGGATTACGTGTACTGGTACACTCGCTATGCCGCCGAACGGGTTGGTGCTCCGGGACTGCAGGGCGGAACTATTCCAGTCAAGATGGGACCGGACGCGATACTGGAACCATACGGACACCTGAACGACCTCTATCAGGCTGACCCGTGGTTCGCTGATTACTACTGTCGTGTTACCGAAATGCTGTTTGGACGTTTTGACAACAACCTGCGACCGCACTTCAAGGATCGGCGCAACGGCGGAATCGGGGCCTTTACTCCGGACAACGTGCCTATATTCGATTGGGTGACGGATAACGTCTTTATGACTGCAGATTCAAACCACGGATTCAAGATGATCGGTGTGGGTAAACTTGTCGCCCGATTGCTGTCCACCGGAACCACTCCGGACGAACTCAAGCCCTTCGCGTTTCGTCGCTTTGCTGAGGGCAGGACCTACGGAGACCGCAACTCCAACTGTCCTTGGGTATAAATAATGATGTTATAAGCGGATATTATGACCTGTAGGCATCATATCATCTGAAGGAGCCTCACCATGCAATCTGCTGTATTCCTTCCTTTTGCATTGGTCCATTTTATCACCTTTGCAAAACTGATTTATAAATCCTCTGCACGCCAAATCTTTGACTTCACTGTATTTCCTGAAAAACCCACAAGTTGTCAGCTTTTCACATTCCTGAGCCATATTTCACTCCTCAAACATAATGCAGCAACCTATTTATATAAGCCTGATGATGCTGTTTTCAAAGAAGACTTATCTGGCTGTTTTACACAGATCAATTTTTTGTAACAGCCCTTATATAAACCGCATTTTATATTTTAAAATCAAGCTGGTCAATACAAAATCTCAAATATTCAATTCCATTAAATTATAATGTTTAGTGCGCAGTCAGATACGGAGGTCCATCATAGGCTCAGCTGTTGCATAGACATAATTAGGGTCAGAGTAGTTTAATTTCCATAAGTAACCAAAAGAATTCAACAAGAAATGGCTCGTTTACAAAGGGCAACTCCCGCAGGTATTCCAGTACATCTGCTTCAGCGTGGCAACAATAGCCAGGCATGTTTTAACAACAGTGGAGATTTTTCAGCATTTCTGTGGTGGCTCAGGGAATATTCAGAAAAGTTTGAAGTGGAAATACACGCGTGGGCTTTGATGGAAAACCATTATCATTTGTTGTGTACTCCTCAGACTGACGCTGGATTAAGCCGCATGATTCAAGCCATTGGCAGACAATACGTGCGATACTTCAATAGTCAGAATCAACGAACAGGCACCCTTTGGGAAGGTCGTTTCAGGTCATGTCTGGTGCAGCCAGAGCAGTATCTGCTTGATGTCTATCGATACATCGAGATGAATCCGATCAGAACAGCATTGGTCAGTCAACCTGCCGACTATAGCTGGAGCAGTTTTCAGATAAACGCGTTTGGAAAGCCGTCCGCGCTTTGTAAACCCCATGCTGAGTATTTGAAACTCGGTGAAACAAAAGCCGAACGTGCGGAAAAATATCAGGCAAAGTGCGAAAATGATTTAAATGATAAAATGCTTGATGAAATAAGAAACAGTACAAATAAAGGATTGGCTATTGGAGACGAGAGTTTTAAAATTGAGGTTGAAAAAATGACAGGACGCAGGCTCAGAGCTTTGAAAAGCGGTCGGCCTTTTGGCTGGCGCAAACATAAATGACATACAATACATTTAGAAATAATGTTATTTGATGTAATAGAAAAATGACCAAATATCCTGAGAAACCAGAAGCTGTATATTATTTTGGAACCTGTCTGGTTGATCTGTTATACCCAAACGCCGGCATGGCAGGCATCAAACTCATTCAGCGTGAAGGAGTGGAAGTCATATTTCCTCAAAAGCAGACCTGCTGCGGTCAACCGGCATTTAACGCAGGACACCAGGATGAAGCAAGGTCTGTCGCCGCTTTGCAGGTTGAATTGTTTCCAAAGGATATTCCAATCGTAATTCCTTCCGGTTCATGCGGAGGAATGATCCGGAAACATTATCCCGTCCTGTTTGAGCATCATGCTCTGGAATCCGAGGCAGAGTCAGTCGCCAGGAGAACATTTGAATTGACAGAATTTTTGGTACACGTGCTGAAAATCAAACTGGAAGACATTGGGGAACCGGTAAAAGTGACCTGGCATACTTCATGTCATGCAAAACGTGAAATGGGAATTGAGGATGAACCAAAGAAATTATTGCGTCAACTGAAAAACGTAAAACTGCAGGAACTTGAGCGCGAAGATGAGTGTTGCGGATTCGGTGGCACTTTCGCGATAAAGGAACCTCACATCTCAGCCGCAATGGTCACTGACAAGATAGAAGATGTTACCAAAACAGGGGCTGATTGCCTGCTTGGAGGTGATTGCGGCTGCCTGCTGAATATTTCTGGTGCAATGAAGCATTCCGGAATAACTACTGAACATCAGCATATCGCGGAATTTATTTGGCAGCGTACCGACAAAAGTAATGTTTGAGCAAAATCCATGAATTTTTTTCAGTTAAACTAAGAACTATTAGATAGTCTCACAATTGAGTACTTTTAAATAATTAAGAACAATGAGCACACAGCATTTGAATTTAGAAGAAGTGGAAAAATTAACAGTCGAGGCATTGACCGGTGCGGGAACCCGCAGCGAATCAGCCTCTTCACTGGCCAGAGCCGTGCGGGCAACAGAACGTGATGGTATTCCAAGTCACGGTTTGCTTTATGTGCCGACTTACTGTGAACATGTCAGATGCGGAAAAGTTGATGGTGAGGCAATTCCGGAAGTTTCTAATCCACGGCCTTCTTCAATTCAGGTTGATGCTAAAACCGGATTCGCTCACCCAGCAATTGATGACGGTTTCGAGGCCCTGATTCATTTGGCAAAATCCAACGGCTGTGTGGGCATGACTGTCCGAAATTCATACAATTGCGGAGTGCTGGGTTATCATGTTGAAAGGTTGGCAGATGCAGGATTAGTGGGCATCGCCTTTACAAATGCCCCGGCTTCAATTGCGCCTGTCGGCGGGAATAAGCCGGTAATCGGAACAAACCCTTTTGCACTGGCCGTTCCGGACTCATCAGGAGGAGTGAGTTTTGTGCTGGATCAAAGCGCAAGTGTGGTGGCCAAAAGCGAGATCATGATGCGAGCACGAGAAGGACACTCGATTCCGGAAGGCTGGGCGCTGGATTCCAATGGACAGCCGACTACTGATCCCGAAGTCGCGCTCAAAGGAAGCATGGCGCCAAGCGGCGGTTACAAAGGATTCGGCACCGGATTACTGGTGGAGGTAATGGCCGCGGCATTAAGTGGCGCAATGCTTGGTATTCAGGCCAGTCCGTTTTCAGGCACAACTGGGGGCCCTCCCAGGACAGGGCAGTGTTTCCTTGCGCTTGATCCGAATGCCTACTCAGGCTCAGAATTCAACGAACGCATTTCAGCACTTGCAGAGGCCATAAACAGCCAGGAAGGCGCTCGTTTACCCGGAGCACGACGTAAAGAAAATCGTCAGCGCATTGATATTGAAGGCGTGCATGTAGCAGATTCCGTGATAGAAAAAATTAAGAGCTATTGCGTCTGAAACATGAGGGACGATATTGATTATTCTGCGATAATTTGAAGGGGTTTGGTTTCTAAGGTTTCCTCTTCAGAAAAGTATGTAAATGGTTCAAACAGTTGTATTTGATTTAGTCAAACTATCTCAAGTGATGAACAAAAGCATCTTAGAATTACGGCATACATTTTAGGCGAGCCCTGGTGTATGGTCCGAACTCCTCTTCCTGCAACACCTTGAAATCCCCATGACAGTATTTGATCGCACGTTCCTCAAGCTGATCACGAGTTTCTGTCTTAAAAAAAACGTATTCCGGCTGTGCATTATTGCATCCGGTAAAGAACAGCACCAACAGCGGAACTGTCCGGAATACTTTTTTACAACAATTTCTCAACTTATTTTTCTTTCCTGAAACCCTGTCGCAGCCGCATGAAAACACAGACACTGCTCCACTCAACCATTTTTCCTGCAAGTTCATTCCGGAAGCATTCACGCAATGTTTTCAACTGTTCCAGTGAAAATTCTGCTGAAAGCTCCTGCAGGTAGCTGGATTGATTGTTGTCAGGCTGTGTATTAAACCATTGTTCTATTTGCTCTTTTCTGATCATGGTTGGAGTGCTGAATTCTTCAACCTGCCAGTGTTCGATGTTCCAATGATCAGATTCAAGCTGGACACGCAGTGTGTCCGGAGTCCAGTTGCTGCGAGGGTTTTGTGGATTATTGTATATTGCGACCTCAGCAAGTTTTAGCTTTTCAAGAAATTCAGCATCAAGCGATTCTTCCGGAATTAAGTTTGAAAGCCGCTGCCCCATTGAAGGCACATTTTCTCCAAGAATGATAACGCCTTGCTGTGAAATCCATTTAGATAGAGTTTTAAGATATGCTGTTTTTTCATTTTGTTTCTGCAGCACATTCCGGCCAACGAAGCGTTCAAAACATAAATCATTTATTTCAAAAGAAGCAGGATTCCCGGAATTGTCTACGGCAATTATGGGTTTAATTCCGGAAGCAGGTTTTGCATACATACCGGAAACTATTTGCTGTTCATCCTCTGTTTCAACCAGTGCGTAAACAGTCTCATCAGAAATTTGGCGAATCAATTCTCCCAGCAGCAAACCGTCTCCGGCATTGAGAACGAGAGCCAGAGAATTGCGTGAAAGCTCAGACATTTCTGTAATTTTTTCTCGAAATTCATTGAGTAATTCTGCAGAACTTCCCAGTGTTCTTGCTTCCCAGTAAGCAGTACTTCGGGATTTCTCCGCTGAGGCGAGTGAATGAAAAACCGCCAGTTGTGCTTCACGGTATTTTGCCACAGTTTCACTGACTGTTGCTTCAAATCCCTGCTCTGAAGGCTGATAAAAAACCCTCCCCTGCAAAACATCCGGAAGATACTGTTGCGCCACCCAATGATTACTGTAGGCGTGCGGATAAAGATATCCTTCTCCATGTCCAAATCCCTTACTGTCACGACTTGCATCTTTAAGACCGTCTGGAACTTCATCTGCCTGTTCTTTCCGTACGGCAGACATCGCGTCAAAAAACGCGAACGCGGAATTGCTTTTTGGAGCAGTACTCAAATACAGGCAGGCCTGCGCAAGATGAAACCGCCCTTCCGGCATTCCTACATAATCAAAAGCCTGAGCCGCGGATGTAACAACACCCAATGCCTGAGGATCAGCTATTCCCACATCTTCAGAGGCAAAAATCAGCATCCGCCGAAAAATGAAGCGAGGGTCTTCTCCAGCTTCCACCATCTTTGCCATCCAGAACAGCGCCGCGTCCGGATCAGAACCGCGCATTGATTTGATAAAGGCGGAAATGGTATCAAAATGCGCGTCGCCGTCTTTGTCATACAGCACCGCCCGCCGTTGAATTGATTCTTCAGCAATTTCCAATGTTATTCGCAGAATTTCATCTGAATCAGTTTGGCTTGTTAAGACGGCCAGCTCCAGCGCGTTCAAGGCTGCCCGTGCATCACCACTGGCAACATTTGCCAGGTGACTGCGTGCCTCTGCCGACAAATCCACTTTTTTGTTTCCAAATCCACGCTCCTTATCAGCCAGCGAAAGTTCCAGGATTGTCTCGATATCAGAAGTTGTAAGAGACTGAAGCTGAAAAATACGGGAACGGCTTACCAGCGCTTTGTTTACTTCAAAATATGGATTTTCAGTAGTTGCTCCAATCAAAATTACTGTGCCGTTCTCAACATGCGGAAGCATTGCATCCTGCTGTGCCTTGTTGAAGCGATGCACTTCGTCCACAAACAACACCGAACGACGCTGATGTTCGGTGCGTACTTTGCGGGCGGTGTCAATACAGTTACGAATATCCGCAACGCCTGACAAGACCGCATTAATTGACAGGAATTCAGCCTGAGTGGTATTGGCAATTATTCTGGCAAGTGTTGTTTTGCCGGTTCCGGGAGGACCATAAAAAATAAGGCTGGAGAGTTGATCCGCCTGAATGGCTCGGCGTAGAAGGCGTCCAGGAGCCAGTATATGGCTTTGGCCGACAAATTCATCAATCGACCTTGGCCGCATCCTGTCTGCTAACGGAGCTTCCTTGCGGATTTGACTTTGATGTGTGTGTTCAAATAAATTCACCAGTCCGGCTTGTTGAATTAGAATTGAATGGATATTTCACAGTTGAGTTTATATAGTGTGAGTTGCATCACAAGCCCATATAATTAAAGAGAATTGATTCAGGAGATTTTCGCTCAGACAAACACTTCTAAAATATGCCTTCCGGTTCTACAACTCAAGCAAGGATTCGTGATCTAAGCGCAAAGATTCATCAGTACAATTTTTCCTATTATTGCAGTAATCAAACTGATTCGGATCTTTTCAGCTGCAATGATGAAACTTATGATTCTACTGTAAGGGAGCTTAAAGCACTTGAGAATCAGTTTCCGAAGCTAAAACTGGAAGATTCACCCACCTTGGAGGTAAAGGCAGAACCGAATACAGCGTTTCCAACCAGGAAACATCAGACTCCAATGCTAAGCCTGGGGAATCTTTATTCATTTGATGAACTAATCAGCTGGGACGAAGACATTCGAAAAAGGCTCGGCGGCCAAAAACCTGAATACGTGTGTGAGTTAAAAATTGACGGTGTTGCTGTCTCCTTAATTTACAGGAATGGGATTCTTGAGGCAGGCGTTACCCGAGGAGATGGAAATCAAGGCGAGGAAATTACACCAAATATCAAAACGATCCGCAGCCTTCCTGTAATGATAAAAGATGAAAATTATCTGGAGGTGCGGGGTGAAGTATATTTGCTGCGAAAAAATTTTAATTATATTAATCAGCAGCGCACAATCAAAGGGAAACCGCTTTTCAAAAATCCAAGAAACTCTGCCGCTGGCACATTAAGACTGTTGGATAGCACAGAGACCCGACGGCGTCATTTGGATGTCTTTATCTACACAATTGCTGAAGGAGGCCCTCAGGAAACCCATGCAGGGAACCTGGATTATTTATGCCAGCTTGAGTTACCGGTAAATCATGAAACAAAAAAAGCAGGTTCAATCGAGGAGGTAGTGGAATTTTGTCGAAACTGGGAAGAGCATAAGCAGGAGCTGCCTTATGATATAGACGGAATAGTGGTTAAAGTCAATGAACTCAGACAGCATCGGCAGCTTGGTTTTACCTCGTCTTCTCCCCGCTGGGCAACCGCAGTAAAATTTTCTGCCGAGCAGGCAGAATCTGTATTGAGGGAAGTGGAAATAGGTGTAGGACGTACCGGGAATATAACACCTGTTGCCATTCTTGATCCGGTAGAACTTAACGGCACAACAGTCTCACGCGCGACTCTGCATAACTATGATCAGGTAAACCGCTTCAACCTGCACCTTGGGGATCATGTAACCCTGGAAAAAGGTGGTGAAATTATTCCAAAAATAGTAGCAGTTGATCCGACACTTCGTGCTGAAGCGGCACAAAAAATTGTTCCACCTTCAAAGTGTCCTTCATGCGGAACATCGGCGGTTCGTCCACAAGACGAAGTTGAGTGGCGCTGCCCAAATCAGAATTGTCCAGCTCAGCAAAAGGAAAAAATTTTACATTTTGTTTCACGCAGGGCAATGGACATTGACACAATTGGTCCGGCTTTGATAGAACAGCTGATGAGCAAAAACCTTCTGCAAAACGCGGCGGATCTGTATTTGCTACGGCATGAAGACTTGTCCGTACTTGAACGAATGGGAGATAAATCTGCTGAAAATGTGCTGGATAGCATAGAAATATCCAGACAATGTAATCTGGGTCAATTCATCCACGCGCTTGGAATCACAAATGTAGGAGAAAAAACGGCGGATATTTTAGCACAGCATTTTGGTACCCTGGAGAAGCTGATGTCTGCTTCAGCAGAAGATATGGAGCTGATTGAAGAAATTGGTCCTGTTACTGCGAAAAATATTTTTTGCTTTTTTCAGGATCCTGAACAAAAACAGCTTGTTGCTGAATTTCTTGAAAGAGGTGTTCGTCCCAAAGAAGAACAGATAAGGCAGATTTCTGAATCCCCTTTAACCGGAAAAATTGTGGTTTTGACCGGAACACTTTCTGAGCCCAGGGAGGTCTGGAAAAAACGCCTGATCCAGGCTGGAGCAAAAGTTAGCGGCAGTGTTTCCAAAAAAACTGACTTTGTGCTTGCAGGAGAAAATACTGGATCAAAGCTGGAAAAGGCTGAAAGACTGGAAGTTGAGGTTATAAATGAAACAGCGGCATTGGATTTTATTGGAAATGTTATTTGAGCGTTTTTGATAAACTGAAAATCACAAGGGTTAACATCAACATACAAAACATACTATGAAAGGAGTGATATTAGCAGCAGGTTACGCCACCCGTTTTTTGCCTGCATCAAAAACAATCCCAAAGGAAATGTTTCCGCTGATTGACCGCCCTGCCATTGATTTCATTGTACAGGAAATGGCTGATGCTGGTATCAAGGATATTTTGCTTGTTTGCCTATCCGGACGATATTGTGCTGGGCGAGCAACCTCTTGCCAGGCAGTTGATTGAGACATGGGAAAAAACGGGCAATACTGTGTTGGCCGTTAAAGAAATGAATGAAGACCAATTATACAGATATGGGGTAATTGATCCTGAAAAGTCCGGAAAGATTATGCGTGTTAAAAAAATGGTGGAGAAACCTGCACATGGCACTGCTCCCAGCCGCTTCGTTTCGTACGGACGTTACCTTTACACTTCCGATCTTTTTGACGCTTTGAGAGCCAGTGACAAAAATCACTCACACCAGGAAGAATTCACACAAACTGAAGCAATTAATCATCTGGCAACCAGCGGCCGCGTTTCCGCCGTACAGTTCGAAGGAACTCGTTACGATCTGGGAGAACCATTAGGATTCCTGACTTCTGCAATGCAAATAGGCTTGCAGCGTCCGGAATTCAAGCAAGCTCTGCTGGATGAAATGCAGAGATTGATTAAGTTACACGGTGGAAAATAAAAGAAATAATACAAAACAATAAATGGAAAATACTGAATTGATTTTAATACGTCACGGAGAAACCGTGTGGAATACTCAGTTACGAATGCAGGGCAGTTTAGACAGTGATCTTTCCGCTAAAGGCAAGGAACAAATTCAGGCCCTGGGGAAGTGGATGAAAAATGTTCCATTCGACCATCTTTATTGCAGCGACGCTCCCCGTGCACGGAAAACAGCAGAAGCAATTACCTGCTTTTCAGGACATAATCTGATTATTGATCAAAGACTGCGTGAGAAAAACCTTGGAATTTTCGAAGGCCTGACATCAGAAGAAGCCCGTGAGAAACATCCGGAAAGCTTTCAGCTGTTCAAAACCGCAGGAGCAAACTATGCAATTGATCAAGGTGAAAGCACACAGCAGCTCCAGGACCGTGCATTGGAGGCAATTGAGGAAATTCGACTTAGTCATCCCCAACAGGTGGTGCTGCTAGTAACACATGGCGGTGTGGTTCGAGTTATAATGAAGCATGTGCTGGGACTGCCGGTTGACGCACCAACCCGTTTCATTATCAGCAATACAGGAATGTTCCGTGTAGTCTGGAAAGAAAAATGGATTGTGGCCGAAATGGGCGCTGTTCCTCATCTGGAAAAAATAAACAATGTTTCCAAGTTAGCTTAGTCAATATTTTTTATAGCAGGAAAACAGTTAATCCAGAACTTTAACAAATCAAATTGAATTCAGCTCTAATTGTTCCTCAATAAAAGTGCAACGCTATATCTCTACTCTTGAGTTTTGAGTCTATTAAAATTTCTTCAGCGAAAAGAAACGGAACACTTGTTATGGGAGACTGAAGATTCCGGACTAACTGTTCAGGTTTGGGAAAAACAGGAGCGCAGGGAATTACGCTTTGGAAACCACATCCTGCAGAGCGTTTATTCGCGATCCAATCCAAACCACATGGTATTGCCATACTCGCGATTCATGCTGCTGGGACTGAACTTCTTTCCCAACCCCAAAACTGCCCTGCATTTAGGACTTGGAGGTGGCAGTATTCCGCGTTGGCTGCACAATCAGTTTCCACATCTTCAACAAACCATAATTGAATCGAGTTCGGCGGTGATCGAAGCAGCACAACGCTTTTTTGATTTTCCCGTTGACAAACGGCTGAATGTAATTCTGGCTGACGCGACACAAATCATTAAAAAACTGAATTCGGAATTTGATCTCATATTTCTGGACGCATTCGGTGAATATGGAGCTCCGGAAGAGTCTGCACATACAGAATTTTTACATGACCTGAGTTGCTGCCTGAATAAAGAAGGCTGGCTTGTTGGAAATTTGTGGACAATTACCGGAGATTTTATGGAACGTCGTGCGCAGTGGGAATCCACTTTCAGGCAGCTGTTTCAGGCACGTGCCAATGAGAAAGGGAATATCATACTCTACGCCAGCCAAAATTCAAAAACGCATGACAAGCAAACAATTAAGGAAATTTCAAAATATCTGCATAAACGTCACCAACTTGATTTTCACAGAATGCAGAACAAATTAGAAGCGGTTGCGTGATGAGAGGAGCATGATGAGAACAATTATTGTTTATTTATTTTATTTTTGCTGTTTTAGTTTTTTCCTTATCTCCTGCGCCAAGAATGAAAGTAGTTCAGGCAGTTCCAGTTCTTCATCCACAACATCCACGTCTGACAATACAACATCTTCCTCAGACAACACAACAACTGCTTCTGACAAAACAACATCATCATTTGCAGTTTCAGAAATCACGCAAACCAACCAGGGAGACGGCTATCTTAGCGGCTCATTTGTAGTACCAAGTGATGGAATTTCTTTTATGTTAGGCACATTCATGGATAACAATTCAGCTGTTTCATTTTATTCTCTGTCTGATCCGGATGGGACGAATATCTTAAGCTCGTCTTCAGTATTGTATAATAAAGCATCCGGAAGCGGAGGAGATTATGGATTTGCCAATGTTCTGGTACCACAGACTTCGAGCTTCAGTGCCAAGGCAGGGACATGGACCTTTAAAAACTACAATAATGATCGTGTGAAAATTGGTTTGCGCACAGGTTCCGCTCCAACTTCCACAACATTCACTGTACAGCCCTACATCACAGGCACAACATGGTCAGCAAGTGATATCTCTGCCACATTAACTGTTATGTCAAATATCTACTCAACTAATGGAATCACCCTGACAATCAAAGATACGATTACTATCAGTGAAAGCCAGTATGCCGCCGTAAGCTATAGTTTTACCAATTCAACAACTTCCGCGCTTATTTCACAGGGAAGTACTGATACAGTGAATTTATTTTTTGTTGAAGATCAGCCTTCAGGTGAAACTGCTCTTTATGGTGTTTCAGGAGGACTTCCGGGGCCAATGGGCATTGCCAGTTCATGGAACGGTGTGTTGAATTTTCTCACTGCACACGCGACCGGTACAACTCTGAACACACAACTGCTCGCTGAAACAGCGGCTCATGAAATGGGCCACTGGCTTGGGCTTTTCCACACTACTGAATCAGGTGGCATTTCATTTGATATATTATCTGATACTGCTGAATGCCCAATCAGCCGTGATAATGACAGTAATGGCAAAGTCTTACCCGAAGAATGCGACGGATACGGCGCGGACAACGTGATGTTCTGGACAGCATGGTCACCTTCATCACAAGCTGCGGGAAAAAAACAAGATACATTATCCACCGAACAGAAATACGTTTTGAAGTATTCACCGCTTGCAAAGTAAACTTATTGACCAAAAAGAAACAATAATCACATAGAAAAGAGGGATTATGAAGTATGTAATATTATTTTGTTTAGTATTTTGGAACATTTCCGGAATCGCGGCTGCGGATCCTGATAAGGATAAGGTTATCAAATTGCTGGAAGGGCGTCATTGGGAATTGGATGCTGAAGCATTTCAGCGTCTGGGAGAGGGAACAGACAATGTTTTGATAGAAATTGCAGGAAACACTTCCTTGATTAATATTTTACGTTTTCGAGCAATACAGGTATTGTCTTTATTTCCCACTGATAACACTGCTGATTTTCTGGAAAATACAGCGGATAAATCATTCGCCTCAATGGCAAGACGTGGATTTGAAGCGATGAAAAGTGGTTTCGCCAAAACTCAGCCAAAAAGAGTCAAACAACTGGCCGCTCGTTTATTGAATCACCGCAATGCTCATTTACGCATTTCGGCAGCTCGTTACATGCGCGAAGTGGATGTTATTCAATTCAAAAGTTTCCTGAATGCAGAGAAGGACAGTTGGGTGAGGAAAGAAGCTCAGAAATAATTCTATGACCCACGAGAAATATTGAAGTTTGTTCAGAAAAATTGAATATCTGAAGTTTTAAAAGTGTAAAATTGATAGTTTGCGTCCGGCAATACTGTGGGGAAGGCATACTTTGGGTCATTGATCAAATTGTAAACAGCAGGATCCTGAGCTTTTAATTTTTCCTTAGTATTCGGACACCATTCTGATCGGGATTTCTTGCGTCCCGCGGTAGAGTCATGCATGCCGAAATTGGAACTGACAGACCAGTAGATATATTCAGTCATCTGTGTCGCATAGTCAGCTGACGGATCAGCATAAAAGTACCAGGCCTCACCTTCATCAACCAAATCTGACCATACTGGACAGGAGGTGTTATTGTAAGTCCAGTTACATTCATCTTTTGCACATCTTTGTTCCCCGCCTCTGGCCGTATCCATTGCTTTTGCTAAAGATGATGTAGAAGTATTAGATTCCCCAAAAATCTTTGGATAAACATTTGAATAACCCTGCTGGGTAATCAGATGAAATATTTCCTCAATACTTGCGTCATGATTATCTCCATCCGCATAATTGTCCAGTGTCTCGTAAGCGCCTAATCCTGAGTATTTATCGGCGCCGGCTTCATCAAGAGCATCCGGATTTATTTCAACAGAATTCCCATCCTCGAGATTATACATACTCACATAAGTACTTAGTTTATGCAGCAGTGCAGTCACACACGTATTGTCCGGAGTGCCGTCTTCATTATTGTCAATAAGCTCAGCGGTTATGTTTGCTGCATGCAGCAATTTGCCATCAGGTACTTCCGAAGTAGCTAAAATATTGATGCCAAAGACAGCTAAACCTTTGGAATAGTTGGCGCTTTTTGCTGCTTCGATTGTTACCTTGTTTGATACCGAACCCCCCACTTTCCCGACTACTGTCACAGAACTTTTACAGGCAGTAGGTGATTCTGGAGAAGTTTTAAAACTTTTACCCAGATTATTTTCTTCATTTTCATCTTCGTCACCCTGATGTTCATCATCTTCATCTTTTTTATGATCTTCATCCTCATCTTCTTCTTCCTCATGATCCCTGTCATTATCATTATCTTCTTCCTCCTCTTCCTCACATTCTTCATCATTTTCTTCACAATGCTCGTCTGCTTGTGCTTTAACATGTAACCAAAATTCAGTTCCATTGTATTGAATGATCAGCGGGGATGTCAGAAAAAGCAGGAAAATTAGGATGGTCAGTATATTTCTCATGGATCTCAGGATGGATGTATACGAGCAAACTGCAGAAATTATTCAGAATGCTTAATATACAATTATTATGGAACAGCAGTCCACTGCAAAAGAAGTGACAATACTTAGATGGTAGTTAATTTTTTAATTTTTATGACTTTGATTATTTCATTAATGTTCCTCTTTTAGAAAGTTTGAATGTCCGAAGTTGAATAGGTGTAATAAGAATAACTTGCATCCGGCATCACCGAGGGAAACGCGTAGGTTGAGTTATCAATCAAATTATAGACTGTAGGATCCTGCGCTAATAATTCAGCTTTTGTATTGGGGCACCATTCGCTGTCTGCTTTGGTCTTGCCTGCAGTTGAATCATGCATTCCAAAATATGAACTCACCGCCCAGTAAATATATTCAGTCATCTGGGTTGCATAGTCAGCGGAAGAATCTGTATAGAAATACCATGCTTTGCCTGAATCTACTGAACCATTATCTGGGCAGGTTGAATTGTTGTAAGTCCATGTACATGACTCTTCTGCGCATCTTTGTTCACCTCCTCTGGCTACATCCATAGCCTGGGCCAAAGTTGAAGTTGAGGTATTAGACTCACCAAAAACTGTTGGGTAAACACTTGAATACCCTCGTTGAGTAATCAGGTGAAATATTTCCTCTATGCTTGCATCATGAGAAGAATTATCAGCATAATTCACCCTTGTCTCTTCGTGTCCTAATCCCATTGATACTGAATCCCCGGCGCTATCTACCACTCCGGCATTGTCCAATGGAGATAGATCTACTGTTACAGTAGCATTATCTTTACTATGCATATTAACATAAGAACTTATTTTAAGGACCTCTGACAAGACACAGAGATTGTCAACTGTACCATCCTCATTATTATCAACTAACTCTGCTGCAACGTTTGCTGCATGTAAAAGTTTTGCGTCCGGAACATCAGTAGTTGCTAAAATATTAATTCCAAATACAGTTAATCCTTTTGTAAAGTTTGCACTTTTAGCCAAGGCAGTAGTTACTTTATTTGATGAATTATCACCAACTTTTCCAACATGCGTGTAAGAGACTGTGCATGATGTTGATGAACTTGATGATGTTGATGCAGTAGATGAAGTTGATGAATCATCAGACTTCTTACAGCCTGAAATGATAAATATCAGCAGTGTTATTGCAAGTAAATTTCCAAGTATTTTCATTTTGCCTCCTCAGTGAAAGAATCTAATGATTATATAACAAAATTGAAATTGTATAAGATTTGGGGTACATATCAGAAAATCTGATGCATATAACTACAGGCTACAAACATTTAACTCATTATTCTTCAGCAAACGGATCCAGAAGTTTTTTCCACAATATCCGATTACTCTGTCTGACTTCTAACTTTCTGTCACCGATTTGAATCTCAACTTTTTGCGCATTGGCTAATATACGGAAATCATCTTTGCTGTACGGAAGCTCGTACTCCTCCCACCATTCTTCACCTAATTCATTTGTAAAATAAGGATCATCAATAATATCAATTTCTTTACTATCGGCAATGGCTTTTACTTCCTTACCATCCATTAACGGGAACTTCCCGTAGTAAGTCAGGATAATCCAGTAATCTTCACCAGGGCAGTCTTCACCTTCTATGCAGCGTAGAACTGCCTCTACAAGTAAAAGTTGTCCTTCTCCTTCAGTTTCACCTCCATCTATCAGTTTTTTCACACCTGTCTCATATTGAGTACCATCACTATAAGTGATAACTTTTAACTTTGGGGTACATCCAAAAAGAAATAATATTGTAAAGCTGATAAGCATAAAACGTATTAATTTCATATAATTCTCCTTTTTCAAATAGTTTGTTTAATTTTGAACATGAGTGTCCAAAACGTCCCCCCCGTTCATGTCAAGCTAAAATATTTCAAATTTCACAATTATTGTATATGTAATAATCTATGCCTGGATAAAATCCTAATCCGGACATGTCCCGTGATTATTCAGTTTTGAAATATTTTTATTCTGTTGAGTTAATTCTGCACAAACATTTTTCCGGGAATAATATTGAAATCAATATTTATGAATCAAACCAAAGTATGGATTACTTTTTACCCTTATTTTTTCAAAATAGTGCTAACACTATTATTACAGTGATTATTTTCGGCAGGTGATATTTGGGAGGTTTTCTATAAATTTATGCCAGGCAGGTTATTATGATGACTAAACAAATGTTTTAGAAGTAGTCAGAATATCTAAAAACAGGTGATCGTGGAATAACTTCTCAAGGGGCACTTCTCTCTAACACATAACGTTAAATTGAGTGTATTCAGAGACACTGTATATGAAATCCTTTGACTTTCAATTGTTAATTTTTCGATCTTCTTCTATTAATTTGATTATTGTGTTTTTTAGGGGAGGTAAGGATTCTTCCACTGTCTTCCATATAATTTCAATTTCTGTATCCCAATAATGATGAATCAAACGATCTCTCATACCAGCAATTGCTTTCCAGGGAATGGAAGGATGATTTTTTGTAATATTTTCAGGTAATTTCTTGACCGCTTCACCGATTATCTCAAATTCCTTACTATAGCACGGATTGTCTTTTCATCCTTTTGAAACTGGTTATAATCCATTTGATCAGTAAATCTCTTCACCGCCTCAATTGCTTTTAGAATATCTTCAAGCATATGTGAAATAATTCGCCGATTCATAGGTAAACAACCTCATCCAGAATAATATCCTTGAGTTGTGGTTTAATACCTTTAAAGGTCACTAAGTCTACTTTTACACCGAGCAACTCTCCCAGTTCGTTTTCTATTTGAATTAAAGTAATCAAACTTGGGGTATCTTCATAGTCAACTAATATATCTAAATCACTCCCCTGGTTTTGCTCTCCTCGCACATAGGAACCAAAAATCCCCAATAGATTGATCTTATAGTTATCCTTTAGTATGGGTTTTTGATTAATTAAATTCTGCTTAATTTCATCTAATCGGTTCATTATACAAACTTTTTCTTTCAAGTACTTTTTTTAGGATGTAATAATCTAGTTTTACTTACTCGATTATACCTATTAAATATATTAAATGTTTGATTTGCTTTAGAAAGATAATTTCTATTTTGGGGTAGGATTTAATATCTGTGGGGAGGCGGTGTTATTATGAACTGTAGATTTGTTTGTATAGTTTATAGCTTCGGTAAACGCGCTTGACGTAATTTTTTGTTTCATTGAATGGTATTTGTTCCACAAAGGCATCTAATGGCTTACCTTTCCAGCGTTTGATCCATTTGATCATGTTATGGGGCCCGGCATTGTAGCTGCCGGCAGTATATATCAGCTCAGATTTGAAACGGTCTGAAAGCCCTCCCAGATAAAGAGTACCCAGACGTGTGTTCAATTCCGGATTAAATATATCGTCTTTTTCCCTGAGTTTGATTTTCTTCTTTTTTGCAACATATTTTGCAGTCTTTGGCATTAGCTGCATCAGTCCCATTGCTTTAGATGAAGACAGTGCTTTTGGATCAAAGTGGCTTTCTTCACGCATTATTGCCAGAGCAAAATAGGGATCAATACCGGCCTGATTCGCGTAACTTTTCAGCTGTGACCAATAAGGTCTGGGATAAGCCAGTTCCCATAGCGGATGTTCACCAACTTCATGTGTAATCAGATGAGGCAGATAATAATTGGCCACGATCCTGAGCAACGAATAATATTCACCTCTGCGATGAAGCAGATGGCTAACATGCCAATTCCTTGTGCTGTCTTTATATTTTCCTAATCCCGCAAATATTTCTCTGAGGGCTTGTTCAGGCTCATCAATATCAAAAAGAAACTCGGTTCTTTTAATTAATTCTTTAGTATTCTTATCTACAGATTTAACCGGTTTAGCGTACAACTTAGCATTACGTGTTTTGACCACTGACATAATACTCTCAGGAACATCCTTATCAGATAGCAAACGCATACCATAATAAGTGTTGGGTTTTTGGAGAATTAACCTCTTGAAGCTTTTTTCTGCAAGTTCTGTGTGCCCTTTCTCCTGCAGAAATTTCCCCTGCCAGTAAAGTAATTTCGCTTTCATCTCTGAATCATAAATTCTTTTCTTAAGTCCCTTTTTCAGGTAATAAAGCGCTTTATGGGTATTTTTATTCTGCTTGTGTGTCCATGCCAACTGCCATACAGACTTTATGGACAGGGAATGTGCTGGAAATTTAGTTAACAAACGGTCCCACCAAAATTGTGCTTTTTTAATTTCTGAATCCAGCATGTAACGAGTAGCAAAAGTATCGTAAAGTTTCGGAAGATGCCTGGATTTGGAATTGAGTCTCTCCAATTTGTAAATTGTGCTACGGCCGGCAGGAATATTTCTGCGCTTAATGTATGAAAGCGCTGTCCACTTTAGCTGTGTTTCTTTCGGCAGGAACCAAACCTTTGAAAGTTTACTCTGCTGATGAAACTTGATTATTCGCGAATAATATTTTTCCGCAAACAGTGCAGAAAGATACGACTTGCCAAGTTTATGAACTAACTCTTTACTTCTTCCTTTTCTGAGCTGGGGAAGATGCTTCATCAGGTACATATCGAGCCCAAGTCTCTCCAATGTCCGGACACGGTTAAAGACTTCTTTGGTAGACATTATTTTGAGGTCAAGAGCAGTTAAATTTTTGTGGGTAAGCAGAGCGGATTTTTCATCAATAGGATACTGCCATCCTAACACTTTGTATTTACGTTCGATTTTATGATCGTGAAGTTCTGCACCACGAAGATAAAGCGAATGCAGCTCATAATCCATCAGAAACCAATCCTTGGTCTTACGCGTGTCATGAAGCAGATGGTAAATAATGTGAACTTCTTTATCTGTGCGAAATACCTTTTTTAATTCTTCACGAATCGAGGCAAGGTAAAAGTTCCTTTTTGGATGCCTCAGCAACTCCCGGATTCCCGCAATTGCTTCCCTATGCTTGGCTGTCTGAAGTAAAAAACGTATTTTTTGAAAAAGCCATACGTCTTTCATCTCCGAATCAGGTGTTATTTTGATATTCTTCAACGCTTCCTTGTGATTACCAAGCTGCTGATGACATTTTGATTTTATTATTTGGGAGCGGCTCCATAAGCCGTTGTTCACCCAGGCTTTCGGCTTTGATAAAGGCTTCAAGCGCTGTAACAGTTGCTTGCATTCACCTTTTTGGTAGGAATTGTAATAAGGCTCCCACGAAGGAATTCTGTGGGCATAGACCGAACTGAACGAGAATAACAGCAAGAAAATTAAAGCGTTTGCTGCTGCCATCCTGAAACAGTTTCTGATTATTTTTTTATTGGGCCTGCTGGTATTTGCATTCAGAAGGGAGTTACGAAGAAACATAACTTAAAACAGTTGGTATAGTTGGTGCTTTGTTTTGAATGCTAATCAAGTTGATACTGCTCTCATGACACAAAAAAAGCAAGAGCAAATATCTTGCCTGAATGATAAAAAAAGTTTTGATTATTGAAAAAATCAGATGGTTAAAAAAATAATGGGAAATGATGAGTCGAATACTGTGAAGCAAAAAACTGTTAATCCTGATGATTCTATCGAAACAGACGCTCTGCAGCCCTTGATCATAAAGCAGGCACCAAAAAACCCAAAAGGCACACAGTCGCTGCCATATAATTTTGGTTCAGATACTTATAGTGTATACAGCAACCTGAACAATCCTTTTATGGTAGGAATTCTAGCTGCCGATACTGATGCTATTCAATTGGACCCGATAAAAACGCAAAGTCTTTTTCAGCAAATGGAAAAACAATCAACTTATGTCCTGGAGTTTCCGCTTAACATTGCCGCGCACCGTAAAAGAAAAATCACTTCTGCATTGAATCAATCTGCAGAAGTAACAGAGATGGATCCATCTGTTAGTGAGACGAAGTTGAAAAATGCCTCATCAGAATATTTACCAAAAGAAAAACTGAAGGAAGATAAGCGAAGACTCAGCGTTTATATTGAAGGTTTTTTTAATCATCTGTTAAAACGTCTTGGAGAAGATCACGAGGCGCTTCCAACTATTATCAATGAACTTGTGCCTTTATTTATTGAGCATAAAATTCGAATACGCTTTTATAAAGCATTCCGTCAAATCCAAAGTCTGCCTGAGTTAATTACCACCCTGAAAAAGATCAGTGATGATTGTGAACTGGAAAATTTTGAGCTTTTCTGCAGTGCACTTTTTGTCTTTTACAGCTCCAAATTTAGTTAACAATTTTTTCAAAGCACACCGACAATCTAAAACCTCGATATTCTTTTGATAAATGAGGCCTTCCTGTATCGAAGTTGACCTGAGTATACTTGCACATAATCTCAATTTAATACGAGAACACACTGACAACCGACCAGTGATGGCAGTCGTCAAGTCAAACGCGTACGGACACGGATTGATCAAGGTTGCACAGCTTTATGAAAAACTTGGCGTGAACAGTCTGGGTGTAGCTTTGCTGGAAGAGGGGATCCTCTTGCGGGAATCCGGAATTTCCTTGCCAATTATTGTTTTCGGTGGAGTGCTGACAAAACAGATTCTGGAATACCTGGAATGGAATCTGGAATTTTTTGTCTCTTCTCCGGAGGTGTTGTGTGAGACGGAAAAGCTATGCAAATCCCTTGGCCAACTTGCGACAGTTCATCTAAAAATTGACAGTGGAATGGGCAGGATTGGCACTAGTTTAGAAAATTCAGAGAGTTTCATTACTGAAGCATTAGATGCGGAACATATAAATGTAAAGGGGATTTGTTCACATTTCGCCTGTGCTGATGATCCTGAAGATCCAATGACTCAGGAGCAGATTGACAGATTTTTTCAGGCAGTTTCAGTTTTTGACAGGCTCGGTGCAAGTACCCCAATGAGGCATATAGCAAATTCCGGTGGTGTGCTTTATTTTCCACAATCTCACCTTGATATTATCCGTCCAGGAATTATTCTATATGGCGTTTATCCGGATTCATCCTGTCCGCGTGTGATTGATGTTAAACCGGCACTTCGGTTAAAATCACAAGTTTCATTCCACAAATCTGTCCCTCCTGGATTTTCCATCAGTTATGGTGCAACCTGGACTTCAGAAAGTTCTGCAGAAATTTCCACTATTCCTTTAGGTTATGGAGACGGATACAGCAGACATCTCTCAAACCGCGGGGAAGTGTTGATAAATGGGAAACGCCGTCCCATAGTCGGGAGAGTTTGTATGGATCAGTTTATGGTTAACTGCGAAACTGAAACCCAAAAAGCAGGAAATGAAGTGATTCTTGTCGGCGAGCAGCAAGGACAGTCAATCACAGTTGAAGAAATTTCCAAATGGGCTGATACAATTCCATACGAAATATTGACAAACCTGAATGAACGAATCCCCCGAATCTATATAAACTAATGTCTGTTAATTTTGTCTGGCATTCATTCAGAAAATACTTTATGCTCCGACTTGTTTACTTTAGAATGAAGAGGATGTAACCTGCCTGGGAGTAGTATCTATAATTCCCCATGTTTAATTTTACATCTTTCGTTTTTTTACTGGTAAAGGTCAGGAATGGATGGAAGCACTTTGGCAGTAGTTTTATCTGTTATACATATACTCTGGGTCTTGCCGGTCAGCTACTTATTGGTGATGAGCATCGTCCGGAAGAATTAATCAATTATCCATTTAGTTACTTTTTCAAACATTTTATTCGTGCTGTGTCTTCCTCATAGGCAAGTACCTCGTAATGTCTGCCGCAACGTTCAAAAGCATGAACTTTTAGTTCTTCCGCGGTTCTGGCTTTGACATATAATTCAGGCAGTTTAGTCTCACAAGCTCCCGCAAGAAACATCATTAAAATCAAAAAGAGATACTTGAAATGATTCATTGTCATCATTTGTTATTTCAGTGAATCTGGCTTAAGGGTTACAATTTCAACTTTCCTGCCTACAGAAAGACTAATGCGTTGTTCATTTTATGGTAGCAATTTACGATTTCAAGATTGACTTTTATTATCCGTACAAGTTTCATGGTGCCCATCTGTTTTTGCTGATTAAATCATAAGCAAGCCTGTCCCAGGCCAGCAAGAGTGCTTCCAGTTTATCAAAATATGAGTCGTCCGCGTCCGTGTGCAGTTTTCCGTACTCCATGCGCTGGTTAAGAGAGTGTTTGAGATAACCGCGGTCAGTGATTATTCCTACCAATGATCCTTCCCTTACAAGAGCAAAAGATTCTTTTTTGCTCATCAAACTTGTACCAAGTCCGGAGTATTCTGCATCTAATCCCATCAACTCAATAAAAGTAGGCATTAAATCCAGTTGGGAAGAAACCGTCTCAATTTCTTTTGATTTGAAAATTTCAGGGGCAAAAAAAATCAACGGGATTCTGAATCTTTGCAAAAAATCGCCATTCTGGAAATGAGCCAGAACATGATCTGCAGTAACCACAAATATTGTTTTTTTGAACCATACCTCTTTTCGTGCTTTGGAGATAAACTCACCAATTGCCCAGTCAGTGTAATGGAGTGAATTAAGATAACCGCTTTCTCCTGTTGCATGATGTGGATGACGATTGAAAGGAGCCTTCAGTTTTGGGAAGGGAGTGTGATCCGTATTGAGACTGATGAAAGCGAGGAATTGAGTATCATAATTATTTATTTTTTCCAAACTGAACATCAGTGTTTCATAATCCCAGCCCAGGCTTCTATCTTTCTCTTCCGGATGGTAATCAAGCAGCAGCGGTATATCTTCTTTGCCATAATATTCACGAAAACCTGTGGAGCCTGCAATTTCCCGGAACAGGAATGATTCACGCAGTGTGCTGTTAACAAATATTGTAGATATTCCATTTTGTTCCGCAAGAGAGGCAATTTTTGAATAATTTGCTGAAAGATGACTAATTGCCGGAAGACCCAATATTGAAGGTAATCCTGCCAGCACAGACTGTACCCCTTCAATACTGCGTTGACCATGAGAATAAAATTGATTGAACTTCCAGCCTTCCGTACTCATTCTATCTAAATTCGGTGTGATTTTATATTTATTGCCGCTAAAACTGTCTACATATCTAGGCGTAAGACTTTCAACTAACAGAACAACCAAATTGTAATGTTGTCCTGAATCAGGTTTATTTTTTTTAGCCAGAGGATATGGTTTTTTCCAAAAATCATCAGGTAAATTCAAAGTCTTTATTATTTGTTCTTTTGAAATTATCTTGCGTGCTACAGGTGCAGACAGGCTGGATTGAGCAGCAGAAAATACTCCGTTAAGTACCAGGTTCCCAAAACTGCTGTTTCCGGAAGAATAAGCATGAACAATTGCCAGTGGTTTCATTCCAATCCCTCCTCTACCTGCAATTATCACGAAGAAAAAAAAGAGAATGAATTTAATCCAATGCCGACTTACAGGCCGTATTGGAATCATTACAAGCCTGATCCAGTAATAGAATCCCAAAATTGCAAGCACCAGCCAGACAGCAAAATATCCTGGATTTGCGGCAACTTCCTTGAACAGGTAACTGATATCTTTCCATAAAAATAACAGCTCATTTGTAAAATGACGTTTCACATATCCAAAATAAACAATATCTATAATTAAAAGAGTGCTTTGTGCTGCAATCAAAAAAAAGACTAACAGTGATAACATAAATTGCCACCACTGATGATTACTCCAGGGAACAGGTAGGGCCATTAATAGCAAAGGTATGCCTAAAATCACAGCTAATGATGCAAGGTCAAAACGAAGCCCGTGAAAAAAGCCAAGTAATACATCTTCGAAAGTCAGTGAACTGAAGTAATCCTGATGAACGAGCAATATCCCAATACGCGCCAGCATGAAAACAAAAAGACCGATCCCGAGATAAGCAAATATTTTTTGAAATATACTCATTTTAGATTGATTGATGATATCGGTGATGTTTTTTACTGCAGATTCAGGATAATTATATTACCACATAATTTTTCCTCAATGTAGAGTCATTTAAGAATTGCGTTGACTGATTATCAATTTCAGGTTATGTTTAATGGTTAATTTTTTTCTAACCCATCCCATTGATGGAAAATAGTCATGTTACAAAACCAATTAGTCGCCAGCATTCGCAGAAACAAAGGGAAATCAGCGAATCATAAATTACGTCAAGCCGGCAAAATCCCAGCCACACTGTACGGACCTCGAGGGAATATTCTGCTTGAAATGGCAGAGGAATCAACCCGTCATATTCTGGAGAAAATGTCCGGCATGCATGAGCTTGTACCAATCACTGTCACCGATCCAGTCAATGATGAAGACTGGACCGCACAGGTTTTGCTAAGGGAAATTCAGAAGCATCCATACAAACACCAGCTTATACATCTTGATTTTTGGGAACTGCCTGAAACAAAATCTCAAGTCGTCCGTGTACCTATTCATGTTACAGGCGAACCAGCAGGAGTAAAAAGTGGCGGAGTTCTTCAAATGGTTGTCCGGGATATTCCTGTTAGTTGTCTTCCTGCAAATATACCATCAAAGCTTGTAGTCGATGTGTCACGACTTGAAATTGGGGATTCTATCAAGATTCAGGATGTTGAGTTGCCTGAAAAAGTTGAGCTGAGTGCAGAAGAGAATTATGCCATAATTTCAATTGTAGGACGTGCGAAAGAAGAGGAGGAAGAGGTAGAAGAACTTGAAGAAGAAGGAGAAGAAGGCGTAGATGAATCTTCTGAAGAAGATTCTGAAGATGAAGAAACAAAAGAGTGAGTGTAAATTTATAACGTCTCAAACAAAGAAGGTTGGTCATGAAACTGGTGGCCGGTCTGGGGAATCCAGGCAAGGAGTATGAATGTACGCCTCACAATGTTGGGTTTCAAGTTGTAGATTTACTCACAAAACATCTGGGAATATCAAAATTTCAGCAAAAGTTCCACAGCCAATTTTGCCGTACATCAATAAATGGAGAGTCGTGCCTTATAATCAAGCCTCTTACCTATATGAACAGGAGTGGTGAGGCTGTTGCTGAATTTGTAAATTATTTTAATATTCCTGCGGAAAATATTGTAATTATTTCCGATGATATCGACTTGCCACCAGGCAAAGTTCGATTTAGGGAAGAAGGCGGGCATGGAGGACATAACGGTTTGCGTTCTATCATCGAATCGTTAGGAAACAGCAATTTCCGCAGAATCAGATTTGGCATTGGAAGACCTGCAGATAAACAAGGCGTTGTTGGTCACGTCCTTGGCCGCTGGTCAAAGGCTGAAGAAAAACTAACCAGAAATGCTTTTGATATTGCTCTGATTGAGTTAATGAGGTTTTTGGAAACTTCTCAATTTCAGAACGTGTCTTTTTCAATTCCGGAACTTTCATAGATTAATGAAAAACAAAATTATTTCTAAGTTAGGTTTTTAATAAAGTTATGTCATTAGAAGTTGGTATTGTCGGTTTACCTAATGTAGGGAAGTCCACTCTATTCAGGGCATTGACTAAAGTTCAGGCGGAAGTAGCTAACTATCCCTTTTGTACAATTGACCCAAATTATGGAATAGTTAAGCTGAATGACTCCCGGGTAACCCGATTAACAGAACTTATTAATCCGGTACGTGTTGTCCCAGCGACACTAAAAGTGGTGGATATAGCAGGGCTTGTAAAAGGCGCCAGTAAGGGTGAAGGTTTAGGGAATCAGTTTTTGAGCTACATCAGAGAGGTAGACGCCATTGCGCATGTTGTACGATGTTTTGAAGGTCCAGGTGTAGTACATGTTGAAAGCAAACATGATCCTGTTGGAGATGTTCTTGTTATTCAGACTGAGCTGATTTTGTCAGATTTTGAACAGGTTGAAAGGAAAATCGAGAAATTAAAACAAAAGATGAAAGGCGATAGTGATGCAGCAGCAGTATTGCCTGTTTTTGAAAAGCTGCAGGAACATTTAGGAGAGGGCAAGCCAGCAATTAGCGCAAAATTAGATCCAGATGAGAAAGCATTTATAAATGAATTAAGTTTACTGACCATGAAGCCTTATCTGTATATTGCAAATGTCTCAGAAGATCAACTCGGAAAAACCAATATTTATGAGCAGCAGTTACGTGAATTTGCAGATCAGGAGAATATGGAAGTTATTCCAATCTGTGCTAAAGTTGAATCAGAACTCTCAGACATGGCTGATGAAGAGTCACACTATTTCATGGAAGAACTGGGTATTGACGGTACCGGAATAGATCAGCTTTCTCATTCAGGATACAGGATGCTTGAGCAGATAACTTATTTTACTGCAACTAAAAATGAAGTGAGAGCATGGGAAATCCGGAGAGGAGCAACTGCTCCGGAAGCTGCAGGAAAAATTCATACTGATTTTGAAAAAGGCTTCATCAGAGCCGAAGTCTTTCATTTTGACGACATTGACAGGCTGGAATCAGAGTCCTCTGTCAAGGAAGCTGGACGCTGGCGTCTTGAAGGACGAGATTACGTAGTGAAGGACGGTGACATTATGCTCTTTCGCTTCAACACATAAATAAATAATTAAAAACGCATTGGTACTTAAGATGTGTCTTTGCTGTTTCCTTGTTCACCGCGGTGGACTTATTGGTAAAATGCAATAATCCGAAAGGAAGTTAAATGAAAGGTTTTGAACTGGTATTTATTACAGATCCGTCTCTTAGTGATAAGGAGCTTGAATCCTTATTAAAAAATATTAAAATGAGCCTCAAAAAATCTGACGGGAAACTCATGCACAAATATGTATGGGGACGTCGCAGATTAGCTTATGAAATTGCGGGCAATGATTTTGGTGTTTATCACGCATGGTACTTCACAGGGAATGGAGAAACTGTAGATGAATTGCAAAGGCAATTTGGTTATTTAGATAATGTTTTGCGTCATCAAATTGTTAAGGCGGATGATCTTGATGCTGAGGCCGCATTCATGCAGAGCTTAATTCCACCTAAAGAAGAAAACGAGGTAAAAGAGGAAGTTCAGCAAGTAACGGAAGAAAGTGCTGATGCGGGAAAAGATGAGTCGGTAAATACAGAGAATGAAAAGTCCGAAAAAGCAGAAGAAACTCCCAAAGCTGAAATTGAAGCAGAAGTAAGCAAAGATATACCTGAAAGTATTGTTAAAGAAGAGAAAACTGAAACAATAGAATCCTGATTTCAAGTTATTCGCATCAACAATCTATTAGATACTCACTAACTTATACATAAAAAGTTAAATTCATGTTGAAAAAAAGAAGAAAACCTCATTTAAGAAGAAAACGTATACCCACAAGTATTTTATTACGCAGCAAAAAAAAGACTTGTCCTTTTAAAGAAGCAGGCATTGATCGTATTGATTACAAAGATGTAGAATTGCTGAAAGGTTATGTGACCCAAGGTGGAAAGATAATACCAAGCAGGATTTCGGGCGTATGTGCAGCTAATCAGCCTGATAATCAAGAAAGTATTGACATCAAAACTTAAGGAAAAATCGTGAAAATAATATTAACTCAGGATGTGGAAAATTTAGGATCTTTAGGAGACACAATTGAGGTAAAACCGGGCTACGGCCGCAATTATCTGATACCTCAGGGAGTCGCGCTACTGGCTAAAGGGAAAGCTTCAAAAGAAGTGCGTCACCGCCTGCAATATCTTGAGAAATTGCGTGAGGGTAAAATCGCCCTTGCACTTGAGCAAGCTGATAAGCTGAAAGCACTTAAACTGGAAGTAATTAGAAAAGCAGGTCCCAGTGGCAGGTTGTTTGGCTCAGTAACAAACCGGGATTTAAATCTCCTGCTTAAAGAAAATGATTTTGAATTCAATCGACGTTCAATCCAATTGAATTCACCTATTCGTGATATTGGCACTCATGAATTTAATGTGCGTATCCATTCAGAAGTTTCAGTAACATTGCAGGTTCAGGTATCAGCAGATACTGAGGATAATTCTGCTGAACAAGCAGCTGAAAGCCCAGCGACAGATCAAAATGTTGAGGCAACTCCGTTAGAAAATGATAAAACTGAAACTACTCAAAATAATGAGCAGGATTAAAGGCATTTGCTAATAAGACTCAGGAATAAGAAAATTAATTCCTTAGATTTTTGCATTGTTTCTGAAGATTTATTAGTAACATTTCCTGTTACCTAACCCATTATTCCTTATCTCCAAATCCGTAGTAACAATGCTTTCTTCAAAATCCAAATCTGAACAATTTTCTGTCACAGAACATTCAAAAAAATCACGTTCGCAGACAACAGATCTTGGAGAAATTCTGCCAAATGACAAGATGGCGGAGCAAGCTGTACTTGGAGCAATAATCATTCAGAATTCAATCCTGCCTCAGATACTTGATATCATCAATACCGATGATTTCTTCTCTCCTGCAAATCAATATATTTTTGAAGCCATGCAGGACATGGCTAAAGAAGAACCTCCCATTCCCATAGACGAGCTGACCCTCTTACGTCAACTTGAATCTAAACAGCAACTTGAACAAACCGGCGGTGTCGATTATTTGAACGAGTTGTCGCAGAAAACACCTGTTGCAGAAAATGCAGAGTTTTATGCATATATTGTAAGAGAAAAAGGACAATTGCGTGACATAATTCTCACAGCTCATGAAGTTGCAAAACGTGGACAAGAGGGTGGAACAGACAATATCTCAGAATTTATTGACGAGGCCACCGACCGTCTGCGTTCAATAGATGCACGAACCCGTCTGAGAAGATATTCACATCTCAAAGATGTTCTTGCCGCAAATTTTGAACTACTCGAAAAAATTTCTGAATCACCAGAAAATGTAACAGGTGTACCCACAGGTTTTACAGAATTGGATGAAATGACGCGTGGCCTGCAAAATGGTGATTTGATTATTATTGCTGCTCGTCCATCTATGGGCAAAACTGCTCTGGCAATTAATATGGCACTTTATGCTTCAGGACATGCTCAAATTCCATCTCTATTTTTCAGCCTGGAAATGCCAAAAGAACATATTGCCATGCGTCTTATATGCAGTGAAGCAAAAGTAAATAACAGCAAATTACTGATTGGCGACCTTAATCAGCATGACTGGGACAAACTGATGGAGGGAACTACGCGTATGATGGAAGCCCCATTGTTGATTGATGACCGTTCCGCAATTAATCCGAACTACGTAAGACAGGTAATTCGCCAGGCAAAAAATGAATATCCATCACTTGGGCTTGTAGTTGTTGATTATGTTCAACTGATGCAAAGTAATTTGAGGAATCCTTCACGGGAACAGGAAATAGCTGAAATTTCACGATCCATGAAAGCTATGGCCAAGGAGTTTTCACTGCCAATGGTTGTTCTTTCCCAGTTGAACCGCAGTCTGGAAAGACGTACAGAAAAACGTCCAATGATGTCTGATTTAAGAGAATCAGGAGCACTTGAGCAGGACGCAGACCTGATATTCTTTATTTATCGTGATGAAGTTTATAACGAAGATTCTGAGGACAAGGGAATTGCTGAAATTAGTATTGCAAAACATAGAAACGGTGCAATCGGTACCAAACGACTCGCTTTTATTGGCCAGTACACAAAATTTGCCAATTTGGCTTTGAGAACAAACAATTCCGTATCTTAGTTTACAATGATGAATAAGCTGTTTAATACAGAATTTTTTGGAATCACAGGTTTTCTACATATACTTCATGGAAAATTATATCCTTATTATAAATTTCCTATGTTCGAGTTTATTTACCGCGATAGTAAAACCATCCGTTAGTCCTTCCTGGAAAAAAATCTGATGCAAAACCTAGAAGAACTGCAACAGTACATATTCGGTCTGACTGATGAGTCTATTTTAACCGGACATACAGTAGTTGCTGCTCCGGGGTGCCTGCCTGCTCCATGTTTCCCTGATATTATCAGCAAAGTTTTGGGAATGGTAACTGAGCATGAATGGGATGACCTTTCCGACCGTGCGCAAAATTACCTCAAATGGATCACTGTAAAAGCAGAGTCCATTGACGCACTTGCCCCTCGTCCATTGGAGTCGACCACATGTGGATTTGAGTTGCTTGCAATTGATAGAGATTGTAACAGTTTTGGTGAAATTGTATTGCGTTCACAGGACTTAAATATTCCCTCTGTGCTGCTGCGATTTGCTTCTCTGATTGCAACTTTTCTGATGGTCCGGCTCCTGCGTCAACACATGGAACGAGATCAGGTAATTATGCCTTCACTTACTTTCACTCAAAACGTTGATGCCAACTATCTGAATTATCCGCGCACTTTGAAAACTCTGTTGGAATTATTCCCGGAATATCAGCAAATGTTTTATTTTGAAATCAATGAAGAAATAACTGAGGATTACCTGAAAACTATACGTGCGCTTGCTGAAGATTTGGGGATTAGACTGGCTCTGGATGATACTAATAAAATGGATACAAATGTCCACCATCAATTGCTTGATCTTGCAGACTGGATTAAGATTGACTTTCAAGAGACAGCATCGCTGGAGGAACAGCTGATGTCAGGAGACGGTGAAAAAATTATCATGCATTTTGAAGAATATGCTGATGGCGCACGTTCCCCGGTGATTGTTTTTGAGGGACTCACGGAATACTCACCATTGAAAGTTTTTCTTGAACAGCGCTGGAAACAAAGTAACACTGAACTTTATTTTCAAAGCCGTGAAAGGTCCCCTGTTCCACCTTGGAATAAATATTTTGGCTTAATTCAGAATTATCATGATGATAAGTATGGTCTCTTTTTTAAAGGCTTGATCAATGAGCAGTAACTCATTTTCTGACAAAAGTTTATGGTCAATTTCATTGTTTATTTTAGGAAGTTTTGGAACAATTTTTTTTGCCTCCTGTAATTCTTCTGAATCAACAACACAAAGCATCACGGGACCTTCAAACATTTCAGGAACTGTGTTTGAAGTACCATTGGAATTTGACGCGGGAGAAAACCCTCTCAGCATTGCTGAAGGTGATTTAAATGGAGACAACAAAAAAGACCTTGTTGTGGCAAGCTCCAGAAAGCAAAATGGATTAACCACTTCAGCAGATGGAACTCTGACTATCTTCAAGAATAGCTCTTCTACTAACAGCCGTTTCCCATTTGTTTCCAGCACAATTACTCCTTCAACGGCGGAATGGAGACAGGATATTATTTCAGTTGACTATTCCGGAGACAATTTGTCTGACTTAGTGGTTACACATACAGATGAGGATAAAATTAAATTTTTACTCAATGATGGCAGTACTAATTTTACTGATAACGGAAGTATCTCAGTAGGTGACGTACCACTGGATCTGATTGCCGGAGATTGGAACAGCGATAATCAAACTGATCTGGCTGTTGTAAATCGCGACAACAGCAGTGTTTCCATTCTTCAAAACAGTAGTGGAGTTTTTTCTGTTTCTCAGACTTTATCAGTAAAAGAACATCCTATCAGGATTTCAAGCGGAGACTGGGATGGAGATTCAGACAATGATCTGGCAGTATTATTAAGAGACAATACTCTTGTTCAAATTTGGTTAAACAGCGGATCAGGCACTTTCAGCGAACATACAAGGAATTATACAGTCGGAAGTTCACCTATAGATATGATTTCCGGTGACTGGAACTGTGATGGGAAACCTGACCTGGCTGTCAGCAATTCCGGTGACAATACCCTTTCGTTGATTTATGGGAAAGGAAATGGGAATTTTGATTCGGCTGTCTCAATTAGCTCCGGACGCGGTCCCGGAACAATGGCTGCAGCTGATTTTGATAATGACAGTAAAATGGATTTTATTGTTGGTCATCGATTCCTTGTCAGTACTCCAGGAGATTCACTATTGACAGGAGATTTTTCGTTAACACTCAGCGACAGTACTTCAAATACAGGCTATGCCTCTCCTACTTCCTTTGCCGCAACCCTTTCAAAGGATGGCGCCTCACCAGCAGATATAGTCATTCTTGATGCAGATAATGACTCAAAACTAGACCTTTTGATTACTCTGCCTGTAAGCAAAAAATTAGCAGTTCTTTTCGGAAAACAATATTCCGGAAATCTTTCCTGCCCCTGAACTTCAAAAATCAATTTGACGTAAGGAAGTAACAAAGATACACTCTTTACGTTATTACCCTGTAACTTGCTAAAAATACAAGAGGAATTCAACTATGAAATTGTTACTCAATAATTTAAATTTTGAGTAAGCTCAGGCTGAAATGACTTGGAACAATGTCCAATTCAATTTTTGACAAACAATATTAAATAATTTTTCCACAAGAGTAATTTATGCTGATTGCTGGGACATGGACAGCTTTATTGCTTTACATTATTAGCGGGATTTCTGGAATATATTTTTCAACCAGAGAAAAACCTTCAGAAAGCCTGCTTTTGAAATGGCTGGCAGTGGCAGCAATGCGTACTGCATGGTGCATTCATACTGTGACTTTGCTGGGATTGTTATGGTCAAAAGCTGTCTGGCCTGAAACTTTTGTGAGTGATATTCTCAATGTCTTAGCCTGGTGCAGTATGGTAGTTGTTCAGGCATTACCTGAGCGTTTACTAAGTTTAGTCAATCCTTTCATCATCCGTCTATTTGCAATTCTTCTTCTTGGATTATCTCTGATAATTTCCCAGAGACAAGTCATGCCCGATGTGATGGTTATTGAACAAACCTGGCTTTTTCAGGTTTTGCTTGGTACGCATATCATCATTCTTTTGGCAGGATATGTGATGCTTGGGGTGGCTTGTGTAGCCAGCATAATTTTTCTTTATCAGGAACACCATCTCAAAACAAAATTATTGACGTCAATTATGATTCGCTTTCCTGCACTTGGCACTCTGGATCGTATCAGCTGGCAAGGATCTCTCTGGGGCTTTCTGGCTTTGAGTATTGGCATTTTGCTTGGAATCATTATTAACAAAGGGGACACTACACTTTTAGCTGATATACGCTTTATCTCATCAATCAGTGCCTGGAGTATTTTCGGAATATTGCTGCTTCTTAGACAAATGAAAGCTCTAAAATCACTCTGGATTGCTATCTGGCCCATTGCCGGCTTTGTTTTGGCCTTAGTATCATTGGTCACAGAACTTTTACGCATCAAACAATAAGTGTTGCCATAAATTTATTTTTTGAATCAAAAGAATGCAGACAATTCAGCCTCAGATTAGAAACCTGAAGAGATTTAAACAAATTTCCAGCGAAAATTTTTTGTTGGAAAATGCTAATAATTTAAAACAGTTACAAGAGGCAGTTAGAAGAAATTTGGGTAGTTCACTGCCTTTCTTATCTCAAATAGCAAACCACATGGTAAAACGAGGTAATAATCAGACTCGTGCCTTGGTTCTTCTCCAATCGGCCAGTCTTTTTAATAAACCAGATCAAGCTATTTTTGACATAGGCAGTACTTTGGAATATTTAAATACCGCGTCCGCATTGCATCAGCATATAAAAAATCCTGAGAATGCCAGACGTCGTCAGCAGTATGCCAAAGAAGTCTGGGGTAATGAAGTAAGCGTTTTATTAGGCGATTATCTGTTATCAATCTCATTTCAAGTCTTAACACAATTAGGAAATCTGGATGTGTTAGAGTGCATTTCTTTGGCTACACAAAATATCTCGCATGCTCAGGTTCTGGAAATATCTGAACATCCTCTGACTGCAACTCCAAATCACTGGCGCAGTGTTACAATTGGGAAAAAAGCAGGACTGTTTGGTGCAGGTGCACAAAGTGCTGCTTATTGGGGGAATTCCACAAAATCAACTGCTTTGACATTATTTGCATTTGGTGAGCATGTGGGTATGGCAACTAAATTGAAATCCGATATGAAAGTCATTGCCGATGAAAAACTGATAAAGCAGAAAATAACAAAACATGAATTGTGGTCGCCACTTTGTTTTTTGCTTTATGAATGTGTGCCAGAGAATGAACGGAGCGAATTTTTATATAAATTGAAAAATCAATCTGATAATCCTGAACTGATCACAGAAATAGTCCATCTTCTGAAAAAATATGATGTTTCTGACATTCTTAAATACGAAGCAGAACTGGAACTGAAACAGGCAAAAGAATGTCTTTTAAAGCTGGAAATGGACACGGCACCTCTTCAACCTCTTACTAAATTTTCCGTTATTTAACATGTCGGACTCATTATTAATCAATATTGAATATTCTATTGCTGAAATAGAAATCAACCGCCCTGACCAAGCAAATGCATTGGATGAAGAATTATGGTTTAGGATTGGTGAGTGTTTCAGTGAAATAGATGAAAACGATTCTGTAAGGGTTTGTATTCTGAGTGGCGCTGGCAAAAACTTTTGTTCCGGAATAGATCTCAATTTTTTGCAGAATCTTTTGCAGGAAATTAGCTCTTATGACTGTGAAGGTAGAAAGAGTGAATACTTAAGACGCAAACTTTTGAAAATGCAGGTAGCATTCACACAAATTGAACGCTGCAGAAAACCAGTTATTTCTGCAATTCACGGAAGTTGTATTGGAGGAGGAGTTGATTTAATAAGTGCTTGTGATATCCGTAATTGTACCAAAAACACGATTTTTCAAATTAAGGAAATTGATCTTGGCATCACTGCTGATGTAGGCACATTACAACGTCTACCACACCTGATGCCTCAGGGAGTTGTCCGGGAATTAGCTTACACTGGCAGGAAGTTTTCCGGAGAAGAAGCACAAGACTTAGGTTTGGTCAACAACTGTTATGATGACAAGAAAACCATGATGACTGAAGTCAGGAAGACTGCTGAGCAAATTGCAAGCAAATCACCTTTAGCAATACGTGGTGTGAAGGAAATGCTTTTGTATTCCCGGGATCATTCTGTCTCCTCCGGACTTAATTATGTGGCAACCTGGAACTCAGCAATGCTTTTGTCATCTGATCTTGAAGAATCAAAAATGGCTATGCTGCAAAAAAGAACTCCGGAATACAAGGATTGACAAACTCACATTTTCTGTCTCCGCAGCGAATATAATTACTTGCAAATTAAAACATTATTTCAGGAGGAAAGAATAATTAAATCAGTCATTAATACTAAACAAATTTAATATGATCCCCCGCCTCAGTTTAACTGACAGGATTCCTCAGGTTGTGCAAAGTTTTCTTGCAGAATTGCGTCAAAGTAAATTTTCCGGAAACATAAATCATGATTATGCTACTCGAATTGTTACTGCAACGGACAACAGCATATATCAGGTTTTGCCACAAGCAGTTGTATATCCAAAAAACACAAAAGACATACAAACTGTACTTGTTATTGCGGATAAAAAAAAGTTTCGAAATAACATCAAAATCACCGCACGCGGTGGAGGTACAGGCACAAATGGACAATCGCTGACGGGAGGAATTGTGCTGGATTGTTCACGTTTTATGAATCGGATTCTTGAAACGAACCTCAAGGAAGGATGGGTAAGAGTTGAACCGGGAGTTGTCCTTGATCAGTTGAACAAACATCTTGCCCTTCACAAAGTTTTTTTTGCTCCTGATTTATCCCCCAGCAATAGAGCAACATTAGGAGGCATGGTTAACACCGATGCTTGTGGAAAAGGTTCACGCATTTATGGGCGTACTAGCGACCATGTTTTGGAGTTGTCCTGTGTTTTATCCAGCAGTGAAGTTATGCAGGCCATACCGCTTGATCCTGTAGTTTTGAGTGAGCGCAAAAAACAACCAGGAATTGAAGGTGACATATATAAAGTCGTGGATAAAATAGTTTCTGAAAAAGCAAATCTGATTGAAGACATTTTTCCTAAAATGAACCGCTTCATGACAGGATATAACCTTGCCAAAGTGTATGGAAATTCGGATAAAAAATTCAATCTCAACTATTTGCTTTGCGGCTCAGAAGGAACATTAGCAATTGTCAACGAGGCAAAACTGCGTCTGACTCCGCTTCCGAAACATAAGCATTTGCTTGTTGTAAAATATGAGAATTTTGATGACGCACTTAGTGACGCAGAAATACTGGTTGAGTCTGATCCTTCAGCAATTGAGACAATTGACGAAAATATTCTCAGTCTGGCTAAAAGTGATGAAATATATATAAAAATCAAAGCATTCATTGCTGATGAAACTAATAAGTCCGGAACCAAAATAAGACCTACAAGAACAATCAACCTGATAGAATTCAGCGGTAATAACAAAAGTAATCTGGAGAAACGAATTGCTTCACTGTGCAAAATCATTGACCGCGGTAAAAATGAGTCCGGGAAAGCAACAGGTTATTACAAAACAACTGACCCGCAGGAAATAATTGATCTTTGGAATTTGCGCAAAAAAGGTGTGGGGCTTTTAGGGAAAACTCAGGGGGAACGTAAACCTTTACCATTTGTGGAAGATACTGCGGTTCCTGTGAAAAACCTTGCAAAATATATTAGCGAGTTCAGGAAATTACTTGAAACATTTGGCCTCGAGTATGCCATGTTTGGTCATGTTGATGTAGGATGTTTACATGTACGACCGGCTTTGGACTTAAAAAACCCTGAAGAGGAACCATGGATCAGGGAACTCTCAGATAAAGTTGTTGAGTTAGTAAAAAAATATGAAGGTGTAATGTGGGGTGAGCACGGGCGTGGTTACCGAAGTGAATACACTGAAGAATTTTTTGGTGAAGAGTTGCATCAGGATTTACGACACATTAAAGAAGCCTTTGATCCAAATAATCGACTTAATCCAGGAAAAATAGTTACTCCATTCTCACTCAAAGAGCAGGTTGTCCCTCTTGAAGGACCGTTGCGCGGACAACATGATCGCCAGATAAATCAGGATTACCTTGAAGAATATCAGACTGCTATAAACTGCAACGGTAATGCTGCATGTTTCGACTACTCACCGGACAATGTGATGTGCCCGTCTTCAATAATTACTCGTGATCGCATTCATTCTCCGCAAGGAAGAGCGGCTTTGATGCGTGAGTGGCTGAGACTGCTTTCATTGAACCAGTCAGAAGTTCTTCCTGAATTTAAGACAGTAGATTCTCTGCGAAACATAATCAATAAAGTTTCTAATACATTGCGCAAAAAGCAGGGAGAGTATGATTTTTCACATGAAGTTTATGATTCAATGTCCGGATGCTTAGTTTGTAAAGCATGTGTTACACAGTGTCCGGTGCAGGTGAATGTTCCGGAATTTCGTTCAAAATTTCTTGAACTTTATCATTCCCTTTATTTTCGTCCACTCAGGAGCAACCGAAAGCCTGGGCCGTTTATTTTCTCAAATGCCATGGCTGGCAAATTCAATTTTAGGCAGCCATATATTCCGGAATTTACTAAAAAATCAGATTGGATTAAGGGATTTTCCAGAATACAGTCCGGAATCTGTCAGAAAGCATCTGCTGAATTATGATGCAAAAGCATTTAATACAGATGAACTGTATACCCTTTCAGCGGAAGAATCAAAACGCAGTGTAATCCTTCTGCAGGATGCATTTACCTCATTTTATGAATCACAGATTGTGATGGAATTTTATCGACTGTTAAGGAGAATGAATTTCACTGTATATGTAGCACCGTTTCATCCCAACGGTAAACCATTGCATGTAAAAGGATTCTTAAAAAAATTCAGAAATGTTGCTGAGAGAAATACAAAATGGCTTTCACATGTTGGAGGAACAGGAATTCCAATAGTGGGACTTGATCCCAGTATAGTGTTAACTTATCGTGATGAATATTTGACAATCCTGGGAGAAAAAGAATTGCCATTTAAAGTGATGCTGCCACAGGAATTTTTAATTATGAATAGTGAAAAATGCAGAACCCATGCAGTTTCTACAGGACATAAAACAATAAAATATCAGTTATTTGGACATTGCACTGAAAAAACAACCGCACTTCGTTCACAGGAACTTTGGCAGGATGTTTTTAGAGAGTTTGGCTTAAGTTTGCAAATAATTCCTGCAGGTTGCTGCGGAATGGCTGGAACTTACGGACATGAAACCGAACATTTTGAAAAGTCCCAGGGGATATACAATTTAAGCTGGAAAGAAAAAATTCCTGAAGATCCAATTGATAGGCAAAACATTTTGGCAAGCGGATTTTCCTGCCGCAGTCAGATAAAACGTATTGAAGGGTTTCGCCCGCTTCATCCAGTTCAGGCCTTGTTAAGAGAAATAAATACGGCTGAAGTACTGGATTCTTAACTAATTGAATTTAAATCGTTCGTAAATGTTCTATGGAAGAAATATCTTTTGAGGATTTCACACGTGTTGAAATTCGTACAGGAACAATTCTGGACGCAACTCTCAATACAAAGGCCAGACAGCCAGCATATACATTGACAATAGATTTTGGCCCACTGGGGATAAAAACCAGCTCAGCACAGATTACCAAAAACTATCATCCGGAAAATCTAATTGGAATGCAAATTTCCGCAGTAGTAAATTTCCCTGTCAAACGAATTGCCGGAATCAAGTCTGAGGTTCTGGTACTTGGAGCTTATTCTGAAGAAAAAGAAGTTGTGTTACTGACACTGACTGATTCAGTGGAAGACGGCTCACTTGTGGGATGATAGATTTCTTCTCCAGATTTTGATTCAGAATGAATCTTACTTATCATTTTGTCATTTTCAGACCATGATTCATTCAGGAATTTCCTTACTGCTAAAGCACCTCCTTTACCCCTGATTGTCTCAAGGGATGGCATTCCTTTTTCACCAAGTTTAAAGGTCTCTAACCTCATTACAATTCTGGGAATTCTACCCAGTAAAAAATCTGTTAATGTTGGAGAAGCAATACCAGGATAAATCAGTGAGACAATAAGGATATTTGTTAATTCATCACCAATGATGCCCAATACTGTGTGTATTCCTCCAGCACGTGGCTTTAACATATTATTGAAAGGTGAGTTTGTTCTGCTATGTTTTTCTGGAGTAAATCGTGTTCCTTCAGCATAAATAAGCAAGCTTACAGGTTGTCCTCGCAATTTTTCACATGAACGCTTAGTTGTTTCCAGATCTTTACCACGTAATTCAGGAAGTTTATTTAAAGTTACTTTGGAATATCTTTTCATTGAAGGAAATTCCAATGCCCATAATCCTAGTCCCAGGAATGGAACCCAAATTAACTCCTGTTTGATAAAGAAACGTAAAAATGGGATTTGCCTGAAAAATAAGCGCTGCAGGGCTGGAATGTCGAGTAAAGAAAGATGATTGCTGATAACTAAATATGAGCCTTTCATACTCAAGTTTTCTAATCCTTGAATGTCCCATACCGGGTTATAAAACACTTTCATAATAAAATTATTGACCAGAACATACCCATTAGAAATCCAGTACGAAATTCCTCCTAAAAGGCGATGCCATTCCGGTCTCGGTAATACAAATTTGATGAAACCGCATAAACTGACCAGGGTTCCATGGAATATTGTATTAAGTGACAAGAAGAAAAGAAAAAGCGGAATCCTGATTATGTTTTTCAGCAAAAGAGCCATTTGAAAATTATATATTTATTGTGTTTCAGCCTGTTCTCAGCAATTTAATTTTTATTGCTAGAGTGGGTTGATGTTGACAGAGATTGCGGTTTAAATCAAGCCGATGAAATACAAATGAGGTTATCAACATTAGTTCAATTTGCTTGCATATCGCATTATATCTGACATTCCCATAGGTGGGAACAGCCAGTAATCAGGAAGATATCCTGAAGTTGAAACAGGCTTACCCAGGTGGTTCAAGTGCAATCTGTTTCCAAAAGATAGCATGATATGAGAATGCTTTAGTTGAAAAATTGGTCCGGAAGTGTTTTTGGGGAATGGTCCTGTATTTGTGCCGATTAAAGTTCCATCCGGAATCTGTTTTGTCAAAGCAGCCAAAAATTGACAGCCGTTTCCACAATACTTGTTGGTAATTACTATCAGACGAGTATTCCATTTTGGGGCATCTTTATTTCCATTGAAAATGAATTTGGTTTCCACCCATTTTTGATCAATCTCTTTTTTCATGAAATGATCAATAAGAACACGCAGCTGCTGACTCTTTTGTTCAAGTTGATCTTGTCCGACTAACAGACGTGATGAGCTTCGATTTAAATTCCATTGAACACGGTTCAGCAAACCTTTCAAAATTTGTGGTGTCTGCCGTTCCTGAAGAATTACATTTTTCCAGTGACTGCTTGTGTATTCCTTGAGCCACTTCTCAATAAATGAAAAACTTCCATTACTGTTACCTCTTACATCAATGATAAGTATTTGTGATTTACGTAATTTTCTTGCCAGTTTGTAAAACTTCTTTACAGATGTTTCTTTGGATTTACCATCTCTGTACCATCGTAAATATGGTATCCGCCCATCTACGTATTCATAAATAGGCGTTTCAGGGGAATTCAGTACTGATTCAGAAATTATAAGCGGGAGTAAGGTTTCATGCCTTACGCCGGCCTCACTTTCAAATGTGCAATTGAGTGGCTTCAACTGGTGATTCGCTTGTTGTCCTAATATAAATAACAATTCTGACTGCCTCTGAGGCAGTATAGGAAAGAATACCTCTCGGGAATTTGAACAGCCAATGAACCGGTGATTGGCAATTTTTTTAGGGTGATGATGACTGGGTAAAACACGGAAGTGCTGCTTCTGTTGTGCCAATCTGATACCGGTATAAAATGCTACTTTTGGCTCAATACGCTGAAAATAATGTCTTTTTTTTAATAACAGATTCGCCTGGATATTGGAATCTTCTGTAAATTCCAAAGCTTTTATCAGTTGCTTTTGAAAATGATGTGTGAGAATTGGGTTAACATCCTTTAAAAAATATCTCTCAAGGTTTCGGAAAACGGAATGCCATCTGATCCCAATCTGTTCAAGAATGGGATAACGAATATAGTTATCCCGTAACAAACGCTCTGCCTGTGTCAAATCTTCCCTGATCTGCTTGTTTGAAAGAAAAATTGGACCGTTTCCGGATAAGTCCAGTGATTGTATTGACTCAGTTCCAAGGCATAATTTGGCAGAAAGTAGTGCAAACAGCACAGAAAAAAGACATACACTGGTATATATGCGTAATTTCGAGATTCTGGGAAATATCCTCTTTTTAATTTCGTAGATCATTATTTTACAGTGATTTGTTTTTTTTACTTCGCTTAAAGCTTATAAACAGGTCCATCCATTCATCGAAATCAAGCGATTCAGGCCGGCGCAGACCATATTTCTCACGAAGAATGTCATTACAGTTTTGATACCATTCCGGAAAGTGCATGCGAATTCCATTTATCAAGGTTTTACGGCGTTGTTGAAACAAAAGATGGCTCCATTTGAGAAATCGTTTTTCCTCTTCTAAAGTAAGGCTCGAATTTCGAGGTATAAGATGGATTACACATGAATCAACCTTCGGTGCAGGAAAAAAACAATCCGGAGGAATTATTTTTACAATTTTCTTTTCAAATCCAAGTGTACCTACCAGAGACAGTGGACCATAAGTTTTACCAGATTCAGGTGTTGCACATATTCGTTCTGCCACTTCCAACTGAACCATGATAGTTAAAGACTGCCACGTATTTCTAACCGGAAGCAATTTCAACAATAATGGTGTGGCGATATTGAAGGGTAAATTTGCAACTAGTTTTGCAGGATGATGCATCAATTCAGCCAAATTATTCGGATCCATTTCCATCACATCCATCTCAAGCAATGTGAAATTTTCCTCTTTCTCAAACTTTTGCCTTAATTTCAAACAAAGTTTCGGATCAATTTCTATGGCTGTTACAAAAGCATCCTGATTCAGCAATATTTGGGTAAGCTTTCCGTATCCCGGACCAATTTCCAGTGTGGAGTCTCCTTTTTGAACATTTGCTGCCTGAACAATTGAATCAGCTACGCTTTGGTGTTTAAGAAAATTTTGTCCCCACTTTTTTTTTGCCATCAGATTTTTGCTTTGATAACCATTGTTCCAGGAAGAGGAAAAGTTTATTTACAATTTGTTCGATTCAATTAATTACATTATTAAGATTGACAAATTTACCTCAAAAGCAGTCTTGTATAAAAGCCAATTATTGAATGAAACAAATTATTTAAAAAAATTATTGACTTAATTTTCAAATTGAAATATGCTCCAAGGTGTTCAAAAAATAAATCTCTAATAATCTCCGATTCACCAGAACCTAAAGTATCAACCATGGTTAGGTGAACGACAGGGTAGACAGGGAAACCGGTCTGCCTCCCGGCTTTGGAAAGGAGACTCTTCATGATTGACCATCACGGTCGTAATATTAATAAACTCCGGATTTCTCTGAGTGAAGTTTGCAACATGGCTTGCACTTATTGTGTAACCAGCCTGAGCGATCACAAACGTTCCCCTGATGAATTGAATGCCGATCAAATGCTGTATCTAATCCGGATTCTCAAAGAATATTCCGGAATAGAGAAAGTGCGTCTGACTGGTGGAGAGCCTCTAATGCATCCGAAGGCAGTTCAGGTTATTTCTGGAATACGTGATATGGGACTCACAAACATCGGCATGACTTCGAATGGGCAGTTGCTGGCCAGAAAGGCTGAAGCTCTTGCTGAAGCAGGTCTTAAAAGCGTCAACATTAGTCTTGATTCACTTGATCCTGAAAAATTTAAACGTTTTGGGAGAGTCGGGAAACTTCATAAAACACTGGAAGGTATTGAAGCATGTTTAATAAATGATATGCGCGTCAAAATCAACATGGTGGTAATAAAAGGGGAGAACGATGATGAGATTGTTAAAATGCTTGAATATGGTGTAACCCGTGGAGTTGAAGTACGCTACCTGGAACTAATGGGAATGGGACCACTCTACAAAAAAGATGATTTCAAACTAGTAGAAATGAGCGAAATTCTGGAGAAAATTTCTGAAAAATATTCTATACAGACTGTGTCTGCAGATTCCGATTCTACTTCACTTCGTTACTGGGTTCCGGGAGGATACTTTGGCATTATTCCAAATAACAGCGCACCATTTTGTTCAACATGTTCCCGTCTGCGTCTGACTTCTGATGGCCAACTCATCGGCTGTCTGAGCAATCCCTCGCCTATCTCGATTCGTCATTTACTAAATCATCCTGATCCAGTGGTTCCTCTGCAAAAGCTTGTTAAAAAATCTGTTGCCTTCAAACAGGATGCAACATTCACAGGATCTTCCCTAGTCATGTCCCGCGTTGGTGGTTAATCCACATTTATCCTCTTCAGTAATACTTGCATTTTATTCCTGCTTTCTGTAAAAGGTTCAGTTATACTTTAGTGCATTACTAAAGATACTATTCTAATTGTTTTCCCCAAATATCACTTGAGACATTAAATATGCGCACATTATTTCTGCAATCTACTGCTGTGATACTTGCTATTAATGCGGTTTCATATTTTTACCTTCCGGAAGTTCTTTGGTCATTAGTAATTTTCGGCCCCCTTATTTTACTGGGACTGAGTGACATTTCACAAAAAACGCACTCCATATTGAGAAATTACCCTGTACTGGGGCATATGCGATTTTTACTGGAGGAGATTCGACCGGAAATTTATCAGTATTTTGTGGAATCAGACACCAGTGGCCGGCCATTCAATCGTGAACAGCGCAGCGTGGTATATGAACGCGCTAAAAATGTACGTGATACAATACCTTTCGGTACAGTTGAGAATGTTTATGAAACAGGCTACGAATGGGTTAATCATTCCTTAAGCCCGAAGAAAATGGACCACTCGGATGTTCGGATAACTATTGGAGGACCAGATTGTACTCAACCATATTCAGCCAGCCTGCTTAATATCTCTGCTATGAGTTATGGAGCTCTTAGCAAAAACGCTGTGATTGCACTCAATCAAGGAGCAAAAATGGGTGGTTTTGCTCACAATACCGGAGAAGGAGGACTCAGCCCTCATCATCTTCAGGGAGGAGACTTGATCTGGCAGGTGGGAACCGGATATTTTGGTTGCCGCGACAAAGATGGTAATTTTAATCCGGATACCTTCATAGAGCGTGCGACAAAAGAACAAGTCAAAATGATTGAAATTAAACTCTCACAAGGGGCTAAACCTGGTCATGGTGGAATACTTCCTGCGGCAAAACTGACTGAAGAAATCGCAAATATACGTGATGTGCCGATGGGAAAAGATGTTAACTCTCCTCCCGGTCATACGGCCTTCTCAAATCCTTTGGAAATGATGGAATTCGTCAAACAGCTGCGAGAATTAAGTGGCGGTAAACCAATCGGTTTTAAGCTGTGCGTAGGTAAAAGAAGAGAGTTCATTTCAATTTGTAAAGCAATGCACGAAACCGGAATTACTCCCGATTTTGTGAATGTGGACGGAGGCGAAGGAGGTACCGGAGCGGCACCAATGGAATTTTCAAATCATATCGGAACTCCTCTTGTTGAGGGGTTAATTTTTGTGCATAACGTTTTGGTAGGATTTGATTTAAGAAAAAAAATTAAAATAATAAGTGGTGGAAAAATGACGTCAGGATTTGGACTGGTCAAGAGGCTAGCTTTAGGTGCAGATCTTTGTAATTCAGCGCGAGGAATGATGATGGCGCTGGGATGCATTCAAGCACGAAAATGTAACTCGAATGATTGTCCTGTAGGTGTAACAACGCAAAATCCAAAATTAACCTGGGCTCTTGTAACGGAAGAAAAAAGCAAGAGAGTTTATAATTTCCACCACAATACTGTAAAAAGCGCCTGTGAAATTATGGGGGCAATGGGCCTGGAAAATACAGAAGATTTAAAGCCGTGGCATTTGATGCGGCGGATTGAAGCTTATGAAATCAGAAATTTTTCCGAAATTTATGAGTTTATTCAAGAAGGTTCATTACTGAAAGATACTAAACCAGGCAGCTATGCCCGTGCTTGTGACGCGGCACGATCTGACAGTTTTACGGAGACAAGTTAAGTACTTGCTTTAATTTAAGTGTAGGTTCTTTTCTTACAGAATAATGCTATGAAATAAGAGGAACTGTTTACAAAACCGGTTTTTATAATAACTGAGACAAACTATTTTTTTCATTTTGTTCTCTATCATGGCATTATTAACCGATGTGAATAAAAGTTCAATAAAAAGAGAATTGTGTGTTTTATTAAGGTTATAGTATTTTCCCAAATCATATATATTTGAAATGTTTTGTTTAGATATCTCAATACACCACCAAAAACCAATAATCATCAATAATCCATGAAAGCATCGGATTTATTTATCAAAGCACTGGAAGAAGAAGGCGTTCAACATATTTTTGGCATTCCCGGAGAAGAAAATCTTGATTTTCTCAATTCATTAAAAGGTTCATCTATAAAGTTAATATTAACTCGCCATGAACAGGCAGCCGGATTCATGGCGTCCACTTATGGCCGTTTAACAGGGAAGTCCGGAGTATGCTTATCCACATTAGGACCAGGTGCCACAAACCTGGTTACTGCTGCGGCATATGCCCAGCTTGCAGCTATGCCGATGGTAATGATCACCGGTCAAAAACCTGTGAAATACAGTAAACAGGGCAAATTCCAGATTGTTGATATTGTTGAGATGATGCGCCCATTGACCAAATACACAGAAACTATAGTCAGTGGCAATAACATACCGCCGCTGGTCAGGGAAGCTTTCAGGATTTCACAGGAAGAACGTCCCGGAGCAGCACATTTGGAATTGCCGGAAGATGTTGCAGGAGAAGAAGCCTCTGCCATGCCATTACCTCGCAGTCGGGCACGCAGGCCTGTTGCTGAAGAAAAGGCGATCAAGCAGGCAGTTGAAATGATTGAAAACGCGAAAAATCCTTTGCTGCTGACAGGTGCTGGGTCAAACCGGAAGATGCCTGCGCGGATGTTAAGGGCTTTTGTGGATAAAACCAAAATGCCTTTCATCAGCACTCAAATGGGAAAGGGAGTACTTGATGAACGTGATCCTTTGTTTTTGGGAAATGCGGCGCTTTCTGCTAATGATTTTTTACATCGAGCAATCGAAAAAGCTGATTTGATTATCAATGTTGGACACGATGACATTGAAAAACCTCCGTTTTTTATGGAACAGGATTCTTTTGAGGTGATTCATATCAATTTCTCATCCGCGGAAGTTGATCCGGTTTATTTTCCACAACTTGAAGTTATAGGTGATATAGCAAATAGCATCTGGCAAATAAAAGAACGGATAATGCCTCAGAATATTTGGGATTTTTCTTATTCAATGAAGGTCAAAAAAGCAGTTGAATCACATCTACTGGAAGGAGCAGACGATCCCCGCTTTCCCATGTTACCGCAGAGATTAGTTGCAGATGTCCGAAAGGCCATGCCTCCCAACGGAATTATTGCGCTTGATAATGGTGTATACAAAATCTGGTTTGCGCGTAATTACAAAGCTTATGAGTCAAACACCGTTTTACTGGACAATGCCCTGGCCACTATGGGCGCGGGTCTTCCTTCAGCCATGGGAGCACACATGGTTTACCCCGAGCGGAAGGTAATGGCTATTTGCGGAGACGGTGGTTTTATGATGAACGCGCAGGAACTGGAAACAGCTGTTCGTCTCAAGATGAATCTGATCTGCCTGATTCTCAGGGACGACTCTTATGGCATGATACGCTGGAAACAGGCAAATATGGGATTTGAAGATTTTGGTCTGGAATTTGGCAATCCGGATTTTGTCAAGTTTGCTGAATGCCATGGAGCAAAGGGATATCGTGTGAATAAAACAGAGGATTTTGTGCCGCTTCTGGAAAAATGCAATAATACACCAGGTGTTCATGTGATTGAACTTCCAGTTGATTATTCTGAAAACGATCATATTTTGAATCATGAAATAAAGGAACGAAGTCAAAAAATCTAACTTTTTAATAGATATATCATATAGTGGAAAAATTTGACCTGTGTGTAATCGGAGGAGGACCATCCGGTTATGCTGCCGCGATGCGTGCAGTTGATTTTGATAAAACTGTATTGCTTGTTGAACGTGACCGTCTGGGTGGGGCGGGGATATACGACGGAGCGCTGTCTTCAAAAACGTTTTGGGAAATTTCAAAAGAATATGCCTCATTCAGTAAAAAGATGCGGCATTATGGTTTGACTGAACCAAATGTGCATTTTCATAATGTGCTTCAGGAAGTTAATGATGCAGTTTTTGAACGCTCAGATCAACTTAGCCAACACCTCCGGAGGGTAATTCAGCAACGTCCGGAACACTTCAGGTTCATCAAAGGCAGCGCCAGCTTACTCAGTGAAACTGAAATTGAGGTAAAAACTGATTCCGGAAACCATTCCGTATTTGCAGATAATATCATTATTGCCACAGGAAGCCGGCCCCGCAAACTTGACTCAATCCCATTCGATGAGAATGTGATTATGACCAGCGACGGTATAAGTTCGTTGAAAGAATTTCCTGAAAGTTTGGTGATACTTGGCGCTGGGGTTATCGGCTGCGAATTTGCCACCATCTTTTCCAACTTTGGAAAAACAAATGTTCACCTTATTTCCAAAGACGAACGTATTCTTCCCTTTGAAGACGCCGATCTGGCTAAGGCAATTGAAAGCAATTTGGAAGACAACGGAGTACTGATTCATCGCTTGTCAAAGCTAAATACAATGGAGATCATCGACGGACAAGTTGAATATGTGATTGAACATCCGGACGGGGAAAAAGATGTTTTTCACGCGGAAAAAGCATTGGTCTCTGTGGGACGTGTGCCAAATATAGAAAATACCGGTTTGCACGAAATTGGAGTTGAACTCAGTGACGCAGGTCATATTATTGATAATGACACTCAAACAAGTTTTCCCAACATTTATGCGGTTGGTGATATTACTGCAGATATTGCTCTGGTAAATGTTGGTGAATTGGAAGGGCGCCATGCTGTGGAAAAAATGTTTGGTGAACCCAGACGTCCTGTAATTTATGAAAATATCTCAACTATTATGTTCCTCAATCCTGAGGTAGCAGGAGTGGGAATGAATGAACAGCAGGCACAAAAAGCTGAGTTGAACTATCGTGTTGCCAGTTTTGATTTTCGCTGCATTCCACGGGCAGTAGCCATGCGTAATACTCAGGGATTTTTCAAAATCCTTGTCACAGATGATGATCAGATGAAAGTCCTGGGAATGCGCGCGGTTGGAGAACACGCATCAAGTGCGATTCAAGCTGTTGCTTTGCTTATTGCCACAAATAAAGGTATTGAAGAATTGGCTGAACTGATTCACCCGCATCCTTCAATAATTGAAGGCATACAGGAGTGTATTCGCGTGCTGTTAGGAAAGTCTATTTACAAACCTAATATTTTCCAGGATTATCTTCAGTATAGATGTTACAGAAATGGTCAGTTCATCTATTGAAAGGAGCCTGAAGCCCACAGACCATAATCTGAATTCTTTTCAAATCAAAAAGTTTTGGTAATGTAATACCAATCTCCCTACCTGCCTCTAAGAAATCCATTTTCAGAGTGTCTTATTTTGATAAAAAAGGAGGGTACCTGAATTTTATAAACTCGAACTTGCAGAAAATAAAAGCGTGATTGATTCACGCGTCATTGTTTTTGATTCTGTGAGTCCGGAATAAAGCCAGGCTTTACCGGTGCCGGAAGTATAAATTGCTCCAAACGTAAGTGATGAGGAAGAGGAATAGGAAGTGTAGCCAAAACTTAAACCATAAATATCAATGTAATCTGTCGGTCCTGTCGTTGATGAATCCGGTGTTGGCCTGTTGTCGAAGTTTGTAAACAATCCAAAACGCACCGCGTTTGTAGGATCAATATAATATTCCGTGCCTCCGGAATAATTAATTACATCAGCACGTCCTTTTTCCTGAGCCTGATAATAATCTAAATCAAAAGTGTAGAGTTGTGATGGTGTTGGGAAATATGCTGCGCCAAAAGCAATATGTAAAGGTAATTTGCGTTTTACCTCAGTCTTTGTGCTATTAAAGGTTGTAGTAAGGCTTGCCGTACCGGTGCTGTTATCTGTACTGTGATATGATACATCTCCCTGAAACGGTCCATTAAACAATATTGCCTGGTCCATTGCCACTCCCAAAGTGAGCAAATTGAATGGACTCCACTGAGCCCCAATTTTAGGTACCATCCCGTCTTCCCTCTGTTTTTTGCTTTCGTAAAAAAGCTCATAGCTTCCATTAGTACTTTCCAGAAAAGAATGCTGTTGTCGCATGAAACTCCTGTAATGGTAATAAAGAGTCAGTCCAATAGATAAATCCTCTCCCAGTCGCATTGCTGCCGAAGGTCCCATAAGGTATGTGATGTCCTCCGAATGCAGACTCAGATAAAACTTTTTTACTGAACTCAAAGGATTATCAAATACCAGATCCTGATGTTCTATAAAAGCGTCTGGCACTACATAAGAAAAACAGAAAGAATACGATTTGAACTTTTTTAGCACTCCAAAATAGTTTGGCAAAAGTGATTCACTATCACGAACCCAGTCCTTCGTTCCAATGGCCTCATAGTATATGGTCTTCATTTGGTGCATCACGTTACCACTTCCTGAAAGACTGTCTCCCACCGCGTAGGCGATTCCTCCCGGATTATAATAACATCCTGTACTGTCATCAGATACAGCAACGTAGCTACCTCCCATAGTTGCCGCACGCTCACCAATCAGCATATTTTTGTAGTGAGCATCATCAGCATGAAGCTGATATGCAAACGAGCAAACAAAAATTAATATACTAAAGCGCAGCCAAATATTGCTGAAATCTTTTTTCATTTTTCTTACCCTGAATTTTATCAATTTCATTTTTTACAATAAATTCCTGTAATAATTGATAACGCAAATCTATAGTCGGATGAGTCTTGGAAAGCACTTTTGCCTGTCCCTGTTCCAGGTGAGGTTTTAAAGATTTAAGATAATCAAGATAACTTTGTGCGTCATATCCGGTCGCAATCATCATTTCCATAGCTTTTTGATCAGCATCAGCTTCATCTTCTTTGGAAAGTCCTTCTTCCATCAGCATCTTAAAAGCAAGGTCATTTAGTCGCTCAAGTGCAATTTTGGCGGAAAGTGTTGCTCCACCTAAAATTTGTGCGATTCCTGAAGTCAGGGAACGGTCAGAGCTTTCAAGTTTTAGTTTTCGTACGATGTGTTTTTGATCAATGTGTGCCAGTTCGTGCGATAAAACCGCAGCAAGCTGGGCTTCATTACGCATAAGTTTCAAGGCACCCTTTGTGACAAAAATGTAGCCCCCTGGAGCAGCATAGGCATTGATATCTTCGGTATCAAGAATCCCAAAATAATATCTTAGTTCGGGACGTCCCAACTGTGCCGCAATACCAGTGCCGATTTGAGAGACATAGCTGACCATTTGTTTGTCTCTCAGGATTGGATATTTACCAAGGATTTTTGCCGCAACACCACGCCCAAAATCAATTTCTTTTTCTGTACCAGCTTCCTGATTTTTCCAGAAAATATGATGGGCACGCAGCCGATATTCCTGTGCTTCAGCTGAAGATACAAAGTCCAGGGAAACGATAAAAATGCTCAAAAACAGGCAGTTATAAAATTGCCTCATTTTTCCTTATTCTGTATATGCCAAAAATTGAACAGAGTTTTCTTCATCTGTGGGTTGTTTCTCCATCCACTCCAGCGCCAAATAATCTGTCTGATATGGACTGATTTTTTGACCTTTTTTATCCACCAACCCTCTCACACCAACTACCGCAGAAAATGTACGCAGACGCACTCTTTTCCCTGATGAGGATTTGAGACTGATTTTTTGACTCAAAATCGATTTTTTTGCTCTAACCGGCACATCAGAAATCTGTCCGCGCATAACCCAGCCCTGACTGCCCTCTGCTTCAATTTTCTGCCAAATACCTTTTGTCTCTTTGGTAACAACTTCTGTTCCGCGAGACAATTTTTTGAGCACATTGCTGCTTATTCGTGGCTGTTCACGTAATGCAGAGCCTAACCCCTTAATATAACCGGTTGTCTCTTTTGCAATTAACGTAGTATTAAATGGAGCAAATAAAAAAATTATCACTGCAACAATATGTATGCGGTAATTTTTGCTTAACAAGTTTGAATTAAATTGAATTTGAAGATGCACTGCCTTTTTTATGAAATAATAGGGGGATGATAAAGAATACCACACCAACACTGATAAAACAGTCAGCGATGTTGTTTACAAAAAAACTTGTTTCGTACCAGCGAAAATGGAAGAAATCCGTAACGTGACCATAAACCACTCTGTCAATTAAGTTTCCTGCAGCTCCGGGTAAAACACAAGCCAGACCTGAACGTGTGTAAAAATCCAATTCGTGCCAGAAGCGGGTCTGGTAATAAAGCATTGCTGCCACTGCCAGCAATGAAACACCAACCAGCAAAGGAATTCTAATCGAATCGGAATAATCCGCCAAAAAACTAAAACTGACGCCACGATTTTGTACGTGAGTCAGGTCTAAAAAATTTGTTAAAATTCCGGTGGTTTCATACAAAGGGATGTTTGCCCTGACCCAAATTTTTGAACCAAGATCCAAGCCCAAAAAGATGATCATTATTATCCAATTTGACCTGAACGAAAGTGATGTCAACGTTTCAGTAATTTTCATAACTTATTCCGTTTAAGAAATCAAATCCGAAATTTTTACAGGCTTCTGTTCATGTAGCTGCAAATCCCGGATAACTACCTTGTCTTCAGACAACTCCTCCGGAAAGAGTAGGATTGCTTTTGCTGCGCCTGATTCATTTGCCTGCCGCATAGATTTTTTCATTTTTTTCATACTGAAATTACAGTCCACAACTGAACCTTTCATGCGTAATTCAGACGCAATTTTCAAAGCAATTCCCACTTGCTCACTGGCAAATGGAATAATTGTGTAGTCCAGTTTTTTTTGCAGTTCCGGAAATCGATTCAACTCTTGCAACACATCCAGAACCACCACATCACCAAAGCCGAATCCTACTGCGGGTACTGTTTCACCTCCAAATGTTGAAAGCAGTGAATCGTAACGCCCACCGCCGCAGATTGCGCGGTGCTTTTTTTCAGGACTGTTAACCTCAAAAACTGCTCCGGTGTAATAGGAAAGGCCTCTCACAATGGAAATGTCAAATTTGAGGTAACCGGAGTATCCTGCTGTATCCATCAATTCCATCAAGTGTTGTAATTGCTCAATTCCTGTAGTATCTGCCAGGTTTTCTTTTAGTTCGTTCAGGTCTGATTCTGAAAGAAATTCATTTAACTGCCCAACCTGTTTTGCAGACAAACCTGCATCTTCCAGCATTTCACCCAAGTCTTTTGCAGAAATTTTGTCGCGTTTATCAAGTATTACCAGAACAGTACTATGCAGCTCTAAAGGCACATTAATCTGAGTTAAAATCGCGTTCAGAATACGACGGTCATTGATAAAAACCTGAAATTCATTTGCCGTAAGTCCCATAGATTCACATGCGGAAATCAGCAGCATCAGAATTTCTGCTTCTGCCACCATCTCAGGTTGACCAATTATGTCCGCGTTCCACTGAAAATGTTCTCGACGCCTCCCTTTGGTCATTCTCTCATAGCGAAAGCATTGCGGCATCGAAAACCACTTTATCGGGAATGACAATGATTTATTATGCTGAAGAACAAGTCTCGCAAGAGATGGAGTCATTTCAGGACGCAGACTCAATCGTCTTCCGCTTTTGTCCTCAAAACTGAAGAGCTGCTTGCTGATTTCGTCTCCTGCCTTGCGGATATAAAGATCTTCATGTTCCAGCACACAAGTATCATATTCTTCAAAACCCGACTGTACCGAAACGCTGCGCCACACTTCAAATAACCAGTTGCGCAGTCGCATTTCTTCCGGGAAGAAATCACGCGTACCCTTTACAGGCTGTAAATCAATCATGTTTGGTTTTTTTCTATGCTCTGTATACTAAAACAGGTAATAAGCTGCTTAATCCTGTTCAATTATTAAATGCCAATTCCGGAATTTTTTTAAAATCTTCCCACGCCAAAGGCATTGCTGAGCGATTACGTAAGAGGTAAGACGGGTGAAAGGTGGGCAAAACAGTCCAATTTTCATATTGTTGAATCTTTCCACGTGCCTTGGTAATCCCGGGCAGCTCAGGAATTAAAGTTTTTGTTGGAATATTGCCGAGAGTTACAATCAATTTTGGATTCAATATTTTGATTTGCTGTTTGATGATTGGGAGACAGCACGATATTTCTGCAGGAGTAGGATTCCTGTTTTCAGGAGGTCTGCATTTTACAATGTTAGTGATATAAACATCAGATCGTTCAATCCCCAATGCACTGATCATTTTGGTTAAAAGCCTGCCTGCTCTTCCTACAAAAGGTTCTCCTTGAGCATCTTCATCTGCTCCTGGTCCTTCTCCAAGAAACATCACAGTGGCATTAGATAAACCTCTGCCAAATACCAAATTTTTTCTGGTTTTACCCAGAGCACATCTTTGACAATCCTCATACTTTTGAAACAATTCCGACAGAGTGTTAATTTTTTTTGCTGATTCCTGATGTATCACAATTTGAGCAAATGCTTTGGTTAAAGACTGCTGTTTAACCTTGTTTCCTTTATCCTGATTTTCTGCAATATCTGCTGGAGGAGGAAAAAACTTTGGATGTGTATTTTTGTACTGAATCATTCCGGATTGATCTGGATGATTCGGGAAGGAAGTTTGTTTTTCCTGTTGCTTTTGAGAAATATCTTTTTCAACTGGAATTATTGCTCCCAAACCTTCTATCACTCTTCTTAGCTCAACCCTGGGCATTGCTTCAATGTTCATGTAATTTTGCCCTTTTTTGTGAACAGTCTGCAATTGATTTTCAATTTGCAGAAGCAGAGCCGAATAATCCAAACTATTCTCCAGTGTGGTTATCTTTTTAAACTAATGTTTTCAGTGAAATAACTTGATTAAAGTAAGATATTGATAAATTTATTCATATTGACATCAATAGTTCTTCAGGGTTTGAAATGTATGTAATGAAAATTTTTTGTCTACAATATGTAACGGCTCAAATCCTGGTTTTTCAACAGGCTTGAGAGCCTGCTTTGAATATATTCCGGAGTCACAGTTATTTTCTGATCTTTCAATTCCGGTGCTGTAAAACTGACTTCTTCAAGCAGCTGTTCCATAACAGTGTGAAGTCGGCGTGCTCCTATATTTTCTGAATCTTCATTTATTTGACAGGAAATTTCTGCGATTGTGTCTATTGCGTCTTTGGTAAATTCCAATTCAACACCTTCTGTTTTCATCAAGGCGGTATATTGAACAATCAGCGCGTTTTTTGGTTCAGTAAGAATCCGTACAAAATCTTTTTTATTCAATGAGAGCAGCTCAACACGAATCGGGAACCGTCCCTGCAGTTCCGGAATCATGTCAGAGGGCTTTGTCAAATGGAATGCTCCCGCGGCAATAAACAGAATATGGTCTGTCTGAACAGGTCCATATTTTGTGTTGACCGTTGATCCTTCGACAATCGGCAATAAATCCCGCTGCACACCTTCTCTGGAAATATCCGGCCCCTGGGAGTGGCTCCGTCTTGAGGCTATTTTATCAACTTCATCTAAAAATATAATCCCGCTTTGTTCAGCGCGTTTTACTGCGTCTCTGGAGACTTCTTCCATGTCAATCAGTTTGCTCACTTCTTCCTGTTGCAGGATATCTCGCGCGTCCTCAATGCTGACTCGTCGGCGCTTAGACTGTTTGGGCATCATATTCGCGAGCATATCGCGTATATTTAAATCCATGTTGTCATTCATGGAAATCGGCATAAATTCCATCACTGCGCCTGATGGCTTCTCGGAAACATCCAATTCAACAATCCTTTCGTCCAAAACTCCAGAGCGAAGTTTTTTACGGAATTTCTCCCGAGTTGGATTTTGTGCTGGTTTTTCATCCGGATTATCTTTATCTCCGTCAGCCGGTGGCAGCAGCAAATTAAGCAAGCGTTCTTCCACCATCTCTTTGGCTTGTTCCTGTTTGCGCTCCATTTGTTCCTGTCTCACCATATTGACTGAATAATCCGTCAAGTCTCGTATCATTGATTCAACATCACGTCCAACGTAGCCCACTTCAGTAAATTTTGATGCTTCAACTTTTACAAATGGAGCATTCACCAGCCTGGAAATTCTGCGTGCAATCTCAGTTTTGCCTATACCTGTGGCACCAATCATAATGATATTTTTTGGCAATATTTCGTCTTTCAAATCATCTCCCAGTTGCAGGCGTCTCCAACGGTTACGCAGGGCAATTGCCACAGCTTTTTTTGCATCAGTCTGACCGATGATGTAACTATCCAAAGCATCAACAGTTTCCTGAGGGGTCATATTGTTTTCGGCAGTTGATGTCATTTGATTAAAATTCCAATTCTTCGTAGGTTATTTTGTCATTAGTGTAAATACAAATATCAGAGGCAATTTTCATTGATTTTTCTGCGATTTCCCGTGGACTGAGTTTTGTATCAATTAGCGCGCGGGCAGCCGAGAGAGCATACATACCGCCTGAACCAATTCCTATCAACCCATCATCCGGCTCAATCACATCTCCGTTACCGGAAATAACAAGTGAGGCTTCAGCGCTTGAAACTGCCAGTAGTGCTTCCAGGTTTCTCAGCATTTTATCAGTACGCCATTCCTTGGCCAGTTCAACTGCTGAACGCAACAGCTTTCCATTATACTGCTCAAGTTTTTCATCAAATTTTTCAAATAGTGTGAAAGCGTCGGCTGTTGAACCGGCAAATCCGGCAATAACCTTACCATCAAAAGTATTGCGCAATTTTCGCGCGGACGGTTTCATTATGGTGTTTTGCATAGAGACTTGACCGTCTCCTGCCATCACTACGCGATTATCTTTGCGCACACTGAGAATAGTAGTCATAGAACAAATTAATCTGTTAGTATTAGGCTTTTCAGTTTTTATATCTTATCAGCTGACAAGCCATTGTCCAGACTAGAGATACATACAAGGTCAATACTAAAACGCCTGATTGACCATCATTCATCGGATAAAGCCTGAAAATAGCCAACAATGTAATTATAAGCGCTCCAGAGAGAAATTGCCGTAGCAACCCAGAGCATCGCAATACCAATCTCATTGCATGGGAGGCCTAATGTGGGATAATGTATTATGAGGAAACCGACAGCAATCATTTGTGTTATTGTTTTGCTTTTGCCGCCACTGCTCGCCGCAATTACCACTCCTTCTGCAACGGCAATTGATCTTAGACCGTTAATAACCAATTCCCTGGCAATAAGGATTACTGTCAAATATGCAGGTGCTCTTTCCATGGCAACAAGAAGAATTAACAGTGAACAAATTAAAATCTTGTCCGCGACAGGATCCAGCAATTTCCCAATCTTTGTGGTTTGCCCCTGATGTCTGGCAATGGCGCCGTCCCAATAGTCAGTCAGACAAGCAATCAAAAAAACAAGCCATGTGCCTAGCAGAATCCACCGATCGTCTTTTCCAATTACCATACCTGCATAAATAAAAGGCACCAATGCCACACGCAATGTTGTTAAATGGTTGGCGGTAAGCCATTTTGAAAAAAATGCAACCATCAAAAAAAATTCCTGTCTTGAGTTATTTGCTCTGTCCAGATATGATGCGTCGATTCATAAAAAAAAGCAATTAACCTTTGATTCTACTTAAATTTAGTGAAAAGAATACGTTTGATCTCAGATCACTATTAAGAACTCCAAAATTTATTATTTTATGCGCTTTAAAGTAATCGGCTGGAATTTCAGAAAAACACCCATAGAGGTCCGGGAAAACCTCGCTTTGACTAAAGAGCAGCAGATAGAACTGGGAGGCAGTCTTGTAAACCGCTTCAATCTGGATGGTGTAGCAATCCTGAGCACATGCAACCGCACAGAATTTTTCCTGATCAACGCAGAACAGCAGCTGGAACAGATTATAGAAATGCTGCAGAAATACTGGAAAAATTCAGATCTGAAAGAAAGTGTTTACACATTTAGTGATTTAGATGCTGCAAAGCATCTATTCAGAGTCGCGTCCAGTTTAGACTCCATGGTACTTGGAGAACCCCAAATACTTGGCCAACTCAAAGATTCATTTCAGAATTTCAGTCAAGCCGGCCTGACGGGGAAACTGCTTCATCATCTATTTACACGAGCATTTTCTACAGCAAAGCGAGTCCGTACAGAAACCACTGTTGCAAGTAACGCCGTTTCTGTCAGTTATGCTGCTGTAGAACTTGCTAAACATATTTTTGAAGATTTGTCTAAACAAACTGTGATGGTGATTGGAGCAGGAGAAATGGCGGAACTGGCCCTTCAACACCTCATGCGGAACGGACTGTCGGATCTATATGTAACAAACAGGACTTTTTCCTGTGCTGCTGAGCTTGCTGAAAAATATAAAGGGGTAGCTGTTCCTTTTGAAAATCTCAGTCGGCATCTTCATCGAGCAGATATTGTCATCAGCTCAACCGGCGCACGAAGCTATATCATTTCACCCGAACTTGTGAAACATTGTTTGCATCAGCGCAAGGGTGATCCCATGTTTTTTATTGATATTGCTGTTCCAAGGGATATTGACCCTGAAATCAATAAGTTGCATGGAACGTTCTGCTATGATATCGATGATTTACAAGCTATTGTTTCTCAAAATCAGGAAGAACGGCAGAAACAATCATTAAAGGCAGAAGAAATTGTTGAAGAAGAATTACTGAAGTTAAATCTATGGTTTAAGTCACTTTCCGCAGTTCCGACAATCAGAAGTCTGCGCAAGGCATTCCATTCCACTGCAGAAGAGGAACTGAATAAAGTATTTCGGCGAATGAAAAATCTGCCTGATTCTGAACGCAAAGAAATTGAGCAATTTGTTCATCGGCTTGTACATAAACTTTTGCATGATCCTTCACGCAACCTTAAGGAACTCTCAAAAGAAGAAGACGCGCACCTATATTTGGAATCAATTGAAAAATTGTTTGACCTGAGCCCTGCTCCGTTAATATACGATAAAAGTTCAGAGCAAAAGCCAAGACTTAAAATTGTAAAATCCTGACGCATGCCCAACGCTTTATCAAAAAGCGGCAAAAAAAATCCCACCTTAACTATCGCAACCCGTGGAAGCACCCTTGCTCTCTGGCAAGCAAATTGGGTAAAAAACAATATACTGAAACAGAATTCTGAAATCACAGTTGAAATATTAACTGTAACCACGGCCGGTGACCGCAATCAGCAGCAACCTCTTTCAGAGATTGGAGGAAAAGGGCTGTTTGTCAAAGAGTTGGAAAATGCTTTGCTTGACGGTCGAGCTGATCTTGCAGTTCACAGCATGAAAGATGTAACCGGTTTTTTACCGGAAGGATTGGAAATTTCTGTGATTGCTGCAAGGGATGACCCCGGAGATGCCTGGATCAGCCCAAAACATGGGACCTTCCACAAATTCCCCAAAGGAGCTGTTGTTGGAACAAGTTCATTGCGTCGAACAGCGTTCTTGAAACATCACAGACCTGGTATAAAAGTACACAGTTTGCGCGGTAATGTACCTACAAGGCTTGGCAAACTGGATCAGGGAGAAGTTGATGCCATCATTTTGGCAGTTGCAGGATTAAAAAGAATAAATCTTGAGACTCGTATCACTGAAGTACTGCCGATGGAATGGATGCTGCCTGCTATTGGACAGGGTGTAATTGGGATTGAAACTAGAGTGGGTGATGAAGAAACCCTGCGTTGTATTCATCATATTCATGATGCTGCAACTCATGACTGTCTGCTTGCAGAACGATCTTTGCTGACGGAGCTTGAAGGTAATTGTCAAATTCCATTGGCTGGATATTGCATCAATAAAGGAGATGAGTTACATTTGCAGGCCGCTCTTTGTGATCCTGATGGTAAATCGATGTTACGATACGAAGCACAGGCACAACCCCATAATGCTGTCAGTCTGGGAAAGCATGTGGCTGAATGGATGCTCAATAATGGCGGAGATGAAATATTGCACAAGTCACGAGCTGCAATAACATGACTAAGATGACTTGATTTTCACAGCATTTAGCTCAAATAGACAGGCTTTATCAAATGAGTATTTTTTGGAAAATTGCAGTAATCGGTTCCGGACCCGCAGGTTTTTATGCTGCCGGGGAACTTTTCAGGCAGCAGTCCTGGTCCATAAAAGTGGACATGTTTGACCGCCTCCCGACTCCTTTTGGACTGGTGAGAGGAGGTGTTGCTCCAGATCATCAGAAAATTAAATCTGTTACAAAAATATACAACCGCATTGCCGAAAACGAAAACTTCAGGTTTTTTGGAAATGTTGAATTTGGCAGGGATATTCACAGGTCAGATTTACTTGAGCTTTATGACGCGGTAATATATTCAGTAGGAAGCCCATCTGACCGTTCGCTTGGAATTCCTGGTGAGGATTTACCAGGCAGCCATTCTGCCACAGAGTTTGTGGCCTGGTATAACGGACATCCGGATTTTCGTAATCATAAGTTCGACTTGTCTGTAAAAGATGCCTTTGTGATAGGTATGGGCAATGTGGCGCTTGATGTGGCACGTATTCTGGCAAAAACCCCGGAGGAGTTGTCCAAAACCGACATCACGGACTATGCGCTGGAGTCGCTGTATGAAAGTAAGATTGAAGATATTTGGCTGGTAGGAAGACGCGGGCCACTGCAGGCGGCATTCACACCGGTTGAAGCCAGAGAGTTTTTGGAACTGGATAATGCCGATGTTGTGTTGGAGGGAGGTCCATTTGAATTGGACAAAGCAAGCCAGCTCATTCTTGAAACTGAAGCCAGCAAAGATACAAAGAAAAATATTGAAATTCTTAAGCAAATTTCAGCTAAAAAATCTTCTGATAAAAATAGGCGTGTACATTTCCTCTTTCTTGCCTCTCCGCTCGAAATTATGGGAGAAGGAAGAGTTGAGAAAATCAGGATGGTAAAAAATAAATTAGTGAAACAGGATGACGGCAGTTTGCGTCCCAAAGCAACCGATGAAATTATTGAAGAAAATGCAGGATTAATTTTTCGCTCAATCGGATATCATGGCAAACCTCTTGTTGATGTGCCATTTGATCAGAAGTCCGGAACTATTCCTAATGAGTCAGGACAAGTCATAGATTCAGATGATTCGAATTCACTCCTCAGCCGTGAGTACGTTACGGGATGGATCAAGCGTGGTCCAACAGGAGTGATCGGCACCAATAAGCAGGACGCTGTGGAAACCGTTCACCGTTTGCTTGAAGCTTTTCTTCAGGAAAAAATTGAGCCACGGCAAACATCCAATAGCTCAGAAATTGAATCATTGCTTGAATCACGAAATGTAGATTATGTATCTTTTGAAGACTGGAAGCTGCTTGATGAACATGAAACTGAGACGGGACTGGCACAGGATCGTCCAAGAGTGAAGGTGACTGCTATTGATGAAATGCTTGAAATAATCATGGATAAAAGGTGATTCAAAGTTTCAACTGTCAAAACCAACCGCGTCTGCCACATTCTTAATACTGTCCTGTTCAAGCAATTGTGACAGCTCACGTTTAATTCTCCTTACCAATCCCGGACCTTCATAGATCAGCGCAGTATAAATCTGCACCGCAGCAGCCCCAGCCCGGATTTTTTCATAAGCATCCTCGCCGTTAAAGATGCCTCCCACTCCGATGATTGTCACTTCTTTTCCTAATTCCTTAAATAAAGTCCGGATCACTTCAGTGCTGCGTGCCTTGAGTGGTTTACCGCTGAGTCCTCCCTGCTCAATTTTCAGGCTGCTTTTCAGCTGTGAACGATCCATCGTGGTGTTGGTGGCAATAACCCCCTGAATTGGGAATTGCTGAATAACCCTAACACAGTTTCCCAGTCCCTCCTCATCCATGTCCGGAGACAGTTTAACCAGCAAAGGGGTTTTCCGGAAGTGATTCTGATCCAGTTTTTCACGACATGAACAAACAGACTCCAGCAACCCACTCAGCATTTCTTTTTGCTGCAACTTTCGCAAATCTTCTGTGTTCGGAGAGCTGACATTGATTGTGAAATAATCAGCAAAGGGATGAAGCGCGCTGAGGGCGGAAACAAAATCTTCATTGGCCTTTTGCAGAGGAGTGTCCTTATTTTTACCAATGTTTATGCCGAGTATCCCGGATGCAATATTAGCCGGATAATCGCCGGATTGGTCTATTAAATCAGCCTCATCCGGATTGATTTTTTTTGTTCCGGAGACAAGCCTTTCTGCCATTTTCCATACACCTTGATTATTGAAGCCCAGGCGGTTGATCAAGGCCTGATCCTCAGGCAGCCGGAAAATACGGGGTTTAGGATTGCCTGATTGAGAACGTGGAGTGACAGTGCCTATTTCAGTAAATCCAAAACCAAGCGCGAACATGGCAGGATGTATGCGTCCGTCTTTATCAAATCCCGCCGCAAGACCTATTGGATTTTGTACATTTTTTCCAAAAAGCTTAGTACGCAGGATTGGTTGTTCCTCCCGGAATTGCCAACGTAAAAAAGGGTTAATTCCGGGAAACTTTGAAACGATCTCAACCAACGAGAGCATCCGTTCATGTGCTGTCTCCGCGTCACTCGAAAAAAAGAGAGGCCTCAGTTTACGAAAAATAAAATTAACTGAGGAATTCATTTTCATCCCATGCTTCAGACTCGAAGACGTAAAGGTCAGCTTCCTCATCACGCCAGCTGCCTTCAGGCAAATCTGCCTTGCGGCACAGTTGATCAAGGAATGTTTCACGGTCCCATCCGTTTGAAACTGCCACTTCCGGTAAAAAAAGCGCTCCCTGATCACCTATGTTGAGCATCACGCCATGTTTCCCGATTTCAACATTTTCAGGTTTTGAAGATTTCAACGGGGAAAGTACATTAATCTCAATAAACAGTTCAGGTAACTCATAGATAGTCACTGAAGGAAAACGTGAATCATCCACCGCAGAGGATATTGCTGTTTTTGCAACCGCTTCAATTAAAGAGTAACGTGGTTTTGACTGACCGATACATCCGCGTAAATCACCGGTTTCTCTATTCCTCAAAGTTACAAATACTGCACGTTTTTGGCGCAATTCAGCAGACTCAGTAGAAAATTCAATGTGTTGTCCGCTATCCAGATAATTTCCCAGAGATTCCCTTGCCACAAGTAAAAGTTTGAGCCTGTTTTCTGAGGAGTACTGAGATGTCATAAGTTCACGTTTTACAGTGAGTTAACTGCTGATGAATCCATACTAAAGTGTAGCATGAATTTGAGGATTAAAAAAAACTTCAATTTACATTATATTTTGCTTGACATTTATATTTGAAATAATATAGTGAGCATTCGAAGTTGTCTTCGATGGAGTTGTGACAACTCTTATTGAATTGCAACTAAGCTGTTTTTCATCAATGCTCGGTCAAAAGAAAGCATAATCCTTATACTGATCTGATTTAGTTGACGATGGAAAAAGAAGCATTGGTTTAAATTTCACTAAGGAGGAAAAATGAGGTTCAATCATCTAATCGTAATTATCAGCATGACTCTGTTTATTGCTGCATGTGCAAAAAAAGATGACAGCAGCAGTAGCAGCAGTAGCAGCAGTAGCAGCAGTTCCACTGATTCAAGTATGGTAGCAGCAATGCCCAGCAATCTGGCAGTCTCCTCAAATACTGAATCCGGTTCAAGCGTAAGCAGTAGGACTGCTGGACGTACATCTTCAAGTGAGATTAGTGACGACAGTGACCCCAAAAAGCATAAGGAC
>LUMD01000004.1_pt1 | contig 92061 bp, 108 predicted proteins | sample 729651 | NCBI WGS metagenome assembly LUMD01 (sample SAMN03860272, study PRJNA289734) | marine metagenome | biome: seawater column; feature: ocean; material: water; isolation source: Red Sea water column Station 34 - depth 258m | place: Saudi Arabia: Red Sea | collected 2011-10-15 | depth 258 m | reverse complement strand
AAAGCTGTATTTATTTTAGTTCATTTTATTCATTAATCATGCCTGAGATTTGGTTGAATTACGGTCAAAATGAAGTCGTCTTAGACATAATGGCTGAAAATCTAGATGAACAAATCAATTTTGAGCAACCAGTAATTGATGACTCTACCATTAATGAAAATCTAGAGGGACTAGACTTGTCAAAACCAACTGAAATTGTAATCCAAAATTACACCATACCTGTACAAAAAATTCTTGGCAAAATTTATGAAAAATGTGAAATCAAATCATTCTCAAAACCCAAACTGCTAGTTGACAAAAGAAATCTTCCGCAAATTAAAGCAAACAATCCTGACACTCTGACAATTAATGAGTTCGAAGAACAGGAGTTATCAAATTCAAATCTAGTCTTCCTAGGGGAGGTGCAGTTTGATGGATTATTTGGCTATGAAACAGTTGCAACAAGATTGTTACGCAAGTTTGGCGCAGAAAAAATGCTAGAGGCATTCTCACACCGTTCTGGAGATACGCCAAGTCCTGGTACCGATTCTCCTTCAATGAATGATGCTAAAAAATTCACAGACACATTTGAGGTATCATGTATAGAAATTACTGCAAACAAAAAAGGAATTTCAGGTATACAGACTGGACATCCCTCAAAAACATCATCCATTTCTCAAACGCTCCTAAAATCCACTGCAACCTTTGAAGAAAAGTTTCGTACAATGATAATTAGTACGGGAAAGGATGCAAGTAATCAAACACTATCTTCATCATTAAACTCAGTATGGAATTTTTATACATCGATTAAAAATCAGGGATTAATCATACTGGTTGCCGAATGTATGGGTGGATTAGGTTCTGAAACGCTCCAAAAATTAATTGATGGTCGAATAACATCTGAAAAGATCAAAAATGCATCAAAATATGAAGATGGAATGGAAAATCTCCTATATCTGTCAGAAGTTCAGAAAAACTCCCAAATTGCAATTACCTCAATCTTGCCAGAATTATATGTGAAAAAACTTGGACTAATTCCACTAGATGGAATTAAAAAAGCAATGGACTATATTCTAAAGAATCAAGGTCCGCGGCAAAAGGTGCAAGTCATTGAAGATGGCGCACGCACACTTTTACGGCCAAATTGAGCTTGGTATCGGTGCACACAACACTGCCAAAACAATGACCCCTATGTAGACTATTTTTCTATTTTTTGACAGTGGTGATACGTCATCTAGTGGCTGTGCATCTTTACTTCTAGAACTTAGAATCAAAATGAAGATTGCCATCATCCAATAGTTCAGTAGTACCAGAACTCCTAAACTTCCATACGTTGCATACTTGTGCCACTTTTTTCCTAAGAGAACTCTTGACATGTGACCCCCATCTAACTGCCACGCCGGCAGCAAATTCAAAAATGTAATTAAAAATCCAAGCCATGCTGCAAACATTATTGGTGACATTATTACTTCAACATCACTTCCATTCTTGTCAAAGAGTGCAAGTGATGCTTTGATGATGATATTTTCATTCATTGGTGTTAGTTGTGATGTGCCAAACATCTGTCTGGCCATGTCTGCATCAATTACAGGTGACGTCCATGCTCCAAAAACTGCAACCACCACTGCGACAACTAATCCTGCAATTGGTCCTGCTATTGCAATATCAAATAAAATGTCTCTATTCACTGTAAGACTTCTTGATTGTATGAATGCACCAAACGTTGGTATTCCAAAAACTGGAATTCCTGGAATAAAAAATGGCCAGGTGGTCTTTATCTTGTGCCACTTTGCTGCTATTAGATGTCCCGCCTCATGTACTCCTAAAATTCCTATCAATGCCCATGCATACACAATTGCAACTGCAATTGGGTCTCCAATTGGCGTAAATGTGTTTAAACCCTGAGTCCTGTAAAAACCGTCAACTAACACCATCACTACAGTTGCTGCAAACATGATTCTTGGTGTCCAAGACTTTGATAGCAGCCGTCTCTTCTTTTGTGGAGGTAACTTTGATACAACCACCACATGACTGTATCCTTCTTTTTCAAGTGTACATAGTAGGTTGTTAGTCTCTAGTTCTTGTGTTAACCAAACAAACTTTTCTTTAAAATCGGAATCTTCAAAATAAAATCGCATCTTAACTAGTCCTATATCTACATGCGAAATGTCAAAATGGTTCTCTACAATTTTTCTAATAAATTCCTGTGTAGGCTCTATCATAAAGATCGTATATTACCTGAACATAATTGCCTTTCCAGCTTAAAATTAAATACGTTAAATTTCACGTATTCCTATGCAAGTAATCTTACGTGAGCACAATGGTGCTATATTCAGACGTTGTGAGCCCAGTGATCTAATTGGTGTTATGGAGATTAACATGAAGACCTTGCCTGAGCACTATTCTGATTATTTCTATGAAAGCCTCTTAGCAGAAGCTCCAGAGGCATTTCTTATAGCTGAAAAAAACAATCAACATGTTGGATATATCATGTGCAAGACCGAATTTGGATTCTCTAACTTTAAAAAACTTGGATTTGTCAAGAAAGGACACGTTGTTTCTGTAGCCGTACTGGAAGAGCATCGCGGAAATGGATTTGGAAAAATTCTTGTTAATGAAGCATTCAAAGGAGTTAAGGAAAAACAATGTGATGAAATGTATCTTGAAGTTCGTTGCAGCAACACAGAGGCTGTAAAATTATACCAAGACTTGGGAATGGACATCAGACAAAGACTAAAGTCGTACTATCGTGATGGCGAAGATGCCTATATGATGGCAATTGAATTCTAGCTTCAGTTAAATTACTGTTTTTGATCCAATCGACATGTCAAGACGAAAATCTATGGGTGTTTTCATCTTTGTATCTTGTATAGCTGCATTTTTTGTCTATGCGTATCTGTTAATGCTCTCTGAGTGGAGTCCAATTGTTCTTCAATTGACAATACTCATGGTTGTAGGTGGAGTCTTGGGAATTGTTTCATGGATTGGCTATCAGATGGCTACAACATCTGCAAAACCTTCTTCCTTGATAGAAGACGATTAGCTTTTAGAAATTTTTACATCTACCACAGTTTGATAAAATCTTGGTCCTACGGGTCTGACATTTCGTGAAGTCATAATCTCTGCATCTGTTTTGTTAACACTCAAAAAATGTTCTTCAGATAATTTTGGCGCATCCTGTTTTTTATCAGCATGCATATGTGAATAGTAGTGAATTATCCCTTTGTTTTTTAATCCAAGTAACGCCGAATCTAAAAATTCATCTGAGCGTTCAGGCAACAACATCAAAACTCTATCTGCCTTTTCAACCAATTGATCATTAATCACTTGAGTCGCATCCCCGTTCAACGAAATGATCTCTCCTTTGAGTTTGTTAATCTGTGCGTTTTCTCTGCATAATTGTGCTGCAACTGGGTTGATGTCTATATTGTAAACCGTGCATGGAGTATCTTTTGCTGCAAGTATGGAGAACATTCCTACGCCACCAAACATGTTGATGATTACTTCGCCTTCTTTTACCAGTCCTGCAATTCGTTCTCTTTCTGTTGATAGTCTTGGTGAGAAGAACGCTTTTTCTACATCAACGATAAATCTGCAGCCATTTTCTTTGTATTCTGTTTGGGTCTTGTCTTCTCCGGCAATCACCTCTAGTTGTCTTGTTCTAAAGTCTCCTTCAACTGGTGAAGACTGATAAAAAACTGAATTTGCTGTACTGACTTGTTCTAGTAAGGTTTTTCCGATAACTTGTTTTTTTGAAATTAAAGAGTCTGGAATTCTTACAATTATGATATCACCAATCTGATCAAATGCAGAGATGAGTTGTTCATTTTCTTCTTCTGAGAGAACATCTTGTAAGACTCTCTTTAACATCTTGGTCATTTTCTAAAATAATAATTACCTGTCGACTTTTGTTCTTTATCTAATCTGCTTGCTTCTTTATTCACACGATGTCTGCTTGTCTTCTCATCTCTTCTAAATGAGATGTCAAGTGATTCTAGGAACCTATTCATTGCATCTGTCTTTGGCATTGGAGATGTTGCAATTCCAGATACACTGGATGTTCCCTCAAAAATTACCATGGAATCTGATACCAAGTCCATCAATTGTAGGTCATGATCAATGATTATGGCAGATTTACCAAATGAACGAACAAACTTCTGCAAAAATTTAGCAACTGCGATTCTGTCCTCTACATCTAAAAATGCAGATGGCTCGTCTAGAGCATACAAATCAACTTTTTGTAATAGGCATGATGCAATTGCAACTTTCTGCAGTTCCCCTCCTGACAAATTCTTTACTGATTTGTTGTACAATTTTTTTAATTTCAATGGGTCCAAAATCTGCTCTTCTTCAGCACTTCCCTCGATTGAAGAGGCATTTGATTTTTCTAAAACTGAAATTACTTCCACGTCGACATCATTTGAAAGATATTGTGGTTTGTATGAAATTTTGATCTTTTTATCAACTGAACCCTCAGTTGGTTTCTCAACTCCTGCAATCATCTTCATCATTGTTGTTTTCCCTAATGCGTTAGCACCCATTATTCCAAGCAGTTCTCCTTTTCTTACAGTTCCTGGTTCAATTGAAACTGAAAATGAATCGTATTTCTTCTCCAGTCTTGGATATGAGATGACTGTATCCCCCTCTAGTATCTCATCGCCTGATGTTGATGCATCAAAGGTGAATTTCTTATCTCTAAATCTGACATTCTCTGCTGGCAAATAACCATCAAGAAATACATTAATTCCAACTTTGGTTGATAGTACAGTTGAAACAATGCCATATGCTGCTGGCACTCCATACAAAACCTCAATGTAGTCGCTAAGAAAGTCTAGTAATGTTAGATCATGCTCCACCACCATCACACTTTTTCCTTCTTCAGCAAGTTTGTGAATCACTCTTGCAACGCCTGTTCTTTGGAATACGTCATTGTAAGATGACGGTTCATCAAAAAAGTAAAAATCAGAATCTCTTGACGCAGCAGTTGCAACAGATAATCTTTGTAGTTCCCCTCCACTAAGTTCTTTGAGATTTTGTTCTAAAGAATTTTCTAATCCTAATTGTCTAACCAGTTCTCTAGATGCCCCTCTTTGATCAAATTTATCTAACAGCTCTTTTCCTGTCCCATCAAATGCATCCGCAATGGTATGAACTTGTTGTGGTTTAATCGATGCTTTAATCTCTCCATTTTTTATTTTTTCAAAATGTGCCTTCAGTTCTGTACCTTTGTAATATCTTAAAATGTCATCCCATTCTGGTGGTTGTTCATAATTTCCAAGATTTGGTTTTAGTATTCCCGAAAGAATATTCACAACTGTACTCTTTCCCATTCCGTTCCTTCCTAACAATCCTACCACTTCTCCTTTCTTTGGAGTAGGCAATTTGTAAAGTCTAAAAGAATTCATTCCGTACTGGTGAATCTTGTCTGTTTTTAGTTCACTAGCCAAATTCACAATTGTAATTGCATCAAATGGGCAAACCTTGACACAAATTCCACATCCATTACAAATATTCTCATCTATTGTTGCCTTTTTCGTCTCTTCATTTAGGACAATACAGTCTGCTCCTGACTTGTTCACTGGGCAATATTTGATGCACTCTAACCCACATTTCTTGGGCTGGCATAATTCCTTGTCTAGTACAGCAACACGATGCGTCATAACGTTATTCGCTGTGGCTTTAATTTATACTTCTATGAATAATTGATCTCCCAAAAAATCCATTCACAATTTTTTAGTTAGCTTATTATGAAAGATAATTTGTTGAGAAGATAAGCCGGCCATAGCGTTTGGGTGCGACCCAATCCCATTCCGAACTTGGAAGTCAAACCAAATGTCGCTGCTGTGTTACTGACATGCGAGAGCCGTTGGGAAGCAACAGTGCTGGCATCTTTTTAATTCAATTAACTATAAGTTAGTGCCGCATTGAATCCAAACATGGTAAATTGTTCTGTATGTGGCGAAAAATTTGATAGCGACATACGATTTTTGAATCATATGATGGAAAAACACGGCTTTAGAAATCCCAATATTGACAAGCCAGATCGTAATAGCCGTGGGTATTAACAATAAATCTATAAGTCGCTAAAATTGCATCGTTCATACAAGCAACATGATAAAAAAACAACTAGAAAAGACACTCAAGGATGCAATCAAAGAAGATGCATATATTATTGGTACAAAACAAGTCTTAGGCAACATTTCAAAATCTAAACTTGTACTTCTTTCAAAATCTGTACCAAGTCATATCAGTGAAAAAATACAAGATGACGCAAAAAAATCAAATATCTCAACAATCTCATACGATGACACCTCTGTTAACCTTGGAAAACTCTGTGGATTACAATTTAGAGTTTCAACCATTTCCCTAACCAACATCGCTGATGCTGATATCAAAACATTACAAAACGAAACAGAATCCAAATGATGTTGCTAAATACTTATCCAAAATCAAAAACCAATCAAGGTTTAAATGAGACTGAAAAATTTTTTGAATAACTAGAATGACTATGACACAAGAAATCAAACTGACAACTGATCAAATGAAACTTATGTCATTATTCCAAAATATTACTAAAGCCACAGCACGCGATTGCATTGAAGATGAAAAACGTGATAGAATCATCTTTGTTGTTAATGAGGGTAAAATGGGTCTAGCAATTGGCAAAGGTGGGGCACATATCAAATCCCTTCAAAACAAAATTGCCAGAAATGTTGAACTTGTAGAATATAATGAAGACCCAATTAGACTTTTAAAAAATATTTTAAATGAAAAATACATTACTGACATTAAAATCTCTGAAAGACTGGATGGTTCCTTCCAAGCCAATGTAGAAGTTGATGGTGCAAAGAAGGGAGTTGTGGTAGGACGAGAAGGTCGTAACGCAGAGAAAGCAAGAATACTTGCACGTCGATATTTCAACATTACATATGTAATGATTAATAGTAAGGAACAAGCTTTCGAGTGGTAATAATGGCAAAATCACCTTTAGGACTATTTGCAGGACGAGATCTTCGTAACAAGAAGAAACAACAACGTTGGGCTATCTCGACTTACAAAAGAAGAGAATTAGGATTAGATAGAAAATCAAACCCATTTGCAGGTGCTCCTCAAGCAAAAGGAATAGTTTTAGAAAAAGTAGGTGTTGAAGCAAAACAACCAAACTCTGCTGTAAGAAAATGTGTTAGAGTACAATTAATCAAAAATGGAAAATCAATTACTGCATTTCTTCCACGTGACGGTGCAATGAACTACATAGACGAACACGATGAAGTACATGTTGAAGGAATGGGTGCAACTCAAGGTGGTGCAATGGGAGATATTCCTGGTGTCAGATTTAAAATTTTCAAAGTTAACAATACATCATTACGCGAATTAGTACTAGGAAAGAAAGAGAAACCAAGAAGATAGAGACATGACTGAACAAAAATTACTTTTATTTAGAAAATGGGATACAACTGAAATTGAGATTAAGGATATAGGTCTAAAAACTGCCATCTCTCTAAAACAAGTAGTTTATCCTCTAGACTTTGGTCGTTCAGCGCTAAAGAGATTCAATAAGGGCGATGTAAACATTGTAGAACGATTAGCAAACAAACTAATGCATTTTGGTAAAAAATATGCAAAAAACACTGGAAGACAAGGTGGTAAGAAGCAACACTCGCTTAACATAATCAAACTTGCATTTGAAATAATTAATCTAAAAACTGGTCAAAATCCAGTAGAGGTACTAGTTCGTGCAATTGAAAATTCTGCACCAAATGAAGATACAACTAGAATCGTCTATGGTGGAACAGTTTATCATGTATCAGTTGATGTTGCTCCAATCCGACGTGTTGATTTAGCACTTCGATTTATTGCCGATGCAATTAAGGAGGCTACATTCTCAAACCCAAAACCAATTGAAGAATATATTGCAGAACATTTGATATTGGCTGCAAACAATGACCCTGCTGCTCCTTCTGTAAAAAAGAAGAACGAGTTAGAAAGAGTCGCACAAGCTTCTAGATAATTAATTACAGTAGCCCGGCCCGGACTCGAACCGAGGTCAAAGGCTCCAGGGGCCCCTATGCTTGCCGCTACACTACCGGGCTATATGGAAAATTACAAAATGTGTGAATATATTCATTATTGTAAAACTTATCTTATCTTAATTTCATGCAAGGCAGTTGCATAATCACACTCTGCATTCAGTCGCATGTATGGGATTAATCTAAAATGAATAAAGTATGATTGCCTTTCTTTGTAAAGCAATCCTCTTTGAATTAATGATGCCAATCCTCTTGATAATACATTTATTGAAATTCCATATTTTACACAAATCTCATCACGCTTTTTCTGATATTGCGCTAAAGAGAATTCTGTATCATTAACCTCTATGATAAGTGGCCACACAATCTCCTTCCAAACAAATCTTCTATTTTCCGTGGCTGATGCGTATTTGCCTTTTCCACTCAACATTATAATATCAAACTTTATGGATATAAGAAATAATGTCCCAAAAAGAAATTCATGAGTCATTAGACTTGTTAGAAAAAGACTGGGATGTTGATCCAATTTTACATGATTTTGTTCTTGGAAAATACACCGACGTTACAGATTTCACATTAAAAGTAAAAGATGTGGTATTTCATATTCCATATTTACCAAAAGAAAAAAAATACATTTTATGGAAATGTTACTGGCCAGACTGCCACAACTGCTGTGAGAGACAAGGACGTTTACCACTCACATCTGATGATCTAATCCAAATTGGTGAGGGTTTGAAATACCAAAAAACATCTGACTTTGTAAAACAAGAAACTTTGATTGCAACTCATGATGAACCCACTCCTTCTGGTGGTTTATCGGTAATGACAAATATCAATCTAAAAAGAAAGACAGATGAAACTGAAGCTGAAGATGGCAGTCACATTTCCTGCAGATTTTTAGATGGTGAGGGAGCATGTGGAATACATCCTTCACGTCCAGGTGTTTGTTACTTGTATCCATTTTCAACATGGGCACAAAATGAAAAAGGCCGTGCACGAATTCATGCAACATTCCAATTTACTGGGGATTGTCCTGGATTCTATCTTTCTGAATCTCTTGACTCGATGAAAGAAGTCTTCGATGATTATTCTACAACCATTTATGATTACAATATGAAATCAAGTCGAACTTTAAAGGACGGTTTTGGTTCTCTCAGTATGTCTTAGGCTTTAGCAACTTTAAGCAAGTCTGCAATTTTGATGTGCATTCCAAATCTATCTTCGTGCTTTTTCATGTATCTGTATATTGCTATAAAATCTGGTAGTGCTTTTAAGAAATTAAAATCATGGTGAATTTTTGCTCTAACAAAATTGAACACTTTGGCATAAACTTTGTAATGATTTTCAACTGCTTTCTCATATGCCTTAAAGTCATGCATATTTTCTAAGAAAATGTCAACACATTGCATTGACGGAATGATTCCTTCTCCCAACAATGCATAAACAGTTCCAATTGATTCTCCAACGCCAACCACTTTTCCAGAATAATATGGCTTGCATCTATCCGGTGTCGCCAATCTGATTGGCCGTCCTTTAGTTGCAACTACCTTTCCTCCATGTTTTTCAAGAAATGCATCTGTTGCCTTGACGTGGTTCTTATTGTAATCTCCTGCACCAATATGTGCAAATTTATCTCCCAATGGGAAGTACCAAAAGTATCCTGACATGCCTGGAAATGGTTCAATGTAAAAATCATCATAAGGTACTCCATTTTCATATTCCACTTTATACTCATATGTTGGTAAAAAGAAATCTTGCTCCATTTTTGGTAGGTAAACTCTATGAAATCCTGTACAATCTACGATCATATCGTATTCTTTTTCAAGTTCTTTTAATGGCGGAGCCTCGCCGTAAATTACATTACAATCCTTAATGAAATCTTTAATCAATCCTAATTTGTTATATGTGCACAGTCCTTTCAAACCGATATCAAATTTTACATCATTATTCATTCTGACATGCATCTTTTTACCATCGTGAATTAAGAAATCATCAAAATCTCTATCAACCTTTTTACAAAAATTAACTAATTCTTCTTTTATTGTACCCCATGCACAAATTGAATCATGTCTCTCTTCTACCATCCTTTCATATCCGACTATTTCGTGTTCTGAATTTTTTAGTCTAGCCATAAGATAACTTCCAGCTACTCCCATGCCCATAACTGCAATTTTCATTTGATCAAATGTCTTCTATACCTAATAAATACAATTCCAGATAATCATTCAATCAATATTGCAGGTTTGTATGGTCTTGCCATCCTTGCCTTATTTTTTGGATCATATTTCTCAGAATCATTTTCAGAGAATACTTGTAACTTTATCCCATAATCTGTTTCAATTAATGATGAAAGTTCATTAGAAATAATTTCACTTTCATCAATCTCCCCTGCATTCAACTTCGTTTTTCTTAGATCCGTTGGTTCTGAGAGAATATCCTTTAATGTCTTTTTTACAAAGTCAGGATCTTTTTTGACATTTTCTGTTTCCTTTTGTGAAATTAATTCTTTAATGAAGACGCCAACATTTGTTTCTCCTGAATTAACTCCACTTAGAATTTTATGATAAGCTTTTGATTTCCAACTATCTGCTGTGTAAATTATAATCTTTTGAGGTGTAATCTTTGTCACTTTGGTAATATTTGAAATATCATTCATTACTGAACTAAGTAAGCTCTCGTTTTGCACTGCTCTGTCATCTGTTTGTTCTTCTTGTTTTGGCCATGATGATCTTGAGACCATCTCTGAATTTCCTAATTTTTCCCACATCTCTTCTGCTATGTGAGGTGCAAATGGTGAAAGCATGGAGATACGTGTTGCAAGAACTTTGTTTAAAACTCCTGAGATGTCATTCCTATTTTTTGCATTAGCTCTTTTCATGTACCATTGAAGGTCTGAGTCAAATCCATACAAAATATGATGTAATGATTCACGAAGTCGCATTTTCTCCATAGATTCTGTAACTTCAAAAATTAATTTTGATAATCTACTTAATATCCAAACATCTTCAGGTTCTGTTCCTATTTTCTCTGAATTGCTAAATTTTATACAATCATCGTACATGGATTGTAATCTATTTTTTATGCCTGAAATTGATTCAGCATTAAAATCTGCATCTTGCAAAAGCTCTGCTGAAATTAATATTGATAATCTAATTGGATCTGCACCATACTTCTTGATGGCATCACGTAATGGAATTATGTTGCCCATCGATTTTGACATCTTTTTTCCATCCATCAAGACTGAACCATTCACTACAATTTCTTTTGGCCAATTTTCTTTAGGAAATATTGCAACATGATTTAAAACAAAAAATGTTAGGTGATTTGGAACTAAATCCCTACCTGAATGCCTAGAATCAACAGGATAAAAATACAAAAACTCTTTTCGTATCTCTTCTAGTTTTTCTATTGTAATCTTTGCATCTTTTGCAATTATCTCAGAATCCCCACTCCCATAGAAAACATAATTGAAAAATTCATCAGACATGTTTTCTGCTAAAATCTCTCCTGAATTGATAAATTTTGCCATGGTGTAAAATGACATGTAAATTACTGAATCAGCCAAGCTTTCAACTAACCAATCATTATCCCATGGAACTTTTGTTCCTAGTCCATGTTGTCTTGCACATGCTCTTTCTCGAAGCCAATCAAGCACATTGAAAAACTCGGTTCGAATATCATTTGGTAGTATATTCATTGATTCAAAACATTCATGGGCTTTTGCTTTCCATTCTTTGTTTGCATAATCCAAAAACCATTGATTATTGAGTAATTTTACCACACATTCTGTACCACATCTACATTTTACTGACTCGTTTGTTAGTTCAAGCATAATGTCTGATTTCCCTGTCTTGGAAATCCACTCTTTTACTTCTTCTTTGACAAATGTAATCTTCTTCCCTGCAAATTCACCAGTATTGGAATTAAGTTTCCCATCGTAGAATTCTTTAGAATAGATCTCTTTAGTTGCATCTTCTAATTTTGGATCATCTTGATTTGTAATTCCAATCCTCTTTATCACTTCTTGAGCTGGTATATCGCCAAATCCATCTGTAGTAATTATTGTAACTGGATGAACTTTTTCAACCTCACTTCGTAACGAATCTTCAATGTTCTTCTGATTCCCATTTTTGATATCTTCTAATGCTTGAAAATCATATGGAGCATGTGCTGGAACTGACATTACAATTCCTGTACCTGTGGTTGCTGTAACAAACGATGCAGGAAGAATTAGAAACTCATCTTCACTAGTTGGACTGTGAACTTTCTTACCAATTAATTGTGAGCCTGATATGTCTTCAACAATCTCTATTTTTTTATTAAGAAACTCTAACTTGTATGCACATTCTGCACTTATTATCCAAGTTTCCCCATCAACTTTGACTTTTTTATAGATAATCTCTGGATTTATCCAAAGATTTGTTACACCAAATAATGTCTCAGGTCGAAGTGTGGCAACAGGAATGATCTCCTCTCCGATGTTGAACTTGATTACAATATATTCAGTAAAGTCTGGTTCAACATCGCCTAGTGTATCATGTTGTGAAACAGGATTTTGATCATTTGGACACCATCCCACAGGATGATTTCCTTGCACGATTAGGTCTTTCTCTTTTAGATTTCTAAATTGCCACTGGATGAATTTTTGATATGCTGGTATGATTGTTGTAAATTCCCTTCTCCAGTCTATGGAGTATCCCATCTCAATCATTCCTGCCTTAATCTCTTCATGAAAATAATCTGCAATCTTCACTGGATCAACAAACTCTTTGATCTTCTCTTCTGGAACATTGTATAGATTTTTGAATGCTTCAATCAATTCTTCATCATTGGCTTGAACTCTTTTTGACATTCCGAGAATTGGTGTTCCTGTATAATGAAATCCCATTGGGAACAAGACATTGAATCCCTTCATCCTGTAATAGCGTGAATGAACGTCTGCCAGTGTGTATGTTCTTCCATGCCCAATATGTTGAGGTGAGTTTGGATATGGATATGCAACTGTTATGAATTTTTTTGGTTTATCATTAGGATCTGTTTCAAAGTCTTTGGCTTCATACCACTTACTTCTCCATTTGTCGTCTATCTGATTCCAGTTTAATTCCATCTTGTTTACCTATTCAAGAATCATGGCCTTCGCATTTTTAATTGCATCTTCTTTCTTTGATTTGTCAGTTCCTCCACCTTGAGCAAACTTGGAACTTCCTCCACCAGCTCCGCCCAAAATCTGTGAAATATTCCTCACAATTTCTCCTGCACTTTTTTCTTTTGAAATCTCATCTCCTGCATGTACTATCACTCGGATCTTTTCTCCATCTTCAAACAATCCGCAGTATACCAATCTCGCGTCTGCTTTACAGAGTGCTTCTCCTAATCCGATGTGAAAAACGTCATCATAGTCATTACTTATTGAATAACAAAAGTTCGCTTTTCCTGATTCTGTTAATTCTATGATAATGTCCTCAATTGTGGATATTCCTTCTTTACATTCTGACAGTGATTTTGCTATAATTGGAATCCTTTCTTTAGCAAGTTGTCTTCTCTCAATTCTCTTCTCTTTTTCTTGTTCTTTTAATTTCTCTTCTTTCTCTTTACTTGCTGAATCTTGTTGTTTCTTTCTAACAAACTCCTTTGCGCTTTCTCCTGAGACAAATTCAATCCTTACAACTCCATCCTGAATCCTTTTTGTTCTTGTAATCTTAATTTCTTCTACGTCTGAAGTATTTGCTACATGTGTTCCACCACATGCCTCTATATCCAAATCTCCTATTGATACAATTCTAACTGATTTCACAGGAACCACGCCTCCTTGATAAATCCTAAATCCATACTTTTGTTCAGCAGTACCTCGGTCAAAATTTTCTATCTTCACTGGTATTGATTTTTCAACAATTGAATTTGCAGCTTGTTCAATCTTTTTTACATCTTCATCTGTGAGTGCAGAGTGATGTGTTATGTCTAATCTAGCATGATCTTCTTCTTTGAAAGCTGAATGTTGCCATACCCATGAACCCAAAACACTTCTAGCAGAAGTGTTGATGATATGTGTACTAGTGTGATTCTTTGTAATTCCATCTCTTCTTTTTGCATCCACAACACATGAGACTGTTTCTCCATCTTTTGGCATGTCCCCTTTTATCTTGTGGACTACAATGTTTCCATGTTTTGTAATGTCTATTATGTCACAGTCTCCAATCTTTCCATGATCTGGTTCTTGACCTCCACCTCTTGCATAAAATGCAGTTCTATCTAAAATTACAAAATTTTCAAATGATTTCAAAACTTTTGCGTCAAATTCTCTTGGATCATCTCCATAAAAGAGAAGTTCTGTATCTGGAATTCCTTCTAATGAGAAACTTTCTTGCTCTCTTTGTTTTTTGGATTGGTGTAAATCAGCAAGTTTTCCATAAAATGTTGATGGAATCTCTGAAATGACTTTCATCTCCTTTAGATATTCTGGAGTAACCCCGTCAGATTCGTACAGTCGTATCAAATCCTCAACACTTGGCTCTTGGTCTAATTTACTGACAATTTTTTGCATTCTTTGTTTTGAACTATCATATCGTCCTGTCTCAATTGAAATAATCTCCTTGACATCTTGTCGTGTTTTTTCTAATTCTGGGTATGTGTTTTTCAAATAATCAATTTGAATATCTATTATTTCATCCAAATCAAATTTTAATTTCAATCTGTCCATAGTTGAAACAATTCTTCTAAGCATTATTCGAAGATTGTATCCTCCACCAACATTACTAGGAAGAGCACCATCTGATATTGCAAAAATCAGTGTTCTTATGTGGTCAATAATTAGATAAATTCCCTCAAGTGGGGTGATGATACGGCTAATTTGTTCATCAGACAGTCCTGTTGATTTGATGGTATTCTTCCTTACTTGAGACAAGTCATCATACAATTCCAAATTCTTTGCAATTTCAGTAAAATATGGGACTAATACTGAGGAATTTGCATCAATGCCTGCATCTTGGATTAATTTCTCAGTAATTGGACCAAAACAACAATCGTATGCAGTTGGGGTTCCCATTGTAATCCATGCAAATCTTTCAAGACCTGCGCCCATGTCTATTATTCTCTGATCAAGTGTTTTGTAATTTGAAAGGTCACCTTGAAATTCTGTAAACACTGCATTACCAAGTTCCAAACCTCTCACAAAATATTCCAGTGATGAACCAAAAGATCCTCCTCCTTCCCAAACATCTTCTACAAACGTAATCTCTTTTTTTGCAATTCCAAATTGCTGTGTAAGTAAATTAAAATCAAGATTCACACATTCATCTTTCCAATATCCGCTCTCGTTTGGAATGCTGTGTTGTCCTATCATGCAAAATGATGAAAAATGTCTACCTGTTACCCCAACATTTTCTAAATCTTTGAATCTTAAACATGTTTGTGGTACAACAAGTGGGTTAGCAGGAAATTCAAACACCACTTTACTTCCCATAACTCTTTGAAAATCAACAATTGATGCAATCGTAAAGTAAAGATCATCTCGCCATCTACAAACTACTGGATATCTGTTAATTGACGTATGATTATTCTTTACAAAAAACGATTCAACTTCTTTCCATGCTTGTGTATAATCAAATCTTTTTGATGTTGGTGGTTCTCCAATGAATGAGTAAGTGTCCTCAGAATGATCAGGACATTTGTCTCTTTCAGAATCCAAAGTCCAGAAAAATCTATTACAAATATTACAAGATTTACGTTCGAATCCCTGATCCTCGAAAAGATTCACATTATAATATCTCTGAGGGTCTGCTGAAAATTTCTCAAGAATCTCTTTTTTATTCACTAAATTTTTGACCTAGTGGCGATATTAAGGACTGTCGATTCAACCATTAAATATAGAAAAATGCAGCATCATCTCATGTTTGGAAGAAAAAAGGGTGAAGTAAAAGAGGGTGATTTCATTTTCACATCCAGAAAAGATGAAGAGGGTGATTTTCATAATCTAATATTTGGAACTGTAACCGGTGTTGATGGAAATAAAATTGGCGTGAATGGTTTTTTTGTAAATCCAGTTGGACTAAAAAACAAAGTCTCCCAAGGAAAAGCAGGTCCACGCTCAACAGAAATTCTCACAGATCCTACTTCTGAAAACTGTATTTTTGCACTAATTTATCGAATTGAATATGAGAACTTTACAGATGTGTTAGATATTGGATCTGATAAAGTAGAATTTATCTCAAAAAAGGTCTTTACAATCTTTGATGGCTGGATCAGAGAATCATTATCTGAATTAATCAATAACGTGTTATCCCTTCCAGGAGGCACAGAGCAAGATCACGCAAAAAGAATCCTAAAACAGAAAATGGAGAATCTTTACGACAAGGAATTAAAGAAAAATCTCTATTCTGTTTGCAGAAGCCTAAAGATCCTGATCTGAAGACAATTTTTGATAGCTTTTTATTATGCCTACCGGCTTTTTTGTACATGGAATATGTTTACGCTGCATTAATGTTGCACAAACTCGAAAAAGAAGTTAACGAAGCAAACGTTACAAGCGTAGTTAAAGCAACCGGCGCCGAAGTCAACGAAGCCCAAGTTAAAGCACTTGTAGCATCATTGGCCGATGTTAACATCGAAGACGCAATTAAAGCAGCACCTGTAGCAGTTGCAGCCGCAGCACCAGCAGCAGCAGATGCACCAGCAGAAGGTGGAGATGAAAAGAAAGAAAAGAAAGCAGAACCACCAAGTGAAAAACAGGAAGAAGCAGCAATGGAAGGACTATCCTCTCTATTTGGATAAAATAATCTCAAAACCTTTTCAACGTTATTAGTGATGAATTTCTATTCTAGATGTCTTGGCAGATTCATCTTTGTCAATTGAATTTTTCATTTATGTTTTAGATCTCTTTGGAACTATGGCATTTGCTGTAACTGGTGCATTCAAGGCTATTGAACACAAAGCAGACATTGTTGGCATAATAATTCTTGCAACAATTACCGGTATTGCCGGAGGTACAATACGTGATGTTATACTTGGCAAATCTCTTCCAAACTCTCTGATTGATCCATCTTATGTCATAATTACTGTAACATCTGCAATTGTCATCTTCCTTTTGCATTCAAAAATGAAAAAGCATTGGAATGTATTTCTAAAATTTGATGCAATTGGGCTTGGCGTTTTTACCGTTATTGGAGCCACTTTTGCATATAACATGTTTGGAATGAACTTCCTTGTAATTGTACTATCAGGCATGCTAACTGCAATTGGTGGAGGAATACTTCGTGATGTATTTGTGAACCAAACTCCTATCGTCTTTGTCAAAGAATTGTATGCTTCGGCTAGTTTCTTAGGTGCTACGGCATTTTATCTAGTAATATTTCTCACAAATGATGTCTATGCTGGAACAATTTCTGGATTGTTATTGGCAACTGGACTTAGAATGGTTGCAATGAAGTATAATTGGAATTTACCTAAAGTAAAAAGTAGTTAATTATGCTGGCGAGTAGTCTTTTGCTTTTGAGGCTACGCCTTGGGCTTGCCCATGTGCTTTTTGTAAGACTTGCTCTTTAGTATCGTCAGTTAGATATCCTGCTTCTGTTGAAACAGAACGTGCTGATTGAGCTGCTTTAGCCAAAATTTGTTCAATGTTATCTGCAGTGATGTATGCTGCTTCAATTGAAAGTGAAATTGCTTCTTGGTGGGCTTGAGCCAAATCATTTCTGAATTTCTCGAGGTCAATAATCATCTCTTCTTGTTCATATACTAATCCACTTTCTAATGCTGAATTCAAAACAATGCCTGCCTCAATTGCTTTAATGTCTAGTTTGGTCAAAAGTCCTGCAAGTTTCTCAGATATTGGCTCACCTTTCTTTACTGGTACAGTCTCTTTCATTATCCAGATTGTACCTTGGTCAATCTTTGTTGGAATGTTATTTTCTTTAAAGTCAGTTAACATTGGTCCTGGTGCAATTCCAGTATTTTTTGGTGGAATGATTACATCCATGCTTGCAGTATCTCCACCTCTTGCAAATAACATGACCTTGTTTTTTCCTAACAGAACGTTAAGTTTGAATGGTGACATGTTTGTAAACATGAATACACACTGACCTTTCACTTTGTCAACAAATTTATCAATCCCAGTTATTCCTGCTTTTTCTAATGCTAATCTTGCAACTTTGTCTTTAATGCTAACAATCTCAACTTCGTCTTGGAGCTTTTTTCTTAATGGTAATAGTTGTGAACCTCTAACTTTTTCCATTCTAACAAGTGCTAATACATTATATTTTTTTGGAAGTTCTTGCAACTGTTGATACATCTGTGCTTTCTTTTTTGGATATGTAGTTCTATTCTCATGCATTTTACTTTTTCACCTTGTGTTCTAATTTGATTGCTTTTCCCATGGTAGTCTTAATCATATATTTTCTAATATTTTTATCTCCGTTTGGAAGTTTTTTCTCCAAATTGTTAATCACTGTAATTGCATTTGCAGCTACTTGATGTTCGTCCATTGTGACATCGCCTATTTTACATGAAATCGAAAGCGAATTCTTTACTCTAACTCTGATTGAACTTTTGAATCTACTCAAAAATGACTCGATAGGTGCGTTAAATGGAACTGGTGTTGGCATTTTGCCTCTAGGTCCTAAAAGTTGTCCTAATGACTTGCCTACTACAGGCATGAGTTTTGTATCTGCCAAAAAGAAATCATATTTGTTGATTAATTTTCTAGAAGCTCTTTTATCTTCTGCTAATTTACTGAGATTGTCATTATCCATTACTTCATCTGCATTTGCATCTTTTGCTTTTAGTCCCATGTCTCCTGAAGCCATTACACAAACTGCTGCTGGTTTTGACATTTGGTTTGGTAGTTGAATTACTTCATTTAGTGCAAATCCTTTTTTCACATCAATGTCTTTTAGTGTGATGTAAAGCTCTAGTGACTCTTTGAACTTGCGTTCTCTTTCACCTTTCTTTGCTTCTTGGATTAAAGTTACTATTTCAGACTCGTTTACCATGTCACAAACCTTAATCTCTCACTTATTATCGTTTAGAGTAAATAATTTGAGGTTACATCATTTTTCTAAAATCAGTCCAACTTTTTCTAAATTTTAGTAAAATTCTAGTTTATTCTGCCAAAACTTACATTTACTACTAAAATTTACTTATTTTAAGAAATGGCAAAAGTAGATGATTTAGATCTCAAATTACTATCTGAATTGAAACAAGATGGAAGTATCTCTATCCCACTTTTGGCAAAAAAACTAAACATCAACGCATCTGTATTGTATAGTCGAATTAAGAGGCTGATAAAAAAGAAGATGATAAAGAAATTTACCATCGATATCGATGAAACCCAATTAGGATTTGGTGTAAAGGCCTATGTTGGAATTAACAGAGATCCAAAATTCAAAACAGAAATTCATGAAAATTTACTAAAAATTGCGGAAATTGACAGAATTATAGAAGTGACAGGCAGATTTGACTTGATGGTTGGTGTATTGGCTGAAGATTTGGAACAATTGCATTCTATCGTGGTAGAAAAAATTGGGAAAATTAATGGAATTCAAAATACCGAAACTTTTGTTGAATTAGAAAGAACTGAAAAATCTCCTATGTATCTATCTAGTTAGTCTGTAATTTCTCGTCCCACTTGCCGTCATTTACTTCGACAGTGATCTCTTTTGGCGTTTTACCTTCTACTTTAATGCCTAAACACTGGCATGTGCCAATAATTTGTTTTGCGACTGATTTGATTTCTGATGCATATGATGTCTCAAGTTTGACATTTGCAACTTTAACTACTGCATCCATCCCAATGTCTGCAACCCACTCTGTACCTGATGTACCTGAGCCTTTTTGGATATTTGCTTCTTTGAGTATAAGTGCAGATGCTGATGGAATTCCAACTTCAATGTCCCATGCTTTAGTATCCGTATCAACACTAACAGTTACTGGAACTTTCATTCCTTTGAAGTCACCAGTTTTTTCGTTAATTTTACTGATAACTTCCATAATGTTTACTCCTAATGGACCAAGTGCTGGACCAAGAGGTGGACCTGCAGAAGCTTCTCCTCCTGTTACTAATGATGAAATTGTTTGTTTGTCGCCCATTTGAAATTCGTCTCTTTCTTAATGATTTATTCCTTCCTATGATGCAACCGGTTTTAGATAATTTGCATCTACTGTAACTGGTAATTGATATGGAGCATCCAATAAAATTACTGTAGCTTCTTCTTTATCATGATCAACTCTTGTGATTGTAGCTTTCATTCCTTTGAATGGTCCGCCAATAATTTCCACTGTTCCATCAACTGCCAGTTCTGAAACTGTAGATTTCTTTACAAGATAACTCTCGATCTCACTAAATTCTAACTCTCCTCTTAATTGTCCTTTTACATGTCGCAATCCTTGTGTTGCCATAAACATGATCTGAGGATCATTTGCTTCAATAACGACGTATCCTTTCAAGTTTTCAACAATTAGAACTGATTGGACCTCTAATTCACCACTTCTCATCTTTGCTTCAAGTTGTCTCAAAACAACTTTTTCTTGACCTCCGGTGGTTCTAAGTGCAAATAAGTGGGAATTAGTTACTTCGGACATTTCTCTCTCTATTTGAATACCATTCCTGGTGAAATTGTGGCAAAGATAAACTGAATTCCGAATCCAAGTAGTCCTACTGTGGCAATGCCGAACAACACTAGTCGAAGGTGTTGCTTGTAAACCTCCTTGTCGGATTTCTTCGTTAATTTTATAGTGTTAACTATATTCTTGAGCATAAGTTTTGGATTCAAGTGATAATGGAAATTAATAAAGTGTCAATATATCTTTTATTCATGGATTTACTGGTTGCATTCAAAAATGACCCTGCGGGGCACAATATGGCAAAATTCATCTCTCAAAACATGAATGATGATGGAGATGTATTTCGTGGGAAAAATTTTGATCTAATTGAAATTGATTCTCCTGCTATCTCTGCTGATTGGTTAGATGAAAAATATGAATATGATGGATTTGTCTTTCTATCCAAACATGCTGCTGAATCTGGAACACTTGCTCTAACTTGTCATAACACTGGAAATTTCGATGAGGCGAAATTTGGTGGAAACAAAAGAGAACTTGCAATTCCATATCATGACTTGCAGAAAAGATACATGCAAAGACTTTGGGATAATCATGAATCATTCTCAGATTTTGAAATTACTATTGAAGCTACACATCATGGACCTACTCATCTCAAAAAACCCTCAATATTTGTAGAAATTGGCACTACTGAATTACAATGGAATGATGAATCTTTGTGTTCTGCTGTAGCAAAATTAGTAGTAAATACGCTTGAAACACCACATGGAAACTCTCCTTTTGCTATTTGTTTTGGCGGTACACATTATTCTGAAAAATTCACAAAAGAATTACTTTTTGGGAAATATGCACTAGGAACTGTAATGCCAAAACATGCATTGGAATTCCTAACCCCTGATCTCTTTGAGCATTTGCTTACACAAAATTATGGCGCTCAAGCTGCATTGCTTGATTGGAAAAGCCTGGGGAAATACAAACAAACACTAATTGATCTTCTCTCTACTACTAAACTGGAGATTATCAAAATTTGAACATAGAAGAAAAAATTTATCATAAATTATTACAAGTTCCTATAGGCTATGTAACAACATATGGTGATCTTGCAAAATCAATCAACCTAAAAAATGGACAAAGAATTGTAGGACAAATAATGAAAAAAAATCCATTCCCTGTAATTGTTCCCTGTCATCGTGTTGTAAAATCTGATGGAACTGTTGGTGGCTATGCATATGGGACTGAAAGAAAAAAATACATGTTATCAGAAGAAGGACTGAAAATTAATGATAATAAAATTTTAGATTTTAAAAATAATCTATTTCAGTTCTAAGATTTTTGCGTAGTAATCTCTTCTGCAATAACTGTTCTCAGATGTGCTTTGTTTCTTATTGTATTGCCGCCAATTTTTTTATAAATTGCTTTGAATGACTCGTTTGTAATCTCTTTTCTGTCCTTTGAAACTTTTAGGAGATATCTCAAAGCACGAACTTTGTTCACGTAAACGGTTTTCTTGCCCACACGTGCACCTTTTCTTCCTTTTTTGGAGCCTTGTTTTGTACCTCTTTTTGCTTTTTGAATTCTTTTTGCTTGTGCTCTTCCATGAGATGTACCTGTAAATGATTTGATTGAAATTGTATTTGCAGTGATTAAACTTCTAATGTCATCTCTAGTAATTGCATCTGCTACATCATCTAGATGATCATTATCAAATCTAACACGATTTACACCGACACCGACAATTCTTGAGACAAGCCTCTTTTTTGATTTAAGATTAACTGGCATTTTGACTCACTCTTGCGTTAAAGACTTTGAACTTTTTTTCTATTACAATTGTCATAATCTCTCTTCTCTTTTTTGCTCCTACACTGTGACCAAATCTAATTCCGTCTTCTTTTGGATTAAGATTATCTAAATCACTTGCAGTGTGTACTAAATTATCTGTATAACCTGATGGATGTAATCCGTATGCAATTTTTGGTGTACCATATCCAACTTTTACCAATCCTGGACGACCACGACTTTTTTGTTTTCTTTGATGATTGTCTATTCCTTTTGGTTTTCTCCAAGTAGTATCTAATCTCTTATACCTCCAGCTCTCTGGACGAATAAACTTTGGTCTACTAACTCTAGATTCATCTCTTGCTTGAATCTTTTCTTTATTGATTGGCATAGAGTTAAACCTTAAATTTTTACATAAATACGTATCTAAGCTCAGAAATCTGGATCTGAGAAAGAGATAATAATATTCAATTTTTCCCAAGGATCCTTGACTATGACTAAAATAACTAGCATAGAGGAGATGATTTTCAAAAATGTCTAATACTAATTCAAAAGTACTTGAACAATTAGTGGAATTTGGGGTATCTCCAAAGACCATTCACAGAAATCTATCTGTTGAAAAGCTAGTTGAACAATCAGTTCAAACAAATGAAGGAATAGTTACTTCTACTGGTTCATTATCTGTAAAAACTGGAAAATACACAGGTCGTTCCCCACAAGACCGTTACGTCATTTATGATGATGAAACACATGAAACAATTGATTGGGGTGACGTAAATAGACAATTCCCGACCGAAAAATTCAATTCTATATTTGAAAAAATGAAAAAGCATGCAGAAGGAAAAGATCTTTACGTCTTTGATGGATTTGTAGGGGCTGACACTCAAAACAGATTGGCAATTCGTGTAATCAATGATCACGCATGGCAAAATCTTTTTTGTAGGCAATTATTTGTTAGACCATCAAATGAAGAATTAGACTCACATGACCCTGACTTTACTATTCTATGCCTAAATGACTTTGAAACAATTCCTGAAGTTGACGGCACAAGAACAAATGTATTCATCTTGATTAATCTTTCAAAGAAGATTGTGTTGATTGGTGGAACCAATTATGCAGGTGAGATGAAAAAATCAATGTTTGCCGTCATGAATTATCTTATGCCAAAAAAAGATGTTTTCCCAATGCACTGCTCAGCAAACATTGGTAAAAATGGAGACACTGCACTCTTCTTTGGTTTATCTGGTACTGGAAAAACAAGTTTATCTGCAGATCCTGAACGCATGTTGATTGGTGATGATGAACATGGCTGGTCTGAAAATGGAGTTTTTAATTTTGAAGGTGGTTGCTATGCAAAATGTATCAACCTAAACGAAGATGCCGAACCACAAATCTGGAATGCCATAAAATCTGGTGCAGTACTTGAAAATGTCATAGTAAACAAAGACACTCTAAAACCAGACTTTGACGATGGAAGTTTAACTGAAAACACTCGCGCAGCATATCCTCTTGATTACATTCCAGGAGCTGTAATTCCAAGTGTAGGCGGTCATCCCAAAGTCATAATATTTTTGACCGCTGATGCATTGGGAGTCTTACCTCCAGTATCAAAATTAACAAAAGAAGGTGCAATGTTCCATTTCATGTCTGGTTATACAAGTAAACTAGCTGGAACGGAACGTGGCATTAAAGAACCAAAGGCAACATTCTCTGCATGTTTTGGTTCTCCATTCATGCCTCGTCCTGCATCTGTATATGCAAAAATGTTAGGAGAAAAAATCTTTGAACACAATACTGTTGTTTATCTAATCAACACTGGCTGGTCTGGTGGTCCATACGGTGTTGGAAAAAGAATTAGCATAAAGTATAGTCGTGCAATGGTAACTGCTGCGTTAACTGGAAAATTTGACTTGATAAAATTCCGTCATGATGAAACCTTCAACTTGGATGTTCCTACCGAATGCCCAGATGTACCTTCTGATGTCTTAGATCCAAAAAACACATGGATTGACAAGGATTCCTATGACTTGTCTGCTAAGAAACTGGCACAAATGTTTAGTGAGAACTTTACAAAATTCAAAGATGTTTCACCTGAAATAAGAAATGCCGGTCCTCAAATTCAGTAATTTCTTCTTCTAAACTTTAATCCTACGCCAATTACTATGCTGAAAATTATTACTAAGATTACTAATGCACGTTCTGGTAGTTCTGTAGTGGATACTATTGGTTTCTGTTCTTTAGCATCTGTCTCAATCTCATAAACGTCATACACATCAAATGTCTCTCCATTATTTTTGATATTGGCCTCAATCCAATATAGACCAGCCTCGTACAATTTCAAACTTTCAAATTTAGTTGGAGTTATAGAAAGAGTCTGTTCTTCGAATGTTTCACTATTTGTAACTGTAATCTTTGCATATTCCCAATCTATAGGACGTTTCACTTGAAAAGATAATTCATTTTCTTTCTCTAAAATAACAATTGTAGCTTCTGTAACTCTAACGATTATTGGAATCTGATATGTTATGTCATTATGAGTAATGAACGCTCTACTCTCAAAAATACCTGATTCATTTTCAATTAATCTTGAAGTGATATACAATGAGGAATCCACTATCTCATAATCAAACTCAACATTTTCTACACCTGAAAACTCAACTTTTTGAATATCGACTGGCTCGACAAACGCATTCATCTTAATTACCTGTTTTTCTGTAATTTCCTGCCCTGATAGATTGAATATCAATTGCGGTGGATCAAGAATTAATTCTGAATCAAATGCTTTTTTCAAATCAATTCTACCTGCTCCACCTGCGTCAAACTCAAATTCTTTTTTGTACTGATCTGTGATTACATCTGACGTTGTAACTAAAATTGACTTAATTTCATGAGGGGTAAGATCTGGATTCTTTTCTAATAATAGTGCTATTGCACCTGAAACATGTGGTGCAGCATAACTTGTACCACTTGTAATATTATAGAAATTCTTCAACGAAGTTGTATTTACAAAAACTCCAGGTGCAACCAAATCTGGTTTTTGATAGAACGGCGAAGATGGTCCTCTAGAGCTAAATGTTGCAATAAAATCTGGATGATTAAACACGTTAAGTGTAGCTGATGTCTCTGACTCTAGAATTTTTTTCAATTCCAATCCCTCTTCTTGTGTCATTGAAACTGTAGGAATAGAAGGATAATAATCCTCACTCACATATTCATGAATTAATTCTCCAAAAAACATTCCCGGCTGATTATTGTAAACAACTAATCCTTTTGCACCATTCTTTGATGCAAAAATTTCTTTATCTGAAAAAAATACAATCTCATCTGGTGTTTCACCTCCTCTTTCTGCTAGAACTATTTTGCCTCTAACATCTATGCCATCAAAATCACTCTCTCTGCTGTATTTTCCAAATACTATGTCCGTAGATATTGGGTCTGAAATTATATCTGTTCCAAGCATTGGCAATACTTGAAATTGTGTTTCTCCAACTTGTAATGTTGAGACCATGCTTGAATCTCGGTTATTATAAGTGGCTCCCACTGTTATTGCATTTGGATTTTTTGCTGGACTTCCAATAGTACTTTTATCTGGACCACTATTTCCTGCAGCAGCTACCACTACTATTCCATGGTTTATTGCATTATTCACCGCATTATCGATCTTTGTATGTGTCATGTTTACTCCAAGACTAATGTTTATGATGTCAACTCTATCTTCTACTGCTTGATTTATTGCCTTGATGATCAAATCTGATGGAACTGATTCACCATCTGATGAAACTCTATATGAAAAGATCTCTACTCCCGGTGCTATTCCTCTAAGTTGACCATCTGCTGCAATAATTCCTGTAACTTGAGTGCCATGTCCATTGGTATCTTGTGGAATCGAATCATTCTCAACAAAGTCATAACCTTTCAAAAACTTAGACAACTCATTTGAATTGAAAAAATCTGGATGATCTGGATTAACACCCGTATCAATGATACCAATTTTTATTCCATCTCCTGTAAACCCTAACTGCTTTGGATATTCTGCACCTATGTAGGGCCCACTATTGTCTAATAGTAGTTCAAAATTTTCCTCTAAACTAGCAAAATTTGTAATTACAACTGAAAAAACCGCAACAACTGCTAATGAAAAAAATAAAAAATTCCTCATATACCTCATTTTTTCTAATCAGTAATAATTCCTTTAGAAAAACAATAAATTGTATCTATGCTCTAAAACTTTATGGGAAAATATACACTTCCTGAGATGCCTTATGCATATGATGCACTAGAGCCTCACATTGATGCACAAACAATGGAAATTCATCACACAAAACATCACCAAAAATATACTGATACGATGAATGGAGCATTAGAAAAACTTAGTCCTGAACTACAAGATAAGGACATTGAAGAAATCTTGTCAAACATCAATCAAGTCCCTGACGATGTTAAGGGTGCCATTAACTTTAATGGTGGAGGATATGACAACCATAAACTGTTTTGGAACAGTATGAAACAAAATGGCGGTGGTGAACCAACTGGTGCAATTGCTGATGCCATCAATGATTCCTTTGGATCTTTTGCAGAGTTTAAAGAACTATTCTCTAGTAAAACAGCTCCAATTCAAGGAAGCGGATGGGGTTGGCTAGTATACAATCCAAACTCTGGCAAAGTCGAATACAAGGCAATGTCAAACCAAACTAGTCCGCGAACTGAAGGCTTGGTTCCTCTATTAGGATTAGATGTTTGGGAACACGCATACTATCTCAAGTATCAAAACAAAAGACCTGATTACATAGCAGCTTGGTGGAATGTCATCAACTGGGATGAAGTAAACGATCGATTCTCAAAAGCAAAGTAATTCTCTTCTCTTTTTTCTTTTATTTCTGAAAACTCTAATTTTTATACAGTTAACCTAATCTAAAATCATGAGTGAAGCACAAGCCCAACAGTTGTTACAACAAATGCAGATGCTTGAAAATATGTTTGCTGAATTATCACAAAAAGAGAACTCTATAGGCAATATTATCCGTGATGCTAATTCTGCAATAAAATCAATTCAAGAAATTAAAGCAAATCCTGATTCTGAAAGTCTTGTTCCAATTGGAATGGGCACTTTTATCAAAACTAGAAATATTCCAAATGAAAAAGTTGTAGTTAATGTTGGGGCAGGAGTTGCAATTGAAAAAGATCATGATTCTGCACTCAATTATTTGGAATCAAAAATTAAAGAATTAGAAGTTGCATTACAAGAAACAAATTCACAAAGACAACAAGTTGCAGCAAATCTAGAACAAGGAAAACAGCAAATGCAACAAATTATGCAACAACCACAAAACAACCCACAATAATATGTTTGATAATCTAAAAAAAGCATTTTCTAATGCATCTACTGGATTCAGTGAAAAAGATCTTAATGAAAAGGACATTGAAGATGTTTTATTCCAATTGGAAATTAATTTGCTTGAATCTGATGTAGCCACCGAAGTAATTGATTCTATTAAAGAAAGTCTCAAAGAAAAAATAATTGGTTCTAGAGTTGAAAAGAAAAACATTCAAAATTTTGTCAAACAGAGTCTAATTGAATTCATTAGTGAAACCTTCGATAATGCAGGCCATGTTGATCTAGTAGCTAAGATCAACGAAAAAAAGTCGTCTAATGAGCCATTTATCATAGTATTTGTTGGAATAAATGGTACAGGAAAAACAACCTCATTGGCTAAAGTTGCAAATATGTTAAAAAATGAGAAATTTTCTCTAGTTATCGCAGCTGCTGATACTTATCGTGCAGGTGCAATTGAACAACTTCGTGAACATACGAATAGACTTAATCTAAAAATTATTGCACAGAATTATGGTTCAGATCCTGCGGCTGTTGCAAAAGATGCTGTTCTATATGCTAAATCTCACAAAGTTGATTGTGTATTGGTAGATACTGCTGGAAGAATGCAAACTAGTTCAAATTTAATGGAACAAATTGCAAAGATTACCAAAGTTGTGAATCCTGATATGAAAATATTTGTTGGTGATTCACTAGCAGGAAATGATACTGTAAATCAAGCACGTGAATTTCATAATCAAGTAAAATTTGACTGTTCGATTTTAACAAAAAGTGATGCTGATGCTAGAGGCGGAGCTGCATTATCTATTGTTAAAGTAACTTCTTCTCCGATAATCTATGTTGGCGTAGGTCAAGAATATGATGATATTATAAAATTTAACAAGAAAACTTTCCTTGAAAATGTTTTTGAATCTTCTGATATTGATGTTCCATCCTTAGCTGAAATCAAACAACCTGAACCAGAACCAGTTGTTGAACAACCTGAACCAGAACCAGAACCAGAACCAGTTGTTGAACAACCTGAACCAGAACCAGAACCAGAACCAGAACCAGTTGTTGAACAACCTGAACCAGAACCAGAACCAGTTGTTGAACAACCTGAACCGGAATCTGAAGAAGGTGATGATCCTTTCGAAGGAATTGAAACTGATGACATTAACGATTATGCTGATTTGTATGACGTCCCTCCTCCAGAAACTGATGATGCAGCAAAAAAATTAGCTATGAAAATTAAAAAATGGATTCAAGATGGACGACCAAAACCATAGTTTACAAAACTATAAGAAACATCTTCTACTCTGTAATCTATGACCAAAAAACCGCATAACGTTGACGTGCTTACCCTTGATGAGCTGGAATCTAAGGAAATCAATAATATAATTGATCTAGCAATCGATTTGAAAAAACAACAAAAAAAGGGAAAAGAAAAACCACTCTTACAAAACAAAACTTTGGCAATGATTTTTGAAAAACCCTCTACACGAACACGTGTAAGTTTTGAAACAGGAATTTTTCAATTAGGTGGTCATGCACTTACACTATCTGCAAATGACCTTCAGTTATCTCGTGGAGAATCTATTGAAGATACTGCAAAAACACTTTCTCGTTACGTAAATGTCATTATGGCTCGTGTTTATGATCATAAATCATTAGAAACCCTTGCAAAAAATGCTTCAATTCCTGTAATTAATGGGCTCTCAGATTCTTTTCATCCATGTCAAACTCTTGCAGACTTTATGACAATTAAAGAACATAAAAAAAATCTAAAGAAAATAAAAATCGCTTGGATTGGAGATGGAAACAATGTTTGTAATTCTCTAATATTGGGATGTGCAAAATTAAAGATAAAACTTTCAGTTGCTGTTCCTGATGGATATGAGCCAGACTTTGAAGTTGTCAAAATTGGTAAAGATGCTGGAATACTACAAGTCTCAGACAATCCAGAATTGGCAGTTAAAGATGCAGATGTTATAATGACTGATACTTTTGTTTCTATTCACAATACAAATTCTGATCGCATCAAAAAATTTCTTCCGAAATTCCAAGTTAATCAATCTCTAATGATCAAGTCCAAAAAAGATGCCATCTTCATGCATTGCCTTCCTGCGAAACGTGAACAAGAAGTCACTTCTGATGTTATAGATGGCCCCCAATCTGTTGTTTGGGATGAAGCTGAAAATCGCTTGCATGTGCAAAAAGCATTGTTAGTTCACCTTCTCGGCATCTAAGGTTTATAATACCAATCTCAAGTTTTTCCTCTATAGATGGCATATTCAAAGATATTACAAAGAATTCGTAGTGAGAAGACTAACTATAGAAAACGAAAAATCATGCTTATGGGAAAGCGCGATTTCATTACAGTTAATGTTACAAATGAAAACACTCAAGTCCAAATTGTAAAACCTGAGATTGCTGGAGACAAAGTTTTAGCATCTGCTCATTCTAGATTTCTTCTAAAAGATGGATGGAAGGGCTCTCGAAAAAATATCCCTGCATCATATTTGACAGGTTACATGGCAGGAAAAAAAGCACTTTCTAAAGGAGTTACTGACGCAATCTTGTATAGTGGTACTAGAAGATATACTGATAGAATGGCTGCAGCACTGAAAGGTGTGATTGATGCAGGTGTGAAAGTACCAGCTGACGAAGAAGCATTTCCAGCTGATGAAAGAATTAGTGGTGAACATCTTAAAATAAAAAATGATATTGAAAGTGTTAAATCAAAAATTGATAGTGAGGTAAAAACTAAATGAGTATTGAAAAAACTGTCAAAAAAACACCGCAGCAATTGCAATCTAGAGGCGGACCTGGAGGTAGACCTGGCGGACCTGGAGGTAGACCTGGCGGACCTGGAGGTAGAGGTGGTCGTCAAGGTGACAGACCAAGAAGACCAAGACGTGAACCCGTTGAAGAAGTATGGGAGCCAAAAACAATTTTGGGGAAAAAAGTTGCATCCGGTGAAATTACTACAATGGAAGAAATTTATGAAAAAGGTTATCGTATTCAAGAAGCAGGAATTATCAAAAAATTATTGCCTGACTTAAAAACAGAAGTCATTGATGTTGGATTAATACAAAAGATGACACCAAATGGTCAATCCACGCGATTCAAAGCTCTAGTTGCAGCTGGAAATCAAAATGGATGGCTTGGAATTGGTCTAGGTAAATCTAAACAAATGCGAATTGCAATTGAAAAAGCAAACAATGCTGCATTTCTAAACGTTAGTCCAATTAAACTTGGATGTGGAAGTTGGGAATGTAGATGTGATGAAAAACATTCTGTTCCATTTACTGTCAAAGGAAAAGGTGGAAGTGTAACAATTGAAATTTTACCTGGACCTAGAGGCTTAGGACTTGTTGCAGGTGGAAAAATCCGTAATTTATTAAAATTAGCAGGTGTAAAAGACGCATGGACTCATACTAATGGTTCTACTGCAACAATGAATTCAACATCAAAAGCATTACTTGAATGTCTGAGACAGACATTCAGTCAGGGATGATTATCATGTCAAAAGCATACCTTGTTGTAAGAATTAGTGGAACCGCTGATGTGCCATATTGGGCTACAACAACTATGAATTTGTTAAAATTAGAAAAAAAACATCGTGCTGTGATCATTCCTGAAAAGGACAACACAATTGGAATGTTAAGAAAAATTCAACATTACATCGCTTGGCAAGAACTAGATATTGAGACTGCCAAAGAACTTTTAGATAAAAAAGCAAGAAAATCAGGTTATAAGAAAATCACTCCTGAAGACATTACTGCATTAGGATTCCAATCTGTTGATGAATTGGCTACTTCTTTAGCAGAAGGCAAAACATCACTATCAAAATTAAAACCTCTCAAACCTTGGTTTGCATTGAATCCTCCATTACACGGATTTAAGAAAAGCACCAAGAAACTCTATGGACAAAAAGGTGTCTTGGGTCATAACAAAGAACTCTTAGTTATTGTAAAAAGGATGATGTAAAATGGCAACAAGATTGAGAAAAACCAGAAAACTTAGAGGTGGAAGACACATGGGTTGGGGTCAAGTTGCACAGCATCGTTCGTTTGGTCATAAAGGTGGTCTAGGACGCTCTGGACATCTGAAACATCTTGCAAGTACTGTGATCAAAGAAGATCAAGATCATTTTGGTCATGAGGGGACTCATTCTCCACACCCAAGTATCACAAAAGTTTGGATAAATGTTAGAGATTTGAATGATTTATTTTCTAAATCAGGAAAATCAGAAAACTCAAAAAATATTCTAGATCTCCAAGCACTTAAAATTGAAAAATTACTCGGTGGGGGTCAAACCAACACTGCATATACAATAAAAGTAAAACAGGCTACACCTTCTGCAATTGAAAAAGTAAAACAAGCTGGCGGTGAAGTAATTCTTCCTGTCCAAAAGACTGAAGAAAAAACTGAAGACGTAGAAAATAACGATGAGTGATGGCAACACTAACTGACACTATACGAAAAATTGTAGCTAAGGCTGAACCTTATGTACCTCAAGTTCCTAAGCCAAAAAAGAAGATCCCTTTACAACAAAAAATACTTTGGACTTCGGGTTGTTTAGTAATTTATCTAGTAATGGGCCAAACTCCTTTGTTTGGTGCAACTGCGCCTGAATTTGATTTTCTAGCCTTTGCAAGAGTAATCTTTGCATCTGCACAAGGTTCACTTGTTGAATTAGGAATTGGACCAATCGTTACTGGTGGTTTATTGATGCAATTGCTACGTGGCTCTGACATCTTGAAATTTGACTTCAAAAATCCTGCGGAACGTGGTGTATTTCAGACTGCAACCAAGCTTGTAACTTACATTGTAATTGTAGCAGAATCAGTTGTATATGCAATTGCTGTTTATGGGCCTGGAATTTCTGAGCCGTCTATACTTTACATAATGATAGGGCAGTTGATGGGTGCGTCAATAATTGTCATGTTCTTAGATGAAACTATACAAAAAGGATGGGGGTTAGGTAGTGGAATTAGTATTTTCATCATGGCGGGAGTTTCTCAGCAAATTCTTTGGAGTCTGTTTAGTCCTATGCCTGCAGGTGATGGAGGTGCAGTTGGTGTATTCCCGTTTATTGGTCAAATGGTCGCGTATGGTGATGTAGCTGATGCATTATTCCGGTCTAATCAACTGCCGAGTATCTTTGGTCTCTTCTTAACTGCAGGAATTCTGGCAATATTGGTTTACACTCAGGGAATGAAGGTCGAAATCCCAATTGTTTCTACAAAATACAGGGGATTTGCAGCTACATATCCAATTAAGATGATGTATGTCTCAAACATTCCTGTAATATTGGCTTCTGCATTAACTGCTAATGCGGTATTTATTGGTCAAATGTTCTGGTCACAGTTTAACCCGCGAAATAATAATCCATTTCTGAATATTTTGGCACAATTTGACCCGACTCAACCGTCGTCTCCAATTGGCGGATTCATGTATTACATCACTCCTCCACGAGGTTTAGACATTGTAGCATTAGATCCTCTGAGAGCAGTAGGTTATGTCATATTTATGATTGCAATTGTAATTGTCTTTGGAAAATTATGGGTAGAGTTAGGCGGTCTGTCTCCAAAGAAAGCAGCTCAAAATCTTTTAGATGCTGATGTTCAAGTACCTGGCTTTAGACGTTCGAACAAACCTATTGAAACATTACTTAACAGATACATTCCATCCGTTACAATAATTGGTTCTGCAGTTCTTGGATTAATTGCAGGTGTTTCAGATGTGTTAGGAGTATTTGGTACCGGAATTGGAATTTTGCTCACTGTAGATATTCTAATTAATTACTATAATCAATTAGTAAAAGAACAGGTGGAAGTTGTTATGCCACGGTTGGGTGCTTTACTTGGTAGATCGTAAAAAAGTTGTTATAGTTGGAATCCCCGGAGTTGGAAAAACTTCTCTAGTTACGCGTATTGTAGAATTAATAAACTCAGAAAAGCATTGTGCTAGTGTTCACAGTTATGGCACTGTGATGATGGATGAAGCTGAAACCAATCAAATTTCTGATAGAGATAATCTTAGACATCTGCCTGTATCTAAACAAAAAGAATTACAAAAACAGGCTGCAAAAAAGATTTCTGAACTAACAGACGATGTTGTATTTGTTGATACACATGCCTTCATCTCAACTGCTGAAGGATTTTATCCCGGCCTTCCATATCATGTGATCCAAATTCTTGAACCGACACATCTCATTGCAATATCTGCACGTCCAGAAGAGATCTATAATCGCAGGATGAAGGATGATACTAGAAATCGAGATAAAATTTCAATAGAAGCCATAAAAAAGGAACTTGCGGTTCAAGATGCAATGCTAGCAAGTTGTTCTGTTTTATCTGGCTCTCCATTGAAAGTCATATTGAATAATGAAGGAAAGATTGATGAAGCAGCACAAAACGTAATAGATGCAATAGGTGTCGGTGTTTAAATGGAATTCAATCTTATACTCAATTTCATTGATGCAGTATTCCTCCAAATGGATTTCTTTGGAATGAGAGAAGGTCCTTTGGGCACTGATGACCCAATAATAAAAGGTGTAATTCTATCAATGTTGGTAGTTGCTGGCTTTGGAATTGCATTGAATTTGATTAATTCGTCAATCAGAAAAAAAATGGTTGATCAAGTCAAACAGAGACGAATTACAAAAGAGGTTAGAGCATGGCAAAAAGAAAGAATGGCTGCGTTTAGATCAAAGGATCAAGGAAGAATTGCAAATGCAAACAAGAAATCTGCATACATGAATAAAATGAACATGGAAATGATGCAAATGAACATTCGACCCATGATGATTACAATTATTCCATTAATGCTAATCTTCTACTTTGTACTTCCACAATTATTCTCATATACTGTTGCACTATCCCCAATACCACTAAATGTTATTCCTGGTGATTGGTTTGAGTTAACATGTACTGCCATTAAGGTTGAAGAAGGTGCATACTGTCAAGAAGAAAATGCATTATACTTGTGGGCTTGGTATTTCTTATCATCAATTGCATTTAGTGGGCTCATAATGAAACTAACTAAAACACAAATGGATTTAGGATAATTGTCAAAATCCATTGTAGTGTCTGGTCCTCCTGCTATTGGAAAAACTACTGTAGCAAAAGGACTTGCAAAAGAATTTAATCTAAATTATTTAAGTGGTGGTGATATTCTGAAAGAACTTGCTAGTGAAGAAGGCTTTTCTTCTAGTGGCGATGATTGGTGGGATACTGAAGATGGAATGAAATTTCTTAATCAAAGAAAAGAAAATCCAGAATTTGACAAAAAAGTTGATAAAAAATTAATACAATTATTTGAAAAAGGTGATATTGTTATCACTAGTTATACGCTTCCTTGGTTAATTGATAGTGGAATAAAATTATGGTTAAGTGGAACTGTAGAGAACAGTGCTAAACGCATGCAGAGTCGTGATAATATGGATGAATCATCTGCACTTGAAGTTGTCAATAAAAGATTTAACGAAAATAAACTAATCTACAAAAATCTATATAATTTTGAATTTGGAGATGATCTTTCAGTTTTTAATAAAATCATTCAGACAGATGGATTAGATGCAGAACAAGTACTAGAAATTGCAAAATCATCTGTGAGGGAGCTACTTTGACTCTAAAACAACTTGAAAATCTTGTAAAGATAGATGAAGATGTGACTAACCCTGAATATGGGACATATTATGACCAAAGAACGGTTAAACAACTTTTGGAGTATGGTTTAATCCTAGTTGACAAACCTCCAGGACCTACAAGTCATGAAGTAGTTGCATGGGCAAAAAGAATTTTGGAAATTCCTAAGGCTGGTCATAGTGGGACCCTTGATCCACAAGTCTCAGGTGTTTTACCACTTGGTTTGGGTGAAGGTACCAAAGCATTAGGAGTATTACTGTTAGGTCCAAAAGAATATCATGCTTTAGGTAGATTACATTCCTTACCTTCTAAGGAAAAACTAGAACAAATTCTTGAATTATTCCGTGGTGAAATATTTCAAAAACCACCACAACGTTCTGCAGTAGTAAGACAGACAAGAACTAGAACTATCTATGAATTGGAATTATTAGAACAAAAAGAGCGGTTAGTACTGTTACGTGTATTATGTGAGGCAGGAACTTACATCAGAAAATTGTATTATGATATGGGAGAACTCTTAGGCCCTGGAGGGTCAATGATAGAATTACGCCGTTCACGTGTTCATCAATTCGATGAAGAAAATCTTGTAACTATGCATGAATTGGCCGATGCATATGCAACATGGACTGAAAGTAAAGATGACTCAAAACTGTTAAAAATTATTAGACCCATAGAAGAAACTCTTAGTGAAATAAAATCTGTCGTGATTCGTGATTCTGCAATAGACTCTATGTGTCATGGCGCACAGTTGGCAATACCTGGGGTTTTACAAATATCTCCTTATCTGGAAAAAGGTGACTTGGTTGGAATCTATTCTCAGAAAGGTGAAATTGTTGCTTTAGCAGAATCTGTTTTGTCTGAAAATGAAATTAAAGATCAAACAAAAGGATATGCATTTCAGACCAAACGAATTATAATGAAACCAAATACTTATCCAAAAAACTGGCGTACCAGTACACCGAAAAAAGAATAAAAATTGTTTCCACGAAGTTTGCTTTTTGCAATAATTGTAGGTGTTATCGCTGGACCAATATTTGGAATTATTCTGTTTGAATATGGAATTGAAGAACAACTGACATATGTTAATGGTACCTCTCTATCCATTGTAACAGAAAAAACTAATTTTGACTTGGGAGAAGTAATCTCAATTAAAATTGTCAATTCAGGCACAGATGAACTAAAATTTCCTGATACATCATATGGATTAGTAATAAAACAATTGGATAGCATCCCTGTTTTCTCACCGGTTGCATCCCAGGTGATCTCAAAACTTGATTCTCATGAGGAAGTATCTTTTGTTTGGGATCAAATAAAAAATAATGGTGATCCAATATTGGAGGGTACATACAAAATCACATCAAAAGCTATTACACTAGATGGAAGCATTATAGAAAAAATTGTCATAATACATGTTTTCAAATAAACAACCTAATGCATTTTTATAATCACTATCAAATTATTATTTAGCGAAAGCTAATGCCGAGGTCGCCTAGCCTGGTAGGGCGCGTGCCTGGAAATCTAAAAACCATAAAGCACGTTCTCGCAAGGGATCGAGAGTTCAAATCTCTCTCTCGGCGCCATCTTTAATTTAAAACTCAGCTATCTATTGTAAAGTATATTGAAAAAATTTGATATTGCAATTATAGGTGGAGGAATTTTAGGCACAACAATTTCTTATTGGGTCTCGAATCTTTATGACTCTAGTGTATGTGTAATAGAAAAAGAATCTGCCGTTGCAAAACACACTAGCGGAAGAAATACTGGTGTAGTTCACACTCCATTTTATCTAAATCCTGAAAAGAAAAAAATTTTTGCTAAATCTGCTCATATGTCACATGAATTATGGAAAACCCTTGCAAAAACTACAATGTCACCATGGAATGAGGTTGGAACTATAGAAATTGCTCTAGATGAAGCACAACATCAAACATTAGAAAAATATCAAAAATGGGGAATACAAAATGGTGTGTCTGAAGATAATCTTTCATTACTTGATTCTAATGAATTAAAGAAAAAAGAAAAAAATGTTGAATGTTATTCTGGATTATTATGTAAAAGTGATGTATCCACTGATTATTCCAAACTCACACAAGAAATTCAAAAAATATCAAGTCAAAATTCAACTGAATTTCTTTTTCAAAAAAATGTTAAATCATTTCTAATAAATAATGATTTAATTCAAATAAATTTTACAGATAATTCTTCAATTGAATGTGATTATCTCATTAATTGTTCTGGTGGAAATTCACTTGATATTGCAAAGCAATTTGATTTGTTCGAATCATACTCTGATCTTCATTTTAGAGGTGAATACTGGATAGCTGATAGTAATTATGCTGATATTGTAAAAACAAACATTTACTCTGTTGCAAGACATCCTGAATTTCCCTTCCTTGATCCACATTGGATTAAACGCGCTAATGGAACCACTGAAATTGGTCCTAACGCTGTGCCTGTACCCACGCCTGAAACCTACGATGGATTTGTAACTGATATTCCATCTACAATTTCAAAATTAGGTGATATCTTGACAGGTGGTGCAAAAAAATTATTTCTAAATCCAGATTTTTTATCATTAATTACACATGAATTTAGAAGCTCAATTTCAAAAGATGCGATGGTACAACGTGTAATGAATTTCATCCCATCGTTAAATCCAGATTATTTTTCAAAAAAAGGAACTGCAGGAATACGTACTCCTGTTATTTCTCCTGATGGAAGTTTCATTCATGATGTATTAGAACGTGAAGGTCATAACTCATTTCATATTGTAAATTATAATTCTCCAGGTGCAACTGGTGCACCCGCATATTCAGCTCTGGTTGTTAAAAAATTACAAGATAAAGGAATTCTGAAAAATCCGAATTCACAAAAGAATTCATTATGGAATTTCAATTCTATAATAGAACAAATTTAATATTCCCTCAAAATGGTAATCATATGCTGCCTGATAGATGCTCTGTTAAACAAAATGGGCATGATTGTGTAAACCCCCCTGAATATGTTGTAGAAATTGTCCATGATTCTGAATCTTATATGGTTGGAATTACATGTGAAAAGCACAAAAATATTGTATCTGTTAAAATTGGCGAACTTCAAAAAATAGGAAAAATCCCGGAAGGAACACTTGAATTCCAAAAACTCAAAGCAGTGGGAACTGATTGTGTTAAAGGAAATCCAGATGATGCATTGATTCAGTTGGATTAAACTGAATAAAGTAACTTTTTCCCTTCTAATCCTAAAATTAGATTTCTTGCCGTAATATCTGACATTTTTTGTCTTGTTTCTTTAGTTGAGCTTCCAACATGTGGCGCTAAAACAACATTTTCTATTTTTAATAATGGATTATTTTTTTTGACTGGTTCTAATTCATATACATCCATTCCAGCACCTTGAATTTGTTTTGTTTTCAAAGCAGTCACTAGTTGTTTTTCATTAACAATCTTTCCTCTAGATGTGTTTATCAAAAAAGCAGTCTTCTTCATTTTTTTAAAAATTTTTGAATTCATTAAATGATGTGTATCATGATTGTATGGAACATGAAGTGAAATTATATCACTATTCTTATAGAGTATATTTTCTGAGACGTATTTTGCTTTTAACATATTCTCTATACTTTTTGATACTGGTTTCCTACTATGATAAATTACATTCATGCCTAAACCATTCGCCTTTTTTGCAACTTCTCTCCCAATTCTTCCCATTCCTATAATCCCGATAGTCTTCCCTGAAACTTCGGTTCCTGTATAATCATAGGCGCCAAAAATTTGATTCCATTTTTTATCACGAATAATTCTATCTCCTTCGGAAATTCTTCTTAGCACATCTAGGATTAATCCAATTGTTAGCTCTGCTGTTGCATTTGTCAAAACTTCTGGTGTATACCCAATTTTGATTTTTTGTGATTTTGCAACTTTAATGTCAATGTGATCAAAACCTACACTAAATGTACTAATTACTTTAAGATTTTTTGCATTATTGATGACTTGCTTATCTATTGTATCGTATGGATGACAAACCAATCCATCCATATCTCTGATTTCATTCATTAGAGTTTTTTTTGGAATTGGGATTTTTCCTGAGTGTAAATGTACATTACATTTTCTTTCTAATTCATCTAATGCAGATCTGTGTAGACGTCTTGTAACTAATACATTGAAACGTTTTTTCATTGAATGTATAGTTAAACCATTTATAATATTTAATCATACAAGAAATATTGTCTTCTTCTGATGATCTTCTAAATTGTTCTGAATGTGAAAAACCAATTGAACAATGTATCTGCGTTTGTCCCTATTGTGGAGAACGTGACAAATGCGAATGTGCATTATTTGATGCAGCGACAGGTGCATGACATGGTCACTGACTTTACATGGATGATTGGTGGGCCACAAGGAAGTGGTGTTGAAACTGCGGCAAACATCTTCTCTCAAGTTTTTTCAAAGATGGGATATCAAATATTTGGAAAACGTGAATATTATTCAAACATTAAAGGTGAACACAGCTATTTTGCAGTAAGAATTTCTGACAAAAAGATTCGTTCTAGTGTCAAAGGAACAAACATGTTGATTGCATTTGATGCTGAAACTATTTTTCGTCATGCTGATGATGTTTTAGAGAATGGTATCATAATCTATGATTCAACTTTGGAAAATATGAAAACATCTAATGTCATTACATTTGAAAATGATTTTAAAGAAAGACTAGAAACTTTACTAAAATCTAAAAATAAAGAGAATACTGTTAAAGGAATGTTGGAATTGGCATCTGAAAATAGTGTCAAAGTCTACTCTGTTTCTTTTCGTGGTCTCTTAACTGAATTATCTGAAAAATTAGAAAACCCACGGATTAAAAACATGAGCCGTATGTTTAATGTTCTAGGTGTTTCACTTTCTCTTGGACTGTTAATGATTCCATTCGAAAAACTAACAGAATCTGTTAATTCAATTTTTTCAAAGAAAAAATCTATGGCTGACATGAATGTGTCTGCTGCAAATTTTGCTTACAATCATGCTGCTGCAAATTTTGAAAATAATAACTACAAGTTTGAAACAAAACAAATTGAAGAAAATACAATTTTAGTTCAAGGATATTATGGCACATCAATTGGAAAAATCATTGCTGGATGTAGATTCCAATCATATTATCCAATAACTCCTGCAACTGATGAAAGTAATTTTCTTGAAACCAATGAAATACTTGAGATAAATGAAGATCGTCCTGGTTCAACACTTGTAGTCCAAACTGAAGATGAAATTTCTGCAATAGGTATGGCAATTGGTTCTTCTTTGACCGGAACGCGTTCTTCTACGTGTACTTCTGGACCTGGATTTGCATTGATGACTGAATGTTTGAGTTGGGCAGGAATTAATGAAGTCCCAGTTGTTATCACATTTTATCAAAGAAGTGGACCCTCTACTGGTTTGCCTACACGTCATGGGCAAGATGATTTATTGTGTGCAATAAATTCTGGTGTCGGTGAATTTCCTAGAATTGTCTATGCATCTGGTAATGTCTCAGATAGTTTCTATGATACAACTCAGATGTTTAATTATGCTGATGTCTTTCAAGTTCCTGTTATACACATGTTAGACAAATTCATTGCTAGTTCTGTTATTACATGTGAAAGATTTGATGAAACAAAAGTCACTATTGATAGAGGAAAATTATTAGAACAAGTCTCCTCTGATGATTACAAGAGATTTGCTTATACTGAAGATGGAATATCTCCAAGATCAAAATTGGGTCTAGAAGACGGAATATTTTGGAACACTGGTGATGAAAGTGACGTATATGGTCACATATCTGAGGATCCGATAAATCGTGTACAAATGATGGATAAAAGGCAATCACGTCTAGATAACATACTTGAAAACATTCCTGAATCTGAACAAATTGTAAAACACTCTGAAGGTGATTTCTGTATTGTTTCTTGGGGATCAACTCAAGGTCCAATTCTTGATGCAATTGAGATGTTAAAAAATGATGGATTCAACATTGGTTTTGTTGAAATAAAACTCTTGCACCCATTTCCAAATGAACTCTTAAAAAAATCCCTTTCTAATTCTAAAACTATTATTGATATAGAGGCTAATTACAATGGTCAACTTGGATCATTAATTAGACAAAATTTACAAAAGGATCCTGATTATTATGTTTTAAAATTTACAGGAAGACCAATGACTTGTACCGAATTATACGACACATTAAAAAAAATTGTTAACGACAATGCAGAAAAAAAGGAGGTTCTAACATATGGCGCTTAAGATAGGCGATTTCAAAACTGATGTTCATAATGATTGGTGTCCTGGATGTGGTGATTTTGGAATCGTTAATGCAATCCAAATGGCATTGGCAGAGATGGAAATTCCACGTCATCAATCTACAATATTCTCTGGAATTGGTTGTTCGGGCAAAACATCACATTTCATTAATGTTTTTGGAGTGCATACTCTACATGGGCGTGTTCTAACTTTTGCACAAGGTGCTAAAATTGCAAATCCAAACTTGGAAGTCATTGCAGTAGGTGGAGATGGTGATGGACTTGGAATTGGTGCAGGACATTTTGTTGCTGCTGGAAGACGTAATGTGGATATGACATACATAATCTTTGATAATGCAGTTTATGGACTTACAAAAGGCCAAGCATCTCCAACATTGAAACTAGGTGAAAAAACCAAATCTCTTCCTACTCCAAATACAAATTATAATGTAAATCCGATTGGATTAGCAATTGCAAGTGGATTCACATTTGCGGCTAGAGGCTATTCATATGATATTCGTCAACTAAAAGATCTAATTATTGCTGCAGTCAAACATAAGGGACTTGCATTTCTTGATGTCTTACAGCCTTGTCCAACATATAATGATATCAATACTAGAGATTGGTTTAGTGGCGAAGATAGAATTGATGAAATAACAAAAAAACCTATGCCTCGTATTTACAAATTAGAAGATACTGATTATGATCCTGTTGTGCATTATAGTAATGAAACTGAATTGAATCAGAAAAAAACACAAGCACTTGTAAAATCACTTGAATGGGATTCTAAAATACCAACTGGAATATTTTATAAAAATGAACTAATTACTCCATATACTAGAAGATTAACCGATAAAATTCCAAATTATGTTGAAAATCCTTCAGCATTACAAAATATCTCAAAAAACAACATTCCAATTACAAAAATTAATAAAATTCTTGATGCGTACGATGTATAATAAATTGACAAATGATTATTAGATAGTTTTTTCTTTTTTACTGTTATTGAATATCATCGATGTAAACAGAATATTTCGAAAATCTATTATTAACGAATTTTTTGTTCCAGAATTAACAAAACTTGATTTTAAAAAATCAAATGTAAGACATCCTGAAATTACTACAGATGGCTTAATGCAATCCAACCTACTCCATATCTTTTTTGATGTGGAAACCGGTAATGATTATCCTGATGGTGATGAATGGTTCATCGCAGAATTTCTGTTTCCATATCAAATGAAATTACCAGATAATCTAAAGGGAACTGATTATTTTACCACTATCTCTGTTGAAGAGGGAAAAACTTTCTGGCATCATCGTGAATTAATTCGATACAAATATGGAAAATCAAAAAAATTAGATGAATCCCTTGATTTTATAGAATCCAAATACAAAGAATTACACGGATTAGTTGAACCTCTTGAAAAAGAGATTAAGTAATTAACTTCCAACCATTTTCTGAATTCACAAACGTCTTCTCATTAGTAAACACTGTATTCAATCTCCATCTTGCAGCTACTTGGTCAAAATTGTAAATCACTTTTTTAACTCCTTTAGGAATTTTATCTGAATCTAAATGATATGGGAGTAATTCGACAACAAAATCAATTTTTTCAACTTCCATCTTAAACCATTGACTTTGATCCGATTGAATTATGAAAATAATATCTGGCTCTCCTGAAAAATTCAACTCAATTTTAATTGCTTTTCCATCTCCTCTTCTTCGTTTCATCTCTTTAAAGACACTCTTTAGCCGATCCCATTCTTTGAAATCAAACCATTTGAAAAATTCCTCATTAAATGAATATGGAAATAATATCTCTAGATAACTTACAAATTTGTCTTCGTATGTATTTTCAATTTCATCATCATCCGTTTGAAATCTTTTATCCAAAATACTTGTAATTACATTTATCTCCCATGGAGAAATTCCATAGTGTTTCATAAACAATGGTTGTACTTGGTTTGTCACGTAGTCTATTCTTATGATTAATAATTAAAGCTTCAAAGAGTATGCAAATATTTCCAAAGATACATTGCTCCCACGGTTCCAATCATAAATAACATAGGCTTCCATGCAAAAACTGGAATATCTGGAGTAACTAATTTTATTTTGTATTCATCTAACACTTTGTGAACATATTTGCTAATTCTTTTATTCAGAATATCATATTTTATTCCATTTTTCTTTAGAATTGCCTCAATCTCATAGATAACTGCGGTACGTTGACTGAATAAATGTTGTAAATAATCTCTTGAGATCTCAACTTCACCTTGAATTGAAATACTGTCTTTTGTATTGCTGAATAATCTTACATGCATCTCCCATGGTTTTTTTAATTTCAATGACAACCCATCTCCAATCTGAAGTGGTTGTTTATGCTCAAATTTCACTGCCGTAAATCCCTCTTCAAAAAGAATCCTCCTCATTTTTTCTGCACTTTCTTTAACGATTAAATGTAATTCCTCTACTCCTGTTTTTTTATCAACATGAATCTTGTTGTCTCCGTCATCTCCAAGTGAAACAGTTTTTGGATATTTAGTTACATATTCCATTTAATCCCTTTGAAGAAATCTCATATTTAATACTAGCATATTTAATCTGAAAAACTACGAATATACACACATTGTTCATACGGTATTATCATCTCTTCTGGAATTATTCTTCTATCTGTAATCTTACATTCTGAATCTCTCACAATTGCTATTGGATGTAGATCATCTCCCTCTCCCATTTTGTGGTTTGCTATTGATGCCAAATTGTCTGCAGTTGCTTGAAATGTAACCTTTAGTGGATTTCCATCCAAGTCTTTCTCTCCACGTAAATCTCTTGTAGGTTCTATTCCCGCACAAGCAATTGTAATTCCCGTTGTACCAATTCTCGCTGGCATTAATCTACTATCTACTACAATTATTCCTACATGCAAATTCAATTCAAGAAAAATTTTTCTTTTTAATTCTTCGGCAAACTTGTAAGGCTCGTTAGGATAAAGAACTATTTTTGTTTCTTTAGAATTAGATCTATCAATCCCTGCATTAGGTGCTAGTATGCCATTAGTAGTAGACATTACAAATCCTGCAACTCCTCCCAAAATTTTGTCTGATTCTCTTAAAACAATCTCCATAAATTTTTCATTGGAATTGAACTTTTTTGCAATTCTTCTTGCTTCATCGCAAACTTTTGAATTTTTGATTTCTAAAATTCGCCCTTGAGAATTCGAGACAAATTTACTTGAAATAACTAACACATCTCCATCTTTAATTACAAAGTTGTTGCATTGTAGAATCTTTTTCAGCTCCTCAAAAAAGCAAAATTTCCCATCTTTTTTCTCACTCCTAAGTGGAATTACTGTCAAATTCATACCTATTTCCCATATTATTCTCTAATTATTGTTCTGAAAAGCTTTTAATCTTAATCGATGGCATTGTCGTTCATGAACATAACTGAAAAGATATTGGCACATGCTTCTGGTGAAACTAGTGTATCTCCAGATGATGTTGTTTTTGCTAAAGTCGATAAAGTAATGGTTCATGATGTCTCTGGACCCGGAGTCTTGAAAGTTTTTGACAAATTACAAAAACAAGGGATTGATACATCAAAATTACATGATTCATCAAAAGTTTGGATTGCTGAAGATCACTTTGTCCCCTCTGCTGAAAAAATCTCTGCAGAAAATATTGTAAAATTGTCAAATTTTTCGAAAAAATATGATATCAAAAAACATTTCAAGTATGGAATGGGTCAATATGGGATATGTCATACTCTCTCACATGAGGAAGCGTTGGTTAATCCAGGAGAAGTTTATGTCGGCGGTGATTCACATACCAACACTACTGGTGCACTAGGTGCTTTTGCTTGTGGTCTAGGCCATACTGATGTTGCGTATGTATTACTAAATGGAGAAATTTGGTTCAAAGTTCCTGAAACATATTATTTCAAACTTAATGGTAAATTACCTTCTCATGTAATGGCTAAGGATTTCATTTTGAAAATTATTGGTGATATTGGTACTGATGGTGGTGCATACAATACTATGCAATTTGGAGGAACAGGGATTGATGAAATGTCAATTGAAAGTAGGTTGACATTAACTAATATGACAACTGAAGCTGGTGCAAAAAATGGAATCATCGAATCTGATGAAAAAACAGTTCAATATCTAAACGAAAGAGGTGCAACTAATGCATCAGTATTCCGTGGAGATGCAGATGCAGAATATTCTAAAATCTTTGAATATGAAGCATCTGAATTAGAACCGACAGTAGCAAAACCATTTTCTCCTGAAAATATTACGGTTGCAAGAGAATTGTCTTCCACTGAATTAGATAAATCATACATTGGTTCTTGCACTGGTGCAAAATATGAAGATCTTTTAGCTGCCGCAAAAATTCTAAAAGGACGACAAGTAAAAATACGAACTGAAGTATTACCTGCTGCAATCTCTATATACAAAAAAGCGGTCAAGGATGGATTAATAGAAATATTTCTAGATGCCGGCGTAACTGTAGGCCCCCCAACATGTGGTGCATGTTGTGGCGCACACATGGGTGTCTTAGCAAAAGATGAAATTTGTGTTAGTACTACAAATAGGAATTTCCCAGGACGTATGGGGCATGTTGATTCTCAAACTTATCTTGCTTCTCCACAAGTTGCAGCCGCATCTGCTGTAACTGGAAAACTTACTGATCCGAGGGATTTGAATTGATTGGTAATGTCATAAAATACCAACAGGATAACATCGATACTGATGTCATAATACCTGGAACATATTTGAAAATTCATGATTATGATGAATTGGCAACACATGCGATGGAGGGAATTGATCCTGACTTTCCATCAAAAGTTAAAGATGGTGATTTCATTGTTGCAGGAAAAAATTTTGGATGTGGCTCTTCAAGAGAACATGCACCTATTGCATTATCAACATGTGGAATCAAAGCAGTAATTGCTACCTCTTTTGCAAGAATATTCTATAGAAATTCTGTTGATGGTGCATTTTTGTTACCAATTGAGATAGATGATGAAACTTATCAAAAAATATCTAATTCTGATCAATTAGAAATTAACATTGAAAAAAATGAGATAAAAAATATTACAAAAAATGAAACATACGCTATGAAGCCTTTCTCAGAAATAATTGCAAAAATTATTACTGCTGGAGGACTTTTCAAATATAAAAAGTGAATATAATCAATGACAGAAACACTATTTGAGAAAATATGGAATTCTCATGTTGTAGTTGAAAGAGAAAATGAACCTTCTTTGATCTATATTGACCGTCATCTAGTCCATGAGGTAACTTCCCCGCAGGCATTTGATGGGTTAAGACTTAACCAGAGAACGGTTCGGCGTCCAGATCTGACCATTGCAACAATTGATCACAATGTTCCTACAACTGATAGAAGTCTGCCAATGATTGACGAAACTTCATCTACACAAATTAAAACTCTAGAAAAAAATTGTAAGGATTTTGGAATAAAGCTATTTGGAATTAATGATCCTAACCAAGGAATTGTACATGTAATAGGTCCTCAATTAGGAATTACTCTACCTGGTAGCACAATAGTTTGTGGTGATAGTCACACCTCCACGCAAGGTGCATTTGGTGCCTTTGCATTTGGTATTGGAACAAGTGAAGTTGAACACACTCTTGCAACTCAAACACTTTGGCTTGAAAAACCAAAAACATTTGAAATTCTAGCTCACGGTAAGCGAAAAAACCCTTTTGCCGTTACTTCTAAGGACATAATTCTAAGTATTATCAAAAGGATTGGAACTAATGGTGGCACTGGTCATGTATTGGAATATCGCGGTGAAGCAATAACTGATCTATCCATGGAACAAAGAATGACAATTTGTAATATGTCAATTGAGGCTGGTTCTAGAGCTGGTTTAATTGCTCCCGATGAAAAATCATTTGATTATATCAATAATCGGCAATATACCCCCAAAAATTATGATGAACTAGTTGATTACTGGAAAAAAAACCTAGTAACTGATAGTAATTCCAAATTTGATAAAAGTTTTACAATTGATGTAGAAAAAATTGAACCTCAAGTAAGTTGGGGAACAAACCCTTCAATGGTATCTGATGTCACAGGTACAGTTCCTACTCCTGAAGAATTTGGTCAGAATAATGAAGTACAAATTGAAAGTGCAAAAAAAGCGTTATCCTACATGGCGTTAGAACCTGAAACTCCAATTATTGACATCTCGATAGATAGAGTCTTTATTGGTTCTTGTACTAATTCTCGCTTGGAAGATTTGATAGATGCAGCAAAAATTGTCAAAGGTAAAACAGTAAATCCTAATGTTAATGCAATGGTTGTACCAGGCTCACAAATGGTTAAACATGAGGCTGAAAAATTAGGATTGGATAAAATTTTCAAAGATGCTAACTTTGAGTGGAGAGAATCAGGTTGTAGTATGTGTCTAGGAATGAACCCTGATATTCTAAAGCCTGGTGAACGTTGTGCCAGTACGTCTAATAGAAATTTTGAGGGAAGACAAGGCTCTGGCGGGAGAACTCATCTTGTCAGTCCTGTTATGGCCGCATCTTCTGCAATTGCTGGACATTTTGTTGATGTGAGGGAATGGTGTTAAAACTTGAAACCTTTTTCTAAAATTATTAGCATAATCACTCCTTTTGATAAAGCAAATGTAGATACAGATCAAATAATTCCAAAACAATTCCTTAAATTAATTACAAAATCAGGCTTTGGAAAATTCCTTTTTTATGATTGGAGATTTGATCATGACGGACAAGAAAAAAGTGATTTTGTATTAAATGACTCAAAATATCAAGGCTCTCAAATATTAGTCACAAATGAAAATTTTGGATGTGGTTCTTCAAGAGAACATGCAGTCTGGGCATTGAAAGATTTTGGATTTAATGTAATCATCTCTCCCTCATTTGCAGATATCTTCTATAGTAATTGCTTCAAAAATGGAATCTTACCTATCATTTTGGATATCAAAAAAATTGAAAAATTACTAGAAATCAAAGATAAAGTTGAACTTGATTTGAATTCACAAAAAATCACTTTTGGTGACGAATTCATAACTTTTGAAATTGATTCACATAGAAAAATTAGATTGCTAGAGGGATTAGATGACATTGATCTTACCCTTAAAGAAAATGAAAAAATTGGAAATTTTGAAAAAAATTCTTCCATAGTATCAATTTTCCAATAAATACAAAAAATTCTACTAGTTTGACTATCTGTATGATTTCTGTTTTCTTCTTCTTGCACCAGGGCCGCCAAACTTCTTTGGTTCTTTTCTTCTTGCATCTCCACTGATCAAATATTTATCATAATCTCCAATCTTTTCTCTTAATTGCTGACGTGTTGATTTGTTGAATGGATGATCTTTTGGTTCTTTTTTAGATTTTGTCCAACCAATTAAAGCTCTTGACATTGCAGTAGCAGATGCATATGCTTGTCCCATAAAACCTCCACCTCTAACTCTTATTGAAATATCAACTTTATCTCTAATCTCATCTCCAATAATCTCTAATGGTGCTAGAATAACTTCTCTTGAAGCTTCGGGCTCAATCATTTCAAGTGGAATGTTGTTTATTCTTATTTTTCCTACGCCCTTTGTGATGTATACGTGCGCACTAGATGTTTTTCTTGATGCATAGTAAATCTCAGTTTTAGGAATCAAAAGTTTGTTCCTCCGATGTATCTACTTATTTCTGCCATTGTTGTATAATTTGATGAATCTTTTCTAATCTTTGCTTTTTCAAATTGAATTTTTTCTAGACCTTTTACCTCCTTTGGAACTCCAATGTAAGTTCTTAATCGTGATAAATCAGTTTTTCCAGATGGTTTATCTTCATACGGAAGCATTCCTCTAATCATTCTTGCAATTACGGTATCTGGTCTTCTAGGATGTTTAGGTCCATGTTTGTAATTGATAATGCTGTTAATTTTTAAAAAGTCTCTATACTCTCCAACAATACTTGATTTTTTTCCACTCATCATAATTCTATCACAATTAACTACGGAAACTCTATTTCCTTTTCTTAATAATTTTGCAACATTTGATGCAAGTCTTCCTGCAATCAAATTTGTACCATCAACAACTGTTGGTTTACTCAAGTCAATGACTTGTTGTTGTTCGGTTTGAGATTTTCTGTTATTCCATTTAGCCAATTATTTTAACTCCTTTACCTGTTGGAAATTTTTCTATCATTTCTGAAAACTTTAACACTTCTCCACCTGATTCTTTAATTTTTTTTGCAGCAGAGTTTGAAATTGAAAACGATGAAACTGAAACTTTATGTGAAAGATTTCCTGTTCCTAAAACTTTACCCGTGATAACTATGGCATTTCCATCTTCTGTTGTTTCATCAATCTTATTGAGATTTATGGTCTTTTGATTTGATCTTGATTTTTGAACGAAATCTGCAACTTTTGCCCAAATAGGCGCATCATTATCTCTTGATGCCTTTTTCAAGATTTTCAATGCATTCACTTTAGCTTGTGTTACCATAAGTCAAATCGCCAATTTACCCAAATATAATATGTTGTCTTACTTGATCTCAGACATGATTGTCTTAAATTCAGACAATCTGTTTGATAATTGTTCTACACTTGATAATATGATGTGTTTTGGATCCAGTGCTCCTGTTGATTCTACTGTTAGAACTCTCTCATCATCTTTTTCAGATTCAGTTAATGTTGCAATATTTGCTGAATTCCACTTTGCATGTTCTGTTCCTTTACCCAATCTTGCATATGCTTCAATCTTTAATGATTGACCTGGTGCAAGAGTAACTATTGGAATATCATTTGATGTGGGGATAATACTGTCATCTTGTGATTTTAAATCTCCTGACAGAATTGTTCTTGTTTCATCTGAAACACCTGAATCTAATGTGAGCATTATCTTGTCACTCTCATTTCCGTCCTTAGATGCTTCCAAATCGGTCTTTAAAGGAATCAAGCCCACTCTATGAGCAACACCTTCGTCTGCTAACACTGATGAATTTTCTAAAACATCTACACTCTCAACGGCATAAATTGGAACTCCATTTAGGCAAATCCTTCTTAATGCATTTGCATATTGAAGTGGAACGCCCTTAATCTTTACTGAGACTTTGTGTTCATTTTCATTAATAATTTCTAGAGACAAATCTTAATCAAAAAACATATTGTACTAATAAAAATGTAGTACTTTTTTCATCAGAGATAAATACGAATATACTTTGATCCCTATATTATGGATAAAGTCACTGTTGTCAAGTATAGTTTTGAGAATGAAAAATTTGAAATATTAGTCAAGCCTGATCCTGCGTTTGATTACAAATTAGGCAAAATTTCAGAGATATCTAAAATACTTGTATCTGATGAAATATACACTGATTCTGGAAAAGGTAAACGCGCATCTAGTGAATTACTTCTCAAAGCATTCAAAACTGATGATGCAACAAAAATAGCCGAAATTATGATGCAAAAAGGAGAACTAAATCTTACTACTGAACAAAGAAAAAAAATGACTTCAGACAAACGCAAACAGATTGTCACTTTTATTGCTAAGACATATGTTGATCCTAAAACACATTTTCCACACCCTCCGCTAAGAATTGAACAAGCAATGACCGATGCACGTGTTTCAGTGGATCCATTCAAAAACCCTGATGAACAAATTAAAGATATTGTTGAAAAACTACGACCTGTTATCCCATTAAAAACTGAAAACCTAACTCTTGAAATTTCCGTCCCTGCGCAATTTGTGGCACAATCTTATACTGTACTAAAATCAACTGGCAGTCTAAAAAAAGAAGATTGGCAACCAAACGGCTCATTAAAAGCAATACTTGAAATACCCGCTGCCGCAAGACCAAGCGTGATCGACAGATTAGGCGCAATTACAAAAGGTACTGCTAACGTTGAGGTACAAAAATGAGTAATGATAGAAAGCGTCATGTAATTCCTGGCGAAACAATCACTTCCGGTCCTTATAGAGCTGAGCAAAACACTATTCAAGTTGGAGATAGTATTGTATCAACTATTATTGGTTTATCTGATGTACACGATGGCAGTGTTAGAGTAATTCCTCTTACTGGTGGTTACATGCCAAAAGATGATGATTTAGTAATTGGAAAAATTGCATCTCATTCTTCATTATCTTGGACTGCAGACATTAATTCTTGTTACGTTGGGATGCTTCCTGCTAGTGATGTTTTCGGTAGAGACTATTCTTCAAGCTCTGATGACATGACTGCTAAATTAGCTAAAGGTGATTTAATTGCTGCAAGAATCGTAAATGCTGATAAAACTCGTGATCCACTTATCACAATTAGTGGTCGTGAATTAGGTAAGATTGATTCGGGTGAATTAGTAAAAATTTCTCCAAATAAAGTACCACGATTAATTGGTAAACGTGGTTCAATGATACAAATGATTGAATCATCAACTAACAGTCAAGTTACTATTGGTCAAAATGGATTACTTGTTGTTTCTTCTGATGATCCAAATGGATTATTAAAGGCGATACAAGCAATTGAATTGATCGAAGAACAAGCACATGTTGCAAATTTAACTGATCAAGTAAAAGAAATGTTGGAATCAAAAAGTGAATAAAAATGGGTGGAAGAGACACAGATATTGTACTATTAGATGAAAACGGGATTCGTTGTGACGGAAGAAAAGTCAACGAAACCAGAAAAGTTACCATCAAAGCAGGAGTCCTAAAAAACGCTAATGGTTCCGCATACATTGAATTTGGAGATAATAAAATTCTCGTAGGTGTATATGGTCCTAGAGATGTGCATCCAAAACATATGTCTGATACTGACACAGGAATTTTACGTTGTAGATATCACATGGCTCCATTTTCTGTAGGAGAACGAAAAAACCCTGCACCATCGCGAAGAGAAGTTGAAATTAGTAAAGTCATCAAAGAAGCATTAGAACCGGCAGTTATGCTAAAAGAATTTCCTAGAACGGCAGTTGATGTTTACATGGAAGTGTTACAAGCAGATGGTGGTACTAGATGTGCTGCATTAACCGGTGCGTCTGTTGCATTAGCCGATGCTGGAATTCCTATGCGTGACTTGGTAGCAGGATGTGCTGCAGGTAAGGCTGCAGATGCTGTGATACTTGATGTGAATAATGAAGAAGACCAAGCCGGACAAGCTGATCTCCCAATTGGATACATGCCAAATTTGAAAAAGATTACATTATTACAATTAGATGGAGTATTGACTCCTGAAGAGTATAAGCAGTGTATTGAAATTGGAATTGATGGTTGTAATCAAGTCTATGAAATACAGAAAAAAGCACTACAAGACAAATTCTTTTCAAATGGTGAGAAACAATGAGTGATGGATTAATTATTGATCAATTAAAGAAGACTCAGATTCTTGAATTACTTCAAGAAGGAAAACGTGTTGATGGTCGTCAATTTGATGAAGCACGTCAATTAACTATAGACATAGGTGTAATTCCAAAAGCTGAAGGTTCGGCACGTGCAAGATTAGGTGACACTGAGGTTGTTGCTGGTGTAAAAGTTCAACCTGAACGTCCATTTCCAGATACTGGAGATAAAGGGATGTTAATTTGTACGGCAGAAATTTTACCAATTGCACATCCAACTGCAGAAACTGGTCCTCCACAACCAAATGTTGTTGAATTGGCAAGAGTTACAGATAGAGGAATAAGAGAAAGTGGAATGTTGGATATGAAACAACTTGTTTTAGAAAAAGACAAATCTGTAATTGGTGTATTTTGTGATAATGCAGTAACTGATCATGATGGTAATCTGTTTGATGCATGTTCGTATGCATCAACTGCTGCAATCAACTCATGTAAAATTCCTAAATATGAAATGCAAGATGAAAAACCTGTTAAAATTGAAGGTGAATTTACCGAACCTCCTCTTACAACTTTACCTGTATCTGTAACGATGGCAAAAATAGGTGATTTCATTGTAGTTGATCCTACTATTGAAGAATGGGGCATAATGGATGCACGAATTACAATTACATCTAATTCTGACGGAAATGTGGTTGCACTTCAAAAAGGCGGTTCAGATGGATTTACTCAAGAAGAATTAATCAAATGTGCTGAAATGTCCATCAAAGTAGGAAGTAAAATACGAGAGATTATAAAACAATCAAAATAAAGTGATAATAAGAATGGCAAAAAAACAAACTACACTAAAAGGGCTTGGTCCACGATATGGAATTAAAATTCGTAAACAATTCACACAAGTTCATCATTTAATGAAGAGCAAAAGAAAATGTCCTGAATGCGGAGGTTCTATAATCCGTGAAGCAGTTGGAATCTGGACTTGCAAAAAATGTGGAATTAAAATTGCTGGAACTGCATATGACGTTAAGCTTTAACGCAAAAATTCAATTCTCTTCAGATAAAGAAAATTCTTCAATATACCATTCAATTAATACTGATAATGAATTTTATCCGGAAAATCCCACAAAAACAAAAATTTCCCTTGATGATGAAATTATCATAGAACTGGAGTCCAATCATCTGCCTCATTTGCGTGCAAATCTGAATTCTACATTACGTTTGTTGCAGGCCTCTTATGATACCATAAACTCTGTAAAGGTATAATAAAACAACAATAAATCCTAAATTATGTCTGCAGGACAACAAATGCCTCCTTGGTTACAAGAACAAATTGCAAAAATGCAACAATCTCAACAAAATCTGCAATCAATTCTTATGCAAAAACAACAAGTTGAAATGGAAAATGCAGAATCTGATAGAGCTTTAGAAGAATTAAAAAAAGCATCTGACGATGACCAAGTTTTCAAATATGCTGGTTCAATCCTAATAAAATCTGATAAGAAATCATTGATTGATGAATTAGAAGAAAAAAAGGAATTATCTAAAACAAAATCCACTGTCTTGGTAAAACAAGAAGAAAGACTAAAGACTAGCCTTCAAGAGCAAGAACAAAAAATCCAGGAAATGTTAAAGAACCCAAACCCTCCCAACACTGATAAGCCATCATCATAACACCTTAACAAATTTTAACATAGAAACTATAGCATAATTGTGAAAATTGAACAATTACGAATAATTGTTGATGAACGAGAAAAAAAGAGTGGAATTCCAAAGCTTTTGTCTTCAATTGGGGTAAAAACTGAAATCAAAACACTTCCAATAGGGGATTACATTGTTGCTCCAGAAACTGTAGTTGAGAGAAAAAGTATAAGCGATTTACTTTCTTCTATATTTGATGGTCGTTTATTTGATCAATGTAGTAGACTAACTGAACACTACAAACATCCTATTCTACTGGTAGAAGGAAATGTAGATGAAATTGAAGAATTAACTGACAACCCTCTAATATTTTATGGAGCATTGGCTACTGTTGCATTGGAATTTAAAATTCCAATTATCCCAACTCCAAGTGCAACACACACTGCCAAATTATTAGTATCCCTTTCTACTCGAAAAGAACTTACAAAAGGTCCTTTTCTTAAAAAAATTAAAAAATCCAACAATATAGAAAAACAACAACTTTCTGTTCTATGCAGTTTGCCTGGAGTTGGTGAAAAATCCGCAATACGATTACTAGAAAAATTTGGAACTCCTCTTGATGCGTTATGCGCTCCTATTACTGAGCTTGCAAAAACTCCTGGATTGGGTGAATCAAAGGCAAAAAAAATCAAAAAAATGCTACAAAATAAGAACAAAAATCATAAGAAATCTGGGCAAAAAACATTACATGAATCCTAGATGGATTTTTTAATTAATTTTCTATTTAATTTGTTGCCACATATAGGACATTCGTTTTCTTTTGAAAATTCTTTTCCACACACTGAACAATAACTAATCCATTTTCCAACCGTGCTGATACCTTGAGTCATGAGTGAAGATGTCCTGATTTTCAATTGTTTAGCAACATTTGTAACCGCAAAATCATCTGTGATTAACTCAATTTTATTCTCTAATGCTAATGCAATAATTGATACATCTTGTTCAGAGATGGTTGCACTATCTCCAGTCCTCTTTGCTGCATCTCTTATAATATTAATAGAATCTTCAGTTGGATCTCTTATCTGGAGTCTACCTGTTTGCTGTAGTATTTCAAGTGCCCCCTGTTTTGTCTTAATATGTTGTATTTCGTCATATACCATATTAGTTGTCATAAAAGAATCATTAGATACAAACGGTATTCCTGCATAAAATGCAGTAGCATCTAAAACTCTAAAAACCAAGTTTATTCATTTGTCTTAGACCCTTTTTCTTTAATCGAACAAAAACAGCTTGCTTCTTAAATTTCTTGATAGTGATTTTTTGGTCGAATTCTGATGATTTTATCATCTGTGCATCCATTACTATGTTGCAATCATGTGAACAGTTTATCTCAATTTTTTCATCTGGTACAACAATTGATGGCAGTCTATGTACTGGTGCAACTGGTGTTATGATCAACACATCTAAACTTTCATGTAACAATGGACCTCCAATTGAAAAAGAATGACCTGTAGAACCACTTGGTGTTGAAATTATCACTCCATCCATCTTCTGCTTTACCGTATCACTTTGAAATTTAATTTCAAATTCTGCAGTTTTTGTTAAATTTTTACGATTAACATAAATCTCATTTAATGCAGGTGCAAATTCTTCCCCATTACATGATGCAACAACTCTAGTTCTCTTATCCAACCAAATTTGGTTTTTTGTAATTGCAGTAATCGCATCATCAAAATCATCCAATGTAATCTCTGATAAAATTCCTCTATTTCCTCCAACGTTAATTGTTAAAATTGGAGTTTCATTTCGTAGGTTCCTGAAGGCCCTCAATGTTGTTCCGTCTCCTCCTAAAGTAACTACCAAATCTAATTTTATTTTAGATAATTCTTCAAGTGATTCTACTTTTTCAGCTCCTAAAACCGAAACTGGTGAAATTGTATAGATGCTAATCTTTTTTGCTATCAGTTTCTTTGAAATCATCTCTGCAGCATCTTCAGAAATTTTTGATCCAAATTTGCTTACAATTGCTACTTTGTTTAGTTTCAAGCAGTCTCTTCAACCTATATCGTATTTAAAAATGATCGTGCCTTATTCATGAACAACTACCAAATCCTAAACACATTTCTCTTAATGATTTTATTTGATAATGGCTCCCGCAAATTTATCTTGTAATACTCCAAAATTTGTAAAGTATTATGCAGAGATAATACACTAAAAAGTATTTTTTGCATATTTTATATTAATAATGCCTTATCCATTAATCGATATGTTGAATAATTCGAAAAAATTATTTTCAAACGCAAAAAAAGTAATTCCTTCTGGAGTCAACAGTCCAGTACGTTATTTTGAACCATACCCATTTTTTGTAAAACGTTCACGTGGTTCATCTTTATGGGATGAAGATGGAAATAGATTTGTTGATTTCTGTAATGGCTATGGTGCACTGTTGTTGGGCCATACAAGAAAAGAAATAATCAATGCAGTATCTCACCAAATGAAGAAAGGTACTCTATACACTACCCCAACTTCCTTAGAAATTGAATTATCAAAATTAATCATTAATAATTTCCCATCAATTCAAAAAGTACGAACTACTAACACTGGTGGAGAAGCCACAATGACTGCAATTCGACTTGCAAGAGGCTTTACCAAAAAGAAAAAAATCATCAAGTTTGAAGGATGTTATCATGGTGCTTATGAAACTGTTTTAGTAAAAGCAGGTTCTGGCTCTGCCCATAATGGAATATCCATATCTGATGGTGGTTTAGATGAAGTTTCTCGTAATACATTGGTAGTTCCTTACAATGATATAGATGAACTTGAGAAAATTTTATCTAAAAATAAAGATGTAGCAGGATTAATTGTTGAACCTGTATTAGCAAACATGGGATTAGTCCTTCCTGAAAAAAACTTTTTAAAAGATTTAAGAAAAATTACCACGCAATTTGATATCCCATTAATATTTGATGAAGTAGTAAACGGATTTAGAATTTCTGAAGGTGGCGCTCAACAGAAATTTAGAATTAAACCTGACATTACAACTCTTGGTAAGGCGCTGGGAAACGGATTTACTATTTCTGCGGTAGGTGGTAAAAATGAAATAATGAATCTTCTATCTCCTGATGGTAAAGTTTACCAGGCAAGCACCTTTGCTGGTAATCCAATTTCTGTTGCAGCAGCAATTAGCTCAATTAAAACAATTAATAAAACTAAAAATAAATTGTATCCAAAACTAGAACGTTATTGTAAAATGATGGTTGATGAAATAGATGACCTTGCAACTGATTATAAAATCCCACATACAATTAACTCAATTTCTTCAATGTTTCAAATATTCTTTACAAATCAAAAGGTTATTGATTACAAAACCTCAAAAAAATCAAGTACAAAAAAATTCCATAAATTATTTACACATTTACTTAAAAATGACATATTCATTGCTCCATCTCAATATGAAACTGTATTCTTATCTGATGCACACAGTGATCAAGATATTACAAAAGCATTAGGTGCTTACGGCCTAGCATTAAAAGCGGTGAAAAATTGAATTACAAATTAGGTACACGTGGTAGTCAATTATCTCTTTCACAAACAAACTGGGTTTTAGATGAACTCAAAAAAACTGATTCATCATTATCGTTTGAAATTGAAAAAATTACGACACAAGGTGATACTGATACAAGACCCTTATTCACAATGGAACAAAAAGGAATCTTTGAAAAAGAAATTGATCGTGCCGTGTCTGAAAAAAGAGTGGATTTTGCTGTTCATAGCATGAAGGATGTTCCCTCAACTTTAGACTCATCACTTACTATTGCATGTGTCCCAAAACGTGAATCTGTTAATGATGTCTTGATTACTAATGATGGATTCTCGCTAGATTCTATTCCATCAGGTTTTACAATTGGAAGTAGTAGTCTTAGACGTGCAGTTCAAATTTCGAGAAAACGTCCTGATGTTACTGTAAAACCAATTAGAGGAAACATTGAAACAAGAATAAACAAAGTGACTGAAAAAAAAATTGATGGAATAGTTCTTGCAAAAGCTGGAATTTCTAGATTAGGTGTAGAGACGAAATATTCTGTATTATCTAAAGATGAATTTCTTCCTTCACCCGGTCAAGGTGCTTTAGCTATAATTTGTAGAAGTGATGATTCTAAAACAATTGAAATGTTAAAAAAAATAGAGGATAACAATTCTCGAATAGAAACGGAGGCTGAACGTTCATTGTCTGAGCATATTGATTCTGGCTGTCGTTTTCCTGTTGGCGCATATGCTTCTATCAAGTCAGGTTCATTAATTCTGAAAGTAGGCGTTTATTCGATGGATGGAAAAAAATCAATTCTTATAGAAGAAAATGGCGCCATTGATAATCCATTTGAATTAGGTAAAAAAATTGGCAACGAGTTAAAATTACAAGGAGTATCAGAGATTGCTTCTAATTGGAGAGAAACACTAGAAGAGTGGAATAAGCAATGACTGGAAAAGTGTATTTAGTTGGTGCGGGACCTGGGGATCCAAAATTAATCACTCTACGTGCAGTTGAATTATTGAAAGTAGCAGACATTGTCCTCTATGATAGATTAGTTAGTAAAAAAATAATCTCGATGATACCTAAACGCACTAAAACAATTTACGTTGGTCGTGCAGTTGGTGATGACACAAAACATCAGGATGGAACAAATGAGTTAATGGTAAAATATGCAAAATTAAACAAAAATGTTGTTAGGCTGAAAGGCGGTGATCCAATCATCTTTGGACGAGGTGGAGAAGAAGCTGAATTTCTTAAATCATTTAAAATTAAATATGAAATAGTCCCTGGAATAACTTCTGGTATAGGCTCTTCAACTTATGCTGGAATACCACTAACACATAGAAAATATGCATCATCTGTAGTGTTTGTTACTGGTCATGAAGATCCTGAAAAAAATGTTGAAATTGTAAAATGGAAAAAACTTGCAAAATCAGTTGACACTATTGTAATTATGATGGGACTTTCGAGAATTCGAATTATATCAAAGCAACTAATTCAGGGCGGAATGCCAAAATCAACTCCTGTTGCAGTCATTCAAAATGGAACTACTTCAAAACAAAAAATGATTGTTGGTACTTTGACTAGTATTGCAACCAAAGTAAAAAAGGAAAAAATCTCTCCTCCTGCGAATATAATTGTAGGTGAGGTTGTTAATCTGCATAAAACTTTAGGATGGAAAAAATGAGTCAAGAAAAAACCATTGCCATCACTCGTTCAAAAGATGATTCTGAAGAATTCATTGAATTAATTACAAAACATGATGCAATTCCAATTACACTGCCAACCATTGAGCTTGTTAGTAAGGGTGAGAAAATTGTTGATGAATTCTTAAATTCTGTAAAAACTGAAAATCCAGATTTTTCTGTTTTTATGAGTTCTAAAGCTGTAAAATTATTAATTGAAAGTTCTAAAAAAACATCAAAATTTGATGAATTACGACTTGCAATTGCAAATACTATTGTAATTGCCGTTGGTCCTAAAACTAAAGATGCATTAGAAAATGAAAACATCAAAGTTTCATACATGCCAACAAGATACTCTTCTGTTGGTGTTGGAGAGGTTTTTACAAAATTAGATGCTGTTGGGAAAAAAGTAATTGTTCCTAGAAGTGGTGCCTCGACGCCCTTTCTTAAAGATCTTCTTGAAAAAATTGGACTAGAAATTATTGAATTATATCTCTATGATGTATGTGCATTTAGCGATACTTCTCAATGGAATGAATTTAGAACTCTTTTTTCACAAAATTCTGTAGATGGAATAATATTCACAAGTGCATCTTCTGTCAGAGCATTTTTTGAAATAATGACAAAAGATTTTGAACATTCTCAGCTTTTAGAAAACTTGAATAATACAAAAATAATTGCAATTGGTCCATTCACTGCTGATGAACTAAAAAAATTCAACATTCAAAATATTATTGCTGATGTTCATACTGTAGCCGGCTCTGTGGATGCTATTGTAAATGAATTATCGTTAGCTTAACCTATTTAGGCTAGGCTAAATTTACTCGGATTTTTATAATAACGTCGTTGTATTTTGTTAATGGCAACAGAAAATCTTGATATGGATTATTCCAAATATGATTTCAAAGACTCAACTGAAATGTATGTCCACTTGAGCAAAAAAGGTCTTTCAAAAGATACTGTAATTGGAATTAGCAAAATGAAAGATGAACCACAGTGGATGTTAGATTTTAGATTACGATCTTATGACGCATTCATGAAAAGACCTATGCCAAACTGGGGGGCAGATCTTAGCCATATTGATTTTCAAAATATTTACTATTATGCAAAAGCTTCAGAAAAAACTGAAAAAAACTGGGATGATGTCCCAGAAGATGTAAAAAATACATTTGATAAACTTGGCATTCCTGAGGCAGAAAAAAAATTTCTTGCTGGTGTAGGTGCTCAGTATGAATCCGAAGTAGTTTATCATAATCTAAGAGAAGACTTGGCAAAACAAGGTGTCTTATTCTTAGATACCGACAGTGCTCTAAAAGAACATCCTGAAATATTCAAAAAATACTTTGGAAAAATGATTCCTCCTGAAGACAACAAATTTGCCGCATTAAACAGCGCAGTTTGGAGTGGTGGTTCATTCATCTACATCCCTCCTGGAGTTAAAGTTGACATGCCATTACAAGCTTACTTTAGAATTAACGCAGAAAATATTGGTCAATTTGAAAGAACATTAATTATTGCTGATGAAGGATCTGAAGTTCATTACATTGAAGGATGCACTGCACCAGTTTACTCATCTGAATCATTACATTCTGCTGTAGTAGAACTTGTTGCACACAAAGATGCAAAATTAAGATACACTACAATCCAAAATTGGAGTAACGACGTATACAATCTTGTTACTAAACGTGCTTATGCATATGAAGGTGCATCAGTTGAATGGATTGATGGTAACATTGGAAGTAAAATTACAATGAAATATCCTGGAATCTATTTGATGGGTCAAAAAGCATACGGTGAAACACTTTCAATTGCTTTTGCAGGAAAAGGCCAACATCAAGATACTGGTGCAAAAATGGTTCATCTAGCACCTAACACGACATCTAAAGTTACTTCAAAATCTGTTAGTCGTTCTACTGGTCGCTCAACATATAGAGGGTTACTTAATGTTGCAAAAGGTGCAACCAATGTAAAATCCACTGTAAGATGTGACGCATTACTATTAGATGAAACATCAAAAACTGACACTTACCCATACATGGAAATCAATCAAGAAGATGCAACTATAACTCATGAAGCTACAGTTGGAAAAATTGGAGATGATCAAATTTTCTATCTGATGACTCGAGGATTCACTGAAGAAGAGGCATTAACTCTAATTGTTAATGGCTTTATGGAGCCATTTACAAAAGAACTTCCTATGGAATATGCAGTAGAATTAAACCGACTCATCAAATTAGAGATGGATAATTCAGTAGGTTAGAATCAATCTATTATGATAAATCATGGAACAAACACTATCCTCAATTCAAAATTCTCTAGTTGAAGAAATTTCGTCATCGAAAAATGAACCTGACTGGCTTAAAGAATATAGAAAAAATTCACTTAACATCTATAATGAATTACCTGCTGAGGTATCTCCACTTTATGGTAAATACACTGATGCAAAACGTATGGATCCAACTAAGGTATCATTATCTACAACTTCTAATTCTAAATTGCCTGACTTTTTATCAAAACGTGTTGAAGAAGTAAAAAAAGAAAATGGACTGATACAAGTAGGAACAAACGTCATATCTGTTAATCTATCTGATGAACTAAAATCAAAAGGAGTCATTGTATCATCAATTGATGATGCATTAAAACAACATCAAGAATTAATAGAAAAAACAATCAAATCCTCTAATTCTAATGAAGATAAATATACTGCACTAAACAATGCTGCATTTAATTCTGGGCTCTTTGTATACGTCCCAAAAAATCAAATTGTAGATGAACCAATACATCTTTTCTCTTGTTTATCTGATGATGGATTATCTACAATTTCTAGAAATATTATAATTGTTGAAGATAATGCCAAAGCGAATCTTGTCCAGGAATTATACTCTCCACAAAATGGAAAACAACAAGCATACCTTGAACTATTGAATACAACAATTGGCGCAAATAGCAGTCTTGATGTTACATCCCTTCAGATGATGGATCAATCTTCAATCAACTTTTCCACAAGAAGTTCACATTTGGCACAAGATTCAAAAATTAATTGGTATCTTGGACTCTTTGGTGCAATGTTATCTAGGTATAGAATTGATTATCATCTTAATGGAACAGGTGCTGTTGCAACAGATTCTGAAGTTGTGTTTGGAAACAATGAACAATCATTTGATCTAAATACAATTGTAAATCACAATGAAAAATCTACCGAAGGTAAAGTTGTTGAAAAATCAATCTTGAAAAATAAATCCAAATCTTTGTTTAAAGGAATGATCAAAATCAACGAAAATGCTGCCCATTCTAATTCATTTCTATCAGGTCGTTCTATTTTATTAGATAAAGATGCAAAATCTGATGCAATACCTGGACTTGAGATCCTTACGAATGATGTAAAAGCAACCCATTCTGCATCTGTTGCACAAATGGATGAAGAACAACTCTTCTATTTAGGAACACGTTGTCTAAGTAAACCTGAGGCCGAACGAATTATTGTAGAAGGCTTTTTGGAACCTATGTCACGTTCAATGTCTTACCAAGTACGTGCTTGGATTGCATATCTAATTGAATCAAAATGGGACGGAAAAGAATTATCAATTAACAACGATGAACAATTGAAGGCACTAGTTGAGGTTGAAGAAACTCGCTACAATGAAAATGCAGAAATTGAACAACATTACAAATATCGGTAAAACCAAATGACTGATTGGATAAAGGCATGCAGTATTGACAATTTAGGTCAAGGTGAAATGTTCAGTTTTGATCATAATGAGAAAAAATTACTCTTAACAAACATGAATGGAAAAATATTTGCAACTGATAGAATTTGCACTCATGCAGAAGCCGATTTATCTAATGGAATATTAACAGAAAATGGACTAACTTGCCCATTACATCTATCCGTATTCAATATGGATGATGGTACTCCTCAAAACCTTCCTGCTGAAAACCCATTACAAACTTACAGAACAAAAATAGAAGATAATAGTATCTTAATCGAGGTGTGAACATGCAATCCACCGCTGAAACTTTTGAGGATTTACGAAAAGATTTCCCTGTTCTAAACAGACGTGTAAGGGATGATAAAAAATTAGTGTACTTTGATAATGCCGCTACTACTCAAAAACCTAACCAAGTAATTGATGCCATTACTGATTATTATCAAAATCATAATTCTAACATTCATCGTGCTGTTCATGCTCTTGCTGAAGAATCTACTGAAGCTTTTGAAAATACTAGAGATATGGTAGCAAAATTCCTAAACATTGAGGATTCTAGAGAAATTGTATTTGTTAGAGGAACCACTGAAGCTATAAATTTAGTTGCATATGCTTGGGGTCGTGATAATGTAAAAGAAGGTGACATTATTGTTACCACCGAATATGAACATCATTCTAACATTGTACCTTGGCAATTACTTACTCAAGAAAAAAAGGCACAATTGAAGTACATTGACATTAATGAAAATGGCGAATTGATGATTGAACAATTAGATGATTATCTCTCAACTGGCAAAGTTAAACTTGTAGCATTTAGTCATATGTCAAATGTCTTGGGAACAATTTCCCCTGTTAAAGAAATTGTTTCAAAATGTAAAAATGCTGGAGTTAAAGTTTTGATTGATGGTGCACAATCTGTACCACATATGAAAATTAATCTAAATGAAATTGATTGTGATTTCTATGCTTTCTCTGGACATAAAATGTTGGGTCCAACTGGCGTTGGTGTATTATGGGCCAAAAAAGAAATCCTTGAAAAAATGAGTCCATTCCTTGGAGGCGGTGATATGATTCGTGAAGTTCACAAATATGAGACAACTTGGAATGATTTGCCATACAAATTTGAGGCTGGCACTCCGAATATTGCAGATGTAATTGGATTTGCAAAAGCAATTGAATATCTCGAAAAGATTGGAATGGAGAATATTAGAAAACATGAATTAGAATTAACAAAATATGCTCTTGAAGAGATGAAAAAAGTTCCAGGAATTACCTTGTATGGTACAAAAGAACCTGAAAAAAGAGGCGGCGTTGTCTCTTTTAATTTTAATGACGTACATCCTCATGATGTTGGAACTATAATTGATAAAGATGGTGTCGCTATACGTTCTGGTCATCATTGTGCACAAGTATTAATGGAAAAACTAAATGTTGCCGCTACTAACCGTGCAAGTTTTTACATCTATAACACAAAAGAAGAGATTGATGTATTAATCGCCTCATTACAAAATGTTGCAAAGGTGTTCAAATTATGAGTGGTGATCCAATTTATACTGAAATGATTATTGAGTATTCTAGAAATCCCTCAAACTATGGAAAAATCGATGATGCACATATTCATAGACATGACAGTAATCCATTATGTGGTGACAGTATCGATCTTTATCTTAACATTGATGAGAATAAAATCAGCGATGTGAAATTTGATGGAAAAGGTTGTGCAATCTGTATGGCATGTTCTTCTGTTTTAACTGAACTAATAAAAGGAAAAAGTCTTGATGATGTTAAAAAATTTGAAAAAGATGAATTATTATCTGAACTTGGTTTAGAACATCTAATCAAAACAAGCCCTGTTCGAATTAAATGCGCATTGCTGTCTCTTAAAACCCTGAAATATGGAATTTATTCATATTTTGTCGACAAGATGAAAGATTCTGACTCTGCAGGAAACTTAAATGAAGAGGCAGCTAATCTTTACTAGTATGAATAATTCTAACATACTTCAAATTAGAAAAATAATATTTGAGAATTTTAATGAAATAGATCTTCGATTTAACAATGATGAAATTTTTGAATTATTGAAAAAAAATGAAAATTTTGATCAATCTCAAACAATTGATGACTTGGAAAGTGATTTCAAAAAAATTGAGACTGATGGATTAGTTCGTTGTATTGCACAAAACTTCACCACTCTATGGTTCAAAATATTCGACGATGTTGAAAAAATTACTTGTAATTCTTGTAATACTGAAATTCATCTAGGTAAAGAGGAACCTAGAATTTGCCCAAATTCAGATTGTAATTCTACTCTGTAGTATCTCTCTCTGCAGCATCTTCTAGGCATTTTATCATAGGTAATTTTTGTCCTGTCAGATATCTTACCAATGCTCCGCCTGCAGTACTGATATGATTTACTTTTTCAGTTAAATTGTACTGTTTGAGTGCAGATGTCAAATGTCCACCACTAATTATTGAAGTTGCCATGGATTGCGATATTGCTTCTAACATAGATTTAGTTCCAAACTGGAAATTCTCTTTTTCGAAGAATCCTGCAGGCCCGCTCATGAATACAGTTCCTGCACTTGAAATAATTCTTGAATAGTGCTCCAAAGTCTTTGTTCCAATATCGAATATTTCGTCATCTTTTGCTAAATCTCTTACATCTATCTCAACTCTTTCTCCATCTTTATTCACTGCAATATCCACTGGTGTTGAGAATACATCCGGATGTTCACCAATCAACGAATGGGCTTCTGCAACCATCTCGTCTTCATCTTTAATATTCAATGGGAATTTTATTCTTCCTTGTGCTCGTAAAAAGACATTAGCAATAACTCCTGTAAGCAATATGTGATCTGCACGTTCTTTTTTGATTAGTAATTTTATAGCTTTGAGTCTATCATCAACTTTTGATCCTCCTAGCACCACTGTAAATGGAGACTTTGCAACTGTAAGTATATTATCTAATTGTTTAACTTCTCTCTCCAACAAGCGACCTGCACAAGTTGGTAACACTTGAGCAAATCCTACTAATGATGGATGTGTTCTATGTGCACTTGGAAAAGAATCCAAGATAAATAAATCAAATAAATCCTTTAATCTCTGTACCATAATCGTTCTTGCACTTTCTTCTAATGAAAATTCATAATTCTCTTCAGCACATAATCTCAAATTATCAAGCAGGATTATCTCATCATCCACCATTTTTTTAATTTCTTCTTGTGCCAATGATCCAATAACATCTGCAACATACCTTACTTTTTTATTTGAAAATTTTTCTAATTGTTTTGCATGTTCTTCCATTCCCACAAAATCTCCTCTACCCACTCTTCCTTGATGAGATATGACAACAACTTTTGCTCCATCTAGTGCACTTATTGTCTCAACTACTTCCTCAATTCTTTTTGTTCCTAAAATTTTTCCTGTATCTGGATGAATTGGACAGTTCATGTCTACACGAAGTAACACAGTTTTTCCTTTAACATCAAAATTATCTAATGTTAGTATGCCCACAACACACAAATCATTTCTCCTGTTAAAATTCGTTTATCCGATCACATCCTTAATGATGGTAAATGACATATTGTTGTCAATTATTGAATAAATGAGATATAATTGCAAAATATTCTGTTTGGCATTAGATCGAGACCCTTCCTCATTCTCCTAGCCATATTTCTTGTCTGCACTTTTATTGCAATGTCTGAATCAACTTTGGATTCTGAGAAACAATTCATGAATAATATTCAAAAATCTGCTGGAAACCCATCTATTGATTATGGTGTATGGCTTCTAACAGAATCTGGCAATGTGTTCGTACTCCTTCCATTTAGCATAATACTTCTAATTATTAGAAAAACGCGAAGAATTGGGATGATCTTGATCATCTTGCTTGTAATTTCTACAATTCTTACCGGATACATGAAATGTGGAGTTGATAGAGACCGACCATTCCTTGATTGGCTTGGAAGTGAGCTCCCAGTTGATGTTGAACCTGATAGCTTTTCATTATTCTGTGAAGGACGAAGCTGGACTGCTGGATTTCCTTCTGGGCATGCTGCCCGCTCTGCAATGTTTGCATTTGTTATGGTGTATGTACTATCTGAAAAATTTCCTAGAGGCTGTCATCTAATTTGGCTTTATCCAATATTGATGTCATTTAGCCGAATTTATGTTCTACAACATTATCCTCTGGATGTAATCGGCGGATCAATTTTAGGAATACTTCTAGCCGGATATGTATCAAAAAGGCTAAAACTGGATGAAATATTTCTAGGCCGAAAAATCTAGTTTCTCTAAAACTCTAGAACTAACAAAAACTATTGCATAACGATGATGATCTATGCCTTCAGTTTGATGATCCTTGTCCTCGTGATACGTCCAGTAACGTACGTCCCTCTCTTGCTCAGTTTTTCTTAGTGCATATGTCACAGTTGTAGTTACTGTATATCCAATCCGTTTTGCTGTTGTTTTGTCTTCTTTTGGCATCAAAACTTTGAAGCCCTTGGTCTCTTTGTCAAATCCAATCATGACCATTTCATGTGCAACATCGCTTGCTTGTTTCTCATCTTTTACATCAAATGTCTGAGAAATAGGGATCTTTGACGGATGAAATTCCATACTTTACGATCACATGTACCTAAAAAAATTTTTTGAAATCCAATCATGTCAATTTTCTTTACAGAAAAGTCAAAACCTCATATTCTGAATGACTTAAGCAATGATAATTCTTGATTAAGTCATGGCAGGATTGAGAACTAAACTCAAACATTTAACTTCACAAAAATCTGAAATTAGTAAGATCAGACGAAAAGGCGAAAATGAATATAAAAAAATAAAATCCATGTCTAAAAAATATTCATCATCTTTAAAATCAACTCAGAAGCGAATTGAGACATTCAAACAAAGTGCTGACGACATTAATGAAACACTAAGCCAAAAGCTTGCCCAAATGGAAAGTATTCAACGACTCAAATCTGCTGCTCAAGAAAGATTAAACCTTGAAATTCAAAATAAAGAACAAATTGAAAGTGAAATTGACTTTGCTGATAATTCTGAGGAAAAACAGAGTCTGGAATACAGACTAAATTCAATACTCATTGCTATAGGTGAAATCAAAAATGAAATTAAACAGAGAGCCTCTATGGAGAAAAAATTCTCTCAGACCCTCTCTGAAATTGAGAAAAAAAAGAATTCTGTTACAAAAACCATTAAGAAGAATATGGAGTCAAAACCTGAACTCACAAAACTAGCAAAAACCACTCAAGAAAAACTGGATTCTGCATCCAAAAAGTTTGAATCTGCAAAGGTAAAAGCTAAACCAAAAACAAGAAAAGTAAAAGCTAAACCAAAAACAAGAAAAGTAAAAGCTAAATTAAAAAAGAAAAAAACTCGAAGATAGTTAAAATATTAAAATTTTAATCTAAATTTTCTCAAGTTTTCCGAATTTACCTTTACCGAGTTGCACTTCGCCTTTGAACTCGTTTGTATATCCGTTCTCAATTTTTATTTTGTCGCCATTTTGAATATTATTTGCATCTTCTGCCCACAATGTAATTTTGATTTCCATTCCATTGTCAACAAGCATTGCGTTTGCAACATCTACTGTTGAACCAGCTTTTGTATTGACAGTTCTAACTTCTTCTTTACGTTCTACTGTTCCTTCAACATTAATGCCTGATCTCATATTCTTGGCTTCATCAATTGTTGTCATGAATTAAAATTCCTTAAAATGATTATAAACTTTATTTTTTATAGTAAAAAATGAAATCTCTATTGAAGAAGTTATATGTTAAAATCTAGAATCTCCTTTGTTGGAGGGGTATCGAAGCCCGGTCAACCGAGAAGGACTCAAGATCAATGTATAAGATATCCTTTCTCTTAGGAGTTCGTGGGTTCGAATCCCACCCCCTCCACTTCTACAAAATTACACAATCAATGATTTTGTCATTGTAATGTGATGACCTGTAATCTCTTTGTGAATTTTAGCATGTTCTTCAGTCTTGAAAGAAAGATTACATCTGAAGCATTTCCACGTCTTACTAGGCATGGAGTAAATGTTACCTTTTTCGATATAAAGATCATGTATAATTTATTCATGTTCAGAAAAAATCAAATCATAACCAATGGTTTAGATATTTTGAAATGTAGATGAGTTTATGCCTGATCTCTTTGAATCTGTATTAGAATTTTCTTATCTTGGAATTTTTTTCTTATTGATTCTTGTTAATGCTGCCCCATTACTAATGCCCCCAACTTGGATAATTCTTGCATCATTCTATGCAATAGATACATCATATGATCCATTAGTATTAGCCTTAGTTGGCGCAACAGGTGCAACTATTGGCAGATTTATTCTTAAACAAGTGTCCACAGTCTTTAGAAGATTTATTCACAAAGAACAAAAATCTCATCTTGACGCCATTGGAATTTTCCTAAATGCAAAAAAATTTGGTTATGTAATAACATCATTTCTTTTTGCTGCAACTCCACTACCAAGCAATATGCTGTTTGTAACATATGGTCTTCTTAAGGCAAAAAGTATTGGTCTGTATGTTGGATTTTGGGCTGGCCGTGTTGTATCTTACTATCTCATGATCTCTATAAGCAGTATTGTTCTAACACCATTTGTAGAACTATTCGAAGAGCGTTATATTGGAATTTTAATTGCAGATGGTTTGGGAATATCTGTAATAATATTATTTACTTGTATTAATTGGACCTTGTTACTAAGCCAACGAAAACTCAAATTAACAAGACCAAAACTATGGAAATTATGAATCAGTTGGAACATCTTAGACTATTTGCACAAAAGCAAACTGAAAAAAATGATCCTGCACATGACTTTGAACACATTATGAGAGTTTATCACAACGCTGAACGAATATGTAAAAGTGAAAATGGAAATAAAAAATTAATTTTAACAGCTGTCTTATTACATGATATAATAAAATCTCCAAACCAAAAAGACTCTGCTCTTAAAAGTGCAAAACTATCCAAAAAAATACTAAAAGACCATTCTTTTTCAAATGATGAAATCATAATTATTTATGATGCAATCAAAGAACATAGTTTTTCAAAAGGAAAAACCCCTTCTACAATTGAAGGAAAAATCCTTCAGGATGCTGATAGGCTAGATGCTATAGGAGCTATTGGATTAGCACGTGTATTCTCTTTCAGCGGTTCAAATAACAGGCCATTTTATGACCCACAAGACCCATTTTCAAAAAATAGAGCGCCTAATGATAACAAATGGGCCTTTGATCACTTTTTTAAAAAATTACTATTATTGGAGGGAAAAATGAATACCAAAACTGGGAAAATACTTGCAAAACAACGTACAAAAATTTTAAAAAATTTTCTTAAAGAAATTAAAAATGAACTCTAACCGTAATCTAAATACCTTTGATACCTCTTCTCGACCTCTTTATTATCGCCACTTTTGATCAATTTTTTTTCAACCTCGAACCTATTTTTCATATATTGACTAATCTCGTCAAATTCTTTATCTTTCCCAAATGATTGTAACAATGGCTGGATTTTACTAAAATATTCTATTGTTTTTTCTCTAAATTCCTCTTTTGTAGGATTCTTTATCCCATTAATCCTAAACCATAACATTGCCCAACTTGCACCTGTAATGTGTGGCAAAAGATCCAATGCCCTCTCAATCTCAAATTTTTCGTCGTCTCTCATCTGACTCTTACAGTTTTTCAGCTATATGTTTTGCAAAGTAAGTAACAATCATGTCTGCACCTGCACGTTTAATTGAATACAGTATCTCTTTCGTCATCTCTTCTTCATCTATCCACCCTTGCATTGCTGCACCTTTCACAAGTGCATATTCTCCAGAAACACTATATGCTGATACTGGAACATTGAATCTTCTTCTAGTCTCTGAAATCAAATCTAAATATGTTAAAGCAGGTTTTATCATCACAATGTCTACTCCTTCATTGATGTCTGTTTCAACTTCTCTCATTGCTTCTCTTGGGTTTGTAAATGGAACTTGATATGTACGTCTGTCACTAAACTTTGGTGCACATTCAGCTGCATCTCTAAACGGTGAATAGAAGTTTGATCTATGTTTTGCTGAATGCGACATAATTGCCACATCTGTGAATCCTTCACCATCTAATGCTTTCCTAATTGCACTTACTTGCCCATCCATCATTGCTGAAGGTGAAACTACATCGACTCCTGCTTTTGCTTGACTGACTGCAATTTTTGCTAATGTCTTTAAACTGGAATCATTATCAATTTTATCATCATGTACTAATCCACAATGTCCTGATGTTGTGTATTGACAAAGGCATACGTCTGCCATTATCACAATTTTATCTCCAAAATTCTTTCGAATTTCTGTTATTGCCTTTTGTACTATCCCATGCTCTACAAATGCTGATGTTCCTTCATCATCTTTCTCTCCTGGAATCCCAAATAACATAATTGCAGGAATTCCTAATTCTGAAATTGTATCCACTTCATTTACTACTTCTGATAATGGAAGTCTTTCTATTGCTGGCATCGAATTTACTTGTTTTTTTGCTTCGATTCCTTCTTCAACAAAAACTGGACAAATTAGATCTTTTGGTGAAATTGAGACTTCTTGAATTAAATCTCTAATATTTTGACTAGATCTTAATCTTCTTAATCGTCTCTCTGGAAAATTTGCCATAGTTTGATTACACTCTGATTAAATATAATTCCTAAGCAGTAATTGATTCTTCAATATCAAATTCATGTTCAACAAAATACTCCACTCTTGTTTTTTTAAATTCTCTAGAGCTAAATAGAATTTTATATTCTTCGACATTAATCTGGTTTTGTATCTCACTTGCCATATCTTTTGCTTCCTCTACTGATTTACAATGTATCATTGAAAATACATTATACGGCCAATCTGGATATACTGGTCTCTCATAACAATGACTAACTTGTGGAAACGCACCTAATTTTTCACCAACTTGATTAATTTTATCCTCCGGAACCTTCCATACGATCATTCCATTAGCTGTGAATCCTGCTTCTCTATGTCGAAGTATTGCTGCAAATCTACGCATGACCCCAATACTCTCATAATGTCTTAATCTTTCAAAAACTTCTTCTTCAGTAATTCCTAATGTGTTTGCTGCTTTTAGAAATGGTCTGTCTATAATCTCAAAATCTTTTTGTAATTGTCTGATGAATTCTTTATCCTCTTCTGTTGCAACAAAATCCACCATTTTGATTTCTTTTTTAGATTCTGACGGCTTTACATCATGTTTTTTTGTTTCAACCATGTCTAGTTTTACCCCAATTTTGAATAATTGCAACGTTGGTAACATCCTAACTTTTTTAATTCCATCTAATTTTGAAAATTTATCTAACTCTGTTTTTAAATCTGAACCTGGTGGAACTGCTAATGTAAACCAAAGATTGAATTGATGCTCTCTCTCATAATTATGACTTACTCCTGGATGTTTGTTTATGTGATATGCAACTTTTTCTAATCTATCTGCCTCAATTTCCATTGCAACTAACGAACTAGTATATCCCAATTTTCTAGTATCAAATATCGCACTTAATTGTCTTAACACTCCTTTTCTTTTCATCTTTGTTAATCTGGTTTTTACCTCATCAGACGAAATATTGAATTTCCTTGCAATTTCATCAAATGGTCTTGGAACTAATGGAAAAGTCCATTGAATTTCATTCAAAATTTCATTATCAATTTGTTCCATATCTGACATATATGAAAAATCCATGAAATCAATTAAAAATGTAACGTGTATTTTTGAATGTATAAATTACATTTTGTTAATGGCAGATCATTGATAATTGATCTCCATCTAAATGGAAAAACTGTTGTTATTGTTGGAGCAGGGAATGAAGCTCTGAAACGGATAAAGTTACTTGAAAATGAAAAAAACTGTGATATCCATGTTGTTGGTGAAAACCCTCACCCTACAATAGAAAAGATTGCCAAACAAAAGAAAATACAACTAAAAAAACTTAAACTAACTTCTACAGATTTCTTAAAAGATTACAAAGCATTTCCAAATCTCTTTCTAATCATTGCAGCTACTTCTGATAGTAACCTAAATACAAAAATTGTAAACAAGGCCATTAAAATGAAAGTTTTGACATATGCATCTGATTCTCCTCGTTTTAGTGATATCTCATATCTTTCTTTAATTGATATCAAAAGAACGATAAAAGTTGGTATCTCAACTGGAGGGGCTAGCCCAATTATGGCTAAAAAAATCAAAGTGAAAACAAAAAAATTCCTAGAAAAAGCTATCACCGAAAATGACATTCAATTAATTAAGATCCAAAAATTTGCAAGAGAACAATCAAAAACATTCATCTCAACTCAAAATGAAAGAAAAAAATTTCTCTATACACTAATGGACGATAAACGTGTTAAAGAGTTATTAAAAGATGGAAAATACAAGGCAATACAGACTAGAATAAAAAAAATGGTGAAAGATTGGAAATGACAAAAAATATCATCAACGCACGAGTAACTTTTAAGAAATCTCCAATTCACATTCTTGAAAGATTCTCCTTGGGGGATTCTGAAAATGCGTATAGATCTTTCAAAAAGCATACTGGACTGTCTGAATGTGTAATTTTACAAACATGCAATCGTGTAGAACTCTTTGCTTCTGGTAATGAGTTTGATAAAGAAAAAATCAAAAAAACTTGGGCATCACTCTCTGGTTTAGAAGAACACACTTTTCGTGAAAACCTGGAATGGTCACAAAATTCTGAAGTCTATGAACATCTGCTAAAACTAACTTCTGGTCTTGATTCTATGGTTGTAGGCGAAGAACAAATTATGACACAGATAAAAGATTCAATTCAATCTGCTAAAAAACTAAAAGTTTCTGGTGAATCTCTAAACACATTATTCGATAAAGCAATACGTGTAGGTACTCGTGTACGTACTTCTACTGGTATTAGTAAAGGAAGTATCTCTGTTGGTTCTATGGCAGTTAAACTTGCAGAAGAAAACGTTGATGAGATGAAACTAAAAAAAATTCTTTTAATTGGAACTGGAGATGCAGCAACACTCGTCGCAAAATCATTGACAAAACGAGGCTATCATTTCTTTATTTCAAGTAGAACCCTTGAACGTTCAACCTCATTTTCAAAAACTGTAGGCGGTCAACCTATAGATTTTAATTCAATTCTAAGTGGATTTGAGAATTATGACATTGTATTTGTTGCAACAACCGCACCTTACTTTTTAGTAACTTATGAGCGAATACAAAAAGCTCTTGAAACTAAAAAATCAGGCATGATGATTCTAGATCTTTCTAATCCAAGAACTGTAGATGAAAAAGTTGCTGAATTAAGAGGAATTAAACTAATGAATATTGATCAAATTGCTGAAATGGTTGATAAAAATATGAGAAGCAGAATTGGTCAGAAAAACTCTGCAGAAGAAATTATTAAAGATGAATTGCCCGTATTAGAAGCAAGCATGAAAAGATTAGAAGCAGAACCAATCGTAAAGGATGTTTTCAAAAGTACTGATGCTATTAGAATAAAAGAACTTGAAAAAGCACTGAGTATGTTGGGTGAGTTAAGTGATGCTCAGAAAAAAATTATTGAAGAATTGTCAAAATCTGTTGCTGAAAATATAATGTCAACTCCTATGAATAATCTTAGAAAAGAAACAGAACATGGAAATTCCGAACTCATTGGTGCTGTTTCAAAATTATTTAATTTTAAAAAAGAAGATAATTAGTGATTATAACGCATCTGATTTGATTCTTGTTTGAATCCAATTCTCTCATAAAACGGAATTAGTTTATCGGCACAATCTAAAATTGTCTTGTAACAATTCATTGTCTCCGCCTTTTCTAACAATGACCTGACAAGTTTCATACCTATTCCTCTTCCTTCAAATTCTTTTGAAACTACAACATCTTCAATATGACCTACTTTACCACCTTCATGAATGAATTTCTGTTCAATTAGTAAGGTAGTTGATCCAACAATTTTACCCCCATCTTCTGCTACAAAGATGATATGATTTGGATTGGAAATAATCTTCTTCAAAATATTTGTCGCAATTTCTCTATCTAGATTACTTGCAGTTCTTAAATTATCTAAGCTTTCTAGAAAACCCTTCTCAATATCTGATTCAACTATCTCTCGAATTGTAACATCTGACATTTTCTAATTATACCTATTTTTTTTATACTCTTCATTTGTTTTTTCATATGTTTCTTTATCTCCAATATCGATAAATCCTTTTTTAGAAATTACACTTCCAACTTTCATTTTCTTGGAAAGTATTTTTCGTATCACGCTATCCATTCCATATGGCTTGTTTTTTGGAATTAATTGAAGCACTTCTGGTTCCATGACATAGCAACCAATGTTAATTTTTGCTGAAAATTCTGGTTTTTCATTCCATGAAATCACCTTGCCACTATTTTTTGTGTCAATTACACCGTATTTCAAATTATATTTGTAATCATAGAGACTCATAGTAATATTCGATTTAGATTTTTCATGTTGTTTAATCATATTTCTCAAACTAAAATTATAGATTGAATCTCCATATAGGCAAACAAATGTACCATCAATGAATTTTTCAGCAGTTTTTAGCTGGCCTGCTGTTGCAAGCGGTTTGCTTGAAATGGCATATTCAATTTTCACACCAAATTTTTTGCCATCACCAAAATAATCTTCAATTTTCTTTCGTAAATAACTCACACATAGAATAATTTCTTTTATTCCGTTTTTTTTAATCCATTCTATTTCATGTTCTAAAATTGGTTTTCCACCTAATGGAAGCAATGGTTTGGGAAGAGATTTTGTATATGGTTCTAGTCTAGTTCCAAGTCCTCCTGCTAAAATTACTGCCTTCATGAGTTTGTATGCACTTTTCAGTTCTATTTATGTCCAATTACACAATATTTAGTGATTCATTGGATTTGCTTGATCTTTCTTACTACTTCTGTAGGAGTAGTACCAAATACAATAATCATTGATTCTTTTCCAAAATCGCCTTTATGATATATTATATCTGGCATTTTTGATTTCAAACAATTAGAAACTCCCCATGATATTGAGGAGTTTTCTTTTAATTTTGAATTTTTAGATTCTTTTTTTCTATCATAACTTAGTACTGACATTTTACGTTTCTTTGCTTTTGTTATTATTTTTGGATCATACTTCACGTTAATTGCTGAACGAATATCAGAAAATTTTTTTGATACTTCAATTACTGCAGTAGCAACGTGTTGTGAGCCTCCGAAAACCAGATCCCCTGCTTGAACAACCTCTTTTCCTGCTTTAACTAATCTTCCTGAAATTCCTAAAACACTGTTGATCTTCTTCGGTTTAATTTTTGAAAAAACAAAGTTTGTTTGACATTCCGGAATCATTTTTGAAACATCTTTGATATTTTGAAAATCGACTATTGAATGTGATAGTTCTTTTTGCATTTCTGATATTTTTGTGTAAGTTATGTTGATTCCTTTCCCTAAATCTTTAGAATTTTTTATAGATTGGAAGACGTATTCTTTTGCATAATTTGCTGCATCATAAATCGTTCTCTTCATTGCAAGTGATGCAGTTATGGATGCAGAATAATTACATCCACTTCCATGATTCACTTTTTTGATTTTTTTTCCTCTCAAAACATATTCTTTATCGGATTCAAGAATAAAATCTTCTATTTCATTACCTGATTCTTTTGATCCTGTAATTATGACATTTTTTGCGCCTAGATGCTGCAATTTTCTTGCAGCTTTTCTAATGGATGACTCGCCTGCAAGCATCTTTGCCTCTTCCTTGTTTGGTGTAACAACTGTTGCCAGCGGTAAAATCATCTTTCTATAATCTCTAAGGGCTGACTTTTTTAGCAAAATAGTCTTGGTCGTGGATTTAATGATGGGATCAACTATAATTGGACATTTTTGCTCTTTAATCATGGAATAAACTGCTTTGATTATTGCTGCATCATACATCATTCCAATTTTAATGGCATCAATTCTAAAGTCTGTAAATACTGATTGTAACTGTGATTTGATTACCTTTGAGGGAATTGACAATATTTTAGAAATCCCCTTAGTATTCTGACTAGTAATTGCAGTAATTACTGTGAATCCATACACTCCGTGATTTTCAAATGTCTTTATGTCGCTCTGAATACCTGCTCCCGATGATGGGTCTGAACCGCCAATCGAAAGTACATTCATGTTGATCGTAAACTAAACGATTGTTTAAATCCACCATTTGGTTATTTGACATATGGCTACTCAAATGACCTCTGCACGTAGGGGTATTGCTACTGATGAAATGAAACAAGTAGCAAAAGATGAAGATGTGACACTTGATTGGCTAATTCCAAAAATTGCCAGCGGTTCAATAATAATTCCTAGTAATAATGTTAGAAAAGAAAAAATCCATAACGTTGGAATTGGCAAGGGCATGAAAACTAAAGTAAATGTAAACATTGGAACCTCAACTTTGAATGTTAATCTTGATGAAGAAATTGAAAAAGCCAAAGTTGCTGTGAAATATCATGCAGATACTATAATGGATTTGAGTGATGGTGGTGATGTTGGAAGTATAAGAAGAAAATTGTTGGAAGTTGCACCAATTACATTTGGAACTGTGCCAATCTATGAAGCATATAATTTTGGGGTTGAAAAACACAAAAATCCATTAGATATAACTGAAGATGATTTTCTTAAAGCATTTGAGAATAATATAAAAGATGGAGTTGATTATACAACAATCCACTCAGGAATCACAAAAGAAATTGCTAAAAGAATTCTAAAGGTTGAGAGATATGCTGGTGTAGTTAGTAAAGGTGGAACAATTACTGCTGCTTGGATGCTAAAATATGATAAAGAAAATCCTTACATCACTCATTATGATTATATGATGGAATTAGCACAAAAACATGATGTTACGTTTAGTTTAGGTGATGCTTTAAGACCTGGCTCAATCTTAGACTCTCATGATGAACTTCAAGTCCAAGAAATGATTAACATTGCAAGATTGTCTAAACGTGCAAATGAGCAAGAAGTTCAAGTGATGATTGAAGGTCCTGGTCATGTTCCATTAGATGAAGTTGCCGCAAATGTAAAACTGGCAAAATCACTTATTGGTGATGTTCCGTATTATGTCTTAGGACCTTTAGTTACTGATATTGCATCTGGACATGATCATATTGCAAGTGCTATAGGGGCTGCAGTTTCAGCTAGTGAAGGTGTTGATCTCTTATGTTATCTTACTCCTTCTGAACATCTTGCTTTACCAAATGCTGAAGAAGTAAAATCTGGTTTGATTGCTTATCGAATTGCCGCTCATGCTGGTGATCTTGTCAAATTAAGAGAAAAAGCAATCAAATGGGATATGCAAATGACTGAAGCTAGAAGAACACTCGACTGGGAAAAACAATTGGCATTATCAATTGATCCTGAATTGGCAGCTAAAATTCATGGAAGAACTGGTCAACACCCTGGAAATAATGTTCCATGTACAATGTGTGGTGGCGCCTGTGTGTATCTTATGTTGCCTCAACAAAGAAAATACGAAAAAGATCCTGAAAAATTAGAACAATCTAGTTAACACTTTATCTAAACTTGGAACTGTTGTGAATTTGTTCATGTCATTGATGTCTATCCATTTAAACGCTGAATTCTCCCAATTCAATTTAATTTCTCTATTATCGCATGAAAACAAAAATGGGTACACTTCCCATTGGTGATCTGCATATTGGGGTGATTCAATCAACATTTTATCTCCTTCTCTCACTAAAGTAATATTTGATTCTTCTACTCCCACCTCCTCAAAAATTTCAATTCTTGCTCGTTTGATTGGTTCTTCATTATTTTCTATAATGCCACTAATCCCTGCCCAGAGATTCTTCATACTTTTTACTTTCTCACTTCTTTTTAGGAGTAGAATTTCTTCTGAATTTATTAAAAACGACGTAACAATTTTTGTTTTACGCATTATTTCTCAATTGTATTGACCATTTTTGTTAGTTTTTTGTAGGATTTTGCCAAGTCAACATTTTGAGAAATTTTTTCTTTATTTGTGTTAATGTATTCAATTATCTCTTCACCTTTTCCTTCTTGCGCGGATGCCAGTAGTCTTCCTACATCTTTCCAAAATTCCTCTGCAACCTTTCTAATCTCTGGATTTGAAATAATGGTCTCAATTAATTCTGGTGATTCTGTCATTATGCTCTCTGCCAAAATCTTTTGAGCTTTGAATGTTGTTCCTGCCATTTTTTCTGTAAGTAATATTTTGTCATCTTTTGCTAAAATATTTGCAAATGCTATGTTGATTAAATGAGTTAAACCAAGAATCATTGCAATTTTTTTATCATGCTCTGTAGAGTCAATTGTAACGAAATTGCCATCTGGAAAAAGATTTTTTGCAACATTTAATTCCTTTTTTCCATCTTTTATTGGTATTAAAATGATATTGTGATTTTTTAGATTTTTTGCACCTGGACCAAACATAGGGTGCATACAGATTGGTGATACTTTTGCAGGTATTTTTCCTAATGCTGTTGCCGTCTTTGATTTTTGTGAGGTGATGTCAATTAGATATGATTCTCTTTTCATTTCTTTTGCAATTAATCTAATAATCTCGGGAGTCTTTTTTGTGGGTGTTGATAATAAAACATAATCTACATTCAAAATTGCACTGATCAGTGATTTTGCATTTTTTATATTTTTTGCAACTGGATTTGTGTTATCAAAACCAGTAACTTCAAACCCTTTCTTTGAAAAATATTCTGAGAACCACTTGCCCATTGCTCCCCCTGCTCCTATTATTGCAATAGTTTTTACCATTGTATCTCTATAACCTAGTTTTTAATATGTCCATGCCTTGAACTAGTGTTTTTATATCTGAACAGGCAGAGATTCTAAAAAACTCATTGTAATCCCCAAATCCTATTCCTGGTGCAATAGCTACACCATGATCTAACAACTTCTCAGATAATTCTGAAGTATTAATTGGATTTTTAGTACGTGCAAAAATATACATCGCGCCATCTGGTCTGACAAATTCCAATTCCATTTCTTTACAAATCTCTTGCAATTTTGTTAATCTCTCTTCCATTGTTTTTACATTATCTGTGACATCATCTTCTAATGAATTCATAGCTGAATATTGGATTGGTTCTGAAACATTTGTCAAACAAAGTGCTTGCAATTTTGTTAATTTTTCAATAATCTTCTCACTAGATATCAAATATCCAATCCTGTATCCTGTCATGGAATGTGATTTTGAAAATGACTGTGTAATGATTGATTTTTCATAATTATACGATAAAACACTCTTCCATTCTTTATTTGAATAATTACTGTAAATCTCATCACTTAGAATATACAGGTCGTGTTTTCTTGCAATCTCTACAATTTTATCTTGTAATATCTTTGGCAAAATCTTACCTGTAGGATTATTTGGGTAATTCAGAACAATCATCTTTGTATTATCATTAATGCATGATGAAATCTCATCAATATTTGGCTCCCACTTGTCTTCCAATGTTGTTTTAATACTTCGTACTTTTATGCCTGCATTTATTGCACATTGTCTGTATGCCGGCCATGCTGGCTCGATCACAACAATTTCATCTCCTGGATCTAAAAGTGTGGTGATGGATAGGAAAACACCAAATCTTGCACCCGGAATGACCATGACATTTTTTGTGTCAGCTTCTGCATCGAAATTCTTATTGACAAATTCTGCTAATCTTGATCGAAATTCTGGCAGTCCTCTTGCTGGACCATATTTGCCAAATCCTTTATCATATACTTCTGATAGTGATTTTTTTACATTAATTGGAGGTTGAAAATCTGGTTCTCCGACCTCTAAATGAATTATTTTTTTCCCTTTCTGTTCTAATTCTTTTGCTTTAAGAAAAATTGCTAAATGTGTATTTGACTCTGATGATTGAACTTTTACTGACTCGTTTAATAAAAAATTCAGGAATTTAAGTGCAGTATTTTCTTCAAAATCAATTTTTCTGCATTGATTCTTTACTACTTCTCTAAGTTTTTCTTCTCTAGACTCGTTAGATACGCTCATTCCTTGTTTACTTTTTATTTTTCCTATCTCTTGTGCAATCTCTGTTCTTGTTTTTAAGAGAGATAACATCTCAATTGTAATTTCTTCAATTTTTTTTCTTAATTCTTCTAGTTCAGTCATTTTCATAATATTGGTTTTATGAAACCACTAAGCAATGCATGATCTGCTATAGTTAATGCAACCAATGAATCTACTACTGGAGGTGCACGTGGCACAACACATGGATCATGTCTTCCTCCTACTTGCAGTTTAATTGATTTCTTCTTTCTTATATCAATACTTTGTTGTATCTTGGAAATTGATGATGCAGGTTTGAATGCAATCCTTAATGTTATTGGCATACCATTTGAAATACCGCCTAGAATCCCGCCCGAATTATTAGTTTTTGTTGAAACTTTCCCTCTTTTGATCACATATGCATCATTATTCTCTGAACCAAATCTTTCAGAGCCTGCAAAACCGGAACCAAACTCTATTCCTTTAACCGCTGGAATTGAAAAAATTGCCTTACTTATGTCGGATTCTAATGAACCAAAAATCGGTTCTCCTAACCCGACAGGTAAATTTGTAGTAATTGACTCTACTATTCCTCCGAGTGAATCGCCTTTATTTCTGGCATTCAAAATGGCATTTTTCATTTTTTGGGCAGTACTTTTTTTAGGACATCTCACGTCGTTTGTATAAATTGATTTGAATTCTTTTTTGGTGGCTTTGTTTTTCATCTTCACTTTTCCAATCTGCGAAGTGTAAGAGTTAGTTTCGACTCCAATTGTATCCTTGAGCAATTTTCTTGCAATTGCTCCTCCCATGACATGTGTGGCAGTTAATCTTCCCGAAAATCTTCCACCTCCTCTGTGATCATTGAATTTTTTATATTTGATATAAGCTGGATAATCAGAATGTCCTGGGCGCATTTCAGTTCTTAATTTTTCATACGCAACTGACTTTTGATCCTTATTCCAAATTATCATAGTAATGGGTGCCCCCGTAGTGTATCCTCTGAATGTGCCTGTTAGAATTTCTACCACATCTCCTTCTTTTCTCTGTGTAGAGACAAGTGATTGTCCAGGTTTTCTTAAATCTAACATTTTTTGGATATCTTTTTCATCTAATTCTAATCCTGCAGGACATCCATCTAAAACCGCACCAATACACTTTCCATGACTCTCTCCAAAACTAGTAAGAACCAGTCTTCTACCTATAGAATTACCGTTCAACAATCAAAGATCGTCTATGATGCTTATAATCCTTCTATGCTAGCTTATGTTTGCGCCTACATTTACAAGATCTGAAATAAATTCTGGATATGAGACTTTCACTGCATCTGGATCTGAAACTGTACAGTCTCCTACAAACATTCCCACAATCGCGAATGCCATGAATAATCTATGATCATTTTCCGAGTCTAATTCCGCAGGAATTAATTCTGAAGACTTTCTGAGAATCATACCATCCTCTCTTTCTTCCACATCCAATCCTATCTTTTTTAATTCTCTTGAAATTATTGCAATCCTATCTGTCTCTTTGTATCTTGCATGTTTTACATTAAACATCTCGATGGGTTTTTCTGATTTCAATGCAAGAATTGCAATGGCAGGTAAAAGATCTGGTGTATCTGATAAATCAAATTTCCCACCTTTTAATGAAATCGGAGATTCTGTGGTAATTATGTCATCTTCAAGTGTTACATTTACTCCCAATCTCTCTAAAATGTCCACAATTGCCTCATCACCTTGTGGCATATCTCCTAAACTTATCTCAATATCAAGACCATCTCCTAACAAAACATTTGCCGCTAATAATAATGCCAGATTGGAAAAATCTGATGGAATTGAAAATGTGGTTGGTTTGTAAATCTGATGTGTAACAACATATCTCTTATACTCTTCTTCAATCTTTACCTCCACTCCAAATTTTTTCATTATTGCAATTGTCAAATCAACATATGGTTTTGAAACCAGTTCTCCTTCTACCTTGATAATCAAGCCCTCAGGTAATCGAGGTGCAATAATAAGTAGTGCAGAAATGAACTGACTAGAAATGTCTCCATTTATGCTGATCTCTTTTCCTTGAATCTTGCCGTTGATGTGTATTGGAGGTTTACCCTCGTTTGATTCAGTTTCAACTCCCATTGTCTCTAAAGCATCTAAAATGGGTTGCATTGGTCTTTTTCTAAGACTGTCATCTCCATTTAATGTTGTATTTCCTCCTGATAATGCAGCTATTGCTATTGCAATTCTAATTGTTGTTCCTGAATTCTCAGCATTTATAATCGAGCTTTGAACCGTTTCGCCAATTTTGTTTTTAATAGTCACATTGTTTTCCACTTCTTCTACTTCGACTCCAAATCCTCTGCATGCACTAATTGTTGCAATAGTGTCATTAGAACGTAGAATTTTTTTTACTATGCTTTTACCATCAGATAATGCTGCAAGGAATATTGCTCTATGAGTATAACTCTTGTTAGCTGGACATGTTATCTTTCCATTTAATTTGGATTTCTGAATCTTACAATTCATGAACATGCGCCTTTTTGTTATTGATGTTAGCTATCATTATCTTCCCTTCCAATCCAGAAAATTCTTTCTGAATTCTTGATTTATTCTTTTTATCTGTAATTGCCATTATTGAAGGTCCATTACCTGAAATTGTTGCACACAATGCCCCCTTTTCCATTAATTTCATGATTAAATTTGGCTCTGAATTTAAAATTGAGGTTGTTGCAATTCCGTTGAGTATACCCGCATTCCAATAATCTGAATTCTTTGCAAGTTCCCATGATTTTTCAAACGCATTTTTGAATTCTTTCAGCCTTTTCAAATTGCCTCGCTTTCTTGAACTTGGTAAAAATATTATTGCTTGAAGTTCTTTTGGACCTAATTCTCTGCACAATAACTTCATCTTCAAATTATCCGTTACATTAAACCCTCCAAAATAACAGGCACATGCATCATCATATGCCCCAGTAATGCTAACTTTAGTCTGTATTGATGTTTTGGCACCTAACTTCAGAATCTCTTCATCACTCATATGTTTTCCAAAAGCTTTTGCACATGACAATACAACTGCTGATGAAATTGCACTAGAGCTCTTTAATCCATATCCTGTCGGTATGTTTGATCTAAAGTCCAACTCTAGTCTTGTATTCTCTAAAATCTTCTTTGGAATCATGTTGTCAATTACCTTGTTTATCAAACGTGAACTAATTGTCTTATTTTCAGAAGTGATATGAATCCCGGTTCCTTCTTTTTTTGTTAATGTGGCTTCTACAAATGTGTCAATTCCTAATGTGGCACCTTTTCCTATGGCAATTGCATTTACTATGGATACTGCCCCATACACCATGGCAACTACCTTTGTCATCCGAAACCTCCTAGAATGGCACGTTTCATTGCATCATATGGTGCTTGCTTATCCAACCAAATCTCAAATGAACGTATTGCTTGACCAAGTAGCATCTCATATCCAAAAATAATTCTAGATTTTTTTTCTTTTGCTGTGTTTATCATTGCATTTTCTTTTTGAAATCCTGCAATGATAGCTCTTGCTGCTCCCCCCGCACCAAGAATAAGAATTTTTGAATTTTTTATTTCAATCTCTTTTCTTTTTATTGGTTCCAAAAAACCATCCATGTCTGTGTTAAACCCTCTCAATATTCCATCATCATTAAGAACTGTATTCACGGCTCCAATTTTTTTACAATTATCATCCAAGTTATCCAAATGCCTCATCATCTCAATCTTGTGTGGTATTGTAACATTAAACCCTGCAATCTTAATTTTTTTTAAAGATTCTATACCTGTAGTCAATTCTCCTTGAGCGACTCTATATGCAATGTATGTGCATTCCATCTCCAATTCTCTATATGCTGCATTGTGAATTGTTGGAGATAATGAATGATCAATAGGATCTCCGATTACTGCAAATGTCTTTAGCATAACTCTAATCCAAATTAGATTGATATAACCTATTCATTGGTGCAAATGGTTATTCCTGATCAAACCAATTAGAAAATTATGTATGCCTATCAACATTCAAGTGATTTAATCTCTCTCAAACTAAATTGTCCTGGCGCAATTGCCTTTCCTAATGATACATAGGTAAATGGACTACCTAGATGCAAACACAAAATTCTTGAAAACTTACCCTGTTCGCCCATACAAAATGCTATGGTTCTCTTCTCTGATTTTATAGAATAAAGTGAAAGTAATCTTGATGCATCAGAAACGCTATTTGCCACCGTCACAATTTTCACTATATCTGAGAATTTGACCATCTTGTTGAATTTGGCCTCTAACTGAGATTGATTAGGTGTCTTCTTAAAATCATGCCATGAAATCAATAATCTGCATTTGGTCTTTCTCAAATATGCTGCAAGTTTCTTGTCTTTCTTAATTGCATTGAATTCAACATCTAACAAAAATGGATTATATTCTGCAATTAGGCGTAGAATTGATTTTCTCTCACTCTCTTTTCCAATGAATAGTCCTCCTTCTGATTTTGGTCGTAATGTGCATACGCATCTTGAGAGGCTTTTTTTAATATCCTCTAATACAATTGGTATGTCTGATCTTTTCAAGTAATCAAATCGTATCTCTACAAAATCTGATTTTAAAAGTGCCTTTTTTAAAACATTTTTTAATTTTTTTGGGTTCTTCTCACCTATTGAAACGCATGTCTTATACTTCATTATTTTTCAAGGATATATTCATCTGATACTTCCATACCAAAATGTCTTCCAGTGGCTTCTTTTGAAAATGCCAAAACCGAATCACCTTTTTTGAGGTGTGTAACTGAAACCAACTGTCCATTTGCCTTTACAAATCGTATGGTCTCTGCATCTTGTGCAATAATCCCTCCAATCTCGTTACCGACTTTTGCTTTTATTAGTAACATTGGTCTTTTCTCAATCTTACATCTCCCAATGGCTGCCCTTCTAGCCTTTCCTTTGGAGTTTAAGATTAACACTTCACTGCCAGTCTCTAATTCTGATAGATATTTTGTATTTCCATCTGGTGATAATGTGTAACAATGAACTGCTCCTGCATTAACCCTAAACGGTCTTGGTGATGTAAATGATGATCCAACTGACTCATTGTGAACTAGAAACATGAAATTTGCTCTACTTCCAATCAACATTCCTTCTCCTTTATGTAACATTGATGCGGTGTCAACACAAACTCGTTCTCCATCACCTACCTCTTGAATGTCTGTTATCTTTGCTGTTTTCAAATCAAAATTCTTCGTTCCAAGATTTACTAGTGTCTCTTGCACTTCTCCTATAGATCCTGTTTGAAATATTACTCCATCCACCCCCACATCCAAAATGGAAAACATTTTTCGAACTTCCTTTTGGTTTTTGGCTATTGTGAATATCTGTGTGTGAATCTTATGCAATTTTGCTATGATGTTCTCTAATGGGATGATCTTCCAATCTTTTACTTCGATTATGACAAAATCGAGCCCTTTTTTTGCAGTCTCAAAAACGCCATCAATATCTTTGTTTGAAAGAATTTTGAATTGTTTCCCAACTTTCTTTCCTCTAATCTTCTTACCTTCCTTATCAAGTACAATATAGTCTGCATTAGGTGTAGTGAATACAGTTTTCATCTTGCTTTTTTTGTCTGTGATTGCCTTTGGATCTACATAAACATACTTTACGCCTTCATCGTCCAAATTTTTTACAAATTTACTTAATTGATTCTTTCCAACTTTTGGCTGGACAATCAAGAGTTTATCATTCGCCAATTTTTTTTGCCATTTCTTCTGCTGTCTGTTTTCTGAAAATAATCCCTGCTAATGCCTCTACCATTTTATCTGGTGATTTGTGAGCAAAAATATTTCTTCCATATGTAATTCCCTTTGCACCTGCAGCCATTGCATCTTCAGTCATTTGTAAAATATCTAAATCTGTCTTAGCTTTTGGCCCTCCTGCAATTACAACTGGAACTGGAATACTTTCTACAACTTTTTTGAATGAATCTATATCTCCTGTGTAAACTGTTTTTACAATGTCTGCTCCACATTCAGCACCGATTCTTGCAGTATGTGCTACAATTTCTGGATCGTGAGGATCTTTTACATTCTCGCCTCTTGGGTACATCATTGCAAGTAAAGGAACATTCCATTCATGACACTCCTCTGAAATCTTTCCTAATTGTTCAATCATCTCTGCCTCTTCTTTTCCGCCAATGTTGATGTGTAGTGAAACTCCATCTGCACCTAATCTTATCGCCTCTCTTACAGAACCTGTTAACATCTTTCTGTTTGGTGCAGTCGATAATGAAGTACTAGAAGAAAAATGGGCTAAAATTCCAACTTTTGTTGGTCTTGGTAATGTTTTGATAATCCCTTTGTTAATTATGACACTTGTCAAACCATGATTTTCACATTTGTAAATCATGTCATGTGGTTTTTCTAATCCCTCAATTGGTCCATTAGAAATTCCATGATCCATTGGAATGCAAAGCATCTTTCCTTTTCTCGTAATTCTGTTTAATCTAATCTCAGTACCTGTTACCATAGGTGATCTCGTAGTTGTACCATACTTAAAAATTGTCAAAATTGGATTTTTAGGCTCATTTTTTATCTAAGGATTAAATATCAATCCTAAAGATAGATTGTGATTGAGTCAATTAACACAACAAATCCATGCAAGTGAAATAGGTGATATTTTAGAAAATTCACTTAATGGAATTAGACCAAAAAAAGATGACTATCTAAGGTTACTCAAGTCGGATGATGTATATCTGATGGGAATAGTTGCAGGCAACATCACTCAGAAAAAATTTGGAAAAAAAGTATCTTTTGTAAACAACATTATTCTGAATTATACGAATGTTTGTATCACTGATTGTAAATTCTGTGCATTTTATCGTCCTCCTAACCATGATGAATCCTATACCTTATCTCTTGATGAAATTGAAGCAAGGGTAAAGACTGGTTGGGATATGTTCAAAATAAGACAGGTCCTAATTCAAGGCGGTCATAATCCTGATCTTGGAATAGAATACTATGAAGATTCTTTTAAGATGATCCGCTCAAAATTTCCTATGGTTGGTGTACATGGATTGTCCACCTCTGAAATAGATATGATTGCACGAGTTGAAAAATCCTCCACAAAAGAAGTTTTATCCCGATTAAAAGACGCAGGTTTACAATCTGTTCCTGGCGCCGGTGCTGAAATATTAACAGACTCTGTTAAAAAAATTATTAGTCCAAAAAAAATTGATAGTAATGATTGGCTTAGAATTATGAAAGAGGCATTTGAGTTAGGTCTACCAGCTTCTGCTACAATGATGTATGGTCATGTTGAAACTAATAATGACATTGTAGAACATTATGATAAAATTGTTAAACTACAAAAAGATCTTAATGGTTTCATGGCATTTATTCCATGGAGTTTTGAACCAAATAATACGTTGATGCAAAAAGAGGGTATAGTTACTACCGGTGCAGGCGGCACGCAATTATTAAAAATGATTGCAATCTCTAGAATAATCTTTGATGGATTAATTGATCATATACAATCATCCTGGCTTACAAACGGTGTTGGCATGGCACAATTGGCATTACAATATGGTTCTGATGATTTTGGTGGAACATTAATTGGTGAAGAGGTTGTCTCTTGTACTGGTTCTCGTTCAACTGAATTAACTGATAAAAGAATTATTGATTCAATAAAACAAATTGGATATTCTCCTGAAGAACGTGATAATTTCTACGAAAGAGTTTCTATGCGTTAAATTCCGTATTCATTCCATCTAGAATCCACTAATTTCTTAGTTTCTTCATCTACCTCGACCTTTTCTTGTACCTCTCTTTCAAATCCTTCTTCTGCTGTTTTTTGTGTTGCATCAATTCCAAGTTTTGAGCCTAGATTTACCAATGGTGATGCAGGATCTAAGGTATCTGTAGGGGTTTTGTCTATAATTGTGATATCTCTTGCTGCATCTGTTCTTGTTGTAATTGCCCAAATGACATCATTCATGTCATGTACATCCACATCGTCATCTACTACTACAAACATCTTTGTTAATGAAAGCTGTCCCATACCCCATAGCCCCATCATGACTTTTTTTGCTTGGCCTGGGTATCTCTTCTTTATAGAAATTATTGCAAGGCCTTGAAACCATCCTGCAGCAGGCATTGCAAAGTCTACTACTTCGGGATGAAACATCCTAATCATTGGTAAAAATGAACTTGCAATAACCTTGCCAATGTATGCGTCTTCTAACACAGGTTTCCCTACAACTGTTGTAAGATAGATTGGGTTTTTTCTTTGCATCACTCCAGTTAATGTAAAAGTTGGGAATGGTTCTTTCGGCGTGTAATATCCTGTATGATCACCAAATGGTCCTTCATCTCTAATGTCTGATGAATCCACATATCCTTCCAAAACAATCTCTGCATTTGCAGGAACCTCAACATCAATTGTTTTACATTTTACCATTTTGATCCCCTTCTTTCTTGTTATTCCTGCAAAAAGATACTTGTCTAGTCCTTCTGGAACTGGTGCGACTCCTGAGAATACTGTTGCAGGTTCTCCTCCAATCACAATTGCAACTTCTGTTTTGGTTGACTTTGTAAGATCATGATGTTCTGCACCTCGTTTGTGTTTTTGCCAATGCATTAAGGCATGAGTACTGTCTAGAATTTGTATTCTATATACTCCCAAATTCCTAATTCCAGTTTCAGGATGTTTTGTTGCAGTTAATCCAAACGTAATGAACTTTCCAGCATCCTTATGAAATGATTTTAAAATTGGTATGTCATCAAAAGTTGGATTCTCTCTAATTATCTCGGTGACTGGTCCACTTTTTTCCAAATTTGGAAATGACTCGCTCATCTTTGAGAGTTCTGGTAATTTTTTAATTTTATTTAACATGCCCTTTGGAATCTCCATCTTTGACATGTCTGCAATTCTCTGTCCAATTTCTGTAAAGTCTGATGTCTCAAGTGATAATTCTAATCGTTTCATTGAACCAAACGCATTTCCTAAAATTGGCATTTCATATCCTTTTACATTTTCAAATAGTAATGCTGGTCCATTATCATACATCGTTCGACGTAAAATTTCTGCAACTTCAAGTTCTGAATCTACTTGTGTAGAAATTCTCTTTAACTCTCCAGCTTTTTCAAAAATCTCAATTAGCTCACGAATATCTTCAATTGGCATGTGCTTCCTCTTTTCAAAAAGAAGGTATAAGCCTAACTCGATGTTGAAAAAAGTCTTACAGGAAGAGTTTAATCCTCTTTTTCCTCAACAAACTTGTGACTGATTCTGACATTTGTGGTGTTTGTAAGGGTGTTGGAACAATTGAATTGATTGATTCACAATGTCCTTTTTGTAATGGTACTGGCGAAAATTCAACTGCTGCAGAAAGTTATCTCAAATCACACATCTGTCAATGCATATTTCTTGACAGAAAAATGTGTCCAATATGTGAAAAGAAATGCCATCATGATACTCCACATAGACCAAAAATTAGACTCAGCCCGATAAACTAAGGCATTGGTGGAAGTTCGCTTTTCTTTCCATGTCCACCTGAACCAAACTTGCAATAAAAACACAAATCTGATTGCATGTGAGTTAAATGTTCTATCTGTATGGCGCCAATTTTTAATGCAATCTTTGTAAGAATTTTGTATTTTAGTGGCATTGCTGGAATAACTTCCTTAATGTATACTTGATAATGGTCTGGACAAAATTTGAGAGTAACACGTGCTGCATCTGAACCAGCTTCATTCACTTGTTTTGCAAATTTGATTTGTTCTCGAATGTATTCGTGTTTTGGACACGGACAATTTTTTCCTCCTGGATGCTTGTATGCAGGAGTATTTTTCCAATCAAAATCTGGAAATTCTTTCTCAAAATCATCCATTCAAATACTATGTGTATATAACTAATAAAAATAGATCGAATCTCACTCTTAAAAAAAATCAAAATCTACATAAACCCCTCAAATGACGTGAAATTATGGCTAAAACAAAGAAAACAACAACAAAAAAACCAACTAAAAAAGATCTAGAAGCCAAAATCGCTAATTTAGAAGCAAAATTGAATAAATTGGCAGCATCAACAGAATCTGCTCAAACTGCTCCTAAACCAGCTGAAATTAAACCAGCTGAAACTAAACCAGCTGAAACAGCTCCAAAGCCAGCAGAACGTCCTGCAGCTGAAGTCAAACCTAAAGGAACCCTGCCAAAAGGAACTGCATCTAAGCCAGCTGAAACAAAGCCAGCTCCTCCAAAACCAGCTGAGAAAGCACCTCCAGCTCCACTTCACGAAAGATTCCGTGAAATTCCAACAGGAAACTGGAACACACAAAAGGTTGCTATCACTGGCTACACTGCAGCAAGTGATAGATACTGGGGTAGTAGAGCACTATATGCACAAACCAATGTCACACCATCTAACTGGAATGATCAGAAAACAAAAATCACTGGTTACACTGCACCGGGAAACAAGTACTTTGCAACAAAACAAAGACTTGCATATCATCCAGCTGACAAAAGATTTGGTACTTGGATTAATGATGCTCCT
>LUMD01000002.1_pt1 | contig 95626 bp, 111 predicted proteins | sample 729651 | NCBI WGS metagenome assembly LUMD01 (sample SAMN03860272, study PRJNA289734) | marine metagenome | biome: seawater column; feature: ocean; material: water; isolation source: Red Sea water column Station 34 - depth 258m | place: Saudi Arabia: Red Sea | collected 2011-10-15 | depth 258 m | reverse complement strand
CCAATGGGTTTGAAATGTTGTGCAGACTCGAGTGCAATTACACGATCCAAGGATGAATCTGCAAAAGGAAGCATCCTTGCAGTAGAGTTTAGTTTCGAGATATTGTCAGAATTGACAGATGATAGTTGAGAGAAATTAACATTAACTGAAGAGATTTGTAGTGAAGGATATTCTAGATTCCAAATTTTTGCAGGACCTAAGATGCCACTTCCAACATCAGCAATCACTCGTGCTGAAGAGATTTCAGCCATTTCACCAACCATCTTACAAAGTTGTTTTTGTGCATCAACTGGATGAGGTGTAGAATCATTCCAGAATCCAAAGTTCAGCATGTCACCCCCAGTAGAGATTTCCATTATAGGAGATAGCGCATCATACAGCTTTACAACATCATTTTCATTTCGTCTAAACGTCCACAGTAAGAGGTCTACAGGGTTGATAGACATGATAAAAATAAAAAAACGGCAGATATATGATTTTAAGGTAAATCCACTAATTCTTCAACACAGTGCTTGTGAACCCAAACATCATCTGCATTTCTAGCTATTTCCTTGCCTTTGCGGATATCATCACCACAACTTTTGCATTTTCCATCAAATCGTGCTTTCATGGTTTAGATATGACATATGTCGGTAAATGTGATTCCTTGTAGAGTTAGCTAACCAAAACGTAGTCAAAATTCAATTTTTTCTCATATATGGATCAATTTTTTTGAGCATTTTTGTCTATCAAAAGAGGCAATTTCCATATTATAGATCAAATCTCAAAGTATACTATGCAAACTGAGGAATCCAAGTCAAGAGATGGGCAAAATTTTTGGGAAGATGCTAACAAGTATTCCTGGTCAAATGGAGAATATGAATTTCTAAAAGAAATGTCATTCATTATGGTAAATTTACATCATCAGAATAATTCAGAAGAATAGCAGATCCAAATAGTAAGAGAATATCATCTAAAAGATCCAGTTAAAAGTAAATCAAAATGCAAGTTTGGTTAAAAAAGAAAAAAATGGCGCAACTCTGTCTCGACCAGATGCTTTCCCTCACCCAATCTAAACACCTTTGTGTTCTAACATGAAATCTTACACCAGAGTTACGCAACTCATGCAGTTTTCATTGCACCGTATATACGACAAACTGCGATATAACTAATTCTATCATTTTTCAGGATCAGAAGAGAGGGTGTTGTTTAAGGAAAATCAAGAGTTTAGTATCAGTTTGTCGTATAACATTCATGTCACAAGAACAACAAGATGATGAAGGAAAACTTGTCAGCATGGTGATGGAAGCCAACAAATACACACGATATGCAGCAGTTTGTGATCGTGATGGAAAAATATTATGGGAGAGTCGTAGAAATAATGTCGACCATCTATTAACACAGGAAGAGACACGAGAATCATTAAAGCGAGCAATTGATTCGTGGCATTCTCGTCATGCCCTAACAGACAAACTTGGCGATGGCTTGTATGCCATAGCTGCATACGAAAACCTTACTAGAATTACCATTCCGTTGAAGAATGACCATTTATTATTGGTCACAGTGGAAGGGAAAAAACCATCATGGGTTGGAGATATCGTAAACATAGTCGAGTATGTTCAAAAACATCCATCATCGGCATGAGCATAATTTTCTCATTTTTTAAATCCACTCTTGAGTGGATAGAGATTAATGTAGTAGATTGATTATTGGGATCTTTTCAAGCATGAGAGTGGACTGAGGACGTAATCTAATTAGATTCATTTTTTGATCCCATTGTAGAAAATTGTTCAGACATTTTGGAAAAGTATTCTTCTCCTGCCTTTCGTAATTCTTCTGGAATCATATCTGTTTGGTGTGTTGCGATAGACCAGGAATGACCATACGGATCTATCACGGTTCCAAATCGGTCTCCCCAAAACGCATTCATAATTGGCATTGTTATTATTGCACCTGCCTTCACAGCTTGATTAAAGATCTTATCTGCATCTTCAACATACAGATGAATTGTGACTGCAGTACCACCTATTGTTGTTGGAGAATTGCAACCCATAGCAGGAAACTCATCAGAGATCATAATGAATGAATCTCCAATCTGAATCATGGCATGCATTATTTTTCCATCGGGTGAGGGATACTGATAAATTTCTTTGGCATCAAATGCCTTCGTGTAAAATTCAATTGCGTCTTTCGCATTACTTGTAATCAATAAAGGAGTAATAGAATGAAATCCATCTGGAATAGATTTTGCCATTAAATGATAATGAGAGATCTATACATAAACCTGATCTAAAGATTTAATTTTTTAATTAAATCGTATGTCTTGGGATTTTCTTAAGATTGTCATTTCACGGTGGGGAGACCATAAAAAGCATGTAACTAGATGTGGATCCGAGGGGACTTGAACCCCTGACCTCTGCAGTGTGAGTGCAGCATCCAAACCAGGCTAGACGACGGATCCAAGATGATTTTCTAATGCGCATTATTTAGACGTTGAACACATTTTCAAAAGATATAGAAACAGACCACTTTGAAAGTAATCGTGCAGAAATATGAAAAAGGTCGATGGGATTTAGACGACCTAGTCAAGAATCCTACAAGGCAATTATTTGATAGAAGGATCAACGAAATACAAAAACAATCTCAAAAATTTGCAAAGAACAAATCTCAATTAAAACCAAATATCTCATCCAAGAGATTTCTAAAACTGCTCCACGAGATTGAAGATATCACAGAGAGATCAAGCAAAATTGGAGGATATGCAGGACTAAAATTTTCAGAGGATACACAATCAGATGAGGCGACTGCGTTACTAACTAGAATTTCCCAGTTTGGTTCAACTATCGAGAACAAAATGCTGTTTTTTGACTTGTGGTGGAAAAAGCAGGTAGATGAGAAGAATGCCAAAAGACTGATCAAAGATGCAGGAGAATTGGCAGACTATCTAAGATACAAAAGACTTGTTGCAAGATATGCACTGACTGAACCTGAAGAGAAGATAATCAATACATTAGATGTTACAGGAATTTCTGCACTAGTAAAAATTTATGATAAGATAACTAACGCGTTTACATATACAGTAAATGTAAATGGTAAGAAAAAGACGATGGGAAGAGAGCAACTTACAACGCTTGTCAGAAATAAGAGTCCAAAAATTAGAGAGGCAGCTTACAAGTCACTCCTAACAAAATATTATGAAAACAAGGGAGTTATTGGCCAAATTTATCAAAATATCGTACTAAACTGGAGAAATGAAGGAATTGGGATGAGAGGATTTACAAATCCAATATCAGTTCAAAACATCTCAAACGATGTCGATGACAAAACGATTGATGTCATGTTACAAGTATGCAAGAAGAATGCACCGGTGTTTCAAAAATATTTCCAACAAAAGGCAAAACGAGTTGGAGTAAAGAAACTTAGGAGATACGACTTGTATGCCCCATCAAAGAAAAGCGACCGGGAAAAAAATTACACCTTTGATCATGGAACGAAACTAGTTTTAGATTCACTTAACAGATTTAGTCCAAAGATTGCAGAATATGCTTCACGCGTTTTTAATGAGAATCATATTGATTATTCACTAAGACATGGAAAAAGAGATGGCGCATTTTGTAGCACTCCCCTCCCGTACATCACACCGTTTGTTCTAATCAACTATACAGGAAAATCAAGAGATGTATTCACGTTAGCACATGAGATTGGACATGCGGTACATAGTGTTGCGGCATCTGAAAAATCAATTCTAGTATCAGATGCACCTCTGCCTCTTGCTGAAACTGCATCTACATACTCAGAGTTATTACTGTATGACAACATTTCAAGTCAGATTTCAGATGCAGAGAAATCTACAATGCTGTCAGACAAGATTGATGACTTTTATGCAACAATTGGAAGACAGTCATTTTTCACATTATTTGAGATTGAGGCTCACAATCAAATTGCAAACTCGATTACAGTAGACGAGATTTCCAATATTTACAGAGATAATCTAAAGGAGCAGTTTGGAAATTCGATTAACATATCAGATGACTTTGGAATAGAATGGAGTTGCATTCCGCATTTTTATCACTCGCCATTTTACTGCTATTCATATTCATTTGGGAACTTACTTGCAGTTTCATTATTCCAAACTTGGAAAAATGAAGGAGATAGTTTTGTCTCCACATATACGGACATTCTGTCTGCAGGAGGATCACAAAAGCCTGAAAAACTTCTCAAAGAGCACGGGCTTGACATATCCAAGGCAAAATTCTGGCAGAGTGGATTTGACTATATAAAAAAGCAAGTAGACGATCTAGCAAAATTATAGATAATTAAAATGTGGGGCTGGCAGCCCGAGCCATCGGACTGCCAGCGTGTTCCCCAACGGTTTGAATTCGATGTCATTTAAGCAGAATTACATTAGTGATTTAAACGTTATAGAATAATCAGTAAACTAAATAAAATAACACAAGTTTCATTGAGCATGATAAAGTCAGTATTGCTGTTAGGAATACTGTTTTCATCAATACTAATCATGCCTTTTGCCAGCGCTCAGCAATTTGAAAAGGCGACATTTCAGGAAAGTGCATCAATAATTTATGATCAAAAACTTTCAGAGTCAGTCATCGTATCCATAGGATTTGAGACCACAAGTAATGACGAGATAAGAATACCTGAAGAATTAACTGAGAGGATTAATGCTAATGAAAAGATCAGAGCAGTGATTTTTACAAATGCGGGAGAATGTGTGATTGGCGTTACAACAGAACAACAATGCATAATGATTAATTTTGATTATGAAACTCTCAAAGGAGACGGCGGAATCAGAATGGTTCAAGAGTCAGCAAGAGAGATGGGTGGCGCACTAATTGATGACTTGAATCAAGTTTTCCGTACAGACGCAGAATTTCATTCTGTGTATATTCATACATCAGATAATGCAAATACACTGTTAGAGACATCTGGAGTTGTATCAGGCAAGGGTGCGGTATCAGCAACTTATGTGACGGACAAGAGAGCAACGGACTTTTTGTTTACAGATATGGCAGGAGTGTTAATTCCAAAAGAAATTAGAGATGGAGGAGGATTTTATGACATTGCAAAAAAATTATCCACGGACAATGATTCGATAATTTCAGTAACGATGATTCCAAATGAGGACTCTAATCTCTACATGTTTAAGATTACAAAAGAGATTAAAGAAAAGAGCAAGGATATTACAGTGATAAATACGCTAGAAGGTTTTGGAGTAGGTGAGATTTCACGAACAGATTATTTTGATAACAGAAACGTTCCTCTTAATTCAATAATACAATTAGTCATAGTTCCAAGCGAGGTAACGAAGATTAATGCAATATCAACTCATGCAATTACCGATGTAACAACTATTGAAAATATAATGAAAAAAGGGTGGTTTTTGAGTTCACCTGCAGGAGATATGATTGACCTAAAGTTTTTGTTTGGACAAAGCAAGACCGTTTCAGCAGATGAATTATTAGTGGAAACTGCTCCGTGGGACATGCAAAGTGAGATGACACTTTATTCTGTAGAGGAGATTGAAAGTGAGGTAGAAGAAGTACCAATAATTGAAAGTGAAGAGGTCGATGGTGATGAAACACAATATGCAGTATTAGGAATTATAATTGCCGCAGGTATTGGGGCTGCAATATTTTATCTAAAAGGATACAAGCCTAAACGCTAGAGAAGTAAGCATGCTGCCGAAAATACGGTGGTCCATTTTCCAGACTTGTCACCTTTTGCAGTCATTGTAATGTTTTGAGTTTTGTAAATTTTTCCAGAGATAGTCCACTGTTGTCTCTTCTCATCCCAGCTCTTGTCAATATCAAATGGAATGCCAAGAGAAGACGCAAGCATTTGTGCTGCAATATCTTCTGCATAATCACCTGCTTGTTTTTCATTTTGACCAAATGCATCATGTTCAGACAGATATCCATATCTGCTACGATCTTTTGGTTGTGCCAATCCAACAGATGCAGAGATCAATCTGTGTGGCTCGTTTGTTTGATTTCTAGAATAAATTGTAAATAGAATTTGGCCGGGTTTAATCTTCTTCAATCCTTCCTTTCTAGGGATTAGTTTTGCCTTTGGGGGAAAGATACTAGAGATTAGAACTATGTTTGTTCCAGAGATTCCTGCATCACGTAGAGCATATTCAAAACTTGTGAGCTTGTCCTCATGAACACCTATCCCTCGAGTTAGAAATAATTTCTTAGCAACTAAATCAAGCATTGCACGGATGATTTTTTTGAAGAATTTATACTTTGATTTTATTTAACGAATCAAGGATTTCTTGCCCGTGAGATGTGACATTAATTTCACGCATAACATCTTGTATGACACCATCCATGCCAATAACAAACGTACTGCGTTTTGCAAGACCTGCAATGTTTGTTCCGGCATATTTCTTGCATGCAGTTTTTTTAGGATCACTTAGGTGTACATATGGAATTTTGTATTCTTTAACAAATTCAGCCTGAGATTCAACAGAATCAACAGAGATAGCAAATAGAGCAGTATTTGTGGAGATAATGTCTTGGTAAACAGAGATAACACTTTTTGCCATCTCAAAGACTTTTTTTGATGGACATGCAAAGAGATGGTTTTTTGGATAGAAACACAGAACCACATTTTTCGAGCCTTTAAACGAACTAAGTGTGACAGGGGTTCCATCATTTCCAAACAATTCAAAGTCTTCTGCAACATCGCCTTTCTCAAGAGTCATGATTAGTGTTAGAATAGGTTATTTATCAAGTATGTTCTTTTAGTTCATTGGATACTTCATTTCTTAATTCAGATTATTTTCTAATTGGATACTATGTTATGACAGTCGGTGCGAGTCTGTTGCTAATCAAAGATACAAAAAAACGCATCAGAGATCTAAAAGTTGGAATTGGTTCTATGAAATATGCACCAATTGCTTTTGGAATTTTAACTGTGTACGTGTTGTTTGTATTTGAGTATGTTGATCAAATACCAATACTAAATTGGAGTTGGCTTGGATACAACATTGCATTTGGACCATTTGCAGAACAAGGAATGTTGGGAATAATTCCGTTTGTGCCATTGTTACTTTACATGTTTTTACACATCAATTACTTTGAGGAAGTCTACTTTAGAAAATCAAAAAAGATGGTCTTGATATGGGCGTTAATCCATATCGGAATGGGCGTAAAAATACACATGGCACTAGTGTTGATACCAATTGGATTTGTTTTCAAATACATTTATGATAAGAAAGGTGTAAAACACTCCTACGCAATGCACTTTGCCACAAACATAATGGTGGTTTGTGTTTTATTTGCGTCGTTTATACTTTGAATCCTTTCGTGGATCAACTTTCTTTACCTGTGTCAAGTAAAGATATGTCATAAATGCGCCCAGAAAGAGATTAACAACTCCTAGAACAACAATCATGAAATAATTCATTGATGCCTTGAAGGTTCCCATCCACAATCCAAACACAATTCCCCAGATGCCAACCACGGTGAAAACAGCTATGAGAATTTTTAGTTTCTTTGGTTGGACGTATTTTAATTTCAACAATCAAACCATCTTCTAGAAGTTATTAAATTATGACTATCTTAACATTTTAAACCAGCCATATTATCAATGAAAATAGTGCCAATGTAGCTCAGCCTGGTTAGAGCAATTGATTTGTAATCAATAGGTCGAGAGTTCAAATCTCTCTATTGGCTTTCTTCTTTTAGAAATAATGGATTTTCATGTGCGTGTTATGTATGGTTTCATACGGAGTGATATGTCCACAATGAGGACATGAAAATAAGCCAGATGAGGGTGTTGAATCACGTTCTATGGTTTTTCCAGATATAGATTCTATAGAGATTACATCGCCACGAGAGATTACAGCAAAATGTCTCTGTTCCCCAATAGATTCTAGAAATTCCTTAATTGAAGTAACCACTTCATTTGTATCAATTACATCATCTTCTTCTATTGGAGATAGAATAAACTCGTGATATTTGATATTTGGAATGGCTGCAACGTTATCTGCCACATAGATTAAGAGTTCATTTTGTATTGATTCCACTTCATGGCAGTCAACTGTAATCATATTAGAGATGATTTTGTTATGATTATAAAAAAATTTCATAATTTAAAGAAATTATTTAGATATACTAATGATCCAGTTAGTAATACAATACCAAATATTACAAACAAACCACCTGAAATCTTTTCAATCCATAACATTTTTGATTTAATCTTTGTAAAGAATACAAGGAACCGATCTATAGCAATTGCTGAAACTAAAAATGGAATTGCTAAACCTAATGAATAAACTCCTAGTAAACTGGCTCCAGTAACAACTGATGAGCTAGATGCAGCTATTGTCAAAATGCCTGCTAAAATTGGTCCAATACAAGGCGTCCAACCTGCACCAAATGCCATTCCTACAACAAGAGGGCCAAATTTTCCAGAATTTCTTTTTGACATATCAAATCTCATTTGTTTTTCCAATTTTGGAATTTTGAAAAGTCCAATCATATGCAATCCCAATACAATTAGAACTACACCGCCAATTCTTTCAATCCATTGAGTTGCATCAAAAAATAGATTCCCCATAAAAGATACAGTTGTTCCTAATAACATGAAAATTATTGAAAATCCTATGACAAACATTATTCCTTTAACAGTTGCAGTTAATCTTAATTTACTTCTAGTAACTTGAGAAGTCTCTTGAGATAATTCTTTTGCACTCATTCCAGTTATCAATGATACATAAACTGGAATTAAGGGTAAAACACACGGAGAAAGGAAACTCAAAACTCCTGCACTAAATGCAATTACAAATCCTGCAATGAGTCCATCAGTTAGAATTGTTGGTTCAGAAGATTGATAGTTTGTTCCTTGAATTGTTGATTCTACTAAATTGATTGTGTCTTCAGAAACAGGATCAAAGGCTCCTTTCCATTGGTGAATTATTTGTCCATCTGCATCAATTAAAAATGATTCAGGAACCCCTATTGTTCTAAATGCAAATTGAAACCTATTTTCAGGATCTAACCAAACAGGATAAGTTAGATTATCTTCAGCCATTGTTTGAACTATTACTTGCTCAAAACCAGGATCATCAATACTTACACCAATTACTTCAAAGTCAGAACGAGGAAACATGCTATGCAATTCTCCCAATGCAGGCATTTCTTCTCTACATGGTTCACACCACGTAGCCCATAAATTAACAAGGATAACTTTACCTTGATAATCAGCAATAGAAACAGGAGTGCCATCCAATGCAATAGCCTTGTAATCAGGTGCTTGCCGGAATTCTTGTGCGTCAACTGGGATTAGTTGAACATCAGAAAATGAAAATGCAAGTAAGAAAATACCTGAAAATAAAATTAGTGTGCTAGGAATTTTTTTTGACGTTTTCATATTAGTTCAGAACTAATTTTCAGCTGTTGTAATTTTAACAGAGTTATCAGTTTCTGTCCAAACAATTGATACTAATCCATTATCAGAGTCGATATTAGTTAGGGATTTAGCATCATTTTCATTAATTGGGTTATCTGCTCTGATTAGTTCACCATCGATAACTTGAGCAGTGAAAATCAGGGCTTGTGTGTCACCATATCTCCAAGATTTCTCATTAGTAGAAAGTCCAGTTGCATCTTCCCATGTTAACCAAGCAGTATCATCATTATCAATTGTAATGAAGATTCTTTGTGGAGGAACCCAATCACCTGTTAAGATTGGCATTGGTTCGCTGAAACTTTGTCCGTTATCAGTAGAAGTTGCATAATACATTCCTTGACGTTCAGTTGCACCAGTGTACCATGCAACATGTAAAGTTCCTTCAGAGTCTATTGCCATTGGTGCTCCAACATGAACACATCCCTTAAACTGGAATCCATCATCGTTAATTTTTACTGGACTAGAAAAAGTCTTACCACCATCAGTTGATGATGCTACAACCATATCTCTAACTTGTGTATCACCAGAACCAAATACTTTTCTCCATGAAATGTAAACATTGCCTTCACCATCTGCTGCAGTTTGCACATTGCAACAAGGACATGCGTTAGCATCAATTAATTTAGTAGTTTCAAATGTCATACCACCGTCTAATGATTGTGTGTATCTTACACCTCTATCACGAGACGTGTCTTTTTCCATGTAACCAGTTGCATTCATCTTAGCTGGTCCATCTAACCATGCCATGTGAATACCACCATATCCATCAACAGACATGTGTTGGAAATATTTACCAGAATGTAATTCTTCAGCTCCAATAACAGTAGAAGGCTCAAAGGTTTTTCCATCATCAAATGATTGTGTAAAAACTAATTGTCTATAATTTCCCATGAACATATTTGGTTCATGTCGTGAATTAGCCCATGTTACATAGACTTCACCATTGTCACCAAGTTGAATTGTTGGTGCCACACGACCGTCTAAAGCAACATTGCCATCAAGTAAATTAACTTGAACAGGTGTTGAAAATGATTTTCCATTATCAGTAGATGTTTTTAAGAAAATGTTAGTTTGTTCGTCAACTGTATCTTGGTACAAAACATAGATTTTACCATCATCACCAATTGTTACATTTGGTGCTGGTTGTGCTGCCTTCATACTTTGAGCAATTGTAGTAGGTTCAGAAAATACATTTGAAGTATGAATTTTTGAAATGTCTTCTTCGACTAGTAAAACTTCCGAAGTAGTATTTACATCACTGTACAAAAATGCCGAGATACCAAGTCCCACAAAAATAGATGTAATTATCAAGAGTGATTTTTTATTCATAAATTTTTTTTTAATTATTTTAATATTAAATAATCTAGTACAATCATCGAATGAACCAGATTACGTTATAAAAAAAAATAATTTGCAAGTTTTATGGTGGATCTTAGAATACAGTTTATTGTAATTTTTCTTGTATTGGTATCATTTGTTTCAATTAATCAAATAAGTTCTGCATATGCAGACACATTCGTTTCTAATGAGATACCACCTCCACCTACTAAAGATATGGACGTAAAAAGATCATTAAAGGTATTTTTTTGTGCAAATAATCCAATTAGTAAGGTTTACAATCTAGACACGGTCGGCCCAGGTGAAATTATGGATAAATGTAAAGAGCGATTGGATGGATATTCATGGACAAGTAGAATTTACGTACTAATTTGGGCACCTGGATGGAATGCGGATGAATTCAAACTTGACACTTTAGGTAATACTGATGAAAATCCAATCAGTGTAAATTCAAGAGATGGCAGATTTACTCTAATAGAGAGAAGCGATTGTAATGGATTCGTAGAAACAGGAGTCAATCATGGCTTGTTTTATGGTTCTATCAAATTAGCTGGATTTAGAACCGATGTTAATGGAGATGGTAGTGCAGATGTTTATGGCGGCAATAAATGTGAATACAAATTTTCAACTATTGATGATGGTAATGGAAAAGTTGAAACAAAACAAGATGGGGCTGTTACTCTCAATTGGAGATATCATGAGGATCATGTGCTGAGTAAAACTGCAACGTATTCTATGAATGAAGCCAAAATGGAATTTGATAACGAAGAATATGTTGTAGGTGACGAAGGAATTTTAACATTAACGGATGTTGATAATCTTCGTTGGCCGTTTGATACTAAAATTGGATATCCAATCCGAATCTATTCTACCACAGATTTAGGAGGAATGGAAGTGAATGCTTACTATGCCAAAAATTTCACTGGGATTGCTCAAAGGAATGGAGAATATCCAGTAAAAGTTGTATTTATTGATGGTAAAAGCTCGATAAATGAAACAAGAGGGTCTGGCGCACCATTTGGTACACTAAAAGAACCTAACAGTATTATCCACCTACGAGTTAATCCAGGGGATAACATATATGCAGAATATTATGATAGAACACTTCCAAGACCTGCGTCAATTGGAGATTTTAAGAAAATTGAAGCATTTGCTAGAATATCTGAAATCAATGATGACATAACTTCAGAAAAATCTGAAATTAGAAACACAAGTATTAATGAAATAATAGAACAGCCAAAAAAAATTGAACTTGAAACAGGACTTGAAAAAATTAAAAATGTTTCACAACAAATTTCAAGTGAAGATTATATTATTTCAACAAATAATCATGTAACTCCAGATAAGGTTATTCCTACAAGCATTTCTACTCAATACCCTGTAGAACCAGAACCTCTTGAACCAGAACCTCTTGAACCAGAACCTCTTGAACTCCACAAAATAGATCTTTTAGAATTTTTTAAAAGAGTTTTCTCCTGGTAAACGGACCGTTATTTAAAATAATTCTAAAGTTGATATTCGATGGTTGTACTATGTCACTTTAAATTAGAATTTATGACATTTTAGACATGTTTAGTTATCAAAGATTTGCAGATAATAAGCCAAAACTTCTAACTGCAATTATTTTAGTTGTAGTTGGTGCACTTGCAATACCAGTATTAATGCCTCATGTATATCATGGTGCACATATCTATCACCTGCTTTTACACACTGCAGGAATTGTTTTCTCAGTATTTTTGGCAATACTTAGTGTTAATGCATATTATAAAATGAGAACGAAAAAGATGATCATCACTACAATTGCGTTTATGGTTTTTACAGGTGCAGAAATTGTTCAATTGTTAAATGCAACAGAAACTCATGTTTACAACTTGCTAGAATCGCCATCAGAGATTGCACATTTGATGATGTTGGGAATGATCGGATTACTTGCATTAGCTATATTTAGGAGGGATTGAGGTCAAAAAATATGGAATCTAGAGAGGAATTAATAATTTCAGAGATTAAAAAGAATCCAGGAATTAGATTCAGAGAAGTAATGGAGAAGATAAGCCTATCAAATGGAGTCTTAAGTTACTATGTTAGAAAATTAGAAAATAGTGGAATAATCAAAACCCAAAGAACTTCACGAGTCTCAAGATTCTTTATCAACGATATGACTGAAGAAGAGTCAAAAATTGCATCACGTCTAAGACAAACAACTCCAAAAGCAATTCTTGTAACATTATTAGAAAATGACATGATGGAATTTCAGGGAATTGTTTCTAATGTTAAAAAATCAAATGCCACAATTTCATTTTATCTATCTAAATTAGTAGATGATGAAATTGTAAATTATAAAAAAAAGGATTTAAAGAAAAACTACTACATTGTTGAAAAACAAAGAATTGCAAATCTCATTACAGAATATCATCCAGATGTAATCGAATCTGCATCAGACAATCTTGCAGACATAATATCAGCACTTTAGATAAGAACCAGCAAAAAATGATGATCGTGTGACCGAGTGTGCTATATAGTTACCATATAGTATATGTTGATCAGGGTTAACTTCCAAATCTAATTGGATTAATCATGGGACAATTCTTCTCTTGGGTAAAATCAAATGAGAAAGAGCTTTTAGTGATTTTAGAGGGTTTAGCAAAAAAATCAGTTGAGGCATCTGAAGCAGTGTACGAATTATTACAAGACCCAACCAATAAAGAGAAGATCAAACATGTTTCAGAGATTGAAACTGAGGCAGATGTGTTAACACGTGATATTTTCTCAGAATTAAACAAAACATTCATCACTCCGCTAGATAGAGAAGACATGCAAAGAGTTGCATCAAAAATTGATGATATTATTGATTTCATGGATGGAATTGCTGCAAGATTTGCAAGTTACAAAATCACTACCGCACCACCACATACATTAGAAATGGCAAAAGAGTTGGTCAATGCAACAAAAGAAGTGGAATATATGGTGTCAAAATTAGGTAATGTGAAAAATCCAAAATCAATGATTGAGCATTGTAGGAATACAAGTACAATTGAACATACCATTGACGATCTGTACAGAGATGCAATCTCAGAACTCTTTGAAAGTAATGACGCAATACAAATAATCAAACTAAAAGATATCTACGAAACTATGGAAACTGCATCAGACAGATGTGTAGATGTAGCAGATGTGATAGAAGATATTGTTTTGAAATATACCTAGGCGGAAGACATGATAGAAATAGCGATTATAGCAATTGTTATCGCTTTGATATTTGATTTTGTTAACGGTTTTAATGATTCAGCAAACTCAGTAGCCACAGTAATTGGCACACGGGTTTTAAGACCAATTCATGCAGTGACATTATCAGCAGTTGCAAATTTTGTGGGACCTTTCATTTTTGGAGTTGCTGTTGCAACAACAATTGCAAAAGGAATTGTCAGTCCTGATGATATTACCGTCTACATGATAATAGGAGGTTTGGCAGGTGCAATTACATGGAGTTCGATATGCACATACTTTGGGTTACCAATTTCAAACAGTCATTCATTAATTGGAGGAATAATGGGTGCAGGAATTGCAGGATTAGGATTTGAGAAATTAGTATATGATGGATTAGCTAAGGTGTTTACTGGAATAATTGTTGCACCAATAGGAGGAATGATGTTTGGTATTGCAGTAACTGGATTAATCATATTTTTGTTTGCAAGAAGAAAACCTGCGATAGTAAATCGAACATTTGGACGATTACAAATCATTTCATCAGCTTGGTTTGCATTAACACATGGAGCAAACGATGGCCAAAAGACTATGGGAATCATTGTTTTAATTTTATTCTCAGCAGGTATGATCCCAGAACTTGAAATGCCATTATGGGTAATATTTGCAGCAGCCACTGCAATGGGATTAGGCACATTCTTTGGAGGATACAAGGTAATCAAGACATTGGGAGTTAGAATTACAAGATTAAAGCCATACCAGGGATTTGCTGCAGAGACTAGCGGAGGATTAATGCTTGCAGTCTTTGCAACATTAGGAATTCCTGCAAGTACAACTCATGCAATTACAGGAACAATCATGGGTGCGGGAGCTGCAAGAAGAGTACGAGCAGTGAGATGGAAAGTAAGTAGACAGATTATTTTTTCATGGGTGATAACAATTCCTGGTGCTGCAGGATTAGGAATTTTATTTACATACATAATTCACCTCTTTGTGTGATTACTCAATAATCCCTTGATTTTTATTTCAGCGGAAATTTTTTTCAGATATAAGTAATGGATATTTTACAACTAATCCAATCGAATCTGCTAACTCCAATCATTCTCTTCTTCTTGTTTGGAATTATTGCAGCACGAATTAAATCAGATTTGAAGATTCCGGAAGCAATTTCAGAATTTTTGCCAATCTATCTTTTAGCAGCTATTGGCCTTCATGGAGGAATAGAGATGAGAAATACAGGATTTGAAGAGATGTTAGTCCCAATGTTAGTCGCAATAGGTCTTTCATTGTTATTCACATTAAACCATTATCAAATTCTAAGAAGGCTAGGAAAATTCAACATCTTTGATTCATATGCATTGGCGTCGACATATGGTGCAGTAGGAGCAGTAACTTTCTCTGTAGGATTGTCTTTTCTCAAGAATCAAGGAGTGACATCAGAAGGATACTTGGCAGCCATTTTGGCGGTTTTAGAACCAGTTGCATTCATCATGGCAATATTTCTTACAAACATGGCAGTATCAAAACAAATTCGTACTAAAAAACAGTCCTTCTCAAAAGAGGATACATCAGATATCGACATAGGCATGAAAGAGACTAAAACAAAACTATCTCAGGTATTACAGGAATCAATTACTGGAAAAGCCATAGTAATTTTACTGGGAAGTATCGTAATTGGATATATAATCGGAGAAGAGGGATTTGAGCCAATCAGCATTGTATTTGATGAGCTGTTCACAGGAGCAATTGTAATTTTCATGATTGAGATGGGAATTATTGCAGGGCAAAGATTAGATGATATCAAAAAGGTTGGAGTGTTCCTTACAGCATTTGCAATCATAATGCCTACGGTTAATGGAATTATTGGAGTATTAGTTTCAACTGCACTAGGATTAAGCTTGGGAGGTGCAGTAATGTTTGGGTTACTCTTAGCTAGTGCTTCATTTATTGCAGCACCTGCTGTTTTACGTCATGCAATTCCACAAGCAAATCCAAGTCTTTACATCACATCTGCATTAGGGATTACATTCCCATACAACATTATTGTTTTATTGCCAATCATGTTTAGTGTATCAACTTTGGTTCATGGAGAAGGATCAATAGACTTATTCAATTATGTCGCAAAGGTGTTCATATGAAACTCTATGATGTGAAATTACTCACAGTTACGTGTGAGATATTGGCTCAAAAAAATGTCATCGATATTTTGAAAAATCATGACATTACAGGATACACTACTTATGAGGTTGAAGGAAATGGGGCAAAAGGATTACGTGGTCAGGGATTCAAAAATGAAAAAAATGTCAAAGTAGAGGTAATTATGCGTGAAGAAAAGTTATCGGATGTCATAGAAGACATATCTAGAATATTGTTTCCAGATTTTGCCATCATACTTTATGTCAGTGATGTTGGCGTAGTTAGAACTGAAAAATTTTAACAGCACGTGTCATCTGTGCAGAGATTCGGAATTTTCTTGCTTGTTTTAGTTACAGTCGATATCAGAGAAAACAACTGAGGATTAGAAATTGCATACATTGCTTTTTTTCCTTCATCTCTAGATTTCACAATTCCACATTTCTTGAGTGTTTTCAGATGATGTGAAATTAGTGGCTGATCTTTTTTTAATTTCTCTACAAAATCGTTTACACAAAGTTCATTATCTTTTTGTAATAATTCCAAAATTTCAAATCTAGTCTCATCACAAATACACTTCAAAAGACTAGGTCCATTCATATCAATCTATATTTATATAAATCAATATTTATATAAATATTATGACTGGTGATGTTCTGTTTGTATGTGTAGAAAATGCAGGTCGTAGTCAGATGGCAGAGGCATTTTTTAGAAAATTTACAAAAAACAAATTCAACGTAATCAGTGCAGGAACAATCCCATCATCAAAACTTAATCCAATAGTAGTTAAGGTAATGAAAGAAATTGGAATTGACATCACAAAACAAACTCCAAAAGCACTTTCAGATTCAATGATTTCAAATTCGTTTAAGACCATCAATATGGGATGTATGGATAAAGAATCATGCCCTGCACTTTTTGTAAAAGATGTAATTGATTGGAGTATACCAGATCCTAAAGAAAGATCAGTGGAATATGTTAGAGATATTCGTGATCAGATAAAAATCGAAGTCATGAATTTGATTGCATCTTTAGATAATGAGAAATGATGACGTATTCTAACTTACAGATTTTTACTGTAGAACTAATTGGAACATTCATTCTTGTAGTTTTTGCTACAGGTTCAATTGTTTTAGATGCCGAGATGTTTAATGGGAAGTTAGGAATTCCATTTGCAGCAGTAGCACCTTTCATCGCATTACTAATTGGAGTTTATTCATTTGGAAAAATTTCTTTAGCACACTTTAATCCCGCAGTGACAATTGGGTATTATATTACAGGCCATATAACAAAAATTCAGGTCGCATATTATTTTGCAGCAGAAATAATTGGTGCCATCTTAGGTTCTTTGTTTGTTTTAAAAGTTATTGGTGGCAAAGCAGACTTGGGAGCAAATGCACCGAACTTTGATTTTTCAGTGTTTTTAATTTTTCCAGTAGAAGTGTTAGCATCGGCAATGCTAATGGGCGTCATATTTTATGTTGTATATACAAAAGGGCTAAGAGGGTTTAGTGGTGTTGCAATTGGCGGAATAGTTGGATTAGATATTTTGTTTTTGGCATTTATTTCAGGAGCATCAATGAATCCGGCACGTGCACTTGCTCCTGCGTTGTTATCAGGAGTAGTAGAAAATTTGTGGCTATATTGGACAGCCCCATTTGTAGGAACTATAATTGTAGCATTTGCATTTAGGGGAAAGTTCAAGGCTCAGAGACAAAGAGAAGCAAAATCTTGAAAAATCAATAAATATTGGTCAAATTAGGCACGATTATGGCAAAAAGTATTAGCTGTCATGATGCAGGAAAAGATTGCGGATGGTCTGCAAGTGCTCCAACTGAAGATGAGTTGATGGTCAAGATTGAAGAGCATGTTAAAGCAGAACATAAAGAAATCGAGTTAACTCCTGAAAATGTGGCAAACATTAAGACACTCATTAAAGAACTCTAAATTTTAGTCTTGGAAGACCATTTTTTTAAAATTATGATTCGATTATAAGACAGCAGATATCTATATCTGAGAATTATAGTAAGATGATGCAAGAACGAGACAAAAAGGAGTTGCCTATAATAGAATCTACAGATATGCCCAAAGCACTTGATTGTACTACGTGCTTATTGCCTATGCAATATCAAAAGAAGATAGAAGAGAAGTTTGTTTGGCAGTGCTTTAGATGTGGAAAGAAATATTTTGTTTTTAATGAAGATGGAAAAACCATTATCAAAGAGACATGGGGACCTCCAAGATAACTTCATGTATAGTAAATCAGGAGAATTTTCATGAGCGAGTCAGAAACCTTTGGTGCAGAAAAAGGTTCAGGAAATGAACTTGTGCAATGGATGAATGAGGAAGCAAAGCGACGCGGTGTCAAGTTTGAGGCAAGATTGTATGATTATGTGGTTAAAACAGAAAATTTTGGTACATTTGAGATGTTTTCATGGATGGGAGATGTTAAAGTTGCAAGGAGTTTAATCGTTAAAGCTAGCAAAAAGTTTAGAGTAAAAGTGATAGAGGGAGGTTACAAAGCAAAAGAAAAAATTTACAGTACAAAAAAGTCAGATTTTGCAATGGTGAGAAAAGGTGATAGAATTATTGGTCATTTACAATTCACTGCGCCAAGATTTGGAAAAAGCGATTGGGAATTAGTAGGAGAAGAGAGAAGATAATGAAAATTGGTATTGTTGGAACAGGCATGTTAGGTGAAGCGGTAGGATTACATTTACTTGACGTAGGATACGATGTGACAGTTTTTAACAGAACTAAGGATAAGACGGAGAAGCTTAAACAAAAAGGTGCATCAATTGCTGAGTCACCCAAACAAGTTGCAAATGATTCAGATCTAGTCATAACAATAGTCAAGGATGCAGATGCAGTAAACGAAGTGATTTTTGGTAATTCAGGAGTAATTTCAGGAAAACATGACGGAATGTGTATTGCAGATATGAGCACCGTGAATCCAAATTTAACAAGGAAGATTTCAGAAGATGTTGCTTCAAATGGAATAGATTATTTGGAAATTCCCGTCATGGGAGGACCAAACGTTGCGATTGATGGAAAATTAGTAATTATGGCATCAGGAAAAAAAGAAGTTTTTGAAAAGTTCAAAAAAGTTTTTGATTCGATAGCAGAACAATCATTTTATCTTGGAGATACAGGTACTGCCCATTCCATTAAACTTGCTATGAATTTGCAAATTGCAATGCTTGCATTATCACTTTCAGAGGGAATTACATTAACAAAAAAAGCAGGTTTTGATCCAGAAATATTTCTTAAGATACTAAATTCAACTTATTTTAAAACTGGAATGAGTGAGGGCAAGGCATACAAAATGATCAAAGAGAGTTACTCACCAACATTCACTCTTGCAAATTTAAAAAAAGACCTTGATACGATTAATGATGCAGCTGATTCATTTGATGTAGAATTACCTATGACAAAACTTGCAAGAAAAGTTTACGCAGATGCCGAAGATGCAGGGTTTGGCGATATAGACTATACAGGAATTATTGCATACATCAAAGAATTATCAAGAAAGTAGTTATTGTTGGTTTGAAAGAGTAGATAACAATCGCTTATCTTTGTATTTTACAACATGTGAGACTCCATGTTTTGGAAATACACCGTAGATTAAGCGTGCTTTTTCTACAACGGAGTCTTTGAGGGATACCATGATGAATTGACTGCCTTCAGATCTCTCTTTGATTATATTGGATAGCTTTTCTGCATTTGGGGCATCAAGATGTGCGTCAACCTCATCAAACAGGTAAAATGGAGAAGGATTTAGCTTTTGCAGTGCCAATACAAAGACAGTAGCTGCAAGAGTTTTCTCACCACCACTGATTGATGTCGACTCTCTCTTTGGCTTTCCAGGGAATTGAATTATGTAATTTAATCCAGAATTGAATATATCATCCTCATTTTCAAGCTCAAGCCAAGCACTTCCACCAGTCATCTTTGAGAATGCATCTTTTACTTGAGTGTCAACGGTGTCAAACGCATCCAAAAATGTTTGCCTTTTGTCTTTTTCTACAGATTCAATGAATGCAACAATAGTGTTACGTTCTTTTTCCAGCATGTTCTTTTTAGATGATGAAGATTTGTATCCATTTGATATCTCAATATATTGAGATGGGGCACCTGCATTAAGTGAATTTCTTATACGATTTTGTTCGGATTCAAGTGACGAGATTGTAGATTCAACATCAAAAACTTCTATGCTCACATCAAATCCAAAGGTAGCAAGAAGCGATGTTATTTTGGATTCTTTTTGACGTAATTCAGAAAGATCGCGGTTTAAGGTATCAGTATTTCGTTCACAGGAAGAGATTTCTTTTGTTGAACTACGGTCTTTGTCGTTAAGATTTTCAAGACTAGTATCAAATTCCTGCATCCGTTCTACAGAGGTACCTGAAGTAGAGATGAGGTTTTGTTCATCGTCACGTAGTTTTACGAGTTCAGCTTCAGATGTTTCTTTATCTTTTGTTGCACGACGCATGTCGACTTCCAAATGATATTTTTCTTGGCTCATAGAAGAACATGTGTGTTGCAGATTTTTCTTCTCACCTGTAATTTTTGTATCGTGTGCCATTAATTCAGCAAGGTACTTTTGTTTCTCTTTAAGTTCATTTTGAATTGGTTCTAATTTTTTATCTTGCTCAACAATTTGTTCATTTACAAGTGTAAGCTCATTTGCAATTCTGTCCATCTGGGGTTCTGCATAATTATCCCTGACAAGTTTTTTTTGGGATTCCAAAGATTCTAGATGAGATTTACGATTTATCAGCTCTCGTGAAATTCGTTCATGGGTTCTTTGTAATTGATTGATTTTGGACTCGAACGATTTCTTATTTTGAGTAATTTGAGCAATTCTAGTTTGTAGCTCAGAAAGACTATTTGATGTAGTAGCCATTCCAACTTCGGACAAGGAAAGCCGTTTTTCATAATTTTTCACGAGTAAGTCTAGTTTTTTGGTACGATTCTTCTTTTTTGTGACTGTTTGCCTTAAGGCAAAAATCATTTGTTGGAGACCTTCAACAGAGTCACTCATGTTAATGATTTTTGTTAATTTTGAAATTTTTGAATTATTATCAATTACAACAGATGTTGTTTTTGCTTCAAAATATTCACCAGATAAAGTAATTGTTTTAAAGCCAGATTTTGATAACTGAATTGCAATACTTCTAGATTCTACAAGAATTACATTTCCAAAAAGGAATTTTTTTAGAGGTAGAAATTTTTTCTCACAGTTAATATAATCAGACAGAATTCCTAAAACACCTTTTTGTTTTGGCGATTCAATATTTACTGCAGGTATTGCTTCTAATGGAATGATTTTGAGTTTAGGTAATTTTTTATCTGTAACAAATTCTGCAAGTGAGATAAGAGATTCAAAGTCTTTTACAACTACAGCTTTAATCCAATCAGAACAGACTGCAAGTGATGCACGTTCGTATTTTTTATTCCAAGAGAGTATTTCATAAACTAAACCTTCTATTCCAAAGTCGTGCGTGCTATGTTTGAGTTTTGAGATGGAATAGTCTTCATGCATTATTCCTTTTGCAAATTTAATTTTTGTTTCATATTTGTTTGCACCTTTAGATGATGCATCAATTAATTCAGAAAGTTCATGTATGTCACTATCAGATTTTGTTTTTTCATCTTTAAATTTTCTTATTCGTGAATTAATTTCAGATACAGAGCGTCTATGATTTTGAATTATACGTTCAAGTTTCATTTTTTGTCTCTCAAGTGTTTCAAGATTTTGTATGATTGCGTTTAGTTTTTCTTGATTAGATGAAAGTTTTTCATTTCCATTGGTTGACTCAGATTCAAATTGTCCAACACCAAGTTTGGTTGCAGTAATTTTGTTTGTGAGACGCTCAATTTTTTGATCAACGTCTCGTTTTTGCGTAATGACTTGAGATTGTTTTCTTAGTGCTTCAGTCTTTTGAGTTTTAAGATTTTTTGTTTTGTCATCAAATGAGTTTACAGTTTCACGAAGTTTTCTTATTTCATCTTTAAAGTAAGATATTTGAGATTCAGAAAATGATTTTTGTATTTGCAAATTATCAAGGTTAACTTTATGATTAGGCAGAGTTTTGTCAATTTCAGTCAGACGTGCAGTACTTGTTTTAATCAGGCTATCAGCCTCATCAAATTTTCTTCGTTCATAACTTAATTTAGTCTCAATTTCAGATTTGGATTTATTAAATGCATTAACTTCATCCATGAATTCAGTTTTTTGTTTTCGTATCTCAGAGATGTCTTTTCTAATAGAATTTCGCTCTTCTTCAAGATGCTTAATTTCAGAATTTAATGAATTGAGAGTTTTTTCTTTAGATGATTTTTCAGATTGAATGGTTTTCAAATTTGACGCAGCAGAGATAGCACGGTAGCGGTTTAATTCCCTTTCGAGAAGGTCGTATCGAAGTTTTTTATTTCGTTCTTCTTCTAATTCATCAATTCTTTTTTTGACTTCACCCATCTTTGCCATTGCAATCTCAAGTTTATGATCAGCATCTGTGAGTTGTTTTTCTGCTTCCTTTTTCTTCTCGTCAAAAGCAGAAAGTCCAATTAGATCCTCTATGACAATTCTTTTTTCCTCAGAGGTCATTTCAGAAATTCTTGTAACAGTTCCCTGTTGAACATTATTGATTTGGTTCAATCCTGCATTTGCAATTTCCATTAGATCAAGAATTTTTGAACGTATGACCTTCTTCTTGTTAAGATAGTAAATGTTCTCACCTTTATCATTCATCTCACGAGTGATTGTAACAATATCAGAATCAACAGGAATTTTTCTATCTAGATTATCAAAGTGAACACTGGTTCTTGCCATTTTTGGTCCACGTCTAGCTGCACCTTCAACATCATGCATTAGACCACGTAAATTTGGTGCACGCATGACTTTAGGTCTATTTTCACCAAGTGCAAAAGTAATTGCATCTAAGATGTTGCTTTTTCCAGATCCATTTGGACCAGATATAGATACTAATCCAGGCTCAAAATCCACGATGGTATTTTTGAAACCAAACGATTTGAAGCCAAAGATCTCAACTTTTTTTACATGTACCAATACAGATTGTGTCTATTTGAGTTGCATAATTAATGTGAACAAGTAATTTTGACTTTGGTAACAAACTTTGTAATGCTACGAAGAAGATTGTAGTAATTTATTCGCCCTTAACAAACGATTCAATTTCACTTTTTGCAACAGGATCAGTCATTTGTTGTATTGGATGCTTCATTAGATAAGCAGATGCAGGAATGACTGGACCTCCCATGCCACGATCAAGAGCAATTTTTGCAAGTCTTATAGCATCAATTACAATTCCTGCAGAGTTTGCCTTGTCATCCACTTCTAGGCGTACTTCCATGTTATATGGAATGTTTGCCCACTGTCTACCTTCAATTCTCATGAACATCAATTTGGTATTGCCCAAGAATGGAATAAAGTCGGATGGACCAACGTAAATGTCATCATCATCCAGTCTATCAGTTAGTTGACTTTGAACACTCTCAGTTTTTGAAATTCTTTTACTAACAAGACGTTCTTGTTCTTTCATATTTAGGAAATCAGTGTTTCCACCTACGTTAATCTGATATGTTTTTTCAATTTTTGTTCCTCGTTCATCACATAATCTAGCCAGTGTGCGATGAACAATAGTTGCACCCACTTGTCCTTTGATGTCATCACCAATTATTGGGATATTTTTATCTGTGAATTTCTGTGCCCACTCTTTATCAGATGCAATGAATGCAGGCATACAGTTTACAAATGCAGTATTAGTATCAAGGCAGATCTGTGCCCAAAATTGTGTAGCTTTTTCAGAGCCAACAGGCAGATATGATACAATTATCTCAGTGCCAGTTTCCTCTAAGACCTTGATAATTTCTTCACGTAATTCAGATTCAGATTTTCCACTTTCAATTGGCTTGACTTTGTTTTCAACCCAGATTCCAACGCCGTCTAATGCAGGACTCTCATAGACACTACCATTTGCTTTAGGCATGTCATTTTTGTCAATCCAATCCACCATATTTGGTGACTCGTAAATGGCTTCATTGATTGGTTTTCCAATTTTATTTGCACCAACATCAAATCCTGCAACAAAATCAATATCATGAATAGTATAATCACGTAAGTTTTCATGAATTATCCCAGTGACCTTTTGAGAAGGATTTTTTGAATAGTATTCAATTCCTTGGATAAGCCCAGAAAAACAGTTTCCTAGACCAACTAATGCAACTTTGATTTTTTCAGGCATTCGTCAAATTGTAAATTACTAACAGTTTAAAGTTTTCCTAGAAGGACAAATTATTTTACTTATGATGTATTGGTGATGGTATGGGTGGAGACATAACAATTAATGAGATCGTTCCAGCAGATTTGGAAGGAGGTATAATTGTTAATGGATTTCCTTCAACAGGAATTACAAGTGCAATAGCTACAGAATCTTTGATAAATACATCAAATTTTGAATTAGGTGCAACTATTGATTCTGATAAATTTCCACCAATTAGTATCATAAAAGATGGAATGCCAAATTATGCCACAAGAATATTTGTGAATAGAGATCTAAAAGTTGGAATATTTTCGTCGTATCTGACTCTCGATGTAACAATGCATAGAACTGCTGCAAGAATGATGTTGGATTGGGCAAAAGAAAAAAAATGTTCAACAATTGTTAGTAGCATCACGGTGAAGGGTTCAAGTGAATTAGAGGTATTTGGAGTTGCGTCAACAGGTAATGCTAGAGGAAAACTTGTTGAGAATGGAATTTCGATGGTGAATCATGCAACAATTCCAGGCATATCAGGAGTATTATTGAATGAGGGTGCAACAAGAGGTCAAGATGTAATTGTGTTATTGGTAAGCTCAAACAAAGAAATTCCAGATTTTAAAGCTACAACCAATTTGTGTGAAACATTTTCTAAGATCATTCCAGGAGTGTCTTGTAATTTAACAAAACTTGAGAATGAATCAAAGATTATCGAAGAGCAATTACAACGAGCAACACAGGATACAAAAGATTTGGGCGACCACATCTACCGTTAATATCTACATTACATTCAATTCAATATGCAGGAATTATTTGGTTTTTTAGGATTAGTTATTGTAATTTCTGCGTCAGGGGTCATGTCCCCAGGACCGTTATTTGCTGCAAATGTGATGTATGGATTACGTGAAGGAAGAATTTCCGGAATAAAGATGGCTATGGGGCATACCATCGTAGAATTTCCTTTGATATTGTTACTAGGTGCAGGATTCTTTTCTATTGAAAGTATTCCAGAAATAAGAACTGCGATTACAATCTTAGGTGCAGTAGGATTATTTGCATTTGCAATATTACAAATTAGGTCGGTTACAAAACAGAAATTTAATTTAGAAACAAGATCAGGGCAAGGACCGTTTGTAGCAGGGATTCTTCTCAGTGCATTAAATCCATTTTTTATTATTTGGTGGCTAACAATTGGTCTAGTATTAATTTTAGAGTCAATTCAGAATTTTGGAATTATGGGAATTGTAATTCTATTTTTATTTCATATCTGGATGGATTATGCATGGTTATTTACAATTGCAGCCTTTTCTTCAAAAGCAAAAAATTATCTGTCAAAGAGAAATTTTAAGATGATAATTATCGGATTAAGCATAGTTTTGATCTATTTTGGAATAGATTTTCTATTAAAATTATAACTAATTATTTAGAGATATCAATCTCAATTGTAGAGACATTACGAGTTTTACCATCTCGAGATTCTAATGCATCCGAAGATATTCTTACATCAGATATTCTATAACCAATAGAATGCATACGTTTCATGATAAATTGTGATACATCTACAGCCTGAGTGATACGCTGACCTCTTGCTTTTATTGTTACAGTAGGGAGTGTAGATAATTGTGTTAATGTAGAGTTTACATATGTGACCAATGGTTTTACTCCAACCAAGATTAATTTTCGTGTAGGTTTCTCTTCAGAACTAAATGGTTTTTTTGGAGTTTGTATTTCAGGTTCTGGAGTAGGTTCTGGAGTAGGTTCTGGAGTAGGTTCTGTTTTTTTTGAATCCTCTGTTAGCTCATCAAGAATGTCAGATGCATCAGAATTTGAACTCATTAATACAGTAAGGCAAGTTTATCGTTTTTTAAGCTTCTCTTTTTCTATGTATGATTCAAGTATAGAATGTATGTCTTCATCTTTGGAAGATTTGATTTTATCTACTATTTCCTTTTCTTCTATTTCATAACAATTCAGAAATTCTTGATGATCTTTGAAGACTAGAATTACCTTTTCTTTGTATATACAGTGATAGAATTTTTCATTTTCCATGATTTCAGGTTTTAGTTTTACACCATCATCATTTACTTCAATTGGCGAATCCATTACTAGATGAATTATCTTGATTCAGATATAAAATTACGTAATTGTAATAAGAATTGAATTCTAAAACATCATATGGAAAAAAGGATTGTCTTTCATGTTGATTTTGACTATTTCTATGCACAATGTGAGGAAATTAGGAATCCCAAAATTAAAGGAAAATGTGTGGCAGTGTGCATATTTTCTGATAGGGGAGGAGACAGTGGAGCCATAGCTACTGCAAATTACAATGCAAGAAAGTTTGGCGTGAAATCAGGAATACCAATTATGCTTGCAAAAAATAAGTTAAAAGAACAAGATGCAGTGTTTTTGCCAGCAGATTTTGATTATTATTCAGATGTATCATCAAAGGCAATGGAAATAATTGAAAAATATGCAGATGTTTTTGAGTATGTTGGTAGAGATGAGGCATATCTAGATGTTACAAAGAAAACAGAAGAGGAGTTTCATAATGCAGAACATCTTGCACAGCAATTAAAAAATGAGATAAGAAACAACCTAAAACTTACATGTTCTGTGGGGATCACCCCAAACAAACTACTCTCAAAAATTGCTTCAGATTATAAGAAACCAGATGGATTAACAAGTGTAAAACCAGAACAAGTCGAAGAGTTTTTAGCTCCATTAAAGATAAGAGAGATTCCAGGAATAGGTAAAAAGACAGAAGGTGTTTTTGGTCAGATGAATGTCAATATAATAGAAGAATTGAGAAAGATAGACATTTTTGATTTGAATAAGATGTTTGGAAGGAAAACTGGAGGGTATATTTTCAATTCCGCAAGAGGAATTGATGAGGAGATTGTAAAACCAAGACCGCCTACAATTCAATTTAGCAAGATTATAACTTTGAAAGAAAATTCTAAAGAACTGCAGTTCCTACGAGAGAGTATAGAAGAGTTATGTGTGCAACTCAATAAAATTGCAATTGAAAACAACAAGATGTATCGTTCAATTGGAATTCAATTTGTAAACGAGGATTTATCCACAAAGACTAAATCAAAAATGCTAAGAAATCCAGGAAATAATGTAACAGAATTAAAAAAAGTTGTAAATCAGCTACTAGAAGAAGCATTGATGGGACAAGAAATGCTGGTCAGGAGAATTGGAGTCAGAATTTCAGAATTTTCTGACGTAGAAGGCCAGAGCAGCATTACAAATTATTTTTAGATGATTTTTCAGATTCTAATTTTTTGAGTCGCTTTGTTTCTACTGCAGTTACCACCAATAAGAAGATGAATAGCCATGGAAGGAACATTATCTCACCGGCTACAGAATGGAACTCTTCCCAAGCTTCAGGATCGGTAGTGACTTTTAGTGCGTAAACAGATAACGAAAAAATACGAATCATGTTTACAAATATGGTTCCAAGAATTCCTATAATGAAATATATTATTTTTCTATTTCTTGGGATTCTCATTTTTATGAGAAATGCCATCATTACAAGAGAATAGATGATAATGCTGTGGACTCCCGCAGATGGCCAAAAGACTTGTAATGCAAATGGACCAAAGTCGCCATTAAGAAACATAAGATTGTCACGTGCAGTTGCAACACCAAGATCAAGTACAGTGATCACCCAAACATTTGCTTGAACAAAATATGGTACTATGTATTGTAATGGTCCAAGTGTATCATAAGGAAAGAAAGAATCTAATGCCAGAATTATTGCGTTTCCAGCTAGGAAGATAGGACCTGCAGGTCCTATTCTAATCCATTTTTTTCCAAACAAAATTGCAAGGGATGCAGTAACAAAGATTGCCATAACTGTAAAATCAAATAACCATTCCCATGAATACTCCAAAACACCAAAGACATCAACTAAGCTCATGATGTATTCCCTGACGCCAAATTCAAGAGATATGAAATACGTAATTGTTAGTGCGATTAGCGGTATACAATAGAAAAATCGCTTTTTTGGAATTACAAATTTCAGTCCAATTAATTCAGCTGCAATGAATGCCATAGCAAACAGAAATCCACCTCTACCCTGATTCCAACTAAGACTAAAGCTATCAGGATACATCGCAATTGTGAAGAAGATTGGGGATAAGACAAGTAAAATTGCTATCATTACGCTTTTGTTTTCCATTGAGTGTCTTTTGGACACTCTCAATAAATATCCAAATATTTAGAAAAAATCAGACATGGTTTTTTGCTTTAAAAGTTTGAGCATTGTGCCATGAGCCAGCCACTCATTTTTACTAATACTCATTTTCTTTGTCGCAAGTTCTATCGCATCATTTAACGAATGAGTTTCTTGTGGAGATTTTTTCATTGCCTGACGAAGACCTTCTCGCACCTGCCAGACACCTACAGGAACAGCATATTCAGGCTGGATTTCTCTAAATATCATTACACCACATTGCTTTTTGATTTTTTGAAGATATTCAGTGACTGCCAATTTCCCAGCAAAATACGCACCTGCAATTGATGGAGGATGATCAATTCCTTTTGAATTCTCAGAATCACTTCCAAATCCAATAGAATTTTTATCATGCCAGGCTTCTTGCATTTCAAAAATCCATCGGTGAGGAAAGAGAATTACAGAAAATAAATTTCCAAGGTGATCAAATGAAAATACATTGAAAGTGTCAATTAATTCAAAATCAAGTATCTCTGACATTAGATTATTTGAAATGATTTGATCAGTTGCAGTAATACTCCATTTGGTTGGAACAAGTTTTCTGTTTTTACCAAACATACCAATGCTGAAACATTTTTGAATTTTTGATAGTTCTATTCCAGAATTGTACAGACTCATTACTGCATCTTCTGCAAGAAGATCAGAGTCATAGTATGCATTTTCGATAGGTTTTATTGCAGAGTTTGGAGAAAATTTTGCAGTTTTTATTTCACCAATTGGACCAAAGGGCGCGTTTTGTTCATCTACAAAAGCATGTGGAATAGGGCTTTTTGAGAATTTTATTTCAGAATCAATAGAGCCAGAAGACATTGCTAACTCATGTAGACTTTCAATAAAACGACCGTCAGTTTGATCAATTGCAGTTTTTTGAATTCCGCGAACAAGATTTAATCTATAATTTACAATTTCTTCAAGATTTTTCCCAATCCATCTTTCAGGAGAATCAAGGAGTGTTGTATCTCCATGTATTGGTGGAAGCATTGGTCCAATTCCAACTTTTGGATAGCCATATGATCCTACAAATACAGACGGAGGGCTTGAACCACTAATTTCATCAGATGAAAAAAGATTTGCATATTTTGATAAATATTCATGCCAATTCTGTTCGATTCCTTTTCTAATTTCAGAACCATTTCTAGACATGTTTATTTTTTAGAATTATGAATAATAAAGAATTCATCTTTGTTAAAAACTGACGGAGGGTAAAAGATCTTTTCAGAATTTAAAAATATAGAGAGATTCGATTATTGATCGTCTGTCTCATCTAGCTCATCTGCATCATATGCTCGCTTTGATGGACGAGTGGGAATGAAGAATCGTGACATGGTAGTACATTGTAATTTTCAAAGTAATTTTAGTGGGTTGCAAAAAATTGTCTTTTTGCATTAACAAAATTGAACTAGATTACAGACTCACCTTGCATTCACGCGAAAGAGACTTTGTAGTTACAAAGATCACTATTCCAAGAATTGCAATCGATGTCAATCTTATGGGAATCTCATACACTGTTAGAAATGAGCTTGCTATACTTCCAGCCGTCCCAAAAGTAGTAATGATCGAAAATGCGATTGGACCACATGAACAAGCACCAGCAGATGCTCCAATAATGGTTCCAATAATACTAGACCCAATTTTTTTAGTTTCTTTGATTAGTTTTACACGATAGATATTCATCGATACAGCCAATGCTGAGAAAAATGACAGAATCACAATGAGTGAAAAACTTAGAGATGTTTCAGGATAAATTGAGAATACTATGAAGGGTTCTAGAAAAAGAAATTCTGAAATTGTAATTAGTGGAAAAAATAATAGAAAAAATATTCCAATTGCAATTAGAATGTAAGAAGGATTTGAGTAGACAGTTTCAAAAGTATTGTGCAATTTATAGCATTGAATCTAGAATTTTTTCAAACGTAGAATATGGATGTGGGCCAAGAAGACGTTCGGCAGTTCCAGAGGTATTAACAATCACAAATGTAGGAGTGCTATTTGCTCCAAAATCAACACTAGCTTTTTGTTTGTTAAAACTAACTTGAGAAAAATATTTCTTTGAGTTCATGCAATCATTAAATTTTTCAGTGTCTAGTCCAAGATTAAATGCGATTGCAGTTAATCTATCAATATTTGCCCATCCATCATTCTCATGTTGTTGAAGTTGATATAATGAAGCGTGGTATTCCCAATACATTCCTTGATCATTTGCGCAATAAGTTGCTTCTGCAGCAGAAACAGAATCATTTCCTATAAACGGCATATCAATGAAAACTAGATTTGCTTTTCCAGTGTCAATATAATTTTCAATTATATCTTGACGAGTATTATCAAACCAGAGTTTACACGCAGGGCATTGATAATCACCAATCTCTACGATTGTAATACCTGCAGTTTTAGAACCTAATACAGGTACATTTGTTAACGCTATTGTTTGACCCTCATCTTGTGATGATCTTTGAACATTATCAAAATCAGACATGTATGATGAAGCATAAACTGTAACGGCAACAATCAAAATTACAGCAGCCACACCAACTGCAATGGTCTTTGTGTTTACCATAAGTTTAACATAAAAATTTAATTAAAAAACCTTACATTGTTTCTAAGACTGTTATTTACGCCTGAATAGACTCATAATTTTTTGGGCTACAGAGTCAATAGGACATGAGCTGCATGATACATCAGAGTCTTCAGCCTCAACGTGCCTGTCCAATTCATTTTGCTTTTTCTCATCCATGAATCTAGTAACCAAAAATAGGTTATAAACAATTTCACAAAATTTTACAAATACACGTTTCACCGTAGGAATAAAAAATTCTAAGCATGGGTTTATTAGACGACATAATCGAGTGAGATTAGAAAATAATGACGGATTAGGTTCGCTTTCTCTGTCATTGCTTGAGACAGAAAAAAATGAACACGTTTGCAGAACTAGAAATAAATCCAGATATACTAAGATCTATTCAAGAACTTGGCTTTACCACTCCTTTTCCAATACAAGCCCAAGCTATACCAGAACTATTACGCGGAAGCGATGTAATAGGTCAAGCACATACAGGAACAGGAAAGACAGCCACATTTGGAATACCAATGCTACAAAACATCATACATGGTGGAGGAATCCAAGGACTGATCATCGCACCAACAAGAGAATTAGCGATGCAGATTACGGAAGAGCTAAGAAAAATTGGGAAATACACCAAAATAAAAATAGTCACTGTTTACGGAGGACAAGGAATTGGAATTCAATTAGATGCGTTACGTAGAAAGCCAGAGATCGTAGTTGCAACACCAGGAAGGTTAATTGATCATTTGGATAATGGTTCAATAAGAACGGACGATATCAAGCATGTCGTATTAGATGAAGCAGATGTAATGCTTGACATGGGATTCATTGAAGATATAGAATATGTTTTACAAAAAGTTCCAGGAAATAGAATTACATCATTATGGTCGGCAACAATGCCGCAAGAAATTCTCAGACTCGCAGACAAATACCTAAACAATCCAAAAAATATTCTAATTGATTCAGATGATTTAAGTGGAGAAGGAATTGATCAGTCATTTTTAGTAATCAAAGACAGAGAGAAACACAAGTATCTAACAGATTTTATTAATCAGAATAGAGGTCAAGTTATAGTATTTTGTTCAACAAAGATTAGAACAAGAAATGTTTCAAGAGATTTACAAAAATCTAGATACAAAGTAGTTGCAATTGAAGGAGACATGTCACAAAATAAGCGTGAATATTCTATGATGAAATTTAGAAAGAATCAGGCAGATGTGTTAGTTGCAACAGATGTAGCGGCCAGGGGAATTGACGTCCCAAAAGTAGGCCTAGTCGTAAATTATGATGTTCCAAACCAAGATATGGTCTATTTCCATAGAATTGGACGTACTGCAAGAGCAGGAGCAAAAGGAAGAGCAATTACACTCGTATCATACTCATCAATTGCAGATTGGAAAATTATTAAAAAACAAATTAAATCAGATTTGACTGATCTGAATAAAAAGATGGGAATTGAGGTACACATTCCGGATCCACTAAAACGTGATGTTGGACGACGTATTGCACAACCAATGCGTTCAGGATACGGACGTAGACCAAGTTATGGTGGAAGAAGATCAAGTTATAGCTCTGGTGGAAGGAGATCAAGTTATAGCTCTGGTGGATACAATAGAGATGGACCTGCTAGAGACCAATACAAAAAAAGAAGAAGTGCTCGCACATCATACGGAAGACAAAGTCGTGACACTAAGAAGAAGTGGTAGTTTAACACTTAAAGAGAAGGATTGATTAGAAAAGTTAAGAAAAAATGCATATCGGATTTGTTTTATTAAATTGTGATTTGGGTGCGGAAGAGTATATTTTAGAAGAATTACAACAAGTGAATGAAATTAAAAATGCATATGTTACGTTTGGTGCATATGACATCATAGCAGAAATCCATGCAGAAACACAAGAGGATTTTGAGAAAACGGTTTCATTAAAAATTAGACAGTTATCTAGAGTAGTAAGTACAATGACACTTAATGTCATTAAAGGCGAATGACACTTATACGAAAAGAAACGTGAGACTGTGTTGCAGCAAATTGAATATTCAGGAGTGGTTTGGGCACTAAGTCATAACGACCCAGAACCATTAATCGAACATAGTGTAAAAAAATTACAGGATTATGGAGTAAAAAAAGAAGATATTCAGGTGGTAGATGCCCCAGATAATCCAGAAGTGGGGCAAATTGTCGTAGAGATTTGGCCACATGAACTTGTAGTTGCAAGAATTAGAACTGTTCGAGGAGAGTCCTTTATCAGTGGAACAGAACTAAACATAGAACTAAAAACAGATGAAACAGGAAAATATATCGATTAGTTTTGAGAAAAAAACCAAAAAAGAAAAAAAATTCAAGTAGATTTTTGGCAGTTTCAATTGCTATCATTTTGATTGGAATCTCAGTTTACTATTTTTACTCTGCAGAACAAGCACAGATACGCGGATTTGCTTTTGGTCAAGAACTTCAGTTCATTCAAGAACAAATACATGATGAGCAAACTAGATTTATTTCAAGCATAGCAGAGTGGGAAGAAGGAACAATCTCTGATGAAGAAATGATCGGAATTGGAGAAGATCATATTAAAAAATTTCAGACATTATTAGATGAGTATAATGACTTGCAACCTCCAGACGCATTTGCAAGATCGGTAAAATTATTCAAATTATCACTAGAATATCAGATAGAATCACATGAACATAGATTAGATTGGATAAAGAGTGGAGATGAACTGGAATTAGTAAGATTTCAGGAATTAACACAATTGTCATTTGAGGCAGAACAGGCAGGATTGAAGTCATTTAACGATGCAAAAGCAGGAATTCAACAGTAAATCTTTAAGAGTTTTAAAACAGAAAGTGTAATATGAAAAAATTATTGTTTGTAATTCCACTATTATTTCTGATACAACCTGCATTTGGGGAAATAGTAGTTCAAAATGATCAGACGTACATAGGAAATGATGGTATGCTACACATTGTAGGGGAAATTCAAAACAATTCAAAGTCTCCATTAAATCAAATAAAAATTTTAGCTGTACTAACTGATGAAAATGGAAATGAAGTAGAAAGATTCGACGGCAAAATGATGTCAAATGTTCTAATGCCTGGAATGAAAGGAAGTTTTGATATCATCACTAGTGAAAGGATTTTTGATAGAAATTTAGATTATGACTTGGAATTTGAGTACAAGCTTGCAGCACCAAAAAGTCAAGTAATTGAAATAGTGTCATCAGAATTAACACGAGACAAATTGAATAATGTAGTAATTTCAGGAACCATAGAAAATAATGGAGAGATTACTGCAAACATGATTAACGTAATCGCAACATTGTATGACCGAGATGGAAATGTGCTAACAGTTTCAAAGATTCAAACACAGCCAGATTTTTTGAGAGCCGGTGAAGAAAGCCACTTTATTGTCCCAATTTATGAGAAGAGCCAGTCATTGGAAGTAGTAGATTATACAATAGTCGCAGAATCAGATGAATATGCCGCTGTTCCAGAATTTCCATTAGGGTCAGGCGCTTTACTAATCATTTCAGTTTCATCATATGTCATTTTTTCTAGAAACCCTGAAAGGATAACAAATGCAATATCTAGATGTTCAAGGATTCTTGTTCGACAATAATTCTTATACAAACGTAATCGGAAGAATGTAAAATGGCAATTTCAAATGAAAATAAAAAATTTTTAGAAGATTTACTCCAATACTATATTGATCAAGCTGATTCATACAATCAGTTTGCAAACGAATATGGAGGATTTTCTAAATCCAAAAGAGATATAGCATTCGGAGTGATTGTTGGGACTATTTATTCAACATTTTTACAGACATATTCAAATCAACAATTAGAAGTAAAATTAGATGATATTCAGGAGTTTCATGATTTCATAAGAGACAATATTGAGAAGATTACTAGTGCACTAGATGAAAAAAACAGTCCATAGGTAGGAATAAATCTAAACGCAAATTTAGTCAAGCATGTCAGAAGAGATTGGATATAGGATTCAACAGATTGTCGATAATGGTCATGCAGTTCAGATAGTATTAGCCGAAGATGTTCAAACAGAACCTGTGTCACAAAAACAATTGATAATGGAGAATGTTTCAAAGAAACTAGATCAAGACACAAAAGAACAGGTTATGCCATTACTGGAAGCAATGCTTCAAGCACAACCAACTATCAAAATGAAGAGTTATGCACAAACAAACATCTCAATAACAATGCCAAAAAACAGATATGAAAGACTTGGACGACCACAAGTCGGAGAAGTATTAAGAATAGATATAAAAAAGATTTAGAGATTTTCTTCTATTTCAGATAATTCAGATAGTGGGAGAGAGCATGTGAAATTTTTACAAATTGTAACTTTGGTGTTATTCGAAAAGTCTTTTCCCTCAAAGAATGGGTATTTTGATAGTGATTTCAGATTTTCTTCATCATTAATTGAGATTATGAATCCTTCGGGAATAAATTTCTTAAACAAGAAATTGACAATGTTAGAATTTTCAGAATTAATTATTGTGATTTCTGTTGGAGAGTTTAGATACAGATTCATTACATTTAGTAAATATCCAAAAGCGAATGGATTTTCTGCGGCAGAGGTTCCATTTGATTCTAGTATTTGCTTCGATATTTTGAGGAATATTTCATTGTGTGTTAGATGATGTAATTTCAATAGTGCATTTGACGCAACAGAATTTCCTGAAGGTACAGATAAATCATAATAATTTTTTGGGCGAATTATTAGGGATTCATGAGTGTCAGCTGTGAAATAAAATGACTTTTCAGCATCATTCCAGAAATGCTCTATCATGTAATTCGCAATTTTTTGTGCCATCTCTAAGAAATAAGGATCAGATGTTATCTCAAAAACGTCAACTAGAGCATTTACAAGATATGCATAGTCATCTAGATATCCATTGAGTTTTGGTATATCATTTTTGAAGGTTCTATGAATAAATCCATGCTTTGAGAATTGTTCTGAAAAATATTTGGCTGCGTTAATTGCCATTTTAAGATATTTCTCATTTCCAGAAATTCTATAACCCTTGGCAAATGCAGATATCATCATAGAATTCCACGATGTGATTATCTTATCATCAATTCCAGGTTGATCACGTTTATTTCGTACATCAAGTAATTTTTTTGATGAGCGCTTCAAAAGTTCTGTAATTTCATCTTCAGTTTTGTTAAATTTGAATGCAAGAGATGAGATGTTAATATTATTTGCCAAGATTGTATTTCCCTCAAAATTTCCTCCATCAGTAACATCATAATAAATACAAAAAAGTTCAGAATCATCACCTATGACATTTTCAATTTCACGTTTTTTCCAAACATATGTCTGACCTTCATCACCATTAGTGTCTGCATCTTGTGCAGAATAGAATAATCCAGATGAAGCGGTCATTTCACGTATAACATAATCAAGTGTTTTTGTAACGACATCAAGATAAAAAGGATCTTTGGTAATTTGATACGCCTCGGCATATACAGGAGGTAGAAGAGCATTATCGTACAACATTTTTTCAAAATGTGGTACAAGCCATCGCGTATCAGTAGAATATCTATGAAATCCACCTCCAATTTGATCAAAGATTCCACCTTTGGCCATTTTCTTTAATGTCATCAAAGCAAAGTCTTGAAATTTTCCAATTCCTGAAAGTTTTGAGTATCTAAACATAAAAGAGATATTTGCTGCATTTGGAAATTTAGGAGCTTGACCAAAACCACCAAAATTTGTATCTGCAACTTGTAGTAGATTGACTGCAGCCTCATCCAAGATAGATCTTTCAATTTTACCACCTTCAGAAACCCGTTCTAATTTTGAAAGATTTGACATGAATTGCTCTGCAGAGTTTCCAACGTCTTTTGGTTTTTCCTTCCATGCTTGAGCAAGCTGTCTACATAAGCTTCCAAATCCAGGTCGACCATACGAGTCAAGTACAGGAAAGTATGTTCCAACATAGAAGGGCTTTTGATCAGGTGTCAAAAATACACTTAATGGCCAACCACCTTGACCAGTGGACATCTGACAAATTTTTTGGTAAATATCATCAAGATCAGGTCTTTCTTCTCTATCTACTTTGATGTTAACAAAATTTTCATTCATAATTTTTGCCACATCGTCATTTTCAAATGACTCATGAGCCATAACATGACACCAATGACATGAACTGTAACCAACAGATAAGAAGATAGGCTTGTTTTCATCTTTTGCTTTTTTTAATGCTTCATCATTCCAAGAATACCATTCAACAGGGTTATTCTTATGTTGTAAAAGATATGGACTTGTTTCTTTGGATAGATTGTTTGGCATAATAATAATTCAAGGGATGATTATTTGTATGTGATCTAGATTTTCCAGATTGCCGTATCATGACGTTTGTAAATTTCTATATTAATTTGCTTAAGGAGTTTTTGCTTTGATTTATCTGCTTTTTTTTCATGACTGTAATCTTTCTTTTTTAGTAACTTTTCTAAAAGTATAAGCTGATCAAGATTAAGATTTTTCAAATGCCCCTTTTTTGTAATTAAATTCAATAGTTCTACGCGTTTAAAATCATCTTTTTTTAGGATTTCAGTCATAATCATTCTCATAATATCTTACTAAAAAATAATAGTACGCTAAATTAGATGAGAGTATGGCGGAAATGATGCGTGCAATGGTTCTTTCAGAATGCAAAAAGATTGAAGAAAAACCATTAAAATTAATCAATATTGAGAAACATGCGATAAGCAATCCTGATGAAGTATTAATCAAAATTGAAGCATGCGGAGTATGTCATTCACAACTTCACGGAATAGAAGGAGATTGGCAAGAGATAGGAATTCCCCCAACATTGCCTACAGTTCCAGGACATGAAGTAGTTGGAAAGATTGTTGAGGTCGGAGATGATGTTACAAAATTCAAGGTTGGCGATAGAGTTGGAATCACGCCATTATTGAAATCCTGTATGGACTGTACATATTGTAACGAAGGTAAAGAATATCTTTGCGAGGATAATGAGATTACAGGAGAAACATTACGTGGAGGATATACAGAGTTTATCAATGCATCAGAAAATTTTCTAACCAAAGTTCCAGAGAGTATGTCATCAGAATATGCAGCGCCATTATTTTGTCCAGGAATTACTGCATACAAAGCAGTGAAAGCAGCAGAGCCCCAAAAAAATAAAAAGATTGTAATTTTTGGAATTGGTGGAGTAGGACATATGGCAATACAGTTTGCCAAAGTTGAAGGATGTGAGGTTACAGGAGTGTCAAGAAAGAAAAAACATCTCGATGTTGCAGAAAAACTTGGTGCGCAAAAAGTATTTCAGTTTACAGAATCTCAAGATGAGTTTCTAAATAATGTTAAAAATGAATATGGTATGTTTGACGCAGCAATTGTCTTTGCACCGTCAGATTTAGTCACAGACACAGCAATAAAATCAGTAAAAAAAGGAGGAACAGTGATTATCGCCACAGTAGGAAAAATTCCAAATTTCTTGGCATTCGAAGAAAAGACCGTAAGAGGAACATTGATTGGGTCCATGAAAGATATGGAAAAAGTGATTGAAATTGCACAGAAAAATGATTTCAGTGTTGTGACAGAGACATTCCCGTTAGAAGAGGCAAATGAAGTTTTAGAGAAATTAAAGAATTCAGATATCGAGGCACGTGCAGTTCTAATTCCTTAAATTACCAATAATTTTTTTACAATTATGATTTGTAGACGTTGTCATCATACCGATGAGATTCATAAGACCACCAAGTCTACAGAATCAATGTTAAGGAGAGGTTCGTGCCAAATCCCAGATTGTACATGTAATCAATTTTTAGATGCATTTGAAGAGATTGATGACGAACAACTCTAGCCATATATACTAAAAAGAGGTTTCAGATTCATGGATAAACATGCACCAAAAGAAGAGATGATTAAAGATTTGGAGAATATTTTGGCAAAGATCAATGCTTTGGAAGTTAATGCAAAGGATGAAGAAGCAAAAGCTAATGTTAAAATTTTAAGAAAGTTAACAGAAGGGCAGATTCATTCAATCAATGAATTTGATCATTTGAAAAAGGCAATTGACCTTCTTACAATGCAGTTATTTGATGTTAAAGATAAGATTAATTCCAAATAATTATTCAATTTGGCATAAAGGACGATACTTTAAGATGATTTTTTCTACAATTCGCTTTCTTTCTTGTTCTTCAGATTCCCATAGAGGTAGAATTGAGAGATAGAGTAGGTCTTCGTTACCCGCATGTTGGATCCAGCATTTGAAATTATCATTTTGTGTGAAAAAATCATTCTGATCAGTTTTGTCGGATTCATCAACATAAAGTGGAATAAAACCAGATTTATCACGACCGAATATTATGTAGACCACTTTATCCATAGGAGGACCCCATTCAGAGATCTTAATTGGTCCAAGAAATTCATAGTGAAGGATTTGAATTGTCACTACAAAAATAAGAAGTCTCAAGTTTTAAATTTGCCTAATTTTGCCTCAAAGTAAATGTCACAAATGCAGAATCCACATCATTACAGAAAAGTTGGATATTCTATGATACTAGTTGCTGCATCTCTAGCAGCAATTGGGCTTGTTCAACTTGCAATTGGACCAGATGTTCTTTTTGGTGATCAAATGCAAAGAGACAAAACTGCATTCTTTGAGATGTGTAGAGCAGGAAACTTTCTAGGTGAAGGATGTGATGTTTTTGAGAAACCAGGAAACACATTGTACGAGATTCCTAGATTATCCTTAGAAGAAACAGAAGATAATGCAATGGTTATGGAAGAATCAGCCATGGAAGCACCACAAACATCGGCAGAGATTGTTTCAATTCCAAGTGGAGTGGGCGTTCCAGGATGTGAAGAAACAAACGAATGTTATATTCCTACAGCACTAACAGTTTCAACTGGCACTACAGTGATTTGGGAGAATGATGACAATGCAGCACATCTTGCGACAAGTGGAACTCCAGACGGCGGACCAGATGGAGTTTTCGATTCAGGAATGATCATGGCAGGAGGAACATATGAATATGAATTTTCAGATAGTGGAGAGTTTGAATATTATTGTGTTGTTCATCCATGGATGATTGGAACTGTAACAGTAGAATAATTACTGTTCGTTCATGTAATCTTCCCAAGTGTTAAGATTAGAAGTAAAACGATTCATTTGAAACATTGCACCACCAATAATTCCAGCATGATAACATGTGTATAGATAGACTTGTGAATTTGTGGGATCGTTTTGTGTCAAGCTCATACTAATCATCGAAAAGAAAACAAATGTTCCACAGAATGTAATGATTTTACCTAGCATTCCACCATTCAAACCAACAATTCTTCTTGTAGCTGCAGCCATTATTGTTATACTGGACACAATCAAAAATGTGGCACCGCCGTTTGCAGTTATCATATCAGTAGCCCAAGGAATTATTCCATCATCCATTAAAGACGAATCCGGTATCATAGCACCACCATGCAATGCAAAATTTACAGAGCTGAATAGACCACCAATTACCAAAAAGAAAAGGAAGAGCTTCATAATTTTTCGTTTTAATGCACTTCTTGTTTCAGATGGCTGTAATGCTCTTTCAGAGATTTTCAGACCGTATAGAAATCCAATTCCAAATGCAGGGGCAAATAAAATATTGATGACATATGGATGTTCAAGGATAAGTTCACTAAAGTAGGTGTTGAGTAGAAATGCAATCAATAGAGCAATTCCTGCAGCAAATCCAAAAACAATCAAATTTGAATATTTGAAGAGTTTTGGTGTATTTTCATCAGAGCTATTCCAAGTATACACAGAAAATTCTTTTGAAATTTAGATTAAAAAACCGAGTAAAAATTGATTTACCTAACGAATCAATTCTTTTCAATTTCTTCCTAACAAATGACATTTTTCAAGTAGCATCGCATTTTTATTTTAAGCAAAAAGACTCAAGATGATGGGCTCGTTACCAGTTGTAATTACAGGTATAATTCTCGTAATTTTTGGAATTATCTTTAATTTTCAAGGCGAAGGAATGCTAGGACCTGAGACCTCATTTATGTACGAAAGTAATGAATGGATCGGTTATGGAATTGGCATCAGCATGATAGGGGTAGTCTTGATATTGATTGGGTATGTTGTAGAGAAAAAGAAACTAACTTAGTAATTTTTCTCGAAGTATTTTTGGTGGTATTCTTCTGCACGATAAAAAGTTGAGATGGATTTGATCTCAGTTACAATATTGTTACCAAATGTTTTTTGTGCAAACGGATTTAGTTTTTCTTTTACTTCTTTTGCAAGTTGTTCTTGTTCAGGATTGTGACAAAATATTGCAGAACGATATTGAATACCAATATCTGGACCTTGTCTATTAGGAGTAGTAGGGTTATGGTTTTCAAAGAATACCTTTAGTAATTCTGGATATGAAATTTCATCTGGATCGTATTCAACTTGTATAGCCTCTGCATGACCTGTCTTATCAGTACAAACATCTTCATATGATGGATTATCAGTGTGGCCGCCCGTATAGCCTACTTGAGTAGATTTGACGCCTTTTGTTTTACTAAATACTTCTTCTACATGCCAAAAACAGCCTGCAGCAAAAGTCGCTTTTTCCATGTGATTATTCATTAGTGATGATAAAAAAAGATTTTAGGATTTTAAAAGCCACAATCTAAAGGATTCCCAGGCTTTAGAATTTCTCTTAGAATAATTGTGGCATATGAACCACGTGGTAGTTGGAATTTTATTAGATTTTCGTCAATGTTTAGATTAAGATAATTAATTGAGGCGTTTCTGAATCCCCCATCAACAGAGATTTCTTGAAAATCTTTTATGAAGAAATCTTTTGGGGTAAGTAATTCATCATCAAGAATTTTTTTGATATAATAATCAAATCTAGATTTTTTGTAATAGGAGTGACCAATTAAGGGGATAGCAAGTCTTTGTGTCGAATCGTTTGCAAATTTACCAAGTATTGAATTTTTATCAAAACATACATCATCGGTAGTGGGCAAAAATAATTCCTCTTCGAATTCATACGCAAGACTTAGAGTTTTATTAAATAGAAATGACTGATAGGCTTGAATGTAAAATCGGCGCAATGCCAAAGGGATTGAACGAATTGCATTTTTAGGATCTTTATCTTTTGAGAGTTGGATTAGTAGATTCCTTTCAATGTCCATCGAATATGGAAGTAATTCAATTATTTCAGACTCAGATTTGCGTTCAGAGATTAATTTTCTGAATTGATTATTTCTTTCTGAATCATGTTTTGATGAAAATGTTAGCAAGTAATCAATAGCCTCATCATAGTCACCTTTGATTATTGATTTTCCAACTAGATGGGTTATTGGTCGTTTTGAGCCAAATCTTTGATAGCCAAAAAAATTCAGAATTTTTTCATCTTCGGTAAATGATGGCAATGAATTAGTTAGATTAGATACTTTAATTTCAAAAAAATTTCCCAACATATCTTTTTTTGAAATTGGTTTTTCTACAAATCCAAGTCGTTGCGCAGAATACTTTTTTCCTTGAATTTGTTTTGGGGAGTTTAGTTTTTTGTAAGTATACACATATTGTTCTGTTTGAGCATTGGCATCTTTTAATCCAAGGGACTTTAAGACAAGCCCATATCTATTCTCAATATCACCTAATGCATGATTTGTGTCAATTCCAGATTTTTTCAGTAAATAGACAGCATGCCCATCTGTATTATCAAATGAAGACGTGATTTTTTCAGATAATACCTCTCTTACCAAAAAATCATTTTCATTTTGTTTTATTTTTCCTTGTACAGAGGAAGATTTGGTGGTGTAAACAGAGAGTCCAATCTCTTTATCAATTTGTGGAATCACGGTTCAATAGTGACATCAATGTATTTTGAAACATTTACTTCTGAATTAAAAACTCCTAGGAGCAATTTATAATCACCAGATAATGCAATTTCACTTGCCGTTACAGATACGAGGATTTCAGTCGGTGCATTTAGAGTATGTGAGACCAAGAGATCAGATGCTTCAGTAACTGTGGATGCAGTATGAGCAGAATTGAAATTAATGTCGTTTACATTTGATGAATATATTACATTCAGATAGACGGTTTTAGTTTCTCCTTTTTTAAGAGTGATTGAATTAGTATCAGTTTTTACTGAAAATGGAAGAGGTTTTTTTGTATCAACTACACCAATTTTATTTTCTGCCCATTCAGTGAACCAAATGTTATCATCAGTGGCATCAAAACCAAAAATTTGTGCAACACCACAATTGGAATTAGACTTATCTTCACAGTCAGCCCAATTAGGATTCTTAGATGGGACCATGTATTCTACAAGATGCTCACGGTCAATATTAAAAACTGCAAGTTGATTAGAGGTTTGTTCATTAAAGAAGAGATTTCCATTCATGTCTGTTTCAGACCAATATGGTCTAGATATAGGAGATTTAATTATTCCAGTTGCATTTCCGTATGCTGATTTTTGAGGGGTGGAGGTTACAAATTTTGTAAATTCGTGATCAATAGGATCAAATTTGAAAAAGAAACTACTAGAAGTATCTACAATCCAAACATTATCATTTTCATCTATCGACAATCCATTTGCAGTGTTAAGATCTTGTGGAAAGTCATAGACCTCAAAATAATTTTCTAGGGAGATATCCATTCCAGTACTTGCCAGATAGGAGTCTTGTTTGTATTTTTCAATGTTAAATTTTAATAGTAATCCAGTAGTTTCTGGGACCCAGTTAGTATACCACAAATTATTTTCTGAATCAACTGCAAAATCACCTGTAAATGAATTTGGAATTGGTGCTACTATACTAGAATATGTAATTTCATCAGTGTTTTGTGATAGATCAAAGAATGTAATTTTATTTCCAGTAAAATCATTCACTATAATATTTGATCCACTGACAGTAAGTTTTTGTGGTAACGACCCTTCCTCAGAAGCAGGATATTGTATTGGAGTGTATTCTTCATTAATTGTGTCAAAACGCCAAATGGTATCAAAACTTCCATCAGTATACCACATAGCACCATCGGATGAATAATCCATACCCCAAGACATGGTTCTTGCACCTTCAGGCCAGATGCTATTTTCAAATTCAGTAAATTGTTCGGATATAGGATCAAATTTTGCAATTTGCCCAACATTTGATTCAACAAACCAGATATTTCCATCAGGAGCAACTTTGATTGCAAGAGGTTGCGTACATACAGTTGGAATCTCAAATTCTTTTACATAAGATGTGGACTTTGGTTCACTAATTCCACAGAAAGTTGCACGTTGATCATCAGGGAAATTATCCATAGGGGTATTGGTGATTGTAAATCCTTGCTCCTCCATAGCAGATTCTTCTTCAGTCATTGTTGGATCAGGCGGAGGAAGTGCGAACAATACAGTTGATGTTAATAGAATGCCACCCAAAAATGCGAATGCAAGTATTCCCTTTGTTTTTTGTTTCACAATTTTCGAAAATCAGAGCTTGTTATATCTTATTCTTAGAGTAAGGATAATTCTCCAGTGATTTTGTCTATCAAATTTTCAGGAGCAGGTCCAATAGATATACAAGTTGTAGTTCCAGGTGCAATTTGGGTATGACCAGCGTCTGTTACTTCAGACCATGGAAGTCCTAGTTCAATTGCGCCTTTTTTGACTTGATCTAATTCCTTTATTCCAGATACTTTGACAACGACTTTTTCTTGTCCTATCCACCAAGTTTGAAACCACTCAGGATGGGATTTTCTAACATGTTCTGCACCGAGAACACATGCATGACCTACTTGTGCCGCAATCTTACCTTTTCCCATTCCAAGATCAGTTCTGACTGCAATTACTTGCTTGATATCACTCATATGAAATAATTATTCAAGTTGATGATAAACGTTACAATTCAAATACCAAGTAAGATGACATAGCATACATGTATGACGTAGTGGTAGCAGGAGGAAGTATTTCTGGTCTTTTGACAGCAAGAGAAATTGCAAGGAATGGTTTTTCAGTTTTAGTTTTAGAAGAAGGATTTGAAGTGGGGAGTCCAGAACATTGTGGAGGTTTAGTTAGTAAAAATGCATTAAATGAATTAGGTATTGAGCCATCACAAAAGACATTTGATAGTGAGATAGAATGTGCAAAAATTTTTTCACCAGAAGGAAAGGAGATTACAATTAATTCAGAGAAACAAAAAATTATAGTGATAAACAGAAGGGAGTTAGATAAACAAGCTGCAAGACAAGCAAGAGACAACGGAGCAGAGATTTCAGTAAAGACTAGTTTCCAAGAAAGGACTGAGAGTGGAGTTAGAACGTCAAATGGAGACATTGAATGTAAATTCTTTGTGGATTGTAGGGGAGTTTCAAGATTAGCCAATAAAGACAGAGATGGAATTTTACTAACTGCGCAATACGAGGTATACGCAGACTGGATAAAAAAAGGACAAGTAGAAGTATATTTTGATCAAGAAAAGTATCCAGAATTTTTTGCATGGATAATTCCTTCTGGAGAAGGAGTAGGAAAAATTGGGGTATCGGGTAGAGGAATTAACACTGTAGATAGAATAGATGAATTTCTTAAATCGAAAGGTAGTTTTTCAACAATTAGGAAGATATTTGCGCCAATTTGGATTAAAGGACCGATTAAAAATTTTGTTGATGATACCACATTAATTGTAGGCGATGCAGCAGGACAAGCAAAACCTACAACAGCCGGAGGTATTTTCTCATGTGGAATGGCAGGCATTTTTGCTGGAAGAGCAATTGCAGAAGCATTAGAAACAGGAAAAGTCACATCATTGATGAATTATGAAAAACAATGGAAAGAGAGATTTGGGAAAGAGTTTGAGAAGCAAAATCTTGCTAGAAAAATACTTGCTAGGCTAGATAACGGGACAGTAAACAAATTGTTTAATTCCATTACACCAGAGATAGAAGAAGAAATTTCTAACAAAGATGATTTTGATTTTCATACAAGTTCAATTCTTAGATTACTAGGCATGAAGGGTTCTTTCAATACAATGCAAGCATTGATTGGAGGAGAAATCAAGAGACTTGTACAAAATAAAGCCTAGAATTCCAAGGAAGGTATAAATTCCCAACAGGGAGAATTTCAACATGTCTTCAAGTATTTCACTACCTGTATGTAATGGATGTAATAGACATATCATGCCAGGGGACAAGAATGTTAAATTTAACTGTCCAGAGTGCAATGCCGAATTAATCTGGAGATGTGGAAGTTGTAGAGAAGCCGCAGCTGCATATTCATGCAATTCATGTGGCTTTTCAGGACCTTAGAAAATGGCTAGACTACTATTAATTGTAAAGATACTTCCTACAGGAACAGAAGTAGATTTGGACAAATTAGTTGAAGGAATAAAATCAAATCTAAAAAATGATATAGAAATGTCCAGATATACAAAAGAGCCATTAGCTTTTGGATTAGAGTTTATCAAAGCAGAATTCACATTAGATGATGCTGAAGGACAGATGGAATCTTTAGAAGGATCTGTCAAATCGATTGAAGGTGTCAGTGAGTTTGAAGTGCTGAATATGAGCCGCATGTCAGTGGACATGAAATAGGAGCTTAGTTGACACGAAATGTCGACCCACTTCAAATGAGAGTGGGAGAAGCAAAACAAAGAGATATTGGGAAAAAGAGAGCTCGAATTGGTCCAGACGCAATGGATTATCTTCAAGTTACACCAGGGGATATAATTCAGATCAATGCAAAGAAATCAACATGTGCCATTGTATGGCCAACTGACGAAGATGAAAAATATCCAGATACAATAAGAATTGATGGTCAGACAAGAAAAAATTTAGGAGTTGCACTAAGTGATGTTGTTGAGATAAAGAAAGTTATGGCAAAATCTGCCAAAGCAGTTACTCTAATGCCAGTGGTAGATCAAGTTACAGTTGATAAAGAATTTACTGATTTTGTAAAGAATAGATTGAAAGGTTTGCCATTGAGTCAGAGTGATGAGATTTCTGTCATGATTCTTGGTAATGCGATGGACTTTAAAATTGAAAAAATTTCTCCTAAAGGCGTGGTACGTATTGAACGTACTACAAACCTTACAATTTTATCAGAAGTATCTGAAGATAAGAAATCAAGAATCACGTATGAAGAAGTTGGAGGATTACAAGAAGAAATTAAGGTGATGCGAGAGATAGTAGAATTACCATTGCGACATCCTGAGTTATTTGTAAGACTAGGAATTGAGCCACATAGTGGAGTGTTATTATATGGTCCACCTGGATGTGGTAAGACATTACTTGCAAAAGTGTTGGCAAGCGAGTCAGATGCAACAATGTATTTAATTAATGGTCCAGAGATTATGAACAAGTATTACGGTGAAACAGAAGCAAAACTTCGAGATATATTCAAGGAAGCAAAAGAAAATTCACCTAGCATAATTTTCATCGACGAGATTGATGCAATTGCACCAAAGAGAGAAGAAGCATACGGAGATGTTGAAAAGAGAGTTGTTGCACAATTACTTGCATTAATGGATGGGTTAACTGATAGAGGAAATGTTGTTGTGTTGGGGGCAACTAATAGACCAGATAGTGTTGATCCTGCCTTGAGAAGACCAGGAAGATTTGACAGAGAGATGGAAATTTCAGTTCCAAATGCAGATGGAAGATTAGAAGTTATGCAGATTCACACAAGAGGAATGCCAATTGCAGATGATGTTAATTTGAAAAGTCTTGCATCAGAATTGCATGGATACACAGGTGCCGATATGAAATCATTGTGTAGAGAAGCTGCAATAAGATCTATTAGAAGATATTTACCAGAAATTGATTTAGAAACAGAAAAAATTCCTTCTAAGATTCTCCAGTCAATGGAAGTAAAGATAATTGACTTTTATGATGCCATGCAAGGAGTAATTCCTACAGCAATGAGAGAGTTCTATGTTGAACGCTCAAAAATTTTCTGGGAAGATGTTGGAGGATTGGAGGAATCTAAACGAGTCCTTCAGGATAATTTGATAGTTGCAATGAATGATCCTGAAAAATTTAGCAAGATGGGAATTAAACCACCAAAAGGTGCATTGCTGTACGGCCCACCAGGATGTGGTAAGACAATTCTAGCAAGAGCATTAGCTACTGAAAGTGGGGGAAATATGATTTTGGTGAGAGGTCCAGAAATACTCTCCAAATGGGTTGGAGAATCAGAAAAAGCAATTAGAGAAATTTTCAGAAAAGCAAAAGCATCATCACCATGTGTAATAATTTTTGATGAATTGGATTCATTGGCAAAGATGAAGAGCGGTAACGAAGGAGGAGGAATTGGAGAAAATATACTCAGTCAGATGTTAACAGAAATGGAAGAAGGTGCAACATCAAGAGTTGTTATCATCGGAATAACCAATAGACCAGATTTGATTGATAATTCAATGCTAAGAACAGGTAGGTTAGACTTGAATGTGTTTGTCAACCCACCAGATGAGAAAGGACGTCTAGAAATTATCAAAATAGTGACAGATGGCATGCCGTTATCAAGAGATGTTGATTTGAATGAGATTTCAGTTGCCACACAAAGTTATTCTGGAGCAGATTTAGCATCATTGTGTAGAGAGGCTGCAGTAGAAGCAATGCAAAATAACTCTAAAGAAATTTCAAGTAAAGACTTTGCTGCAGGATTAAAAAGAATAAGACCATCAATTACAAAAGAAGTGGAAACATGGTATGAGAAGATTAAAGAAGGTGCAACAAGCATAATTCCACGAGAGGCTGACAAAACGTTTTACGGTTGATACAATATGGGAATGCCAATAAGAAATCACGTATTAGATATAATCAAGCAAAAAGAGAGCTATACTGATAAAGAACTTGTAAAAATACTTGCAAAAGATGAAACAGCAATAACTGAAAGTGAATTCAACAAAGTCTTATTAGATTTAGAGATCATGGGATTGATTTCTGTATCATGGGTAACAAAAGATAGTAGACGAATCGAAGCAATAACTGAAAAAATTGAAGAAGATGAATATGAAGAACAGATAAAAGAAGCAGAAGAAAAAGACTATGAAGCTAGTTTTCCTAGTTCATAAAAAAAATTAAAATCTAAAGTGAAAAGCTGCATCTAATGCAACAGCCAAGAAAATTATTGTAAGATATGGAGCAGTAACTTTGTATGCTTTCCATGCAAATTCAGAAGTAGGTAATTTTGTTAGCTTGTAATGATAAACAAGCATGAGTCCGCCAGATGCAGCTGCAATTACAGTATAGACAAGACCCATTCCAAATGCATAGAGCATTAGAGAATAAGGAAGTAAAATCAGAGTGTTAATCAAAATGTATGTGGACGTTTTTTGCATTCCTATCAGAACAGGAAGCATCGGGACTTTGGCTTCAGAATATTCATCTTTCATTTTCATTGCAAGACACCAAAAGTGGGATGGAGTCCATACAAACACAAGAAAACCAATTAGAAATCCAAGTATATCCATCGAACCAGTAGCTGCAGACCAACCAGCCATTGAAGCTGCACTTCCAGCGAAACCACCTATAACAATATTTGATGAATTCAATCTCTTTAGCCATGCCGTATAGATTATCACGTAGAAAAATATTCCTAGTGCGATGAAAAATGCAGATACATAATTCAAGGCTAATGCACCATACACTACTGAAATTACACTTACCGTCAAACCATAAACTAGAACGGAATTTGGTTTAATTCGTCCTGAAGGAATTGGTCTAGTACTTGTTCGTTTCATTAGTGGATCAATATCACGATCGTAATAGTGATTTAATGCACTAGAACCAGCTGACGCCAATGCCCCTGCAATAATGATATGAATTAGCCCCCAAGTGTCTAATTCAGGTCCGACTAATTTGCTTGCGGCATACATGGACGTTACTGCAGTAATTACGAGAAGAATTACAATTCTTGGTTTTGAGATTTCAATTATTTCTTTTATTCCCAATATGCTCATATTGTTCATATATCGAATTTATTCCCTTCTAATAGCGATCAATCTTACCACATAAAGATAAAATAATGCTCTGAAAGCATCAAAGCAGAATTGAGTAATTGGGATCTAATTATGCCAGGTGGAGGATTAACTGCAATTGGACTTGCAGGCTTGGTTACATCATATTCTGGAATTGCCCATACATTCATTGACGGCATGCATGCATTAACTGGATTACTTTTCATGTTTGGATTAATCATTATGGCCGCTGGTATTTTGGAAGGAGGGATTTCAACATCAAACAGAACCAAAGCAACCGTATTATCAATAATTTCAATTTGTTTAGGATTTGGTACATTTGCAACAACCATGACAGAGAATTCAACGTTGCCAACGTTTATAGGATTATTAATTATGATTGCAATTCCAGCAATTGTAATATCATACATGGCTATGAAAATACCAACATATGCAAAACCAGTCGGAGTAATTTTTATTCTTGCGTTTGGCGCGGGGATTGGACTTTACATAACATTTGGTTTTCAAGAACCAAATCCATATCTAATATCTAGCGAAGTGGAAGAGATAGAAGAGATGGTCGAGGCAATTCCAGAAGGACCGATGTTTACAATTTCAATTTTAGTAGGCTCTGCAGAACAAGGCAACCCAGATTATGAACCAGATGAAGCAGCAATGTCGAAAGGACACATAGTCGAGTGGATCAATAATGATCAAGTACCACATACCGCTACAAGTTCAGTTGATTTTGGTGAAACATTTGATACAGGGCTATTGAATGCAGGAGAGTCTTACAAATTGGATACTAACAAATTGGATCTTGGGACATATGAATACATGTGTATTGTGCACCCATGGATGGTCTCAACAATAATTATAGAAGAGTCTGTAGAATAACTATAGTGAACGAAATAATTCTAAATCAATTACAATTAGATATGCTTACAGAACATGCCCTAAAATCTGGTCAGAATGAATCATGTGCAATGTTACTTGGAATACAGCAAGATGGTAATTGGAATGTGAAAGAAATTTTTCTAACACAAAATGTTGATGGAAATCCAAGAGTAGAATTCACAATTTCGCCAGAAGAACTTCTATCAGGATACAAACATGCAGAGGAAAAACATTTGAAATTGGTAGGTATTTTTCATTCTCATCCAGAATCACTCGCATCACCATCAAATACTGATAAAAAATTTATGGTATTGAATGGAGATGTTCCATGGATTATTTTTTCAGGATTAACCACAGATTTTAAAGCATTTGTTCTAAAAGAAGAGGTGGAAGAGATAAAAATCAGAGTCATGGAAAGACATTTTTTCCAATAAGTCATAATAATTTGTTTGAATTAAATAGAACTTATTTTGATTCATGAATATGGACATACACGTCTACGACACTTATGTTAAAGCCAAAGATGGTCATACTATGCATTTCGATGTTATCACCGATAAGCAGGATCATGATCAAGCAATTGCATATGCAAAAGAGTGGCTAGCAACTGTTGGTGAAGAAGGTGCAGTCGTAACAGGAGAGGAATGCCAATTCTGTCACACACAAGGTGCCCCAGAACCAGTAGAAAACGAGATTAAAGAAAAAGGCTATTTCATCCAAAAGATGGAAGGCTGTTAATTCTGTAATCTTTTTTTATTTTATTTTTTAGAGGTTTCAGAGTACTATGATTGCAAAGAATACAGGTACAAATACGATTGCAATTGTGTTTAGGAGTTTGATTACTGTGTTTAGTGCTGGACCTGCTGTATCTTTGTAAGGATCACCAATAATATCACCTACAATAGCAACTTTATGTTCTTCAGTACCTTTCTCACCTTTCATCTCGATTAATTTTTTAGCATTATCCCATGCACCACCAGTATTAGCTAAGTGATATGCTAAGAAGATTCCAGTAACAACAGCACCCATTAGTAGACCTGCAACTGCAGAAGGACCTAACAAAATACCGACAATTATTGGAGCAGCTACTGCAATTGATGCAGACTTCCATAATTCTCCTAATGATGCGATGGTAGCAACATCTACACATTTTGCATAATCAGGTTTCGATGTTCCTTCTAAAATTCCAGCATCATTCTTAAACTGTCTTCTTACTTCATCAACCATTTTCTTTGCAGCTCTTTCTACACCACTAATTAATTGACCAGTGATGATAAATGGAATTAATCCGCCAACTAAGAGACCGATAACGACTGAAGGGTTGGAGAGACCATAGTCAATTACCATATCGTGGAAATAGTGTGAGGCTTCAAACTGGAATGCTTGAATCATTGCTAACGCAGCCAATGCAGCACTAGCAATGGCAAAGCCTTTAGTCACCGCCTTTGTTGTATTTCCAACTGCGTCAATTTCATCTGTAATTTTACGATTATCTTCACCCATTTCAGTCATTTCCACAATACCGCCTGCATTATCTGCAATTGGACCAAATGCATCAATAGCAAGAACAATTCCTGCAAGACTCAACATTGCCATAGCAGTTAATGAGGTTCCAAAGATTCCATATAGTAATGGATCAGAACCTTCAGGTGCCGCAGAAGATGCAATTACAAATGATATGATAATTGCCGATACCAGTGCAATCATGAATGGTCCAGTTGATTGTAATCCTTTGATGATTCCCATTAGTGTAAGTGATGCATATCCCCATTTTGCAGATTCAGAAATTTCTCTAACAGGTTTGGAATTTGCATTTGTGTAATAATCTGTAATTTTTTGTATAACTGGAACGAGAATTACGCCTATGACTGAACAACCAAATAATGCATATGCAATTGGAGTTGTTCCTAAAATCACATAAGTAAATGCAAAGTTTAGTGCAATTGCGATTGCAGCTGTAACATAAAATGAAATATTTAGTGGCTTCATGACATCAGTGATTTTTCTTGTACCTATTGTTGCAGTACCGATGATTGATGCGATTAATCCAGATGCTCCAATCAAGATTGGATATGCAAAGTTTTCAGGTGAACCGATTAGTGCTGCAATTAATAATGATGCCAAAATTGTTACAATGTAAGATTCATAGACATCTGAACCCATACCTGCTGCATCGCCTACGTTATCACCCACATTATCTGCAATTGTTGCAGGGTTTCGTGGGTCATCTTCAGGAATGTTTGCCTCAACTTTTCCTACCAAGTCTGCACCCATATCTGCAGCCTTTGTGAAAATTCCACCACCAATTCTGATGAATAATGCGATAAGACTTGCTCCGATTCCTATACCTGCAATGGTAATTGGGTTTGGATAAATCATATACAGTATTGCAGTAGCAGCAAGTGCCATTGCAGGAACTGCTAAGCCAACGGTTGCACCGCCTCTGAAAGCTATTGCAAATGTTTTACCTAGACCAGAACCTGTTGCATTAGCTGCTCGTACAGCAGCCTTTACAGTAACTTTTAGAGAAATAAATCCTGCAACTGCAGATAATGTTGCGCCCACTGCAAAAGCAATTCCATTTGATTCACCAATAAAAAATCCAATGATAACAGACAATCCAATTGCTATTGGAACAATAATTCTCATTTCACGTCTCAAGAATGCTGCAGCGCCAACTCTTACAGACTCGGAAATTTCCTGCATTTGTTTTGTGCCAGGATTTTGTCTAGAAACCCAACTAGTATATCCAGCAGCCACTGCAAATGATATAATTGCGGCGATAACTGGAATGATTACCTCTAAAGGCAAAGGCAGTGGGTTGTCAATAGCCATCTTATATTTGAAAAACGAATCTCTGAAGAATATAAATCAACAAGAGGGTTTGGAAGATTTTCTTTTCCTGTATGGATCAAATGTCTTTCCACGCAGTCCTTGGCGGACTAATTTGTTGAACCGTCGTCCATGGCTAAGATAAGGGAACCGTTGGTGGATCAATTCATGTACAATTGTATTTTCTAGGGTCTTGTCATCAGGGATTTTTTTTACATTGATGAAGATTGTATTTTTTTCCATGTATGAGACACCATAATACTTGTAGGCAGTAGTTCTACAGCCTTGAGTGATTTCCTTTGGTGCAGTCATTACTTCTTTGTTAGTAAAAAATACTTGAGGCTCAGAAGTTGAAAATCGTTTTGAGTATATGCCTATCTTTTCAAGTATTACTAAACGGAGTTCATCATCTAGCTTCATGAATAGATTGTAAATTTCAGACTTTATTGAAGAATGTCAAATGATCTTGGCAAAATGTAAAAGATGGTCAGAGTTTAGTGTTGTAATCACAAGTCATACAGCCACCGTCTCATCATCCCTTATTTCATTTGATTTACTATTTTTTGAACCTTCTCTCGTACTTCATTAGTAATTTCAGCTATGACTAGTCCTTCATTTGGTTGACCATACATTACAACTGAATTTTCAGGGGCAAAGAGACATACTGGCAATACTAACAAATCTTCTTCTCCATCTACCATCAATCTGATTGGAGGTTTTTGTTCAAAGATATTTTTGATAAGATTAAAGCTCTCAGTGCTTATTTCGCCAGGGTTATTTTTTACTGTAATTTCAGTATTAATAGAATCTGCTAATGGGGGGGAACGTTTCTCACGTTTCTCTTGACCATCTATAATGTGCAAAAATGGGATTAATTTCATATCCAAAAGTAATTGTGATGTAGCATCACCTACAGCAATTACAAGATGTTCATCATAAGATTCTCTGATTTGTTTTTCTTTATCTGGATTAGAGTTTTTGATAAGTTGGCCTAGAGGAATTTTTAATTCGTTGCGGAGATTTTCTGGTAAGAACAAAAGATTAGTTTGTAGGCGTCTCTGCTTGTGGTTCAGTTTGAGTTTCAGTTTGCATTTCTTCTTGCAGCTTAGCTGCAACAATACTACATTGTGCTGCAACATTTTTCGCTGCGATTCTAAATGCATCGGCACTAGGTGATTCTGCATTTGTCATCATAACAGGTTTACCTAAATCAGAGCCTTCCATAATTCCAGAGTTTAATGGTATCTCTCCTAAGAAAGGAATGTTATGTTTTTCGCTAATCTTTTTTGCGCCACCATTACCAAAGATGTGATGTTTGTTTGAACAATCAGGACATGAAAAGTAACTCATATTTTCTACAACACCAAGTAACGGAACGTTAAGTTTGTCAAACATTCCAATTGCTTTCACTGCAACATTACTTGCAACATCTTGAGGAGTTGTTACAACTAAGATTCCAGTAATCGGAATTGTTTGTGCCAAGGTTAATGGAATGTCACCAGTACCTGGAGGAAGATCCACTATGAGATAATCAAGATTTGTCCAGTTTGTATCAACTAGAAATTGTTTTAAAATTCCAGAAATTATCGGTCCACGGTAAATTGCTGCTTGATGTTCTTGTTCTGCAAAGAATCCAAAAGATACAACTTTAAGATCATTGAAGGTTGCAGGTTGTAATTTGTTATCTTCAACTTCCATTGCACCATCTTTCATTCCTAACATTAGTGGAATGCTTGGCCCATAGATGTCTGCATCAAGTAGACCTACTTTGGCACCAGTTTGGGATAATGCAAGGGCAAGGTTAAGTGAGACCGTAGATTTTCCAACACCGCCTTTTCCACTAGCAACACCAATAACATTTTTGACCGTCGCCATAGCTTCATCAGCATCTAAAGAACGACCTTCCATCACTTTTGCAGTGACTTTCATATCAAAATTTTCTATACCATCAACCTCATCTATTGCCTTTCGGACATCAGCTTCAATCTCATCATTAAATGGACAAGCAGGAGTAGTTAATTCCAAAGTAAATTTAAGATCACCAGAATTTAGTTCCAAATCCTTAATCATTCCCATTGAAACTATATCCTTTTTCAAATCAGGATCAATCACTGTTGCAAGTTTTTCTAAGACTTGATCTACTCCAACCATTGTGCAGAGTACTCTTTGAGATTATTTAAAATGTGATTTACTTAGTCTGAACTAATTACACAACAAATGCTAATTTGAGGTACAAGATGACTGGAAAAAATGAAATTTTTTGAAAAAAATGCTAAAAAATACCCAAAGGTTCATAAATAAAAATTCCATCAAAAAATTGCAATTGTTTTCGGTTTCAACTCTAGTAGATATTGTGAGAATTCCACCTAGTCTATTTGGTTCAACATTAAAAAAAGCCGCAGAAAGTATTCTAAAGTCAAAATATGAGAGCATGATAAATCAAGAATTAGGATACATCATAATGGTGATGGATGCCAAAGTTGAGCCAATGGGAAAAATGATTCCAGGGGACGGGGGAACATTCCATAGAGTTGAATTTCAAGCATTAACATTTTATCCAAAATTACAAGAAATTGTTCAAGGAGAGATTGTCGACATTACAGACTTTGGTGCATTTGTAAGAATTGGACCAACTGATGCATTGTTACACTTGTCACAGGTAATGGATGATTATTTGAAAAGTGATGTAGCATCTGGAATGATAATTGCAAATCAAAGTGGAAGAACATTAAAAGTTGGTTCTATGTTAAGAACCAGAATTACTGCAGTGTCATTAGGTAAAGCAGCCACAATGGGAAAAATTGGAATTACATGTAGACAGCCATTTTTAGGAACAGAAGAATGGATTCAAGAAGAGATTAAGAAAGCTAATGGTGAAGAAACAGATGCAAAAGAAATTGCAGTTGAGGAAAAGTAGTTGGTAAAAGAATTAGCATGTAGAGAATGCAGATGTGTAACAGTTGCAAAGGTATGCCCAGTTTGTAAATCAACGGACCTTTCACCGGATTGGAATGGAATAGTGCTAGTTGTAAAACCAGTAGGTTCAAAGATTGCTAGTACACTTGGAATTAATAAACCAGGCAAATACGCATTAAAGGTAACTTAAATTGATATATTCTCCAAAAAGAGAATTAAAACGATTTTTAGATGAAGATGTCGGAAATGGCGACATTACAAGTAAATTATTACAAAAGAAAAGAATTCATGCAAAAATAATTACAAGAGAAGAAACAATTGTTGCAGGTACAAAATTTGCAAAAGATATTTTTTCATTAAAGAGATGTAGAACGCGAATTTGGAAAAAAGATGGGATGGTGGCAAAAGCAAACCAAACAATTTTGGAAATAAATGGTAACGTAGGGGATGTTTTGGCATGTGAAAGAACCGTACTTAATCTTCTTTCAAGAATGTGTGGGATTGCAACACAAACAAACAATCTAAAAAAACAGATTAAATCAGTAGGCTCAAAATCGAAAGTTTTTGCTACAAGAAAAACAGCACCGGGTTTAAGATTTTTTGATAAAGAAGCAGTAAAAATTGGAGGAGGGGAAAAACATAGGATGACTCTCAATGAGATGATCATGATAAAGGACAATCATTTGGCGGTGGGAGAGTCTATCGATGATGTTTTGAAAAAAGCAAAGAAGACAGGAGGTAAAATTGAGATTGAGGTTGAATCACAAAAAGATGCAGTCTTGTGTGCAAAATTAGGTGCAGACATAATAATGCTTGATAATTTTTCTCCAGACAGAATTAAAAAAACAATTAAGAAATTAACTGAATTAAAATTAAGAAACAAAGTCATTCTAGAAGCATCAGGGAGAATAAATTCAAAAAATATAGCAAGATATGCCAGAACAAATGTAGATATGATTTCTGTTGGAAGTATCACAAATTCAGTAGATGGTATAGATTTAAGCTTGGAAATTTCTTAACTTATTTCAAGCATTCTTTCAATTGCAAGTCTTGCTTTATCTGCAGTTTCTTTTGGCACAGTAACAACAGTTGTTTCGTTTAATAGAGAATTGTAAACTTTGTCTAATGTGATCATTTTCATATATTCACATTCTGCAGTTTCTGATGCAGGGATGAATTTTTTGGTAGGATTTTGTTGTTTCATTCGATATAAAATGCCAGTTTCTGTTGCGACAACAAATTCATTAGACTTTGAGTTTTTGACATGATTCATCATTCCCTCAGTAGATAGTATTTGGACCTGGTTTGAGTTGTAACTGCCATTTGCAACGTCATACATCATAGGAGTAGTGCAACTACACTCAGGATGAATTAGAAATTCTGCGTGAGTGAGTAAATTTAGTTTTTCTTTTACATCTTCAGGAGTAATTCCAGCATGTACGTGGCATTCTCCTGCCCAAATTAACATATTTCTTCTACCGGTCATCTTTGCCACATAAGAGCCTAAGAACATGTCAGGTAAGAATAAAATTTCTTTGGCATCAGGAATCGCTTTTACGACATTTACAGCATTTGATGAGGTACAACAGTAATCTAATTCAGATTTTATTTCAGCAGTCGTATTTACATAACCAACTGCAATTGCATTTGGATGTTCTTGTTTCCATTTTTTTAATTGTTCAGGAGTTATTGAATCAGATAGAGAGCAACCTGCAGCGACATCTGGAATGAGAACTTTTTTCTCAGGGCTGATTATAGCAGCAGTTTCAGCCATAAAATGAACGCCACAGAACAGGATTGTCTTATGAGGGGTTTTTGCAGCTTGACGTGCAAGACCCAATGAATCACCCACAAAATCAGCTACGTCTTGTACTTCAGGTATTTGATAATTATGTGCAAGGATAACTACATCCTTTTCTTTTTTCAAATCTTCAATCTTATCTTTTAACATCCGAAAACCTCATCTCGGGAATCATTTAAAGTCTTATTTTTTTACTAGAAATATACTCAGAAATTCATTTTTGTGGTAATTTTTGCCAAATCATGTACCAATTTTTATTTCATCAGTACATATTGACCGAATTGTCTCTATTGCAGATAAGATTGCAAGTTTACTAGTTCGAGGATTATTTTCATCAGGTACATTTTCGATAGTTGTTGTTAGTTTACCAAATTTTCCACTAGCAACAATCACATGTGTATTTTTGGTCGTGTTAGGATCCGCAATAAGTTTCACAATTGTTTCATGGCTACCTAACCCAACAAGACTCAGAAGAGCAGAGACGTTAACATTTTTTGGGAACAATCTAACAGCTTCACTTGCAGTACCCTCAAATATTGTAGAAGGTTCTTTGATTTCATCAAGATTTTGTTTAAAATGTTCAAAAAATGGAGCTCCTCTTAGAGAGTCAGGATGTTTTGTAGTAGTTAACACTACAGAATCCAATTCGTTTTTCACAGATTTCAGTGCATCAATTCCAGAAATTGCACCAGATGGAAGATAAACTGTTTTTTTAAATTCTTTACAGGCATCAGAGATTATTTCAAAGACAGATTCATCTAAAAGAGCACCACTGCTCATAATGAGCAAGTCTTTTCTATTTTGTAGTATGCTCAATGCATTATCATTTACAGCTTCTTGTGATGCAGCTTCAATTACAAGGTCCAAAGGATTTGAAGATAACAAATGAGCGTTTTCAACAATTTCAGGTTTTTGTTGTAATTTACTAATGAGAGATTCCGATTTTTTCCTATTCTCATCGTAGATGTGAGTTAATTGTGCAGGGATCTTGCCAGTATCAATTGCTATTGCAATTTGACTGCCAATTGAGCCACAGCCAAGTAATCCTATTCGTTTCATACCAATTTTTTCTAATAAGATGATAAATAAATGAGGCGTACTCACTTGCAAAAACTTGAAATAACTGTAGTGGTTTTTCCAAAGTTACAAGTGCGAGCTGGTGCACAGTGCTGTTACGACAGAGGAAACTCCTCTCTCCTTGCAGAAATTGTGGTCCGGAGATGGGCAATCAGAGATGGTTGGCAACAGAGCAGAAAAAAATCTCGCTTGGAGTGTACGATGAGGACAAAATCCGAGGTTTCCAAGAAAAGAGAATGAGAAATCTGACCCACAAGGAGCAAAGCCAAACAGAACTATAGAATTCTGCATCTGGTTCAGGTAGGCTGCAAAGCGGAATAATGTGTAAAACAGAAAGAGGGTTACGGCCAGCACGCACTATTATTCTGGTTTCCAACCTTTTGGCATGGAACCTTTAGTACTTGATGGACTTGTGTCGTCTTTCTTTTCTTCAACTTGTGGTTCATCGTAAACACTTCTGTGTTGTTGATAATCATCAGTTTTGAGATGTGCTTCACCTCTGTTAGTCTTGTAACCACCAGAGCCAGTGCTGGTATCAACACCTCTTAGTTGTGAAGGATCAATACCTGTTTGTTGACCACCATGTGCAATCTCACCTTTACGTTTCTTTTCACTTACAACAAAGACTGCAATTCCTGCAACAGCTGCCATTCCAGCCATTCCGTAAATGATCATTACTGGGAATTCACCAGTGGATGTTGTTGCAAAGCCTTCAGGAGCTTCTGGATATACACCAACAACTTCGGTGTTATCTAAAACATCAATGTTAGCAAATCCTGCAAAGAAAATATTTGCAGAGTCTGCAGATTCAATTGTCCTCAAGTCATAAGTTTTATCAGTTGTAAAAGATGCTTCATGTTCTTTTTCAGTTTGGATTCCTTCTCTAAGGCTACTTTCACCCATTGTGTAAGATGACCAAACAGTTCCTGCTAATTCTTCAGACAATCCATATGATGAAGCATCTACATTAATTCCAGTTGGATCAAATAAGAAGTGCCAGTTACCTAATGGTTGTCCTTTAATTCCACTAGCATCCATGATTGGAGTGTTCAATAGTGCCTCTGCCTCAGTTCCCATAATTGCAGAATGCAATGCGGGTGATGTATCAGCAATAAATGAGATTGGTAAGTTAATTTCATGATCTATGCCTTTAGCATTTACAGTTACTTCTCCCGGAATCATTATTCCTCTCCAGTTCATATCAACTAGACCAGAGCTTCCAGAAGATGACTCACGAAGTACGTGATTTGTAATTTGCATCGAAAGGATTACTTTGTAGTCAACAGATGTGTTTAGTCCACGACCAGTTAGTTTAGTATCATAGTCAATTTGGACATCAGTGGCAGTAGCTGAGCTACCTAATTGGGATAATTGATAATTTATTCTGTCACGCAATTCATTTACTCCTGGATCAGCAGAAGTTACAGTGAAGGTTTTAGCAAATTTCTGACCTCTAAGATCATCAGCAAGCATTCCACCCTCATCATAATTGAGAATGACAGTTCTTTGGAATTTGATTTCTACTTCATCAACTGAGTCAGATGTAACCCAAGTTCTAAATTCCATTTGTGCTGCAAAAGCAGGGGCTACAGTAGATGCTATCATAATTACAGTAAGTGATGCTATGATGATTCCTGCACGAGACACGTAGCGATTTTTCTGGTCTTAATAATAAACCTAACTTATTTGATGGTATTTACCGATCATTTTGAAAAAGTAATATGTAGCCATCGTTGTCTGGTTTTCGGTATAATAATTTATGATAACAATACTGGCAGGAGGCACTGGTTCGATAAAGATGGTCAGAGGCTTTGCATCTCATGATCAAGAAGTGACTGTAATCAGCAATGTAGGTGACAATTACTGGCTATATGGAATGTATGTTTGTCCAGACATTGACACAATAATTTATGGATTGTCAGGAATTTTAGATGAAGAGAAAGGCTGGGGAGTAAAAAAAGATACCAACAATTTTCTAAGACAGATGGAAGTTTTTGGAGAAGAGACATGGTTTAGAGTAGGAGATAGAGATGCTGCAACACATCTAATGAGAACAAACATGTTGAAAAATGGAAAAAATCTTTCAGACATTACACAATGGATGTGCGAGAAATTTGCAGTAGAATCAAAAGTTATTCCAATTACAGATAACACAGTTGAGACTAGAATTACAGCGAACGGAGAAGATTTGCATCTACAAGAGTTTTGGGTGAAGCATAGAGGTAGAGGTACAATTGAAGGGATTCAATACGTTGGCGCAGATAAAGCAAGACCAAATCCAGATGCTATTGCTGCAATTCAAGATGCCGAATTGGTGGTAATTGCTCCAGGAAATCCATTGACAAGCATTGGACCAATGATGGGAATTAAAGGAGTAAGAAAAGAACTAACTAAAAATAAAAAGAAAGTTGTAGCAGTATCACCACTGATTGGGAATAAATCATTCAGTGGACCTGCAGATAAGTACATGGAGGCAGCAGGAATTGAGGTTTCAGTTTTTGGTTTAGCACAATTTTATGCTGATGTATGCTCAAAAATGATCATTGATACAAAGGATAAAGCACAAGCATCAAAAATTGAAGGCTTGGACATACGCGTCTTAGATACAAAAATAAAAATGCAAAATAAAATGGCTGAAGAAGCACTTGCAGGATTCATTTTAAAACAACTGAAGATGTAATTGAAAACATCAGTAATAATTCCTGTTAAAACATTTCAAAAATCTAAAACCAGATTACAGCTATCAGGAGAAAAAACAAAAGAGCTATGCAGATTGTTACTTGAAGAAGTAATAAAGACTATTTCAGAAACAAAATTAATTGATAAGACAATTGTTGTAACAGACGAAGATCAAATATCAGATATTATCAGAAAATATGACTGTCAAAAAATTTTAGATGAAGATGAGACCAGTGTGAATAATGCAGTAGGACTTGCAGAAAAATATCTATTAGAAAATGAATTCACTCATTCCATAGTTCTACCATTAGACGTTCCATTTTTTTATCCAGAAGATCTTGAGAGTTTGTTACGTTTTTCTTCAGAGAAATCGGTATTGGTAGTACCTTCAAGACACTTTGATGGAACAAATGCACTACTTAGAACACCAATAAACTCTATGACACCCAGATATGACGAAGGAAGCTATAGTTTTCAGATTGAATCTGCAAAAAATGACGATGTAAAAATTTCAATTGGTTTGATTTACAGATTGATGCTGGACATAGATAGTATGGAAGACTTGGATTTTGTACTAAAACAAAACATCAAGCCAGAATTTTGTAAGAAAATTCAGAGAATTATCGAGTAGTTATTCCTGAACTATAGGTTTGTGAGAGTTTTTGTAATTCAAGAGTATCATTGCAGCAGATATTATACCAGATATAATTAAGATTATTTCAAATGTTCCAATCATAGAATGCGATGATGCATTTTGTACAGAGATTCCATTAATTTCAGATATTAAAAATAGGTATGAATAAATGAAATAGTTTGTAGCCCAATGAAGTATTATTGCAGCAGCTAATCCATATCTAAAATAAACCCAACCAAGAATAATTCCGCCAATTGAGGCTTGTAAAATTTTTCCCGTAGTCCAGGGCTCGCCCGAAATCACATGTGCCACACCGAAGAAGATGCCAACTATGACAATTATTGTAATAGCTTTTTTGTTTTCATATATGTGGAGAGTTGAATATGGAGTCCATAGTGATTTAAAGAAAAATTTTATCGATGACTTGTGTGAATAGATTAGGAATAAAGGAATTCCAATGAGGACTAGACGGAATCCAATTTCCTCAGTAATTGGTGCAACAGAAATTTGTAGGAATAATATGAGATCATTTGCAGTGTCAGGAGGCTCAGTTATAATTCCAAAATTTTCTTGGATGATTGTTATTACTGCAGAGATTAGAACAAGTATTGAGAACCATTTGATGATGTTAAGCATGTAATTATCATTGAGGGAATTTTTTTCATTAGATAAAATATCTCCGATTGTTTTTATAAAATTTTTTTTAGGACCTAGGAATGTGATCACAAATAATATTATAAAAATTGCCCAAAAAATTACAAAGACATCACCTATTTCATATTCCATGGGAAGTTGGATGTTCATACCTGCAATGAAAATATCAAATTTTTCTAGTGGGAAACTATAATCAATGTCATCACCAACATCTGAATTAAAAACTGCATATGCACCTAATGGAAATGAGACAATCATCAGACCAAAGATCACAGATGTTAAAGCTGAGAACGGGATTCCAACACCATGTAAAATATTTTCTAAACGAGCCACGATGATTCTAATGAAGTTCTATTTTATCTTCAGAAAATCCCAATTTAACAAGTGCTTCTTTAATTGTGTCTCGATGGTCACCTTGTAAGAAAATATATCCTTCTTTTGCAGTTCCTCCACAAGCATATTTTCCTTTGAGTTCTTTTGCCACACTTTCCAAATTGTTAATTTTTGGATCGAGCCCTTCAATCATTGTTCCTTTTTTCTTGAATCGTCTAGTCTCTAAACGAATAATTATTTGAGAACTGTCTTTGTCTAAATCACCACAAGCGCATAAATCATCTGGAAGTCCACAAGTATTACAAATTACCGCCATTAGTTCGAAAAGCTTTGAATTATCATATTATTAAGCCTTAGTAGAAGAAAACACAATTTTTTAGGTTGTATACTAAGTAAAAATGTGTCAGAAGATATTACAAAAAAGGCAGTAGATATGTTGTTAAATGGTGCCACACTTCTTAGTGAACCGTGTCCTTACTGTAAAGGAGTCAGAGTGATGAAAGAAGGGGATGCATTGTGTGTTAGTTGTGGGAAATCCCCGGATAAAGGAATAGAAAAGCAGAGTCAAGACATAGAGAATGTTTCACCTGTTAAAAAATTACAAGAAAAACTACAAACTGTGACGGATGAATTATCAAATGAGAAAGATCCTCAAAAACAACAAGAAATGCTAAAATCGATCAATTTACTGATTGAGACAATATCCAAGTTGAAATAGTAGTCAAAAACTTTTTATTCGTAATTTTTCGGTTTGAGACATGGCAGATAAGAAAACTAATGCAGCACTACCAGCATCAAGTGCAGGTCTTTTAAGATTTTTTGAAGATGAGACAAAAGGAATTAAAGTTGACCCAAGAATTGTGATTTCAATTCCAATTAGTCTAATCGTGGTTTCATGGTTACTAGACATTCTATTGATTCCTTGATCATAAATGCCTGAAAAAGACGATGTTAGTAAGATACATGACAAATACACATTATCACTAATCAATCCATCATCACATTATATTTCACTTGCAATATCAATTGTAATTGCTGGATTGATCGGAGCATTTGTAGCATCGACATATTTAGGATCAACCGATTTACTAATTCCAACATTAGCCGTCATAGGAGCATTAGTTGGGACCCAATTTTTAGACATTACATTTTCAAAACATAAAGAATATTCAAAATCATTACACGTGTCATTATTTGGAAATGGATTATTCTTTGTTAGTACACTAATAGGATTTGGTGCAATGGGATTGTTTGAAAAAGATGGATTAGATTTGTTTTATGTTACTATGGGAATGATTGTATTTGTAAGTTTTAGAATTGGAATATTCACAACAATTTTGGGAGCAAGTTTGAAAAAGGCATGGGCTGTCGCATTTATTCAGCCAGTAGCAATGTATCTAGTTTTAATTCCACCGGAAATGTGGATTAGTTCACTTACAAACCCAATGGCAATATTTTTTGGAGCGTTATTTTTAGGATTAGCCACAGCATGGTCTTATCTTACAGACAAGGCAGGAAGACCGGGATTAAGAAGTACTCACGAACTAATTCAAGCCTATGTTACATCAATGTCTAGAAAAGATCCAGACCCATTAGAGAAAATTATTGAACAAAGTGCAACAGAATCAACTGTGTCAACATCTCAATTGAGATTTCAATCATCGGATAAACAAGATGATTTCAGAATAGTACTTCCAGATATACATCCAGGGCCATTTCACCCAGTGGGTGGAAGTAATATTACAGACTTGATTTACAAGAAAATGGATTCCACGGCCATGGTCATGCATAGTATTTCAAATCATGATCTTAATTTACCTACACAAAAAGAGGTTCAAAATTATCTAAACAGCTTACAAGAAAGTAAAGTTCAGCAAGGGGGAGCAGTATGTACAGAACCAGTGGCAGTTACAATTAACAAAGCAAGAGCCGGAGGAGTACTGTTTGATAGAACTGCTTTGTTGTTTTTATCACTCTCCCCTCATGGAATGGAAGATTTGCCGCCAAATGTTAGAAGTGAGATAGAACAATTTGCAGAGAATAGGAATTTTGAACAAGTTCTGATAGTAGATACTCATAATGCAATGGGAAAAGAGATTTCAAAAGAAGATTCTGAGGATTTGCTTTTAGCTGCAAAATCTACACTGGATACACTAAAGACAAAAGAAAATCATCCATTCAAGTTCGGTTTTGCAAATTCAGAAGACATGAATTTGACTGAAAATGATATTGCGGGAGGAGGAATTGCAGTTTTATGTTTAGAGATAAATAATAAAAAATACTTCTTAGGATGGGCAGATGCCAATAATATGGAGAACGGAGTAAGAGAGACTATCGTCAAACATTTCGAAAACAATGGATGTGAATTAATTGAAATTTGTACATCAGATACACACTATACAGCAAGTGGGGCTAGAAATAGAAATGGTTACTTCCAATTAGGGATGTTATCAAAACCACTAGAATTATCAAACTGGTATTTTGATTTAGCACAAAAGGCAGAATCAAGAATTAAGCAAGGAGAATTTGAGGTGTTAGAGCATCAAACAAATGTAAAAGTAATGGGACCAACAATATTTTCAGATTATTCAAAGATTATGGACAAGACAATGAATATTACAAAATATTGTTTAATAGCGGATGCAGGATTATTTCTGGCTGCTATTTTTCTATAGATGCAAGAGAATCAAGATTTCCTATAAATTCATCTAAGAATGAGGATAGTTTCATGATTGGAACAATTGGTACATTGTCAATAAACTGTATCTCTTCTTGGTGAAGTGTGACAATAACAGGAAGTGCAGAAATAGTTTCATCCGAAACAAATCGCTTCACGCGGACAATCTGTTTTTTAACGATCTCATCCAAAGATGATCTACTCATAGTCTTCCAGTGTTTACAATCTATCAGAAGAGCAATTTCCAATTTTCTTCCAATTACATCAATCTCCATTCTAGGTTTTGTTAAAATGAGATTTTTTGTTACATCAAAGTCCTTTTCTTCAAGAATCATTCCAGTAAGGGATTCAAAATCCTTCCAGGTGAGATATTCAGATACATCTTCCACAGTTGCACCAAGGTTGATTGCAAATAATGCAGTTTGAAGCCTGTCAGTAGGAATATCAAAGTCTACCAAATCATCATTCCACACGCCAATTCCATTTTGGACAAGTGTGTACAACAACTCTTTTGCGCTAATTTCATCTAATTCAGAAACCATAGAAAAATCGGTGACGCTTACTCCACCTTCAATAATACCATTAATCCCTTTTACAATCATTTTTGGATTCAATTCTAATTCAAATTAGATGAAATTGTATTAAAATGCTAAAATTTATCCGAGGTCAAGCAGTAGTTGAAATAATTGAAAATTTTCAAAATAATTCTAATTTTGTGTTTGATAAGTATAATCCCACCAGCATTTGCTCAAAAAGGAACATTCGTAGATGAGATAAAATTCATACAGTATCTTGATGAGAACACGGCTTTAGAAGAAGTAAGAAATGGGAATTTAGATATGTATTATTACAGAATTTCTTCAGACAGATTAGAAGATTCAGATTCTAGAGATGGACTGAAAGTCTACGAATCAACAGGAGGGTATTATAGTATTTTATTGAATCCAACTGACGAAGGACCATTCAATCCATTCTCAATCAAAAATGTGCGATATGCGGTAAATTTCCTTGTGGATAGAGATTTGATCGTAAATGAGTTACTTGGAGGGTTTGGAACTCCTATGTTTTCAAATTATGGAAGTTTTTCTGCAGAATATTTGAGAATATTAGATGTCATTGAAACTTTTCAATTTAGATACAATCCAGCATTTGCTGAAAAAGTAATAACAGATGAATTATCTGCAGAAGGTGCAAAGAAGGTTAATGGAATATGGCAATATGAAAATGAGCCAATAGAGATTACATTTTTTATAAGAAGTGATGATCCAGTTAGAAAAGCGATTGGAGAAGTATTATCATCAGAATTAGAAGAAATTGGGTTTGTTGTGAAAAAAGAATTTGGGGATTTGAATAAAGCATATGTTGTTGTTTATGGTTCAGATCCAGCTGAACAAAAATGGAATTTGTATACAGAAGGATGGGGAAGTTCTGGATTTACTAGATATGACTCAGTGGCTCTTGCCCAGATGTATTCTCCATGGTTTTCAAGTATGCCGGGAAACAATAATCCATCCAACTGGAACTATCAGAATGACAAATTAGATGAATTAACTCAGAAGATTTACTCGGGAGAATTTAATGATCAAAATGAGAGAACAGAATTAATCAAAGATGCAACAAGAGAAGGAGTAAACGAGTCAGTTAGAATATTTCTTGCAAGTAAAATTGATCAGTATGTTGTAAATGAAGAGGTAGATGGAATAATCAATGCACTAGGAGCAGGAGTTCCAAGTAGATTCACACCAATTAATGTCAGAACAGATTCAGGAACATTAGATGTAGGAGTAAAGCAGATTTATCAAGCAGCATGGAATCCAATTGGAGGATTAGGAGACACATATAGCAATCAAATTTGGCTCTCAGTTTCAGACCCAATTTTAACGGGACACCCATTTTCTGGGAAAATAATTCCAATTAGAGCAACGTGGGAGGTAGAGACTAACGGGATTAACTCATCAGTTCAAGTTCCAGATGATGCAATCAAATGGAATTCAGATTTAAAGAGATGGGAAGAAATCGGAACGGGAATTTCTGCAAAAAGTAAGATTACTTATGATTTGAAATTCAACCAGTGGCATCATGGTCCGGAGATGAATATGAATGACATAATTTATTCGATGTATTTCATATCAGAATGGGGTTCAGAAAGAACGGAAAATGACAAGACGTATGATTCTGATTTTTCTCCACAAGCATCTCAAGTTTTGAATACATTGAAGGGCATTCGTATAATTGACGAAGATACAATTGAAGTTTATACTGATTTTTGGCACTTTGATTCGGGAGAAATTGCATCTTGGGGAAGTGTATGGAGCAGCATGCCATGGGAAATAATTGCAGCAATGGAACAGATTGTAATTGATGGGAAAAGTTCATTTTCACGTACAGAATCCATTACAAAGAATATCAATTGGTTATCATTGATCATTCCAAATGACGCAAACCAGGTGAAGATGCAATTGAATAATTTTGAAGAAAATGAATTTGTGCCAAATTCACTACTACAATTTAATCCACAAAATAATTTTCAAAATATAAGATATGATTCAAGTCAGAAGTGGATTGATGAGAATAATCATGCGGTGATCAGTAATGGTCCATTTTATCTAGATAGATATTCACCAGAATCAAGAACGATTATCATCAAATCATTTGACTATGGCAATTATCTCTTTGAACAAGGTAAATGGAAAGAATTTGAAGATGTAAAATTTCCATCAATTAACTCAGTTGAGTTTGCGCAGCCATATGTTTTAGGTTCTGATGAAGAGATTCATGTTTCAACAGAGAATTCTTCAGAGATTCATTATTTTATAGTAAATTCAGAGGGCACAATAATTCTAGATGGAATTGAACCAACAGAAAACAATGATGCAAGTATCAATTTAGATAAAAAGTCAAAAATTATGGAAGGAGTCAATACTATCAAGATTTTTGCAGCATCAGATGATGTTTTGAAGCCTTTTGAATATTCAAAAAGTTTCATAGTGATTTCAGAGAATAAAAATATTCCAGATTCAGACATAATTGAGACTGTAAATGAAACACAAACAGACTTTTGGTATGCATTGCTTATCATTCCAGTTTTAATTGGAATTTTGATTATAATTATTAAAAAATCAAGCCTTTCTGCCAATAACAAATAATGTTCCGAATTCACGTTTCCATTTGGATTTGTTTTTCGGGTCAGCGACATGTTTTGAGCGTGTAACAAATCCAACATTTCTAAACATTTGTTTCCATTCTTTTTCTGAACGCAAGTCCATTGGGACATTCATGTCTTTTACCCATCTAGTAGTTAGATGATTGTCACTGTAAAAATCAGTTCCACAATAAAATACACCATTTTTTTTAAGTAATTTGAAAACCTTTTCCAGTGCAGGTTCCATTGGTACAGAATAGTATAGCGATTCCATAGAAAAGATTACATCAAATTTTTCTGTTGTAGTCCATGTTTCAAGATCAGTTACAAAATAGTTTTCTTTTTCTGAGATAATTTTTGATTTTGCGTTTTTGATCATCATTTTACTTTTATCAATTCCAACAGCTTTAATGCAGGATGGTTTTTGAGACATTTTCCTAATCACCCAGCCATTCCCACAACCAATATCAAGAAATCTGAAATTTTTTTTAAGAGATAATTTATTTAAGAATTGATTTACAGTGGTTCCATGACCTTTTTCCATCTCTTCAGAACGACCTGTGTTTGCCCATACATCAAATAATTTTGCAGTTTTATCCATTTCAAGAAGTGAATTTTACTTAATTATATTCATAGCCATATTCATGTATAATCTCAATCACTTGTTCATCAGAGGTTGCTTTTTGATAATCATGTAAAAGATTTTCATTTAATTCCAAGAATGTATGTCCCCAATTGAATTTTTCAAGAAGGTTTTTGGATAAAGACTCATCGCCCAAGATGAATGCAGCCCCGGCAATTGCCTCAACAGTAGTTAATTTGTTAATTTTTGAATAATTTACTGGATTTCCAGCTAAAAGTGGCGGTAGTTTTCTAGAGACGCCAGTGAAATCTTTTTGAAAAACTTGTTCGGCCAAAGCCCATGAACAGTCAACTCCAGTAATAGAAGTGAAAAGAGATTTTTCATGATTCAGTAATGTTTTTTTTGAGTATGGGTGTAAAAGAACAGTTTTTGATTGAGGTTTTGTAATTTTCTTTGCCAATCCAAATTTTATGAGTTTGGCAGCAGTGCATTTTTTTGGATCATCCTGATAAAACATTAAAAGATTAATCTTCATGTTATGAGTTTTTGTGAGAAGGTTTTGTGTTTTACTCTAATGTCATGTATGACACTTTGTAATAGAACCTAGTTGGTTGCTCATCTTTTACAATTTCTACATTCCAGTTATCAATATCAATTTTTGAATTAGAATTCTCAGGAACTATTGAGAATTTTTCTAATCGTACATCATTTCCACTGTATCGAATTTTATAATTTGCATCATCAATGGAGACTATGGAGTAAATTTCTCCAGGCTTTCGGGTAGATTCAGATACAAGACAATCTGAACCTTGTCCAATAATACATTGGCCAGCATTTGTTGTTATTCGTAGATTTACATCAGATTCTTCACCTCTGGCAGAAGTAAATAATGAACCTTGTATTACACGAGGAACTAGAGTTGAATCTTCAGATGACTTTTCAGTTAAAGTGATTGGGATCTCAGTGTCTGCAATTCTATTGAATTTTTCAATTATTTTGGATGTTTTTGGAGTGATCTCAGATGATGGAGGTGAAATTTGACCAACTACATCAGATTCAGATAGCACAAAGAATGTTTTTTCAATTTTTCCAAAGTGAGTATCTGCAATTACATTGTATTTTCCAACAGAACTATCCGTTGATGGAATTTTATAATTCATATAGAATGTTGCACCACCAGTACCTTCACTTACACGAATCTTTTTCTCAGAATTTCCAAATCCACATTGCTGTCCAACTAGACAATTAATTTGTGATACATCAGGAGTTTCTATCACCATAGAGACAGAATCATAATAATACACATTACTGATTTTTCCAGAGATTGAAACAGTTTCGCCTGGAACATATTCATCTTTATCAAAATCAATAGTTATTTCAGGGGCCAATCCACCTTTTAGAGAATTATCAGTTACAGAAAAGTTCTGTTCTGATTTGTAGCCATAGTAATTTGCCTTTATTTTATAAATTCCATCAGGAAAGATACCGGCTGCAAGATCAAACACTCCATTGAAATTTCCTTCGCTATCAGGATAAACTTTCATGTTCATATCTAGAAGATTCTTTTTAATTTCTTTGTAAACAATCTGGGCGTTATAACCTGTCTGTCTTTCACTTTCTATACTTGACGAATCTCCAATGCCAGTACTTTTATGATCATCTTCGTGTGCATCACCACTAGTAACGCCACCTCCACCAGAACCACCGCCGCCGTGGTAATCCTCACCTTCATCAGGAGTGGTCTGGTATGTCGATGAAACAACTAATGTTTGAGGATAAGGAATTGAAAGTTGTACATAATTGAATTGAGCTTGAGCATAATTGGTGGTATATGAAGAGCCTCCTTGTGTCTGACCACTTGTTTTTACAGAGGATTGATCAAGGGATGTATTGTCTTTTGGTATAACTTTTCCCCTAATGACTAACTTTTCACCAGTTTTGAAATTAGTAGTACCATCACAATTAATAGATTCCATTGAAGGAGGGATTTCTCCTTTACCAATTTGGGTCAAGTCTTTTAGAATCTCACTGATACTACTTCTTGTACTAGAACATAATTCAAAGATTAATGGTTCTTGCGATTCAGCAGTGGACAAGATTTGGGATTGTGCAGAAATAACTTCAAATTCAACAGACTCACTTATTTTGGAAATTGGGTAAGTTGCAGTTAGCGTATATTTACCAAGATCAAATTGTAATGGATGTAAGATGGCGCTAATTTGGTAATTACCTATGACATCAGGAATTGCAGTGTAGATTAATTTGCTGGTTTCTTTGCCAGCGGTGAAACCAGAAGACGATGCAGTATTTGTTAATGTTTTTCCATTAGAATCAGCGAGGGTCAATTCTACAATGTTATTCGCATTGCCGGTTTGCTTTTGTTTATAATCTAAAACTTTTCCAGATACAGAGATAGCAGTTCCAAGTACATACTGGGACTTGTCCATTTGTAGCCCCAATGGAGTACGAATATCAACAAAAGATTCAGGATTTTCAGCTATTGTGAAAGATACACTTGCATCTCCAAAGTATTCTGACACAGTTAGTCTATAATCACCAAAAAAGCGAGAAAGATCTTCATCGACATTTCCACGTTCTACAACTTTGAATTGAAACTCAAATGTGCCATCACCGTTAAGGTATACACTCTCGTTTAGAGTAAATGGATCAGGTCGAATGTACTGATCTTTATGTGCATCAGCAGCACGAGATAAAACTCCAGTTTGTTGTACCTGCAAATCTATATTTTCGGTCCAAATTTGGTTACTTCTTCCAGTGACAAAAATTGTATCATCTACAGAATAAACTGTTTTGTCAATGGATAATGAAAAAACAGAGTCATCTTTTACATCTTCAACTAATTGAAAAGTCGTATTTGCGTCAATTTCAGCACTGTCTGAGTATGGGTCTTGTGATTTGTACGTTCCTTGAATTTCATATGTACCATAAACAGGATTAACTGCTTGCATCAGCATTTGTGTTGAAAATGGATAGATTTGTCCTCCACCAGCTGTATGAACAATAGAAAATTTAGGATTTGGAAAGATTGTACCTTCAAAGATTTGCGTACCATTAGGATCAGTGACAGTATACTCCAATCCAGCATATTCTGTTGATGAATTAGTATTTGCAAAAAGTATGACAGTTTCACCTGGCATGTATGATTCCTTATCAGTGAAAATTTCCAAGTCTTCGGAAACAGTTTCAGTTACAGAGGTTTGTTCATCAGAAATTGTAAATGATGTTTGAATGGAATTTTCTCCATAAGAGATTTCAACATCGTAATCGCCTAGGGTAAACCCAAGAACATTTTGTATGCTTAATGTTGTTGAAAAGCTCAGAAAACGATCAGGGTATAGTTCAACATTGTTGAAATAATTTGGACCTTTTATGTAGATATTGATTATTTCAGGGGATGAAAGACCGTCATTTTTGAACAAAGTTTCACTTACATTTCCAGATATAGTTAAGGTGTCACCATAAACATATTCAGTTTTATCAGTTTGACCAGAGAAAGAAAATACGGTCTCTTCAATTTCAATTATTTTTCCGTTAGAGGAGACGGGAGTCATACGTTTTAGTTCCCAGTCAGTTGCAGAGTCATTATCTAGACCATCAGTACTTCTTTGCCAAGTTTTACCATCATCATCAAGGTCAACTAGTAGAGGAGTTTCATCAATTAACTCGCCAGAAGTATTTGTTAATGAGACAGTATCACCAAAGTCCTTAAACCAAGAACTGTGATGTGAAAATGCTAAAAATGATTGAGGTTCTATGATAGTGTTTGGTACAATTGTATATTGTTTCCAAGTTGCGGATGGAGTTAATGACCATCCACTAATGTCAATTGGTTGAGAGGAGATATTATACAATTCAACAAATTCTGCGCCATTTGTAGGATTAATTTCAACTTCGTTGATAACTATTGAATTAGAGTCAGGAGAACTTTGTGAAAGTGCAGGAGCTACAGTGCCACCTAACAATAAAATAGCCATTAGGCCAAATAGGAGAGGATTTTTCAAATGCATCTGCTACTCATATTCCTATTTTTACCAATAATAGAATCAAATTGAGAAAAAGTTGATCCCTTTGTCAAAGTCTTATATCTTTTTGAGTGCAATGTTAGAAATTAGGCATAAATCAGTATAAACTGCTCGTAGAAATTGTACATTTTAGGATTTTTTTCTGTCACAAATTGGACATTTTTGATTCTCAATTTTTGAACCACATTTAACACAAAAACCCTCTCCCACTTCTTTCTCAATCATTTTTTTGCGTCTACCAACAAAGATTTTGATACCAGCATAGATTGTAATTGAGATGATTACCGCATAGATTGGTGCAAGCCCAACTCCCATCAGACCAATCAAAAGAAACAATATTCCCGCTATTAGTAGAAAATCTTTTCTTTGAAATGCCAAGCAATTTTGTATTCTTTAATGTTGATAAAAAGATAATGCCAAACTCAGAGCCAATAGATTATTTCATTCAAGTGTCCATACTCTAACTCTTCTTCATCGTTCAGCGAATAATATGATAGTTCTTTCTATAAATATGTAAAATGGGAGCGGCGAGATTTGAACGCGCGACCTCTGCGTCCCAAACGCAGAATCATACCAAGCTAGACCACGCTCCCAGCGAACAAAAACAATTGCCCAATTTAAGACAATAGATTTTAAATGAGTGAATCAGAGATAGCGCATGGCATTTGATGATTATATTAAAGCAGGAAAAATTGCAGGAGAAGTAAGAGAGAATGTCAGAAAAACAGATTGGGTAGGAAAAACAGTGTATGAAATTTGTGAATATGTAGAAAGCGAGATTAAAAAAAGAGGTGCCAAATGCGCATTTCCAGTGAATACCAGCATTAATGAAGTGGCAGCACATTACACAGCAGAACCAAACGATGAAATTATAATTACAGATAACGATCTAGTAAAGATTGATCTAGGTGCACAGATTGATGGATACATAGCAGATACTGCTGTAACAGTTTGTTACAACCCAGAATTTGACATACTAGTTCAGGGTGCAGAATCTGCATTAAACAATGCAATGTCAATGATGAAAGCCGGTGTAAAGTCAAGTGACGTTGGAAGAACAATTGAAAAAACAATTAAAGACTTGGGACTAATGCCCATAGCAAATCTTAGCGGACATTCTTTAGAACAATATACAATTCATGCAGGAAGATCAGTGCCAAACATTTGGTCAATTGGTTCATTTACATTTCAAGAAGAGCAGGCATTTGCATGTGAGCCTTTTGTGACAACAGGAGAAGGTCTAGGGTTTGTCCATGAAGGAAAAGTGAAGAATATCTTTGCTTTAGCATCAAGGAAAAAAACTAAAGATAAGGAAGCTGACGAGATGCTAGATTACATATGGAGTAATTTCAATTTGCTACCATTTGCATTAAGATGGTTACTTGAAAAATGGGAGGAGAAAGAGGCTAGAAGAATATTAGAAGTTTTGATCAAGAAAAAGGCGGTTCATGCATATCCAGTATTAGTAGAGGGCAATGGGCAAAGAGTGGCTCAAGCAGAGCATACATTCATTCCAAATGAGAGTGGAGTGACAATCACAACTAATCCATAGTTACGCCAAAAATTTTTGTAACCAGCATTTTTCCATCACATTCAGAACAATTTCCGGTAGAAGAAAATACAATGTCCCCATCAGTAAATTTTCTTCTCGTAGAGGATTTACAAGAACTACATTCCAAGTGGGTATAACATGTAGTAATTTTGTTATCTAATTTTCTCATTGTGATACTCCAATAGTATTTCCTACACCAATTACCAAGATTGTTTGTCCAGAAGTGGTGTTTTCTCTAATCATTTGATGAAGCTCATCTCTTACGGTATTTGCTTTATCTGCAATTTCTTGAGTCATCAAAGTAATTGCTTCATGAATTGATTGTTTTACGACAAGGGCTAAAATTGGAATTTGGTTTTTTGTTGCAATTTCTTCAATCTTGAATCTCTCAGTACCAATACCACCAATTGCGGCACCAAAACCTTTTGCTATCGATGCAGAATCTTCACCCTCTAGTTTTAGTGACGCATCAATCATTATGACGAGATCAGGTTTTTTATTTGAGATAATTTTTTCAAATCCATCTCCAGGACGGCCAACGGTTGCGTTTGGACCTTCAGCCTTTAACAAAAGCAGATCTCTGTCTTCAAAAGTAGTTTTTGACCATACGGTCTCAAATGCAGCAGATTCTTTTGTAGAATTTAGCATCATCTGTCCAACGACCATCGGTCCAATACTGTCACCAATTGGTTGACCTTTCTTAATTGCAGACATTGCATCTTTTAGTGCAACAGCTTCTTCCATTATGAAAGGAATTGTCATTTGTAACGGGAGAATTAATGGAAAATTCTTTTGTTTTTTTGCAGTGAGATAGAGATGTCGAGTGTGTTTATGAAACAACTGCAAAGTAGTAGTTATTTCAAGTAGATTTTGAAGTTTAGATAATTCTACAGATGACAGATCAGAAAACATTCCACTGATTTGTAAACGAATGAAATCTTCTCTTGAACGAACCAGATGATTAATTTTGGAGATTATACCATTAGGATCCATATCTACAGGCATGATTGTGAAATAATCATAAAAGCTATCCAATTTCTTCGAAGGTTCTGTTTTTGGCGTAAGGTTGTTTTTTACATAATTTAGAAAGTCTTTTTTGGTGGATGTAGTATATTCTTCTAATTTTTCAATATCCTTTTTGATTTCATTTGATGAAATTAGCAATTGGATTCGTTGTCCATAAAATACAAAAACAATAACAGGAATTATCCAGATAAGCATCATCAAGGTATCCATATCCTCACCAACCCATGCTAAAAATTCATCAAAGTTAAAATCCAAAGTTTTTCAACAATCAATTGCTTTGATTTTGTAATTTAACCATATCCATCCAATTAGGATAGGAAATACGTAGTTTCACGAGTAATTTTATTAATGATATTTCTAAGAATTTGATATGCCACAAACAAAACCAATAATCAGTATTGAAAATGTGGTGGCATCAGCTACGGTAGATCAAAAGATGGACCTTAATGACATTACAAAAAAATTTCCAGATGTCGAGTACCACCCAGACCAATTTCCGGGATTGGTATTTAGATTAAAAAGTCCAAAAACTGCCACATTGATTTTTACTTCAGGCAAGATGGTTTGCACGGGAGCAAAATCAGAACAAATGTCAAAGAATGCAGTAAAAACAGTAGTAGAGAGATTGAGAAAAGGAAATATCAAAGTGAAAAAAAATGCAGTTGTTACAATTCAAAATATCGTTGCATCGATAAACCTAGGAGGAAAAATTCATCTAGAACAGGCAGCTAGAACATTACCAAGAAGTATGTACGAGCCCGAACAATTTCCAGGTTTGATTCATAGAATGCTCGATCCAAAAACAGTCATTTTGTTATTCTCTTCAGGCAAGCTTGTGTGTACCGGTGCAAAGAAAGAACCGGATGTATATCGCTCAGTGAATAATTTACATGCACTACTAGAAGAAAAAAAATTAATGGTTTACGATTAGATGTTTATTTGATCTTTGTTCCTTCAGGGACATCTTCATCAACTGTCAACCAGAATGGCTTATCATCAATATCAGCCGCTAGTAACATTGCATTGGATTCGACACCTGCCATTTTTTTAGGCTCTAAGTTAGCCACTACTATCACTGTTTTTCCAATTAGATCTTCTGGCTCATAAAATTGGGCCCCGCCAATTATTACATCACGTTCTTCATCACCCAAAGAAATAGTTCCTTTGATAATTCTGGATTTTTCAGGAATTTTTTCTGTGGATATAATTTTTGCCACACGTAGATCTAATTTAGAGAAATCATCATATGAGATATTTTCCATAATACTGCAAATATGGACGGTTTAAAATTAATTTCTAAATTTAAGACTTAACAATTTCAAAAATTCACATCTAATTAATGGAAACAAACGAAATGATGAAAAAAATGGCAACTTCGTGTAAAGTTCTAAATGATATTTTAAGAGATCCTGAAAAATATAACGAACTAAGGCAAAGATATCAGGGACTTGAAGGAGAAGGGAAAATGCATAAGATGAATGACTTGTATAATTTGTGCGAAGAATTTGTAAAATAAGTACAGGTTTGATAAGGCTAATATTTTCCATAATTTGGAGAAAGATATGGCAGAAATAAGATCATCTGTAATGATTAATTCAACTCAAGAAAAAATTTGGGACCTAATTTCAGATATTGATAATGAACCAAAGTTTTGGAAAGGAACGAAAGAAGTTAGAAATATTTCAAGAGACGGAAATCAAGTATCACGGGAGATAACAATTGCATTTCGTGATCAAAAATGTTTGCAGGAAGTTACAATTGTTCCAAAAGAGATGATAAAAGCAGTATTTACAAAAGGAGTGATAGTGGGAGAAAAAGTTCTCACGTTGAGAAAGATTGATGACTCATTTGAACTAGAAGCAGTTTGGGATGTAAAACTTTCTGGAATGATGGGCATGTTTACTGGAATGGTAAAAAAGCACATAAAAAGTGGTACAGAGCAAGCGCTGCAAGCAATCAAAAAAGAAGTTGAAAATTAATGGTAGATATCATAATTGATGTCTTTAATTTTATTTTTACAGTTATTCTAGTAGGAGTTTTTTTGGCATGGTTATCATTAATGCACTCAATGTATCAATCATTTACTAAAACACCATTTTTAGATAAGTTTGAGAATAAGAGTACTTCAAGTCCCAAAGTGTCGGTAATTCTTCCAGCAAGGAATGAAGAAGATTTTATTTCAAGATGTCTAGAAACATTAAGTGCTCAGGATTACAAAAATTTTGAAATTTTAGCAATTGATGATTCATCAGAAGATAAGACGGGAGAGATAATTGAGAAATTTTCAAAAAAAGATTCAAGGATAATCCATGTAAGTGCAAGAGAAAAGCCACAGAATTGGATGGGTAAGAATTGGGCATGCATGGAAGGATTCAAGAAAGCAACAGGAGACATAATGTTATTTACAGATGCAGATACAAAATTTGAAAAAAATGTAATCACATTGGCAGTCTCTCATCTACAATCAGAAAATCTTGATGCACTGACAGTAATTCCAAGACTTCGGTGCATAGACAAGATTACAAAGATAACTTTGCCAATGTTATCTACTTTTTTGCACTCTAGATATTCTGCATTAAATGTGAATAACCCAAAAAAGAAAGTTGGGTATTTTTTTGGAAGCTTCTTTGTGATTAAACGCAAGGTCTATGAAGAGATTGGGACTCATGAAAGGGTCAAACAAGAGATTATTGAGGATGGGGCATTGGGAAAGATCACAAAAGAGTCAGGGTATGCAATGAAGATGGTTAGAGGAGAACATCTTATTGAGGCGTTGTATTCCCGCAGTTCAAAAGAGATGTGGAATGGATTAAAACGATTAATGGTTCCTTTGTATCATCAAAATTCTTCATCAGCCGTAGGAGTATTTTTTGCTGTGTTATTCATTTTGTTTATGCCAATACCATTACTTGCATATTCAGTAATTGCATTTGAGTTAAGCTTGTCATTTACAACTTTGCTAGTTTCTGCAATTATTTCTACAATTACGATTTTTTCAGCATCAGTTATGGAAACAAGAATGGGCTTGAACCTCAGCATAGTAAATTCAATTTTTGCGCCTATTGGTAGCATCATTGTGATACTAGGTTTTCTTGCAGGAATTTTACAGGCAAACAAGTCTTCTGCAGTCTCATGGAGAGGTCGACGATATTCTGTTAAGGAATTTTCTCAAAATTATCTCAAAGTGTAATGATGTGAAGTAACAAAGAGCAAGGGTTATAGTTTATCTAAAATAGAATCGAACATGGCAAATAATGGAATTGTTGTTGGAGGAGTGATTGCAACTGCAGCAATAATTTTTGCAGTTTTTGTATCTTTCAATTCCATTAATGATAGTGAATCTAATGAATTAATTGTAACAAACGGGAATCATGCACAAACAGTTGGAGAATCTGTAGGAATAGAGAGAAGTTATGAATATTCATTAATAGATATTTTTGAAAAATCTGAAGAGAGTGTAGTGCAAGTAAATGTCTTCAGAGGAGGATCAAATGGAGGAATGGGTTCAGGGTTTGTTTTTTCAGAAGAAGGATACATAATCACAAATCAACATGTTGTTAAGGATGCACAGAAAGTCACAGTGACATTTCTAGATGGAGAAGCATACATTGGAGATGTGATAGGAACAGATCCAGATTTGGATATTGCGGTTGTTAAAGTCAGTCCATCTAATACATATCTGCAACCAATCAAGATAGGAGATTCCTCAAAACTAAAGGTTGGAGAAAAAATTGCAGCTATTGGAAATCCATTTGGATTATCAGGTTCAATGACATCAGGAATTGTGAGTCAAATTGGCAGATTACTCCCACAAGAATCAGGATACTCAATTCCGGATGTAATACAAACTGATGCTGCAATTAATCCTGGAAACTCAGGAGGCCCTCTAATCAACATGAAAGGAGAAGTTGTGGGGATAAATACAGCTATACAATCAGCCACAGGAGAATTTTCAGGAATTGGTTTTGCAGTACCATCAAACACTGTGAAAAAGGTTGTACCAGTGCTTATTGAAGATGGAGAATTCAAACATCCATGGATGGGAATTTCGGGAACAGATGTTGATCCAGAACTTGCAGATTTTAGAGGGTTAAAAAGTTCAAAAGGATTTTTGGTTATTTCAGTAATTGAAGAAAGTCCTGCGGAACAAGCAGGATTGATTGGAGTTACAGAGACAAAAGAGATTGACGGTAGAGAATTAGCAGTAGATGGCGACATCATAGTATCAATAGATGGAAAAACTGTGAGAAAAATTTCAGACATTTTGATTCACTTACAAAGAGAAAAGTCGATTGGAGATGAGATGGTTCTTTCAGTAAACCGAAATGGAGAAATTTTAGAATTAACGATGGTTCTTGAGGAGAGACCTAGATGAATATTCTACAAAATTAAATAGGTCATACTGAATTTTTAAGCATTGAGTAAATTACAATTTGATTTTGAGATAATTCATAGAATTAATGAATCTAAAGAAATCAAAAAAGAAGAGATTTTACAACTAGCAGAGAAAGCACCAAAAGAGATCATATTTGATGTTGCATCAAATCTGAGAGATGAGAGAAAAGGGAAGAAAATTAGTTTTTCAAAGAAAGCATTTTTCAACATAATTAACTTGTGTAGAGATACATGCTCATATTGTACATACAAAGCAGAACCTAATGATACAAAATTATCATTGATGAGCAAACAAATGGTAAAAGATTTGGCAGTATTGGCAAAGAAATACAATTGTACGGAAGCATTATTTGTTACAGGAGAAAGACCAGAACAGAAATATTCAGAAGCAAGAAAATGGTTAAAGAATCAAGGGTTTTCATCCACGTCAGAATATTTGATTCATTGTTCAGAGAGTGTATTGAATGAAGGTATTTTTCCACACACCAATGCAGGAAATCTTACTAAAAGTGAGATGAAAGAATTGAAGAAAACTAATCCAAGCATGGGAGTAATGCTTGAAAATTCTAGTCCAAGATTGAGAGAGGTAGGAATGCCACACCATGATGCACCAAGTAAAGATCCAGGAGCAAGATTAAGCGTTTTGAAAAATTCAGGGGAATTGAAGATTCCAATGACGACAGGAATTTTAGTTGGAATTGGAGAGAATATGGAAGAATGCATTCAGTCCATTTTAGATATTAAACAAATTCACGACAGATATGGAAACATACAAGAGATTATCTTGCAAAATTTCCATCCAAAGCCAAAAACATCAATGTTTCAGCATGCTACACCAGAAGAGAATTATTTCAAGATGGTAGTGGCATTATGCAGAATTATTATGCCAGATGCAAATATTCAGATTCCTCCTAACCTGTCACCAGAGAATTATCATGAATTTTTATCAGTTGGAATTAATGATTGGGGTGGGATTTCACCAATAACATCAGATTATGTGAATCCAGAGTTTTCATGGCCAAATATTCAAAGAGTTGAGAAGAGATGCAATGATTCCGGTTTTTCATTAAAAGCTAGATTCCCCGTATATCCAGAATTCATTTCATTAGTAAATAATGACTTGAAACAAAGAATATCTTTAATTGCCGACGAAGAGAATTACGTAAAAGAGAGTTATTGGAAATGAATGTAGAAAATAAAGGAATAGATGGAATTCTGCAATATGCTGATCCAGTTATTGCAGAGATTCTCAACAAAGCCATTTCTGGAAAAGATATAACATCAAAAGAAGCATTATCACTTTTTGAGGCAAAAGGAATTGATTTTCAACTTGTAGGCAGAGTTGCAGATTATTTGAGAAGAGCAAAAGTGGGAGATACTGTGACATATGTGGTCAACAGAAATATTAATTTCACAAATGTTTGCATAAAGCAATGCGGTTTTTGTGCATTTAGTCGCGATTTTAGAGAAGAAGAAGGATATACACTTCCTATTGAAGAGATTACAAGAAGAGCAAAAGAGGCACATATGTACGGAGCCACAGAAGTATGTGTTCAAGCAGGACTTCCACCAGACATGGATGCAGGACTGTATGAAAATATTTGTAAAGAGATTAAGATTCAAGTTCCAGATATACACATACATGGATTTTCTCCAGAAGAGATTCTTTATGGAGCAATGAGATCTAATGTCTCAACAAAAGAATATCTGAATAGGTTGAAAGAAGCAGGAGTTGATACAATTCCAGGTACCGCGGCAGAGATACTAAATCAAAAACTACGGGATAAGATTTCTCCTGGAAGAATTACAGTCAAGGAATGGACAGATGTGATAAAAACTGCTCATAAAATGGGGATAAAATCTACATCGACAATGATGTTTGGCCATTTAGAAACAAACGAAGATAAAGCAAATCATTTGGAGATTATAAGAGATATTCAAAAAGAGACAGGAGGATTTACGGAATTTGTTCCACTTAATTTCATTTTTTCAGAAGCACCAATGTATAAACACAAACTTCATGAGGGAATTAAACAGGGTGCCAATTCAAATGATGCATTGTTGGTTCATGCAATTTCACGAATCATGCTAAATAATGTTATAGACAATATCCAAATGTCATGGGTAAAAGAAGGACCAAAGTTTTCACAGCTGCTTCTTAATTGGGGCGCAAACGATTTTGGGGGAACATTGATCAATGAAAGCATATCAACTGCAGCAGGTGCACAATATGGACAACTTCTCAGACCGAAGGAGATACGTCATTTGATTAGAGACATTGGAAGAATTCCTGCAGAAAGGGATACAACCTACCAAAAGATTAAGAAATTTGAAGTGGAGCCAACCGAATCCGGAACATTGGATGGCATTGATGATGCAAAGAAATTTGGTTCATATTTTGAATTAATAAAAATTAAGAAATACCAATATCAGAATCCTAGAGAAAATTAAAGCAGAAGACTTGCCAAATATATGATAAATGCGCCTGCAAGACCAAATCCTATAGGTCTTGGAATGTATTTTCTGAATCCAATGAATAAAACAAGACTAAATGCTATCATGATGTAATAATTTGAGAATGCATCTGTAGAGACAGGTATTCCGATTATGGTGGAAGACACTCCCAATATCAATAATATGTTGTAAATGTTACTTCCAACTATGTTTCCTACACCAATGTCAGTTTGTTTTTTTGCAATGGCTATCACCGAGGTAATTAATTCAGGAAGCGATGTACCAATTCCTACTATGACAACTCCAATAACTAATTGAGATAATCCTAAACTTTCAGCAATAGCTACTGCGCCATCAACTGTGAAATGACCACCAACAAACAACAAAATTATTCCAACTACTATTAATGCAAATGCTTTTGGGAATGTTTCTATTTTATATCTTGATAAAAATAATTCTCCTTCAACATGTTCATCTTCAGCGATTTGAGTTTCATGAGTTTTTTGTCTTTTTACAGTTTTGATTGTGTAAATTGTAAATCCAATTAATGCAGAGATTAGGATCACACCGTCAATTTGTGAGATCTCACCGTCATATGACATCGCTATGACTAACAATGACACACCAATCATTATTGGGATCCACCTACTAACAGTAATTTTGCTAATTAAGAGCGGAGCAAATATTGCAGAAATGCCAATTACCATTCCAATATTGCTAATATTACTTCCAACTATGTTTCCCAAAATCAATTCTGTATGTGAATTTAATGCGGCAAGCAGTGCTGCAGCTAATTCTGGAGTTGAGGTTCCATAAGCAACTACTGTCAGACCAATAATCATACTACTGATCCTAAGTTTCTTTGCAAGTGAGACACCACCAGAAACAATTGCGTAGCCACCTAAACAAAGTATAACTAAGCCTGCCACCACCATGGCAATGTCAATAACTTCCACAACGAATGTGGCAAGAGATATTGTTTAAATGACATACCTTGTGTATAATTCACAATTCTAACAAGGAAAATAGATAATTTTTGTTGCATTAGAGTTCAGTAAAACTGATCAAATAGCTCAACAATGCGCGACTCAACCTTAATAAGGTAAAGTACGGTACTATACTGTATGAGAGCAAGGCTGACATACGTGCCACTAGAAGTGGCGGAAAGATTTGAGGGATTCATAATTCAACGAGATGAACAAATTTTAGACGCCGTAAGAGCAAAAACAAAGGATTTCAGCACATTATCTCTGCTGAAACTACTGTATCAATTAAATTCAAACCCAATGACATTTTCAGATCTGTACTCAAAGTCTAAGATTAGAATGAAAAGATCTTTCCTAAATTATCTACATTTCTGTGTAGAGTACAGATTCATAGAAAAAGAAAGAGTCGGATCAAATATGATCTATTCTATTACCGACAAGGGAAGAGTCATGCTCGAATTATTTACGATAAATGAAAAAAATTAGATCAGAATATTCTGGACACGTATAATAAGACAAATAGTATGGAACCAGCCCCAAAGATAATTATTCGAATCATACTACGTGACATGATATTCCTCATGAAGCGAACAAGTAATTAAACAAAACATAATCAGTAAAACATTGCAGTCAAACATACCTGAGGCGGAGATCTATGAAACAGGAAAAAACAGATTGAAGAACCCTACAATTTTTGTAGGATTTGTTGGAGCAGGATTAGTTGGGACCATCTCCATAGACCATATGATAAACGAATTAAATATGAAAGAGATTGGATTTCTACGTTCAAAACACTTACCCCCATCAACAGTATTCATGCAAGGGAGATTAAGACATCCATTTAGAATTTATTCCAATAACGATGGAAGTATTTGTGCAATAATTTGCGAGATAATAATTAGCAAAGAAGGGATTTACAACATTGCAATGGCAATTTTAGATTGGGCAGAAAAAAAAGGCTCAAATGAGATAATAGTATTAGATGGAGTTGCAAACAAAAAACATGATGGAAAGGCATTCTTTGCTGCAGAAGTAGATTTATGCAGAGTGATGGAGGAAAATGACATCAAGATCATTCCTCAAGGATTCATTACTGGAATTTCCGGAGGGATACTAAATGAATGTCTAATTAGGAAGATTCGAGGCGTTACATTACTCGTAAAAGCAGATGAATTAACTCCAGATCCAATGGCCGCAGCGACAATTATTGATGCAGTAAATAGAGTGTATGAAACAGAAATTAGTACTGCCAATTTAAAGAAACAGAAGAAACAGATAGGTATGGATTTGAGAGAATTATCAGACAAATATTCTGAACATAAAAAAATTGATTCAAATATGTACATGTAGGTGAATGAATATGACAATAACTTACAAAAAAGCAGGGGTAGATATTTCAGAAATAAAAAAAAGTCAACGAGCAATTGGTAAATTGATAGAATCAACACATAATCTGCAAAAGATGGCTAAAATGACACATGGATTTGGCCATTATGCAGGTATTGTAGAAATTCCTGGAGGAAAATTGTTAGCAACACATACTGATGGAGTTGGTACAAAAGTGATTATTTCAAACATGTTGAAGAGATATGATACAATTGGCGTGGATTGTATTGCAATGAATGTCAATGACATAATTTGCATAGGTGCAACACCAATTTCATTTGTAGACTATATTGCTGCAAACAAAAATGATCAGAAAATTTTCAAACAAATCGTATCAGGATTAGTTAAAGGTGCAAAGAAAGCATCAATGCCAATTGTGGGCGGAGAGACAGCAATTATGTCAGATTTAATTTCCGGTAGAGGTTTTGGATTTGATCTTGCAGGAATGGTTGTTGGTATGCTTTCAAAAAAAGAAATGGTGTTAGGAAATAAGATAAAACCAAATGATGTCATTATTGGAATAAAGAGCTCAGGTTTGCATTCAAATGGATATTCGTTAGCACGAAAAGCACTTTTGAGTAAATATTCAGTTAAAGATAATCTCAAAGGAGTGGGAAATTTAGGTGATGCACTCTTACGCCCAACTGAAATTTATGTAAAGCCAGTGTTAGAAGCATTGAAAAAATGCAAGATTAATGGCTTGGCACATATCACTGGCGGGGCATTTACAAAATTATTGAGATTAAAACAGATAGGTTATCATTTGGATAGTTTGCCAAAAACACCTGCATTAATGCAGTTAATCGAGGATACAGGAGTAAAAAATGAAGAGATGTACAAAACATTCAACATGGGAATAGGATTTTGTATTATTTCACCAGAAAATCAAGTTAAAGGAATTCATAAAATTTTCAGCAAACATAAGATGAAATCTTATGAAATTGGCAGAATTAGCAAAAACAAGGGCGTTTTTATTAATAAATTAAAAATTGCATAGGAATCAATAACATGTTATCTCAGAAAATTTTACTAGATTTGGCTTATATGACACAGTCGTGGGGAAAATTAGACAATGGCAGCTGAAGCACACTTTATAGAGATTATCATTGCAGTGGGAATCTTACTAGCTGCTGCAAAACTAATGGGTGAGCTTTTCAGTCGGATAAAACTACCAGTCGTACTAGGCGAATTACTTGCAGGAATGATAATTGGTCCATTTGCATTAGGAGCATTTTTGCTACATCCAGATACAGGCGAGTCTATTTTGCAAATTGGACCAGAGATTAGAACACTTGGGGAAATTGGTGCAATTGTTATTTTGTTTATGGCAGGATTAGAAATGACGCCAAAAGAATTTTTGCGTGGAGGAAAAGCATCATTTACAGTAGGAACTCTAGGAGTAGTAGTTCCTTTCTTTGCAGGACTAATGGTTTTTCAGGCATTTGGATATGATGCATTACAAGCAATGATGATTGCTACTGCACTTACTGCAACAAGCATTGCAATTTCAATTCAAGTATTAAAAGAATTTAATAAAATAAAAACACCTGAAGCGCGGTTAATCATAGCTGCTGCGGTAGTAGATGATATTCTAGCAATAGCAGTATTGTCTGTTGTTACGTCATTTGGAGGAGCAGAGGCATTAGATAATGTAGATTTACTTGATGTCACATTTACAATTCTCAAAGTATTGGGATTCTTTGGTGCAATTATGATTGCAGCAGTTTTCTTAATTCCAAAGATAATCACACCAAGAATTTGGAAGGCATCTGGTAGTGTTGAAGGAATTGCGACTGCATCATTTTTTGGTGCAGCTGCAATTGCAGGAACATTAGGATTATCTCCAATTGTAGGAGCATTTGCAGTCGGCATGGCATTATCAGCGACAAAAGTGTTTGAGAAGATTGAGAATTTCATTAGCAGAATTGGCTTAATTTTTGCGCCGCTGTTTTTCGCCATAATTGGTGCACAAGTAGATTTCAGAACAGTGAATTTGGACATACTATTGCTTAGTGGAGTTGTAATTGCAATTGCGGTTGCAACAAAATTACTTGGATGTGGATTACCATCAATTCTATTTTTGAAGAATAAAGCGGCAGGAATGAGAGTTGGAATAGGAATGATCTCAAGAGGAGAAGTAGGATTGATTGTTGCAGGAGTAGGATTATCATCAGGTGTGTTAACAGGAGATGTATACACAACAATTGTTCTAATGGTAGCTGTTACCACAATCATAACTCCAATTTGGTTGAAGATGGATTATAGAAGAGAAGTCGCCAAAGATGTAAGCAAACCTAAAAGTAAAGAATAGTCAAAGGTAAGTTTCAAATAATTTCTAAAAATAATTTAAATTCAACAAGTATCAAAAATTGTTGTGAGTGAAAGATCTAAAGAAGAAATGTTAGCAGAATATGAGAAAGATTATCTAAAAAGATTAGCAAAACAAGGAAAAGTAGAATTTTTGCATGAAGAAGAACCGGTAGTTAGTGAAGAAGAAAGAACGCGAAAGGTGGAAGAAGCAGAGAAAGTTCAGATAGAGTCTGCAATGCAAATTCAAAGAGCTTCAGCTGCTAAGAAGAAGGTATCTCCTAAAAGAAAAACCACGGTGAAAAGAAAGGTAGCTAAGAAGAAGGTATCTCCTAAAAGAAAAACCACGGTGAAAAGAAAGGTAGCTAAGAAGAAGGTATCTCCTAAAAGAAAGTGATATATCTTTTAAACCATTTTATGTTGCAAGGATTTGCATAGAACATGCAAAAATTAAGTGAGGTTTTTTCACAAGCATGTAAAGAAATTTGTGATAAATTATCAGAGATTAATAATCCAAAAAAAGAACAGATTAAAAATGAAATAAAAGAGATATGTGCAAGATATTCGTTAGAAAGACTGCCCAAAAATTCGGAGATATTATCATCCGCAACTGAAGAACAATTTGTAAATCTTCAGAAGATTTTGCTGAAAAAACCAGTAAAAACAGCCTCAGGAGTTGCCGTGATAGCAATAATGCCAAAACCGTTTGCATGTCCACATGGAAGATGTACTTTTTGTCCAGGAGGAGTAGAAGTCAATACACCAAATAGTTACACAGGGAAAGAGCCAGTAACACTTAGTGCGATAGAAGACGAATATGAACCGGGAATTCAGATAAAGAAAAGAATCGAACAGCTAATTGCATTTGGTCACGATCCTACAAAACTAGAATTGGTCATTGTGGGCGGAACGTTTCTGTTCATGCCAGACGAATATCAGCGAGAATTTATCAAATCATGTTATGATGCTATCAATGGTTTTGAATCAAGTAATTTGGAAGATGCAAAAAAGAATAATGAAAAAGCAAAGATGAGAAATGTAGGCTTCACCATAGAAACGAAGCCAGATTATTGTCAACAAAAACATGTGGACATGATGTTAGATTATGGAACAACAAGAGTTGAGATTGGAGTTCAAAGTTTAACTGAGAGAGTATACAACATAGTCAACAGAGGACATAACTTACAGCAAGTGATTAGCTCTTTTCAGATTGCAAGAGATGCAGGATACAAAATTGTGGCACATATGATGCCAGGGCTTCCAACCATGAGTCCAAAAGAAGACATTGCAGATTTTAAGAAATTATTTGAGATGGAAGAGTTCAAACCAGATATGTTAAAGATTTATCCGGCATTGGTTTTAAAGGATACACCACTATATGATGATTACAAATTAGGTAATTACAAACCGTATTCAACTGAAGATATGATTGATGTTTTGAGTGAAGCTAAAAAGATTATACCAAAATGGATTCGAGTTATGAGGGTACAACGAGAAATAACAATGGATGAAATTGTGGATGGACCAAAAATGGGGAATTTGAGACAAAAGGTTCACCAGGAATTACAAAAACAAGGAACCTCGTGCAAGTGCATCAGATGTAGAGAGGCAGGATTGAATAATAAAAAAGACTTTTCTGAACTAAAATTAGAGAGAATTAATTATAATGCATCTGGTGGAAAAGAAGTTTTTTTGTCGTTTAATGATTATGACGACTTGACATATGGATTTTTGAGACTAAGAAAACCAAGTAATGATGCACATAGAGAGGAGATTACTGAAAAAACATCAATTGTGAGAGAACTTCATGTGTTTGGGAAAGCAATTAAGATGGGAGAGCAAGAAGAGTTTAGCTTCCAACATCAAGGAATTGGAAAGAAATTGATGAATGAAGCAGAGAAAATTGCATCGTTAGAACTATCATCAGACAAATTATGTGTAATCAGTGCAGTAGGTACAAGAGAATATTATAAGAAATTAGGATACAAAATTGATGGACCATATATGGCAAAGGATTTGAGATAAGAGATGTCTGAACAAAATATTATAGGTAAAGGAACGTGGATTGATAAACTAGCATTCGAATTAGTTGAAAGAGAAAAACAGTTGGGAAGAGACACAGATCTAATTAGAGTTGAAAGTGGTTTAGGTGCATCAGGTATTCCGCATATTGGTAGTTTAGGAGATGCAGTTAGAGCATACGGAGTGAAACTTGCCTTAGAAAATATGGGATACAAATCAGAATTAATTGCATATTCAGATGATCTAGATGGATTAAGAAAAATTCCAGAAGGATTTCCTAGTTCACTTGAAGAACATATTGGAAAACCTGTATCATTGATACCAGATCATACAGGAAAACATGAATCATATGGTATGCACATGAGTAGTCGACTTTTAGATGGATTAGACAAATTAGGAATTGAATACACCTTCAAAAGAGCAAGAGACACATACAAAGAAGGATTGTTGCAAGAACAAATCCATACAATTTTATCACAAAGTGAGAAGATTGGAGGTAAGATAGAAGAGTTAGTCGGCCAAGAAAAATATCAAAAATTTTTACCATACTTTCCAGTATGTGCACAATGTAACAGACTGTATGTTGCAGAGGCAACAGAATACCTACCCGATGAGAGAAAGGTGCGCTACAAGTGCCACGATGCGGAGATTGGCGGCAAGATTATCAAAGGATGCGGTCATGAAGGAGAGGCAGATATTAGAAAAGATCTAGGGAAATTAGCCTGGAAAGTAGAATTTGCCGCAAGATGGAGTGCATTTGATATTAGATTCGAAGCTTATGGAAAGGATATCATGGATTCAGTCAAAGTTAATGATTGGGTGGCAGATGAAATTTTGAATTTTCCACATCCTCATCATATCAAATATGAAATGTTTTTAGATAAAGGTGGAAAGAAAATATCAAAATCACTGGGAAATGTAGTTACATCTCAAACTTGGTTAAGATTTGGAACCCCCAAATCTATACTTTTGTTGCTTTACAAACGAATTACGGGTGCAAGAGAATTAGGATTCGAAGATATTCCATCGCTTATGGATGAGTATAATGAATTAGAAAAAATATTTTTTAATAAAATCAAGATTGATAATGAAGCAAAATTAGTCAAATCAAAAGGATTGTATGAATACGTAAATTTACTAAATCCACCAAAACAGATTCCACCTCAAGTAAGTTATAGATTGCTTTTAGAGTTATGTAAAATTTTCAAGGAAGATAGAATTTCTAGAATTAATAAAAAATTAATTGATTACCATGCAATAAAAGAGACAAGTTCAGAGATTGACAAACTGATTGGAATGGCAGGAAACTTTGCGGATGAGTTCGATATTACAGATGAGATTGATGTCGAGGTAGATTCAAAGATTAAAGGTGCATTAGGCAAATTAGTTATCCTTTTAGAAAAAGATGAAGAGATAGATGACCTACAAAATGCAATATATCAAATTGCTAAAGGAGACAATATAGAACCAAAAGAATTTTTCAAAGTACTTTATCAGATTATTTTATCAACTACCAGAGGTCCTAAGATAGGTCCGTTCATTTTGGATATTGGAAAGAAAAATGTAGCAGAGAAAATTGATAGATACGTGAAATAAGATGGCACATAACGAGCATAATAAACAGAAGAAAGGAGGGGGATTTTTTCTAATAATTTTTGGAGCATTGTTATTATTTCTAGCACCAAATTTACACACAGATAATCCAGAATTGGGAATTGCATCATTAATTTTCGGTATTTTTATTGGCGGGGCAGGATTTTATATTAGATTCATTAGGAAGACAAAACGGAATTAGTGATCAAAGATGGGATTATTCAACAAATTCAAAAAAGAGAATAAAAAAAATGAGAATGCAGGTGTTATTGATTCAGAGAAGATTAAGAAAAATTCAAACATAGAACCAACAGAGAATATTCAAAAAGAACATGTTGAAAACAAACTTGAAGATTTACAGAAGTTACTCAAAGAAAAAAATGAGAGACTAGATATAATTATGGAGAAAATTCAATTATCAAAAAATGAATATGGTGAATTAGTGAATAAAATTATTCAATCAAAGAAAGAATTACGTTCAAACACAAATTCTGAGACTAGTAATGTACTAAAAGCAAATGAGCAAGATGCCGACATACTGTCAAAACAGATTAATGATTCAAAAATGGAATTAAAAAAAATTCAAGAAGATATTATTAAAAATAAAGAGACAAACGAGCAGATAGAGCAGAAAATTAAGAAAAATGAACCATTTTTTTCAGATTCAGAAAATCAAAAGAAGAAAATTGATGATGAATTGAATCAAAGAAGAAAGGAGTTAGAAGTTTTGAAAAAACGACTGGGAGATATGAAAAAGGGGGATGCAAAAGATCATGTCGGGGAAGATTCAAAGAGTGTAGTTGAAGCAGCAAGTCAGATCGTTGCAACAACAAATAAACGATTACAAGATACAATGAAAGAACTTGATGTTATCAGACAGCTACTAGATAAAGAAAGAAAAGCGCATGATGAAACGAAGAAGAGATTACAGAATTAGTTATAGTATTGTTTCCACTTTTCTACCAGAGCATCTTTTTTAAAACCTAGATCATATGAAGGGGATGTGACCTCAGAGTAAGAATCAACATCAACAATTATTATATGAGAAATTTGACTTTTGATTCCTTTCTCCTCAAAATAACTCAGAATGTTTTGGAAATCATCACCGCTAGATAATATGTTGGCTAATCCTTTGAATCTGTAACCCATACGTGAAAAAGGATCAACTACATTAATTTCAATAGAAGGATTTTTTGTGAGATTTTCAACTGTTTGTGGAGAACGAATGTTTGCAAATACTAATCGTGAATCATCAAGAATTGCAATAGTTCCTTTTGGAGATAGATTTGGCGTGCCATCAGATGAAATGGTTGCAACATATCCCAATTTTTGAAAGTTAACAAAATTTTTTATCGTATCGTTAAATTCAATCATGAAGTGAGTTTGGATTACTTGTAATTAAATTCACAAATTATCTCATTAATTCTGCGACAATATCATAAAAGAAGAATAATCCTATTCCTCCTCCAAATATTCCAATCCATATTGCAATATCTTTACTCTTTGGCATATTGATATAAAAAATATGTCTTAATAATAATGCATTCTAAATTATACCATGTCAAAACTTGGAATAATAGGCAGAGGATTTATGTTTGTCGTAGTGGGACTTGTTACAATAATTGTTGGGTCATTTTTGTTACGTGGTAATATGCACATGTGGGATAAAGTAAAAAAAGATAAATCAGAAAAGGATAATGAATAACGGATCCGAAGGGATTCGAACCCCCGACCTAATGCTCCGCAAGCACTCGCTCTATCCATGCTGAGCTACGAACCCAATAACTTACTTTGAAAAATTGTTAAAAACGTTTGGAAAATAATTATGCTTCTTTTTCTGCGGGCTTGACATACAAATAATTCATTATTACGCCGGCAATTATACCGCCAATGATTGGACCTACCCAATATAGCCATTGAATTTCCAACAAACCAGCATCTCCAGATACAACTGCAGGTGAAAAAGATCGTGCAGGATTCATTGATGCACCAGTTAGTGGAATGCCTACTAAGTGAAGCAAGAATACCATACCACCAATTGCGGCACCATAAACGCTCTTTGGTGCTTTTTTATGAACAGCAGTCATAAAGATTACAACAACTAGGAAGAATGTCAGAATAATTTCAACTGCTAATCCAGACATCACACTATTGTTTAGTAATTCACTTGGACCTCCATGTGCACCCCAGAATACTTTTTCGCCAATTACCGGAAATAGTGCTTTCAAAGACAGAGTTGCAATAATTGCACCCATTATTTGGAATAAGATATATCCAATTCCATCTTTTACACTAATTTTTTTTGTAATCATCATAGGAATAGTAACTGCAGGATTGATGTGTGCGCCTGAAACATGCCCAAATGCATAAACCATCAAGGCAATTGCGCCACCATGTCCAAGAGATATCATGATTATTGCTTCGATTGATAATCCTTCTCCAAATGCAACTACTGCAAGAATTACAGATAGCGGTCCAAAGAATACAAGACCAAAGGTTGCAATTGCTTCTGCAAGCCAGGCTCGAGGATTAACCATATTTGAAGCCAAGATCATTTCCATATAAAACATACTAGTCAATTTTCTCTCAAAGAATATTTATCTGGAAAAAAATTTGTAATTGTATGATCGAAGAAGGAGAGACAGTACCAAAATTTCAATTACAAGATGCAGATGGAAATATGGTCAAGTCATCTGAACTAAAAGGAAAAAAATTTGTCATTTATTTTTATCCAAGAGATTTTACCCCAGGGTGCACTACAGAAGCAGATGAATTTTCAAAAGATTATAAAAAATTTCAAAAAGAAGGTATTGAGATCATTGGAATAAGTAAAGATGATGTAACATCACATAGAAAATTTTGTGACAAGATGAAAATACCATATATTTTACTTGCAGATGTTGAAACTGAAGTTTGTAAAAAATTTGGGGTGTGGGGATTAAAAAAATTCATGGGAAGAGAATTCATGGGAATTAATCGTAGTACATTTTTAGTAAATGAAAAAGGAAAAATTTTCAAAGTATTTCCTAAAGTAAAACCTAAAGGACATTCTAAGGAAGTTTTAGAAGCCTTTCAAAAATAAAAGAAAAGAAAAGAAGTTTCGAGATATTTAGAACCCTTTTGGTAAAGTACCTCTACTTGCAGGCTTTGGAGCTTCTGCAGGCTTTGGAGGGGAGAATCCTTTTGGTAAAGTACCTGTTGATGCTTTAGCTGCGGCTGCGGCTGCGGCTGCTTTTGCTTCTGCGGCTGCTGCGTCTGCGGCTGCTTTCGCCTCATCGATTTTTTGTTGTTCTAAACGTGCCAGATAGTCTTTTTCATAGTCTTCAAGTTGTTCTTGTTTTGATTTTCCATCACTTCCACTAGATGCACTTTGACCACTTGTCTGAGGTTCAGGTTGTGGTGGTGGAGGTGGAGGTGGAGGTGGAGCAGCTTTTGCTTGTCCACTTGCAGGAGCATCATTAATCCAAGTACCAAATCTTTTGTCAGCTGGATGATATGCAAGTCTTTGTTTTGTTGCAAAGTACTTGTTTCCCGGTGCAGTGTAACC
>LUMD01000016.1_pt1 | contig 103926 bp, 122 predicted proteins | sample 729651 | NCBI WGS metagenome assembly LUMD01 (sample SAMN03860272, study PRJNA289734) | marine metagenome | biome: seawater column; feature: ocean; material: water; isolation source: Red Sea water column Station 34 - depth 258m | place: Saudi Arabia: Red Sea | collected 2011-10-15 | depth 258 m | reverse complement strand
GAAGTAACCGGAATTGGAGATAAAAAAACTGCACCTGATGGAATTAATGTAATCAACCCTGCATTTGACATGACTCCTCCTGAACTAATTGCCGGAATTATTACTGAGAAAGGTGTTGCAAAAGCGCCTTTTGAAGAATCTATAAAAAAATTATTTCAAGCTAATTAATAGAAAGTTTTTATTCATTCCATATTTTCTCATTTCATGAGTACAGTTAATGTAGAACAAGTGCGTGATTCATTGAAAAAATGCATGGATCCTGAAGTCCCATTAAGCATTGTTGATATGGGTCTGATTTATGGAATTGATATAACTGAAAATAATGACGTAAATATCAAAATGACAATGACAACAAAAGGTTGTCCATTACATGAAACAATGGTTGACGATGTTAAACGTTATACAAAAAAAGTTTCTGGTGTAAATAATGTTGATGTAGAAATAGTATGGGATCCTCCATGGACTATGGATAAAATGTCTGATACAGCCAAAGCCATGATGAAGACAATGGGATCACAAAGTACTCCTGCTCCTATTAATTATGAAACTGCTGTTCCACAAGGTGTAGGAAAATTAGTAAAACAAGAAGATGGTTCTTTGGTCCTTGCTAATGAACACGAACAAGGTTTCATGGTTAATCAAGCCATCATAGATTTCTGGAAATCTTGTAATGGTCAAAGAAAAGTCACAGAACTGGTAGACTTATTTGCACAACAAATTTCTTTAATCTCTATTATCTTTGCCAAAACTGAATCCATCTTTACAATTGCACGTTTCTCTTCCCAACCTAATGCAACATACCAATCTCCTGCATCATCATCATACTTTGTTTCTAGTGTCTTAATCTTTTCAGATTCAGTTTTGTAATCTTTCAAAATTCCTGACATTGCAAGTGATACTGCATCTTTTTCCGTCTTCAATCTCCTATCCATTAAACCAATGCCGGGACTCATATCATGATCTAGAAATTATGTCTAATATACTTGATTATTTAAAAAAAGGGCCCGATGGGATTCGAACCCACGGCCTGGTGGTCCGAAGCCACCCGCTCTATCCAGGCTGAGCTACGGGTCCAAAAAAATAAGCATTTAACGGGTCTAAATATCTGTCTTAGTGATGAAAATATCGAAAAAAGTTGCAGGTGTGGAATATGCAATCAGAGATATTGTATCAGCTGCACGTGAAATAGAATTACAAGGAAAAACTGTTGACTATCTCAACATAGGTGACCCTGTACAATTTGGATTTCAACCACCACAAAATGTGAAACAAGCAATGGTAGATGCCATTACTAACGGGAAAAATTTTTACACTCGCTCTGAGGGTTTACCTGAATTAACAGAAGGAATTGCTAAAAAAGAAAATGTAAAAGGCTTGTCCATATCCTCAGAAAACATTCTAGTAACGAATGGCGTCTCTGAAGGTCTAGACATGGTTATCTCTTCTATAGTTGAAGAAGGTGATGAAGTTCTACTTCCAGGACCATATTATCCTCCATATGCTTCCTACGTTAGATTACACGGAGGCATTCCAATTGAATTCTCAGTTGATCTAAACTCATCATCTCCAGATATTGATGACATCAAAAGTAAAATCACATCAAAAACTGTCGCAATTTGTTTAATCAGCCCTAACAACCCTACTGGTTTGGTATTCAATGAAAATTCTTTAAAACAAATCGTAGATGTTGCTAATGAACACAATCTCTACATCATCTGTGATGAGATTTATGATCAAATAGTCTTTGATGAAAAGTTTACCGGTATTGGAAAAGTTGCTGGTGATTCGCCCGTAATAATACTAAATGGTTTTTCTAAAGTTCATCTAATGTCTGGCTGGAGAATTGGCTACATTGCATTTAACAATTCACCACAACTTGACAACATCCGAGAAAATTTGCCAAAACTTGCTAGAGTTCGTATTTCAACAAATCTTCCAGTTCAATATGCCGCTCTAGAATCACTAAATGGTCCTCAAGATTACATACCAAAATTTGTTTCAGAATTAAAGACTCATAGAGATTATGTCATTAAAAGACTAAATGAAATGAATGGAATCTCCTGCTCAAATCCAAAAGGAGCATTTTATGCATTTCCTAAAATTGAACAAAACAAATTCAATTCAGATAAAGAATTTGTTTTAGAATTACTAAGGCAAAAAGGTGTGCTAACAGTTCATGGCTCTGGATTTGGTGAACAATATGGAAGTGGTCATTTCAGAATTGTCTATCTGCCAAAAATGGAAATTTTGGAATCAGCCATGAATAAAATCGAGGATTTTGTTCGTTAAAACTCCCAGTTTGAAAATTCTTTAGGCGTAATTTCAATTATACAGTTCGTATCTTCCAATAATTCTCTTGCAGATTTATTTTCTAATGTCTTGAAATATCGTAAAAGAATTCTTTTAGCAATTCTATTTACAATTGATTTCTCTTTAAGCAATTTTGCTGTACCTCTCCCCATAACTCCAAAAATATTTGGTGCACTCACCCCAACATCAACACAGAAACTCACCTTTTTGTTAACTTTGATGTTTTTTGCTTTTCGAGTTCTAGTGTTTGTTCCAACATAGATCTTCTTTGTACTATACATATACCAAACAGGAACGATATGTGGCGTACATTTCTCATCAATAGTTGCCAAATGTAGAATTTTCTCTTTTTTTAAAAATTCAGTTAATTTTGACATTTGGTTTCTTGTACCCCCATCCAATCAATATACATCCAAAGACAATCATTCCTAATGCAACTTTCTCATTTGTTATATCTGGTCCTAATAAAAAATCAAGCGCAAATCCTGGGCTCCATAAAATCACATTCCTGACTAAAACAATTGCTGCCATTACAATGAACAGCACGCCCATTGCAGTAAACCAATTTCTTCCTCTACGTGAATATTCACGACTCATAATAAAATGTCATAATCTAGTTGTTTTAAATTATTTTAATTCCAGGATTCTTCATCTTGTTTCTTATCATTGCATTAAGGAGCAATGGTGTACACATCTCTACGAGATATGCTAATGTTCCTGGTCCCAAGTAAATTGGTCTTAAACCTTCAATCTCGTTAATCAATCCATTCACTACTTCTACTGACTCTTTACTATCTCCTGCGACAAATATGTCATAATCAAGTTTCAAAGTTGGGTTAACAAGTTTCTTTTCAGAGATTACATGAAATCCTGAAACAAGTTTTGTTTTGTCTTTCATGTGTTTTTCAACTGTTTGATGTGAAAATGGTTTATTCTCTTTTATTGCAACGCACTCAAAGCCTGTATCTGTTTTAGTCATTGGGACAATTGGTGACACAACTACACAATTGTCACTAATTTGAGGTAATAACTCTGAACAAGTTGAATCAATATTCTCATATGGAATTGATAAGACTAGAACATCTGCCTCTTTAGCAACTGAAGCATTATCTGTTCCTGTTATACCTCCATTAATCTCTCCATATGCCTCTTTTGCTAATTCTGTATATTCTTGAGCAGATGCATCTGCACGTGCCGCATCTCTTGAACCAATTATAACTTGATTATTCTTACACCATCTGATGGCAAAACCTTTCCCCATTCCACCAGTTCCGCCAATGATCCCAACTTTCATGAATGCGCTCTGCTAATCTTATTATTATCTCTATTGAAGAAAAATTTGTAGTACAACATGATAATCTTTCTTAGACACGGCGAAGCTGAAAATAACGTTAAAAAAATTCTTGCAGGTAGAACTCCTGGAATTAATCTAACTGAACAAGGAAAACAACAAGCAGACCAAGCAGGTGAAATGATCAAATCTCTTAACATATCTGCAATCTATTCTAGCCCAATTGATAGAGCAATGCAAACTGCAGAAATTGTGGGAAAACATTGTGATGTAAAGCCAATCTCGGATGATAGACTCATAGAACTAGATATGGGAAAATTCACAATGGTTCCATACACTGAAATCTTCAAAAACCACGGCAATGTATTCTTGAAATTCTATGAAGGGAGTCTTGAGATTAGTCACAATGGAGTCGAATCATTTGCTCAAGTTCAAAAACGAGTTTTTGATATTGTGGACTTTGTAAAAAACAAACACAAAGGCGAAAATGTTGTCCTTGTAACTCATATGGATCCAATCAAAGCAATGATCGGCAAGGTACTTTCTCTAAAACCTGAAATCTTGTTTGAATTAATTATTGCAAATGCTTCATTAAATATAATAAAATATGATGATCAAAGTTTCTATCTTACATCGATCAATTCTATGGACTCGTCACGTTTTCATGAGACTTTTTAAGAAAAATCTTCAAAACTTTTAAATATAAATTTTCGACTCGCGTAATTACCGGTAAAATATGAAAATAATAATTGGCTTAAGTGTGGTTTTAGCGCTACTAATTCTGATTCCTTCAGTACAATACGTTATGGCTGCAGGTGACACGCCTGGTGAATATCTTAATAGATCAGAAGTAATCTGGTCATTATTTTACAGATTAATGATTGTAGCCTTTACTGTAGGAACTGTAGTTTCAGGAATGATAGTTTGGTTAGTTATGCGATTTAGAGAATCAAATCCAAAAGCAAAACCAACTCCATATGAAGCAGAGGGTAAATGGTAAAATGAGTGGACATTCTACTTGGCCTGAATGGATCTATGTTGGAGTTGTTGTTGCATTGATGTGTTATGTTGGTGCTGAAGCTTGGAATATTGAAAGAATAATTGAACATGTCCCTGAAGATGCAGAATTAATCAAAGTAACTGGACAACAATGGTTATGGACATTTGAACATGAAGATGGAACAAAAGAAATTGGAGAACTACATCTTGAAAAAGGAAAAGCCTATCACTTTGAGATATATTCAAAAGATGTTATACATTCGTTTAACATTCATGATTACGTTGTATTGATGGATGCAGTTCCTGGAAGAGTCAATACAGTTTGGTTTTCACCAGATAAAGCAGGTGAATTTGATATTCAATGTAGAGAATATTGTGGATTGATTCATTATAATATGCGTGGAACACTTATTGTAGAGGATAAAGGAGCTTGATTTGATATGGTATTAGAATTACAAAAACCAAGACCAATTTGGCAAATCATGTTCTCAACACATCATACTGATGTTGGTCTTCTATACTTGATCACTTCTTTGGCTTTCATGTTTTTGGGCGGAGCACTTGCTTTACTCCTGAGAGTTGAATTATTCAGTCCCGGTGTACAATTAATCGCTGATTCAATGACATACAATAGAATCTTTACAGTCCATGGAACTACTCTAATCTTCTTATTCATCTTACCATCTGCTTCTGCATTTGGAAATTATCTGGTACCAATTATGGTTCGTTACAAAGACATGGCATATCCAAAACTTAATGCTGTTGCATTTTGGATGATTCCACCAGCAGGTGCACTCATCTGGTTAGGATTTGCAGACTTTACTTGGTATGCATATCCAACTTATTCTGTAATTAGTGCACCAGGTCCTGCTGCGGACATGTGGATCTTTGGATTGAAAATTCTTGGTGTATCTTCTATTCTTGGAGCTATCAACTTTGTCGTGACAATTATGAAATGTAAACATCCTGATTTACCGCTTAGTAAAATGCCGCTTTTGGCTTGGTCATATCTTTCTTCTTCATTGATTATTCTTGTAGCAGTTCCAACCTTTGCAGCTGCACTGTTGATGTTACTTACAGATAGGCTGGGCGCATCTGGATTCTTTAATCCTGCAATGGGAGGAGATCCAATTGCTTACCAACATTTGTTTTGGTTTACCTTCCATCCTGAAGTATACATTTTGGTAATTCCCGCAATTGGCTTCATGTATGAAATATTCCCTCGTTTCTCACGTAAGCCAATATTCAGTCATAGTTCTGGTGTAATCGCATTTACCTTACTTGCAATTGTCGGATTTTCATCCTGGGCTCATCATATGTATGCATCAGGAATGTCCTTCACAGAAAAGACGGTATTCATGGTTGGCACACTTGCAGCAGTTCCAGCCTCTGCAATGCACACCTTCAACTTCCTTGCAACAATGTGGGGTGGACGAATCAAATTTGCAACCCCAATTATGTGGGCTGTAGGTGGAATTGCACTATTCTTCTCTGCTGGAGCAGGTGGTGTAGTTAATGCTGCAATGCCATTAGACTTTGTGTCTCATGATACTTACTGGGTAGTTGGACACTTCCACCTCTTCGTAATGGGAACGATTCTATTCGGAACTGTTGGTTTCATCTACTACATGTTCCCATATGTAACTGGAAGAATGTACAATGAGGCAATGGGCAAAATACACTTTATCTTATCATTCATTGGAACTGTCTTGGTATTCTTTACCCAACATATCTTGGGATTATTTGGAATGCCAAGAAGAATTTACGATTATCCTGCAATCCCAGAGTGGGTGCAAATGAACATCATTATCTCAATTGGCGCATTTATCATCGGTGTTGGCATGGCAATTTTCCTTGGAAACCTAATTTGGAGTTCCGCAAAAGGAAAGCCAGCAGACATGGACGATCCATTCGAATTGGGTGGAAAATACTACTTCCCATATCAGGCAAAGAACCCATCACATTAGGAGATTATAATGGCACAAGTAGAACTCAACGATCCGATTTACAGAACAACCCCTGAACGTACCACCAAGATGATGGTAATCATGCTTGGAATTTGTATTGTAGGTGGTGGAATCTTCTTTGGAATGTGGGATTATTGGATATCCATGCCTCCACCAGCAGGTCTCTTGACTGGAGATGTTAGTGGTGATCATTCTAGTGAAAGTGGTGCTGTAACACTAACCGGAGTAGAAATCAGCTCATCATTATCATTTATCGAAAGTAGCGACTTTAGGACTTTGGCATTTAATGCACTGCCTGGAGAAGCTGATAACAATCCAACTATTACTGCAAACGTAGGCGACAAAATCATCTTTGATGTCGTAAACGATGGTAAATCATTCCACTCATTTGGTGTCACTGCTGAAACTGAAGGGTTTACAGGAATTATTGCAGGCTCTGAAGTAGCCTCTGCAAACGCTCCACTAAACCCTGGTGAGAGTGGAACATCCGAATTCATACCATCCGAACCTGGTACATACTATTACATCTGTACAGTTCCTGGACATAGAATGCAAGGAATGGTTGGAGAAATTATTGTCTCTGGTGCAGGAGCTCCTGCAGCCGCAGCACCACCAACTGGTGTTTCACATGACATTGCATTTGACTTTGTAGAAAGTAGCGACTTTAGGACTTTGGCATTTAATGCACTACCTGGTGAAGAAGGTAGTAATCCTGAAGTCCGAGTTAACTCTGGCGATGAAGTAACAATAACAACTGTTAATGCAGGAAAATCATTCCACTCATTTGGTGTTGTATCAAACCCTGATGACTTTAACAGCGTTGTTTTTGATTCTGCAATTGCTGCACCAACAAACCCTCTAAAACCTGGTGAATCTGGTTCAGTAACATTCTTGGCTGGCGCACCTGGTACATACTATTACATCTGTACAGTTCCTGGACATGCATTACAAGGTATGCAAGGTTCATTCATCGTAGAGTAATTTGATCTTAAAATTTCTGGCTCTAGCATCTCTTGTAATTTTATATTCGCTAATGTTTATTGGTGGATACATCTCTGCAGCTGGATTAGGCTTGACATGTCCTGAATGGCCATTATGTCCAAATGGTGTTATGCCTAATGATGAATATTTCATCGAGTGGATTCATAGAACTATTGCAGCAACAACAGGGGTCTTAATTTTAGCTACTACAATTACTGCATGGTTAAACAAGGATGCAGGCAGAAAAATCAAATTCACTAGTGCCTTTGCAAGCGCTCTTGTAGTCACTCAAATCACACTTGGTGCTCTTGTAATAGATACTCAATTACATGCAGTATTAGTTGCAATTCATCTAGGTATTGGTATCCTATTATTTGCAATGACTCTACTTACTGTATTATTTGCATTTAAAATTGGAAAACAAATTATTGAATCTAAAGCCTAGATCTCTTTTTTAATAATCTTGAAACAAACACAATTCCCATAACTCCTGCAAAAATTATACCTCCTGCAGCAATTGCACCTATGAAAATATAGCCAAATGGGGATTGTGTACTAATGTTGAACGTATATGTCAAAACTCCTCCATCTTCACCTGCATCATACAAATCTATTCGAAAAATATGATTTCCTGCCTCTTCAAAAATAAAGTTTTTTTGCATATGGCCATCGTCATATGACTCTGGTCTCCATGTGATTATTTGTTCATCATTATAAAATATTCTCGCGCCCATAGTAAAACGATCAACTTCTTCAAGCTGATTATCCGTAACCCTAATCAAAATCTCTGATTGTTCCCCAATCTGTGGAAACTCTGGCAGTGTTGCGATCTGAACTCTATATTCGCCCAATGTTTGTTCTGAAGAATTAAACAGTGAATGTCCATATGCATTTGTTGTTGCCGTGATTGACACAAAAAGTAAGGGCAATATCAAAAACATACCAAATTTATTCATCAACAAAATTACTCTTTCTCCGATCAATATATTATAAATTAAAAATAGGATTGAAAATCGTGTAAAGCTTTAAATGCTCTCTGGAAAAAGTCACAATCGTTGACTGTAGTTAAGAAATCAATCGACATTAAAGCACCGGTAGACACTGTGTTTACTTATTTTGCACGACCAGAACATGTTTCTGATCAAATATCTGCAGACAAGGAAGTTGGCATGACTGTCGTTCCTATGGATATTAAAGCAGGAATGGGTGTTGGAACTACATTCCGAGTAATTGGTGACTTTAGCGGAAAAAGACTAGAATGGGATTGTGAGACAACTGAATTTGTTAGAGGTGAAAAAATCTCTGCAAAACAAATTAAAGGTAAATTCAAAAGTTGGGAAATTACCACTGAATTCAAAGAACTCTCTGATAACCTTACAAACGTTACCATGACTGTTAGTTATGAGATGCCATTAGGTCCACTAGGCGGAATCTTGGACAAAGTAAAATTCTCAAAATCTGCTGAAAATGGACTCGAAACTGCATTATACAAAGTAAGAGGACTCTTAGAAGGAAATGGTTCAATTCCAGTTTACATCACATTGGATGCATACCAAAAACTTCTTGCAGAAAAGAAAAAGATGAACAATGTTCCAGTTTCAACTGTACTCACTGCAATTCTCGAAAAATACGAGCAAGAACCAGAAATTAAAAACTAATCCTACATCCCAAGTTTAAATAATAACATCATTTTTTCATTTCTTTGTGTGGGTCTATAGCGCAGCCAGGTAGCGCACCGGACTCTTAATCCGGCTGTCGTGGGTTCGAATCCCACTAGACCCGCTGATTATAATTTTCGCAGTAAGGTAAATCTTACTTGTTCAGGTTCTATATCTTCATGCATATTGACATCACTTACAACTCTCACTTTGTAATTTAGCCATCTCCCCAAACAATTCACAATTCAAAACATATCTCTTTGCTACTCTAAACATTTCACTGACACCTTCATCTACAGTTTCATCATCTAGATAATTTAGTAACTTATGTGTAAATACAAAGTCAACAGAAGAATCTTCAAAAGGTAATTTTGTGATGCTCTCTTTGTAAAATTTAGCCTTTGGGATGTTTCCCTTAGCTAATTCTAATGCATGCCCGTTTAAATCAACTCCATGTATCTCAAACGAGTCATCAAATTTTCTTAAATCAATTCCTGTCCCACATCCAATCTCTAAAACACTTGTACAATGTAATGATCTTGCAAGATTTGTCAAAAATTTTGTAAACTCGTCATTATTTCGTGATTCATTTTCATCTGCATATTTATTCCAAAATTCCTCATCATAGTCCAATCTAATCTTGCTCCTCATGCTCACATTTACATAAAATGAACTTTGTATCGAAGGTACAATCGTGTGGTCCTTCTGTTTTCGCATTGATTGGAATTTCTTTCATACATTCCTCATGTCTTCCTCTTTTACAAAACCAGCAAATCTCGGAAATCTTATCTGAAACTGAACAATCTTCCATAAATTCTCTGAATTCTTAAGATATATCTAATTTTAGATGAATCTCAACCATGAACGGAACTTCTTATTTTTGCCCATAACTGTATCCATGAATGAATCTTGTAATTCTTTTGTAACCTCTCCAATCTTTCCGTTTCCAATCTTTGTCTTATTTACTCGAGTAACAGATTTCACTTCAGCTGCAGTACCTGTCATAAAAATTTCATCAGCTTTCAAAAGGTCATTAATTTTGATATTTTTCTCAATAACTTTGATTTTATTTGATTTGAGAAGTTTGATTGCTGAATCTCTTGTTATTCCATTAAGTACATCCGCATCTAATGGAGGAGTAGAAATTTTCCCATTTTTCACTACAAAAATGTTTTCTGCACTTCCTTCTGCAACATGACCTTTGTTGTTTAACATAATCGCCTCATCATATCCTGCATTGAGTGCCTCCATTCTAGCTAATGCTGCATTTGAATAATTTGCTGCTGACTTTGCTTGCATTGGTTGTGATTTTGAATCAATTCTAATCCATTTTGAAATTTTACACTTAGCACCCGAAAACTTACCTGCCTTTGATTCTCCCATCTTCCATTCCCAACATGAAATGGAGACATCTACTTTGTTGGTTGTTGGGGTTAATCCCATTGTCCCATATCCATAATATGCTAACGGTCTAATGTAGCATTGTTCTAGCTTACTTGCTTTAACAGTCTTGATAATTGCATCACTAATTCTTTTCTTTGAATATGGCATTTTCATCGAATACATTTTTGCAGAATTAAAAAATCTGTCAACATGTTCTGGTAATCGAAAAATTGCTGAGCCTTCTGGTGTATCATAACATCGAATTCCTTCAAAGATTGAAGTTGAATAATGTAATGCATGGGTCAAAACATGTACCTTGGCATTTTTGAAAGGAACTAACTTTCCATTCATCCAAATCTTTCCTCTTTCTTTCATATCGGGCAAAACCTGTCTCGTAATTTAAACAATCACGCCTGAATCCCTATACAATACATAGATCATATTAAATAATCTCTATGCACTAGAATAATCAAGCGTGTTTTGGGTAACGCCGGACTAATTCTAGACGATGGTCCAAGAACAAACCCACCTTGGCACTACTGGTCACAAGACCTTTAGCGCCAAAACGGTTTAAATAAATTTAATTTTTGATCTTTCAGAATGTATTGATTCAATTGCTTTTGCAACACTATCTTCTATATCTTCAATTACAATGATAATTCTTGACGTTTCTTCTTGTGCATCCATATTCAAAATGTTCAAGCCTGCATCGCCTATCTTTGAACTGGCCTTTGATGCAATCTGTTGCACTCTCCACATCTCATCTCCAATTAGCGTAATCACTCCTCTTTGATATGCAATTGTTGCAAGTGCATCAAAACTTAGAATATATTTCTCATTTCTCTTAACATAGTCTCCATCTAAGAATAACACTCTGCTAAATTCAATTCCATCTTTTGTGAATGGAGATAGTACAATAAATTCACTATACCTCTTTTCTTTATCTAATGAAACCAGCAAATCTCTAATCATCTCAGATTCTATACGTAATATGGCACAGTTTTTCTTGCCTGTAACAATCTTCAAAGGATGACCGCTCTTATCTTCTGGTCTTCTCTGAATCCTTGTAACCATTTCTGGAGATTTCATATTGGTAATTATTAGTGGTATCTCTACTCCATTCTCAAGTATTTCTTTTATTGCAATTGGATCTACAATTTTCATACCAAACATTCCAGCTAATCTAGCTTCATTGTATGATAACTCGTTAACGGCTTCCAATTCATCTTTAACAACTTTTGGATCTGCAGAAACAACAGAACTATCTTTTTCAAGATCTATAATGGTATCATATTTCTCATGAAATAAAATTCCTAAATCTGCAGCAGTTCTATCTGAACCCCCTCTTTCATAGGTAGTGACAATTCCATCTTTTGTCTTTCCAATAAATCCTCCAATTGAAATTACATCATTAATCTCAAGAATCCGTTCCAATTCACTCATTCTCTTTACTGATTCTGAGAAAAGGAAATTTGTTGATTCTATGTTGTTATCTGTAATTATTGGCCAATTCTCTAGTCCAATTGTATCTGACTTGATCCCATTACTCTTTAAAATCAAATTTAGTATATGTGACATTAATACTTCTCCAGAAAATGCTAATGCCTTTGAGCGAATCTCATCCAAAAATTCTTTTTTAACCACTGCAGTATCAATTGCATCTCTTGAACTTGTTAAGAAATCATTAATCACTTGTTGGCATTCTTTTTTAAATTCATCATTAACATATTCTATAATTTTTGAATATGGCTTCTCAACTGTAGAAAAATCAAAATTTTTTCCATCCTGAACATCTCTTCCGATGCCTAGAACAACATCTGTTAGAGATCTCTTTTTTCCATCTATCATTGTTAATGGTGCAGAACAGACTATGATCACCTTGCTATCTTTTTGAATATCTTTTATTCTTCTGATGATATCTGGTATTCCTTCTCCATCAATCCCTATGGCACTTCCTCCAAATTTTGCAATTATCAGTTTACTCATGATTAATCCAAAATATTATTGCCGTATTAATCGTTATTTTCCTTTTAAAAGAATCCTTGAAATTTCCATGCCTGCTATATCTACCCCATTATTTTGCCGTTCATTTCTATCTTCACTCAATTTCTCTTCGATTAGATTTTTTAAATTAAAAACATCCTCAAATTTGAATCCAATTTCTTTTGCATTATCCTCTTGTTCAAAATGTCCTTTAATTGGTATAAAAATTCCCGGTGTGCCATACACAATTGTCTCATCGATTGTAGATTTTCCCGCAAGTGAAATTACCAAGTCTGCAGCAAAAATTATTTCATGAAGATTTGAAACAAACCCCAAATTCCTTACACCATCTGAAAATCCCTCATTAATCTTTGGACCCGAAACTAAAACTAAATCAATATCCATCTGAATTTTTTTTATCGCTTTGATAGCTTGGCTAATCAAAAAAATTCCTGCATCCGTACCTCCTACGCTAAGAACAATTGTATTTTTCTTAAAATCTAATATGTCTCTTAACTCATCACGATTTTTTTGTATTTTTCTTACAATAGGTCCTGTTCTTATGATATTATTCTGATTCTCACCCAGTTCTGGAATTATCACTCTATTGGCTTTATCCAACATCTCACGCATTGTCTTGTTCATCTTTTTTTCAATAACTCCTCCAAAACCACTAGTGAATTTTGTTTCAAGAATATCTGTGATTACGATATTTGGAATTTTTCTTTCTTGTGCTATTGCAATTGATGCAAAATCTTCATCACTAATGATCAATTTTGGTTTTTCATCACTGATAATCTTACTAGAAATTTCTTTACATTTTTTATAATATCTATAGTAACTCCAAAGCCATTTTAATGATTTTTCTAACTTACCATCTTTCACATCAAATCTTGGAGGCGAATACACATCGTGTGCTTGTATGTTGTTTTGATGAAAAAACTCTATAGCTGAGCTTCCTGAAAATACTTTACAAGATCCAACTTTTAATTGATTAATTATGGCTAGATCTCTTGTAGCATGACCCAACCCAATTGGACTAGAAAAAAATAGAATTTCTGTCATATTGTGATTACTTTTTCTTGTCAAAGATTTAAATGGATTTTAACGAAGAACTTTTTGGCGGGCTCGTAGTCTAGCTCGGTTATGACGTCGCCCTTACACGGCGAAGATCCGGTGTTCAAATCACCGCGGGCCCACTACCGAATATTTTTAAATTCCATGAAATAAGAACTCACAATGTCTGAGCTGTCTATGAATGAAAAAATGACTCTTATTCAATATTCTATTGAAAAGTATGAAAATGAAGAAGAACTTATCTCAAAACTTTCTTCTATTCTGCCTGAAAAAGACATACAACGAAGTTTAGACACATTAATTGGAACTCAAAAAGTTAGAAGAATAGGTCCTGAAATAATTCAAAACAATACTAGTCATACTGAGCTACCCAATCTTCCAGATAATGTCAAAGAATTGATAGATAAAATTTAACACTAAAAACCTCTTAATCCTTGAGGTCGTGCATTCTCCGGATGTTTCGTCAACCAACCAATTTTTTCTAGCATCTCTTGCTTATCTTCGGGAAATGTTCCTGCAATATTATATGCATTAGAACCGTGGTTTGCACGGAAAACAATTTTGTTTTCTGCATTAATATTTGACACAAGTAATTCTAATTCTTCTAATGATTCATTATCATTAATTCTAACAAATTCACCTTCCCATTTTGTCATGAATTCATCTTTTATTCCATTTTCTAAATACAGCGTTAACGCTCCAACAAAATCTGGTCTTGATGCACTGATTACTTTGCCTGTCTCTACGGCATTCTCTTTTGAATATTTTTTACCGCCTAATCCTAAAATTACCATACAGGATAGTTTGAATCCTGCATCTTTTGCTTTGTTGCATGATTTGATAATTGTTTTTGATGTTGCACCTTTTGTTACTTTTTTTAGTACAATGTCTGAGCCACTTTCTATTCCAAGATATAACATATCAAGTCCTGCTTCACGTAACTCCTGTAGTTCTTCTGGAGTTTTTTTCAATAGGTTCATTGGCATTGCGTAACATGAAATTCTTTCAATTGAAGAAAATTTTTCTCGAATGTATCTGAGAATTTTTGTCATATATTCTGTTGATAGATTAATCGCATCTCCATCAGCTAAAAAAACTCGTTTTGTATCTGGCATGATCTTTGCCATCATGTCAATTTCTCCTTTTACTTCATCCCATGTTCGTTCAGAATATTCCTTGGATCTATACATATCACAAAATGAGCATTCATTAAAAGAGCAACCTAGAGTTACTTGAAAGATTAAGGAATTTGCTTCTGATGGAGGTCTATAAAGTGGAGCATCATAATTCAACATCATTATATCTATTAATCACAAGAATCGGTTATAATCTTAATGAAGATCCTTAAAAAAGGTGCAGAAGCAGATGTCTATCTCTCCTCATGGAATGGAAAAAAATCAGTACTAAAAATGCGAAAGGAAAAAAAATACCGAAACCCTTCCCTTGACACTCGAATTAGAAAACAAAGAACAATTCGAGAAGCACAACTAATTTCCGATGTTAAATCATTTGGTATCTCTACTCCGTTAATTTATTTTGTAGATTATAAAAAATTTTCAATTTACATGCAATATGTCAAAGGAAAATTAATCCGTGATATGGATGAAAAATCTATTCCTAAAACATGTTTACAAATAGGAATGATTGTGGGAAAACTGCATCAAAATGGTATAATGCATGGTGATCTTACCACTTCTAATTTCATACTCACTACCAATCATCTATTCCTTATTGATTTTGGGCTTGCAAATAGAACTGAAAAACCAGATGATCATGCGGTTGATCTTCGTTTATTCAAGGAAATTTTAAACAGCGCACACGCTAACGTGATGAAAAAGTCATGGAAAAATTTTATTACAGGTTATGAAAAATCTGTTGGGAAAAAATATTGTAAAAAGATTCTTGAATTAGTTTCTGTAATTGAAAGTAGAGGTAGATATGCAACAGTCGTCTGAATTATTCTTTGCATCGTCAAACGAACACAAATTTGAAGAAGCTCAAAGAATCCTCTCACATTTAGGAGTAAAAATCAAATTATTCAAAACAACCTTGGAAGAAATCCAATCAAACTCTCTTAGTGAAATAGCAAAACGAAAAGCGATTGATGCTTTTACTAAGATACAAAAACCTATCATTATTGAAGATGATGGTCTTTTTATTAACTCTCTCAATGGTTTTCCAGGTCCATATTCATCTTATGTCTATGAAACAATTGGAAACAAAGGACTAGTACGTTTGTTAGAGAATACTGAACTTCGAGACGCAAAGTTTGTAGCAATAATTGCTTACTGTAATGGAGTTGACGATGTTCAATTATTCGAGTCTAGCATACCTGGAAAAATTTCATCTATTATTGAAAAAGGAGGTTGGGGGTATGATCCAATCTTCATTCCTGACGGTGAATCAAAAACTTATGCAAATGTTCCAAATAAAGACAAATTGTCCCATAGATCCGCATCATTACAAAAATTCTCAGATTGGTTTATGCATACGCACTAAGATAGCGCTCTGTGAACCTTTTTTTGTTTTGTAAAACTACGATTCGAGAAATCTTACTCTCATCCATCACTTCAAATCTATCTGAACTTTTTGTTATTTGTTCTGAAAAAGTTCTGACATCATCCATGTCTACCATATTTTCATATTCAAGACGATTAGTTGAACGTCCAATGTGCATGTAAGATTTTATCTCTACAAAATGAGCATTTGATTTTTCAAATATTGATGTAAACTTAGATATCATCTCTTCAGAATCATTCCAATCTTTGATTAATGTAACTCTAAGAACTGTTCTTGTGTCTAACTCTGCAAGCATCTCTAAAGTTTTGTTCCATCTTTCCCATGAATCGTCATACTTTGGTCTGTTAATTTTAAGAAATGAGTCGTAATCTGATGCATTAGTTGAAAGATAAATCTGAGTTGGTAACGCATCCTCATCTGCGAGTTTCTGAATCATTTCTGGTTCTTGACCGTTTGTTACAAGAAAAATTGATTTTGTGGCTTGTAATGATTTAAGATATTTTATCAGTTCTGGTAATTTTGGATACATAGTTGGTTCGCCAGAAAGTGATATGGCATAGTGACTAGGAATAAGTGATTCTTCTATCTTTTGTTTATCCTGTGTTGGATCACCAAAATGACCTACGATAAGTTTTCTTCTCTCTTCCATCAATTTTGACATGATATCTTTTGGTTCTGCAACTTTTTGTTCATCCATCTTTAATGAATCATAGAATTCCATTGGTCTCCAGCAATATACGCATCTATTTTCACAATGCATTCCAGCTGGAGAAAATTCCATACACCTGTGCGTACTAATTCCATAAAATTTGTGTTTATAGCAACTTCCTTCATTTCTAAAAGATTTTTTTGTCCAATGACATATCTCGACAGTCGAGTGATCAGATACTCCATATTTTGCTTTTTTTAATTGTTTAGAAATATCTGATCTAATTTGAATAAGCTGTTCGTCTTTATCTACAATTTCTCCTGAACAACTCATATGTTTACCTTTTCATTGTTTTACTTAAATCATGACATTTTTTCAAAAACTAATGCTTGATAAATGAAACTTTAATTTTGATTTGTATCTTATAATATCATGAAAAACTATCTAATAATTCTCTCAATAATTCCAATGTTGTTCTTTTCTAATACTGAATATGCTATTCCGGTATACTCTGAAACAGTGAAACAATCAATGGATGCAAGCATGGATGTTGAAATAACATATCCTGATTCAGTTATGGCTGGTAGAATTTTTTCAATATCTTTTCTAATACAAAACAATGGTTGGGAAAGTAAACAATCCATTTCACTTACTTTAGAAAGTCCTGATAATACATTTACTTCACTATCTGAAACACAAATCTTCATTGATGAGCTAACTCCAACTAGTTCATTTGGAATAACTCTTGATTATCTAGCAAATGATAATGCAACTGAAGGAATTCATTTCATAAATATTGACTACTCACAAGTATTACTGAGCAATAATGTAGATCCAATGCCCACAACTAAAATGAATCTTGCAATACCTATTGAGGTTCAAAAAACACCTCAAGTTTTAATCGAAACAATTGCTCCTGAGTCCATATTTGCAGAATCAGAATTTACAATCCAAGCTACCATTACTTCTCATGACATAGATCTTGAAGACATTACTCTTGAAATAATTGCACCAGATGTGGAATTCCGAGGCGATACTTTTTACAAATTATCCTCTCTTGCCAAGCAAACACCTTATACAATTTCTGCAGAATTAATCACTCCTGTTGATAATGTTACTACTGAACATACAATTCCTGTAAAAGTTATTTTGACTTATACTGATGATCTAGGAGAGACCAATGCGTCTACACAATCTATACCGTTACTTCTTAGACCTAAAACTTTCATGGAACTGACAAATGATGGAGGAATATGGATTGGAGATTTCTTTATTGCTCCGTATGTTAGTATTGGTACTCTAGTTGGCATTCCTGCAGGTGCGATATTATCATTAATTATTCGTCGTTCTCAAAATAAAAAGAAAAAATCATCTAGTTAGTACTTGAAAAAAAAGTGTATATAGATGAAAAAAGTCTCTCTGCCATGCTCAAGACAGTAAGTATTGCAGGAATTGAGGAACAAGGAGTTCCATTCAAAAGAGAAAGTACCAGCCTAGATGAAGCGACACAACATGTTTCAATTGGTAATCTTACTTGGATAGAATGTGTAGTAGATGATATTGTAACTGAAACTCCAAAAATTCTTGATAAATTAAATATTAAAATGGATTCTAGTACATTGCTATCTGGCTATCTTACTGAATACGAAGATATCGGTGATACTCTGGGAATTATGGTCCCATTCATCTTTACAGGCGAAAACAGAACTCAAACTTCACCATGTTTAATTTTCCTAAAAAAGGATCTAATTGTTACAATACATGATGATTATGGCGGAAAAATTACAAAATTATATAATTATTCTAGTTCTCTTATGAGAAAACTTCCACAAACTCCAGAGAATTGGGCAGAAAGACAAACAATGTTACTTTTTAGATTACTTGATGAAGTTAGTGAAACAAACTTCTCTGCTCTTAGAACAATTGTAGAACGTGCAGAACAGATTGAAATTGATCTTGCAGGTTCTCGTCAAATACATCGAGACTTGTCCACTGAATTATCTAACATGAAAAGATCACTTTTGTCATTTCTTAATGCCGTGTGGGCAACTCATGATACTGTAAGAAATCTAAAGTATGGTGATCCTGACATGTTGACTGATGATGATGATATACTAGAGAAATTTGAAGTTGTTCTTGCAACTCTAGATAGACAAATTCAGATGGCAGAAAATGTAATGGAAATTATTTCTACTGGTATCACTGTAATTCAAACAGAATCTACAAACCAATTAACAAAACTAATAGTTTGGCTAACCGTAGCTGCTACTGCAGTTCTAGTCCCTAATACACTTGCAACAATATTTGGAATTCCAGGTCTTGAACTTTCCTACGTATGGGTAATTCCTGTATTAATATTTGCTACAGCCATATCATCAATTATCACATTTAGATGGACAAAGCAATACAGAATTTTACCATTTGGTACGTCTAAACTGAAACGGATTAAACGTAAATTCAAAAAATAGTCTCTATTAGTACAAAACAGCTATAAGATTAATACAACAAAAAAATTCAATCTCTTTGTGGCCTCTGTCGTCCAATGGCTAGGATAGGGGATTGTGGATCCCCGGATGGGTGTTCGATTCCCCCCAGAGGCCCCTTAATTTTTAAAAAATCCCAAATTTGCTTGATTCCATTTCTTCTTTTATAGCAAATTTTACCCTTAGATCTTTTCCACTCATCTTCTCAGATAACAACGAAATGAATTTTTTATCCAATCCCTTTCCCTTGTATCTATCAAATTGCTCTCCCATAACATCTGATAATTTAATTACCATCTCTCTATTTACAGAAACTACAAAGAAATGCCATCCAAATGCAAATTCTGAATCAGTAATCACAAATTCCTCTTGTCCATGAACGATCTCTTCCATTCTACCAAGTGTTTTCTTTATTTCCTTACTGGTCTTGTCATATTCTGTTGCTGAAACATTAATGTTAATTCTCTCTTCCATGATAACAGTTAATCTCTGGAAATAAAAGGTTGACTAGATTATTTTAACAAGTGCTCAACCTCAATTCCAAAATATTCCTTGAGGATTGCAATGTAGGATTTGATTGAATCTGGAATTTCTTCTCCACAAGCAACTCCCAGATTTTTTGCATTTATCCAAATTGTTAAAGCTTGTATGATGACAAGAAATCGGTCGTTTTCTGGATTGTCTCTTCCTATTGCTTTTGTATATCTCTCTGCATATTCCCATGCTGTGATAAATCCAATACATTCTGTATCAAACACAGCTAACAATTGTTTTTTCAAATCACCTGTCTCATCTAATGGAGTTTTGTTCATGATATATGGAAACTCAACCTTTTGTGGTAGACATCCTGGTAATGGCGCCCATATTGTAATTATTTTAACATCATCTCTTAATTTTTTGAATTTTTCCATCATCTTCTCTAAAATCTCTGCATCCATAAACCAACATAAAATTACATCCGCATCATTAAATTCTGCTTCAAGTATATCCTGCTCAACTATTTTTACATTCGAAATATTCTTTTCCTCAATCATCTTTTTTGCCACATTGATCATTTTATCTGAATTATCTATACCAACTGCATTTTTTACATCAAATTCTTGCCTTGCAATTGAAAGACTTGTACCATTGCCACATCCTAAGTGATAGAATATGTCACCTTTTCCCAAATCTACAAAGCGAAAAATTTCTCTTATTGTATCTGGTGGAATTTGAATCTCTTCTCCTGACATAATAGACTGTGGTAATGTGGAAAGATATTCTTCGATTTTCAATGTCTTAATAAAATTTCAAGGGAATTTATTCTCTTATGCTCTCTAATACCGATACTGCTTGCCATAAGGTAGTTCTAACAAATGAAGGTACATTTGGATCCTGCGTTATATCATCTAGGCTGCTAATTGCATTAGCAGCTCTTACAGACACTGAATATTCATCTGTCTGTAATTCTGTAATTAAATCTGCAATAGTTTTTTTGAAATTTTTTGGTGTAGAATGGCTTGTTGCTAATTGATTAAGTGTCTGAATTGCACTTTCCATTGCTTGTTTATTATCTTCACTCATTTTCTAAATCTCTATGAATACATTTTCTGATTCAACTACCACTGTATATGACTTTAAATCGTTAATCTTTGCAGGAAATTTCTCCATTTTGCCTGTTTCACAGCTAAATTGAGCACCATGCCATCCACATGTGACAGTTGAATTCTCAATATTTCCTTCTGACAAACTTGCTCCGGCATGAGTACATGTGTCATCACATGCAAAATAATTTCCATTAACATTAACAATTAGGATCTCTCTACTATCTACTGAAACCTTTTTCATATTTCCTGATTCTAATTCTGATGATTTGCATGCAATGATTCGTCCCATTCATTGAATTCGTTTATTATTCTTAATATTTTTTCTTATTTTGTGGATAGTATTGTTAGATTAGCCCAAAGTTCCGATAAAGAACATGTTTTGAATTTCTGCCATAACACCTTCTCATGGGGTGATTATATCCATGAAGTGTGGGATAATTGGATTGATGAAGGACATGTAATTATTGTTGACCATGATCAAATTCCTATTTCAATGGCACACGCTGCATTCTATCACAATGAAAAAATGATTTGGATTGAAGGAATTCGTGTAAATAAAAATTTCAGAAAAAATGGTATAGCTCAAAAAATGATTCTCCATTTTGAAGAAAATGCAAAATCACAAGAATTCAAAATATCAAGAATGCTAATTGCATCTGAGAATAAACCTTCTCTCACTCTAGCAAAAAAATTAGGATATCAAATAACTTCAAAATGGAATTATTTCTCTTTAGAGTCAAAACAAGTTTCTCAACAAAATATAATTATCTCTAATTCATGTCAAGTTGATCACAAAGATCTCTATGCAAATAATTATCACTTTGTTGAGTCATGGAGATGGATTCCATTAACTACTGAAAGATTAAAACAATTAAATTCTGAAAATAAAATCTTCTGTCAAAAAGATAATGATAAAATAATTACTTTGGGCATAATTACTGAATCTAGGTCGTTTGAAAACACAATAATTTTGGAAATACTTTTTGGCAATGAACTAGAGGAAATGATCAAATTTGTCCAAAATCTTGCATATCAAAAAAATTACTCAAAGATTAGAATATTAACTGAACTTGAATCGTTACCCCAAATTGAAAATCTAGAAAATAAATTCCCATTTTATCTTATGGAAAAAAAACTTTAATCAACAAATTTAACTCTATTTTGAATAGAGCCTAGCTTTTCTATTTCCATCTCTATTAGATCTCCATCTTTTAGATAGGATATTTTTGGATTATTCAACGCAACGCCTGCAGCAGTTCCCGTTGAAATTATATCTCCTGGTTCTAGTGTAATTGATTTACTAAGTATTGATATGATTGACGGAATTTTTATGAACATCTTAGATGTTGTAGAATCTTGTCTAACAATTCCATTAACCTTTGTTACAAGTCTGAGATCTTGAGGATCATCAATCTCATCTTTTGTTGTAACCCATGGTCCACATGGTGCAAACGTATCAAATGATTTTGCTCGTGTAAATTGTTTATCCATTGCTTGAATATCTCTTGCTGATACATCATTTAGTATCATATATCCAAAAATCACATCCTTCGCTTCTTCTTCTGAGATATTTTTGCATTTTTTGCCAATTACCAGAGCAAGTTCTATTTCATAATCTAGTTCCTTAACAAAATTTGGACAAACTATTTCTGAATTGGTTCCATTAAGTGCAGTTCTTGGTTTGTTAACTATAGCTGGCTCTTTTGGAGGTGTTAATTTCTGTTCTTCAGCATGATCTTCATAGTTGAATGCCAAACAAATAATCTTGTTAGGGTTAGGAATTGGCGCTAAAATATCAAATTCTGATAAATCATGTTTGAATTCTATTTCGTCAATTCTTGGTATAATCTCATCATACCATCCATCAAACAAAAAATCTCTAATATTTAGTGGAATTGGTACTCCTGTAGAATGTGTAATGTCGTCTTTTGTAGCAATTTTACCATCTTTCACAAGTCCAAAAGTCTCTTTACCTGATTTTACTACTCTTGCAATTTTCATTTTTTCTCACTTGTGTGTAAATATGACTTGGTGTGTTGATTCTTTTCTGCAATAACCAAATCTTATGAATTGGATTTCATCACCGTCTTTTAATTCTAAGTATGCTTGTTCAACATAACCTTCTATTTCTTTAAGACTGTCTTCGTTGAATTTCTCTCCAAAAAATAACTGATCAGGAACAATAATTTTGAGTTTTATTGGTTCTCCTGCAACCCACTGTATCTTTTTTTCAATATTTTCGGCATTTTCTGAAATAAATTCAGCTGTAAGATTTGAACCATCTTCTATAATCTTGAAAATTCCAATTCCAAGTAATCTGATGGACTCGCCTTTTTTCAATTCCTTTGCGTCTTCACCTTCAATCATGACTGAATCATTTACTATGACAGTTCGTCTTCCCAAGTCAATTGTAGGGTGATTTGGTAACTGGAATTCATTTGATGGAAGATTTGTTACCTTCAATTCCTTCGGATTACGAACCATGTGAAGTCTAATGCTCTCAGAATCGATTATTTTCTTGTTAAATGCCTCCAGAGATGCAAATGGGGAAACCGTATCGTTTTTTGTTAATCCTAGGGATAGAACAAATTTCTTTACTGCTTCTGGCCTGATTCCTCTTCTGCGAAGCCCTTCAAGAGTTGGTAATCTTGGGTCGTCATACCATGGAACCTTGCCATTTTCAATTAATGGTTTTAGGGCACTTTTTGATACTGGCATTCCCTCCAAATCCAATCTACCAAAAAAGATGAATTCTGATTTTTCTATTCCCAATTTATCTAAAATTGTATGGTGTAACTCTTTTCTGAGTTCAAACTCCTTTGATCTCATGGCATGTGAAACCTTGCTAATACTATCGAAAATTATGCCTGCAAAATCATATGTTGGCCAAACTTTGTATTTTTGTTCCTGCCTTGCATGTCTTTTTGTGTTAATCCTGAATAAGGCAGGATCTCGCATAGTTGTATTTCCTGACTGCATATTTCCTCTAAATCGTAATAATGCCTGTCCTTCTTTGAAACCTTTCTCATCAAACATCTTGTGCCATAACTTTTCATTTTCCTCTACGCTCTGTTTTGTACAATTACACTCCATCATTTCTCTTCTATTTTTACTAATGTTATCCTGACTGCATGTGCAAACATATGCATCATTTGACTTTATGATTTGATCTGCTTTTTCATAAAGTATATCTAAATTATCTGAAATGTACTCGACACTATCATATTTTATTCCAAGCCAATCTATTCCAACTTTAATTGCGGCATAATACTCAAGTCTCTCAGTTCCGGGATTTGTATCTTCAAATCTTAAGATTAGTTTTCCATTATGCATCTTTGCATATTCTTCACTGATTACTGCTGCCTTTGCATGACCAATGTGTGGATAACCATTTGGAGCAGGAGGAAATCTTGTAATAATTTCTCTTCCTTCTATATTTTTTAAAGGAGGTAGTAGACTTTCTTTTTGTGGTTTTTCTTTCTTTATTTCTAACAACTCAGGGTATTTTTCTTCTATCTCTTTTTGTTGTTCTACAAGTGGAATTTGATTTATCTCTAACACAATTTCAGTAATTATTGGTGTTATTTCTTTAGCTTTTTGTCTCAGTTCTGGTACATTTCCCATGATCTTTGCAAGAATTGTTTTATCTCTTGTTTGACCCTCATGTTCTGCAGCATTTTGCAATGCAAACTTTCTGATTTCATTTTTTATTTCTTCGCCATTCATTTTACAATGTCACTAACTTTACGGTATCCATTTTTTTATTAATCTGAAAATCTTTTGTTATGTCACTAACTGAATCTGCTTCTCCTTTTAACATGAAAAGTTCCATGCATTTGTCTCCTTCAATCTTACTGTGTAAATGTGTCGTAATAAGATCCTCATACGAATGTTTTATTCCATTTACCTGATTATCATATTCATCATTATGCACTACCAGCAAAATGGCATTGACATTTCCTGATAGACTCTCTTTTTGTTTCTCTTCTGAAACGAAACTTCGAATTCCTGCTCTTATAGCATCTGATCTGCCTGAAAATCCAAGATTCTTCTGTAAGGTGTCAATTTCTTTGAGAATCTCTTCAGTTAATGAAATAGAGACAATTGGCATACCTACATTGTTATTAAGAAACATAAAAATTTTAACTAAATGTTATTAACTTTTTTTACATTTATTAATAATTCACACCTAATTTTTGCATGATAGTAGATATTGAGAATCTCTCTATTGATTACTCTGGAATTAAGGCATTAGATAATCTAAGCTTTGGAATTGATGAGGGTGACTTTTTGGGAATCATTGGACCAAACGGCGCAGGAAAATCTACGCTGTTCAAATGCATGCTTGGGTTACAGACACAGTATGATGGAACTATCAAGGTATTTGGTAATGACATACGTGATTCGAAAAAATATCTATTACAGATAGGATACGTACCTCAAAAACCAGTTGTTGATAGAAACTTTCCGGCAACTATTCGAGAGGTTTTGTCAATGAGCCAAAACTCTAGTGATCCAAAAAAAGTAGAGGAAGCACTGCAGAAAGTTTGGATGCACGAGTTGGCTGACAGAAGAATTGGAGACCTGTCAGTGGGACAACAACAGCGTGTCTTTATTGCAAAGGCATTGGTTAACTCGCCAAAAATCCTAGTTTTGGACGAGCCAGTTACCGGAATTGATCAATACAACCAGGATCTCTTCTTCCAGATTTTGGGCGAACTAAACAAAAAAGAAAAAATTTCAATCATATGGTCATCACACGATTTAGACGCAGTAGAGAGGCTTGCCAACAAGGTGGCCTGCCTCAACAGGACTCTATTCTTCCATGGCGTTTCTGAAGACTTCTTTTCAGATGAAGAGATGATGAAGAAATATTCAGAGACTTCTATGCAGATGCATATGCACCATCATTGATGTAAAATGACTCTTGAATTTTTGTCTGAACAATCAGTACAATATGCATTAATCTCTGGTATGGCAATTGCATTATTTTGTAGTACTGTGGGATTATTTTTAGTTCTTAGAAAGTTTGCATTATTTGGAGATGCTCTGGCACACACTGCATTTGGAGGCGTAGCATTTGGCCTATTTATTGGAGTTTATCCTTTGTGGGCAGCATACATTGTATCAATACTTGGTGCATTAGGTCTTACCAAACTTCGTCAGAGATTTGATATCTCTGGTGATGCTGCAGTTGCAATATTATTAACAACCGGAATAGCTGTTGGAATTATACTGTTTAGCATAACTGACACTGATCTTCATCCTGATGATGATCATGTGGAGAACATGGGCGGTATTGAAAATGTTGAAGAATCTCATGAGGAGCATGAGGAACACGAGGAGCATGAGGAAGTCCATGAAGATAATGGAGAATCCCATGACGAACACACTATGGATGACTTTAGGGACATGACACATGCCCATGACATGGAAGAATTCCTGTTTGGTTCTATTTTGAATATCACGCCAGAAAATGTCATAACAATATTTGTTTTGTGCATAGTTATTCTAGTAATTCTAAAACTCATCTACAAAAAATTACTTTATGCAACATTTTCTGAAGAACAAGCCAAAGTATCAGGTATTCCTGTAGAAAAAATCAATTATCTTCTGATTGGCATGTCTGGTGTGGCAGCTGTAACATCTATGCAATTAGTTGGTGTGTTGCTTGTATCTGCATTATTTGTGATTCCAAATGTCTCTGCAATGCTTTATGCACGTTCTTTCAAACAAACCATCACATTATCAATCTGTTTTTCACTGTTTTCTGTTGTTATGGGTATAATCATAGCATATCCATTTGGAATAGAACCTTCTGGATGTATTGTTCTCCTTGCAATTGGAATTTTGATAGTCTCTTTGATAATCAAGTCTACTGGAATCATTAAAACTACCGGCATCTCACCTAAAACAACATGATAAAGACTCCATGTCCAATATGTGATAAACAAATGAATGAACACGCCAAAAATCAAATTGAAAAATGTCTATGGACGTTTGTTAGAGAAGCAAGAAATCCCGTTGCATTTGCTTCTATAAATTCCAGAACATGTCCGGAATGTGAAAAAAAAATGTTAGAACATAACTCTCCTCAAGTGAACCAATGTGTAAAACAGTTTATACTGGATGTTGAAGATCTAGAACTCTAAAAAAACCTAAATCCTAGAATGTTGTGTATTATGGCATGGAATATGATGCAACTATGAAACGAATAATGGATTCAGACCAAAACATCCGACACTGTATCATCGCAGACATAGAAGGAGAGATCAAAGCAGTGATGCATCGAGATGGAGTTAATAACTATCTGAGTGATGCAGAGACTGTTTCATCACTAAAACGAGCTGCAAGCTCTTGGAAGGCAAGAAAACAACTTTCTCCAAAAATTGGTCCTGGCCAATATGCAATTGCAGCCTTTGAGAAGCTGACCCGAATAACATTCCCTGCAGGAGAAAATCACTTAGTCTTTGTCAGTATGTCCTCAAATCCTGTACGATCTAACTATCATGAAGGTGGACGAAGCGATGTGGTTGAACACGTGTTAAACATCCTTAGTGGCGATCCAACAAAAAACTAGTATATTGACATCTCATATATACTGGATTTTTTCCTATTGTAATTACAAATTTAGATTTAAATTTTAAAACTAGTGTTAGAGACTTCGTTTCACTACAAAATCTAAAAGACTAACCATCTCTTTTTTCTCATTTCCCGAATAACTAGAAAGTGATTTTGTTGCTTTTGTTGCATATCGTAATGCTTTTTTTCGTACTTCTTCCTCAATTCCTAAAGAACGAATTGTATCTACTGCTACTTGTACATCTTTTTTTGTAGCATTAACTTTTCCAAAAACTTTGAGAATTTTTTGTTTGTCCTTACCTCTTGCCTTTCTAATTGCTAGAAGAATTGGCAGTGATTTTTTACCTTCTCGAATGTCATTTCCTACTGGTTTTTTCGTTACTTTACTATCTCCCATGATTCCGATCAAATCATCTGTTATCTGAAAAGCAATTCCTAGATTACGTCCAAATGATGATAAATTCTTAACATCTTTTGATTTCTTTTTTGCACAAATTGCACCCATTGCACATGATACTTCAAAAAGAACTGCTGTCTTTTTCTCAATCATCTTGATGTATTCTTGTTCTGTAGGAATTCTCTTGTTTTCTGCAAGTTTTACATCATCTACTTGTCCTTCACAAATCTCAACACATGCTTTCGATAGTTTTGTAACTAATTGAGTAGTAAAATTTGGTGAAAGTTTTGATTTCGATGAAATTGTATGATATGCTTTAGAGTATAACACATCTCCTGCTAAAATTGCTAATGGCATATCAAACTTATTGTGAGTAGTTGGAACTCCATGTCTCATCTCATCATTATCCATAATGTCATCATGTACTAGTGTAAAATTATGAATCATCTCTACAGAACTGGCAGCAGCCATCGCGTCGACTTGTCTTCCACCCAAAACTCTACAACTCTTTAAGACTAAATATGGTCTAAGTCTTTTACCACCGTGAATAATTAGATGTGCTGCTGCATCATACAGTTGTTTTGGTTCTCCCCTTAACTCTTTTTTTAAAAATTTGTTCACAAATACGGCGTTTTTCTTTATTGATTCGGATGTCTTCATTTTACCAATCTCCATTTATTCTCAGGAATATAATGTTTAATTGCTTTTTCATAATTTTGCTTTAATTCACTCTTTGTCCAATTTGAAATTAATGAAGAAAATTTCTCTTTTGTTTCTGATTCACACACATCAAGATAATACAGTGCAATAACCATCCATGGGCAATAAATTTCTCTATTATTTTCAAGTTCTGCTTTCAATTCATCAGGTGTTATCCATCTTATCGCAGAAATCTCATCTTTGATTAATGATGATTCCTCAAAATCATCTGCAATTCCTAATAAAGTTCCACAAACCTCGTTCTCAGAACCAATGTCCTTGTATGGAACATGATACTCAAATTTGTTTACATAATTCATTTTACATGTTATGCCAATCTCTTCTGGCATTCTACGTTCTGCAGATGCTACGTATGTTTCACCTTCTCTAGGATGACTAGCAACTGTTCCATCCCAGTCTCCAGGCCAAAGCATTTTTGAATCACTTCTTCTTGTTAAGAGTAATTTTCCTTCCCTGTTGAAAATTAAAGCAGTAAATGCTCTATGAAGTTTTCCATTTGGAAGATGACATTTTACCTTCTCCTCTTTTCCAATTGGATTATCATTTCCATCAACTAAAATTACAAATTCTTCCATAATTATTTCCTAAATAAAGTCCCTTCAAATTTCTTTCCTGAAATTGCATCATTAATTCTGTTAGGCTTGTTACCATTTACAAAAAACACTTTCAATCCAGCTTTTGCCATCTTACTTGCTTCTGTTATCTTTCGTGTCATTCCTCCAGTAACATCCATCGTGTTGTTTTGTATCTCTGGTTTCTCTTTCTTAAAATCATAAATCAATTTTTTTGTCTTCAAATCTGAATAAACTCCATCTACATTTAGTACAAAAATTGAAAGTCTTGGCTTTAGAATCCTAGCAATTGTAGTCATTATCACATCACCCGACAAAATATATGATTTTTTTTGTCCAAACCACAATGCATCGCCAAATGTTATTGGGGTTAATCCTGATTTTGCAATATCGCCAATTGTTAAAATTTTACTTTTAATTGATTTGTTTCCATTCATAAAATCTGTTGGTGGGAGACAGTAAGAGTTGATTTTATTTCTTACAGAACTATCTAAGATTATTTTGTTTAATTCTATCATTGAATTTTTGACAATTGCTACTCCTTTTGGATTAGTTTTTGCAGGCTTTGTATGCATATCATATTTTACTGACCAATAGTGCCCATACGATCCTCCTCCATGTACAATTATTACTGGTTCCTTAATCTTTCCAATTTGTTTTAGAATGCTATCTATGGTCCTTTTCCTAGCAGAAAGTGGCTTTTCCTTATTTGTAATAATGGAGCCTCCAAGTTTGATTAGGATCATATCTGTATAATGAGTCTAGGTATTAAAAACCTGCATTCCTGTTTTTTGTATTGATACGTGATGAGTTTGATATTTTGTGGTGTTAACATATTCTGAAAGATCATCATCTTTTTGTGTTAATGCTATAATACATCCTCCATCTCCTGCACCTGTAATCTTCGCACCAAATGTAATCATTTCAATTTCTTTTGTTATTGATAATAACACATCATTTGAAACTCCAATCTGTTCTAAGAAAATTTCATTTTGTGCCATACACTTTCCAATAGTTTCTAAATCATTATTTTTCATACTGTCTAGTGCTTTTGTTATCAATCTCTCTTCCTCAGAACATAACTCTGCAAACACATCTTTATTTTCTTCTTTGAATTTTTTTACTCGTTCAACCACCTTATCTGTTGCATGAATCTGCTCTGAATCTATTATCAGGAAAAAAAACTCATTTTCTGTATCAATCTTTGTAAAACCTTTTTCTTTTTGATATTCAATTATCCCTCCATAGACTGATACAGTGCAGTCAGCTCCTGATGAATTTGGAAATATTGTTTTTTCCGCTTGTATTGCTAATTCTAATATCTCTTTGTCTGTTGTATCACTAAATAAATTTGCAATTGATGCAGAAGCTGCAACACAACATGCAGATGAGGAACCAAGCCCCGCACCAATTGGAATATTCGACTCAATTTTAATACTAATTCCTTTATCAAAATTATTTTTTTCAATTACTTTTTTTGCAATATAGAAAAATGGCCTGAATTTTTTTTCCACTCTGCCAACATCTTCATCTTTTTTAATAGATGATTGTCCCAGTGAAGAAGAGATTAGTATGTTGTCTGTATTTGTTTTCTCTGAGGTTACTGTTGCATATTTATCAATAGCACCTAGAATTGCTCTATTATCATAAACGACAAAATGCTCACCAAAAAGAATAATCTTTCCTGGAGCTTTAGCTATTGAAGTCAAATAATCATTTTGAAGAAAACTTCTATAATTCTTCTTCTATTTTGGTCTCAAAGTCATCAATTTCATACTTCATGTCTTGATCCTCTTTAAGTTCACCTTTTTGAATTAGAATTTCTCTTGCCAATAACCAGTAAATTGTTGCTAGTGCTTTACGACCTCTGTTATTTGCAGGTATTATCAAGTCTAAGTTTGAAGTAACATTATTTGTATTTGAAATGCCAATAACTGGAATGCCTGCATTTGTTGCCTCAATAATGGCTTGTCCGTCTACCTCTGGATCGGAAATTATTATGAGATGTGGTTCTATGAAATATGGTAATGATGGATTTGTTAGTGTTCCTGGCATAAATCTTCTAAGCATTTGTGTAGCTCCTGTTAATTCAGTAAATTTCTCAATTGGTGTAGTTGCATATTCTTTTCCAGAACATACTATGACTTTTTTCATATCAAATCGAGTTGCAAATTTTGCTGCACTCTTAATTTTAGCTAGTGTAATATCAATATCTAACATGTAAAGTCCTTCAGGACTAGCTGATGTAATGAATGGTCGCATTGATTTAGTCTTCATATCAGTTCCTACACGAATTCCAGTTGCTAGAACTTTTTTCTTCAGATCAGTTATTTCTGCTTGTTGGCTCATTGCGATTTTTAAATGTCAATCATGCCATGTATTAAATCATGCTCTGAAATACGAATCAATTCGTTCAATTTTGCTACTCTTTCTCCTCCTACAATTCCTACTTTGAGTAGTTTTGAACCTGTTCCAATTCCAATATGGGAAATATGTGAATCAGTAGATTCTCCTGAGCGATGTGATGTGATTAATTTTATATTATTTTCATTAGCTACCTTAGCAAACTCTAATGCATCGTACAGACTTCCTGCTTGATTTACCTTAAGGATTGCTGCATTACACGATTTTGTATTAACTGCTTTTGTAAGAATTTTATTATTTGTAACAGTTAGGTCATCCCCTGTAATCATTGAATTAGGGAATTTTTTTGTAATTTCTGCCATGTCCTCAAATGCTTCTTCATGTACAGCATCTTCTGCATAAATTAATTTGTAATTTTCTATAATTTTTGTTGCAAATTCAATCTGTTCGCCTGAATCATTCTCAAAACCTGCACGATCATAAACATATTTTTTCTTTTCTTCATTCCATTGTGTTGATGATGCAAAGTCAACTCCTAAAGCAACTTCTTTGCCAAGTGTAAATCCTAAGTTCTCAATTGCTTTTACTGAAATATCTAATGCCTCTTCGTTGTTAAATTTTGGTGCCCATCCTCCTTCATCACCACGTCCGTTTGTAAAAGTTGGATCACCTTTCAAAATTTGTTTTTTTAATTCCTTATGCACTTGAAGATTCATATCGATTGACTCTCGAACTGTTTTTGCGCCTACTGATGCAACCAAAATTTCCTGAATATCGGGAGTTCCTGGTCCTGCATGTGCTCCGCCCCCAAGAATGTTCCCAATCGGAAATGGAAATTTCAAATCAGATTTGTCACTAATTATTTGGAAAAATTGTTTATCTTCTGCTTTTGCTGCTGATTCTGTCGCAGCAATTGTTATTGCAAATGCACATGCACCGCCAATCTTTGCATAATTATCGCTTTCATCTATGGAATGAATTACATCATGTACTTGTTTTAGATCACTTGAATCAATTCCAATAAATTTTTCTGAATTTTGATTTAAAATTGAGAGACTTTCTTCAGGATTGTTGTTAGGAAAACTAACTGCCTCAAATTTACCCACGCTTGCACCTGATGGAGCACAAACTCTTCCAAGAAATTTTTCATCGCTTAAAACATCAACTTCTATAGTTTTACTACCTCTGCTGTTATACAGAACTCTACCAGAAATTGCGGTAATCTTTGACAATTTATTCTAGTTCACTTTGCACTTCTTGATTTCTTTTATGCATTGCTTCATAAAATGGAACAACTTGTTGAATTGTCTCAACTGTTGTTAATAGCATACGTCTACAACAGTATCTTTCCATACCTAATTCATCAAGAACTTTCTTTGGATCTTCTCCAGTCTTAATTCTATTCTGATAATCTGAATATTTATCGGCAATTAATTTTCCGCATGTAAAACATCTTACAGGTACTAACACACTTGAAAAAATCAATCAAGGATTATAAAAACCCTACAAGGATTTTTCTATGCGGGTATCGCCCAGCCTGGTCAAAGGCGCTAGCTTGAGGGGTTAGTCTCTTAGGAGTTCGTGGGTTCGAATCCCACTACCCGCACTGATTATTTCTTAGAGTTATTTTGTATATTTTTAATAAATTCTTGTCTTCTGATCTCTTCGGTAAGAACTAATCTTGTTTCTTCAACAAGCATCCTGTTCACATCTAATTTTCTTCTAGACTCTTTTACAATTTTATCATATGTAGCAAATGGATATAGAATCAAATACAAATTCTCCATTATCTCAAAATAGTTTTCAGCTTTCTTTGAATCCCCAATTCGTATCTGATCAATTATCTGTCTTTTTAATTCTCCAATACAATCAAGCAATCCAAGTATGTATGATTCTCCTGAAACTTTAATTGATTTGTAAGATGGTATTTGCTTTCCTTCAATAATTGATAGTAATGCAACTGCTTCTACTAACTCCTGTTCTGGCGTCAAAAGATATCTGTTAAGATCTCCTGTTGATTTTTGTTTTAATTTTGCAAGAAGTGATTTTGCTTTTTTAATTTTCAGTTTTGCTGAACCCAAATCATTTTTATGAACTGCAATTATTGCCTGACTACAATTTATTATCACTTCCCGATTATTTTTTATTAAAAATTCTCTAGATGAATTTGTCTTTTCTAATTCTTTTGAAATCTGTGGAAGTGAGGTCTTAACATTTCTTAATCCCATTAGACTGAATTTCATATTCTTGGTTAAAGGCGTTTGCAAAACCTCTTTATTGAAATTATATCTCAAGTGTTCTGTGGAAATATCTGTAGATCAAATGTATCAAATTGAAAATAACGGTCATGATATGGGATTTTTAAAAAAATTCATGATGGAAAATGCCGGAGCTGTTGCTGTTCGAAGATTAATTGAAAAAATTGGCAATGTAGATTCAAAAAATATCCTAATCTTTGTTGGAATGGGTAATAATGGCGGCGATGGTCAAGTTATGGCAAGACATCTTGCGGGCCATAATGCAAAAGTCACTGTAATCTTGCTTGGAACACCTGACAAAATTAAAACTGAAGAAAGCAAATGGAATTGGTCAATACTTGAAAAAATGCCTTCTGTCAAATTAATTACTGGTAACTCTACTAATTTTGAATTTAAACCAGATGTGATAGTTGATGGAATTCTAGGTACAGGAATTAACGGTGAAATACGAGAGCCATATGCATCTGCAATCAATTTCATTAATCAAACTGATTGTTACAAATTTGCAGTTGATGTTCCATCAGGAATGGATCCTCAGACAGGAGAAACTGCTTCACTCTTTACCAAATGTGATATGACTGTAACTTTCCACAAAATGAAGCAAGGAATTCCTAAGAGAAAAGACCTCACTGGAGAATTATTTGCAGAAAAAATAGGAATTCCGCCAGAAGCAGAGATTGATGTCTTATGATAGTTTATCAAATTCCAGTAGGACCCATGCAAAATTTTTCTTACATAGCTGAAGACGAATCAACTCATGAAGCAATTATAATTGATCCCTCTTGGAATTTAGAAAAAATAATCACTCTAATTGACGAACAAAATCTTATTCCAAAATACATCATCAATACCCATTGGCATGATGATCATACAAGAGGAAATGAAGAATTAGCAAAAAAATTAAGCGTTAAGATTGTACAACACGAGGCGTCAACTCTGCAAAATGATATAACTGTAAAAAATGGTGATTCGATCAAATTTGGATGTTCAGAACTTTTAGTCCATCACACTCCTGGTCATTCTAAAGATAGTATTTGTCTTGTAGGTGATGGAAAAATCTTTTCAGGCGATACTCTCTTTGTTGGAAATTGTGGAAGAATTGATCTACCTGGTGGTAGTGCAAATGAGCTTTATCATAGCTTATTTGATGTACTCCATAGCTTGGATGATGATCTTGTATTATATCCTGGTCATGATTATGGCATGTCTAAAACATCCACTATTGGTAATGAAAAAACTACAAACCCTGTAATGCAAAAAATCTCTGAAGATTCTTTTGTAGATAGAATGGGTGGATAAATTGTCAATCATTTGTCACGGAAACGTGGATAATGCAAAAAAAATTATCCAAATTTTGTCAAAAAAGCGATTTACTTTTGGTTTAATTGCATCATACAGCGAAACATGTGAAATTCCCGGAATTACTATAGCCGGTGCTGACAAAGAATTTCTAAAATTTACTGCTCCTGCGGATTCTGAATATATTGAATATGGAAAATGTGTTTGCATCCCTGGAATCCCTATTTCTCCCGATGGAAAACCTACACCTGCATTACTGACTCGTGTCTCACTAAACACTGCAAAAATTCCTCATTTTGTTATTAATGCTGGAAGTAAAGTTAGACCTTCTCTGTGTTATTTTGACGCTGATCTATTTCCAGGAAAAAATATTTCTGAATCTCCTGCCATGACTGTTGATCAAGTAAAATCTGCAATTGAATATGGCAAAAATTTGGGGAAAGTTTTGTCACAAAATACTGATTGTCTAGTAATTGGTGAGTCTATTCCTGGAGGAACAACTACCGCACTTGCTGTTTTGAGGGCATTTGGACTAGATTGCAATGTTAGTTCCAGTATGCAGAATAATCCTCTGGATCTAAAAAACAAAATTGTTTCTGACTCGTTAAAACGTCAAAAATCTGATAATACATTAGATATCATTGCTAATTTTGGAGATCCTATGATGCCTGTATGCGCAGGAATATTATCAACTGCATCGGAAAATTGTCACGTCATTTTGGCAGGTGGAACACAAATGCTTGCGGTTTTAAAACTTGCAAAACATCTTGGCTACAATGCTGAAAATTCCGCAATTGGATGTACATCTTATATTATTGATGACTCTCAAGCAAAATTCCTTACAACCTTGGAACAAATTGATGATGTTGCAGTTCTTTCTTGTGATCCTTGTTTACATAATTCTCAACATTTTGGTCTTCGCTCTTATGCCGACGGTTTTGTAAAAGAGGGTGCAGGAGCTGGCGGTGCCATAATAGCATCTCTATTAAAAACAGAAAATCACATTGAAAAATTATTCTCTTTATTTGAAAAAGAATACAAGCGAATTTCTACTTGACTGTAACTGATTTCGCTAAATTTCTTGGATAGTCAGGGTCTGTATCTTTTTCTAATGCCGCATAATATGCAAGTAATTGAATTGGAACTATCTCAATTAATGGATATAATACATCATCCATCTCTGGTATCTCTATCCAATAATCATAAACTGAATTATTATTGTTTGATATTCCAATAATCTTCGCACCCCTTGCTTTGATCTCATTTGCGCTGTTTAGTGTATCTTGGAATGTGGAATCATTAGGATTGATTATGATCACATATACGTTTGAATCCATTAGGGCTAGTGGTCCATGCTTTAATTCTCCGCCTGGTATCCCTTCTGCATGAATGTAGGTTAATTCCTTTAGTTTTAGTGCTGCTTCTTTTGCAATTGGAAAATGCATTCCACGTCCCAGTATGTAAATATCTGAAACCTCTTTCAGATCCTTTGCTAATTCCTTTATCTTTGAATTATCTTCTAAAACTTTTGATATCCCATCAGAAACTTTCTTCCAATCTAAATTCATACATTGATTACAAATTTTATTTGTAATCTTGTATAATATGGCAAGTTGTGACGTAAAGCTCTTTGTTGCAGCTACTCCTATCTCCGGCCCACAATTAAGGTTGATTACTGAATCTGATTCTTGTGCTAAAGACGAGTTTAGATGATTGACAATTGACAATATTTTTGAATTAGATTCTTTTGCAATCTTAACTGCTTCTAAAACGTCTGCACTCTCTCCACTTTGTGAAATTGCTATCAATGTAGAATCTTTTTCTATACTGTCTGGAGAAAACGGCAACTCACTAGAAATTATAGGTTCTATCTTTAGTCTTGCATATTTTGAGAATAAGTATTTTGAAATTCTTGCGGCATTATAACTAGTCCCACTACCTGTTATGTAGAGATTCTTTGCTTTTGAAATAAAATCTGCAACTTCATCAACTCTCTTGTCATCACCAGCTTGAATAACTGTGGTTGGCTGTTCTGAGATTTCTTTTAGCGTAAAGTGTGCATAATCGCCTTTATACACATCTGCAAATTCTTTTGAAACCTTGGTTATTTGATATTCTGATTTACTACCATCAAATTTTGAGACATTCAATCCATTCTGATTAATTATGACAAAATCCTCATTATCCAGATAAATCACATCATCGGTTTTTTCAATAAAACCAAGTACGTCACTAGATAGATAGTGGCTATTTTTTCCAATTCCAACAATCAATGGCTCATGAAATCTTGCAGCTGCCAATGTTCCATCCTCAAAAATCACTACAAATGCAAAATGTCCTTTTAGCTGTGAAACTGTCTTGATCATCGTTTGTTTCACATCTCTTAATTCATCAAAATTTGATTGAATGAGATTTGCTACAACTTCCGTATCTGTGTCACTTTGAAATTTGAAGCCCTTTGATGAAAGTGTCTCTTTGATTTCTTGATAATTCTCGATTATACCGTTATGCACGATTGCAACTTTTCCTGAATTGCTTGGATGGGGATGAGCATTTTTATCTGAAACTTTTCCATGCGTTGCCCATCTTGTATGACCAATTCCCACCATTCCTGGAAGGTCATCGAGCTGAACTCGAGTATTCACTTCAACAACTCTGCCTACGCCTTTTTTCACAAGAATTTCACTTTCTGCTTTTGTTGCAACTCCAACGCTATCGTAACCGCGATATTCCATTTTTTGTAATCCCTTGACAAGAATTGGCGCTGCCAAATTTTTTCCATAATATCCTATAATTGAACACATCTTACTAACACAACTTCATCTCTATTACGCAGATAAGCTTAACTGCTTATTCGGCAGCCTTTTCTTCAGGTTTCTCTTCGACAGTTTCTTCTTTAGATTCTACAATTGTTTCTACTGTCTCAGTTGGAACTTCTATGTTTTCTGTTTCAGGACTTCCTAAATCTGATTCTGGCTCTGATAAAATTTTATTGTAGATTGATTCAGATGTTAGTTTGATTCTATCTTCTTCTTCAACTTTTACTACATATGATGGTCTGTTGATAACTCTATCTCCAATCAAAACATGACCGTGTGATATTGCTTGTCTTGCTTGGTAAGGTGTTTTGAAGAAAAATTTCTTAAAAACAATTGTTTGTAATCTTCTAGCTAACAAATCATTAATCTCTAAATTGAGAACATCATCTAATGTGGCAGTTTTCTCTACTAAACCTATACGTGATAATGAATGCATTAGGATTGGCTCTTCTTTCTCTCTCACTTCTTGTCTTACAGCAAGTAAAGAACGTGCTTGGTGTCTTAATCTAGATAATTCTGTTCTTGACTTCCAAAGTTCTCTCTTTGTTTTTAATCCAAAAGTTCCTACAGTCTTTAATTCATCCATCTTCAATTCAAAATTAAATGGTCTCTTTGGCTTCTTCCAAACTCTTCTAAAATTTTTAGTATCTCCCATTTTTCATCTACTCCTTTTTCTCTGCTGCTGGTGCTTCCTTTTTCTCTGCTGCTGCTTCTGCTGGTGCTGCTTCTACGCCATCTGCTGGAACTTCAGCGCCACCACCTGCTGGTGCACCTGCTCCTCCTTTAGCTGGCATAACCTTTCCACCTTTTGCAACTCCAACTGCACCGCCTTTTCGTCCAGTACATCTAGTGCGTTGACCTCTAACTTTTAATCCATACATGTGTCTATAACCTCTCCAGCTGAAAAGTGCCTTTTCTCTTTCTACGTCATTTCTAATGTTGAATGCAATGTCAGATGTAACAAGGTGCATATCTTCTCCAGTTTCAATATCCTGCCTTCTGTTCAAAAACCAGATTGGGAAATCTGCGGCTTTCGGATCTTGTATAATCTTCTCAATTGAAGATATTTGTTCAGTAGTAAGATTGCCAATTTTTTGATGTGGAGATATTTTTAAAACTTGTAACATTGAATTTGCAAACATGTATCCAATTCCTTTGATCTGGCTAAGTCCAATTAGCATGTTTAGCTCACCATGAATATCATTTCCCAATATTCTTACCAGATTCTCGTATTGTTCGCTCAAGTAGCAAGATTTTCTATAGCCCCATTAAAAACCATGCTCTAAATCATGCCTATCGCTGAACATCTTTGCTGCATAGTATTATAACTCTCAATATTAGGTTCGAAATATGACAGATCCAAATAATAATCCTCAAGAAATCTTGGATGTTGTTTTTGATGAAAACATCTCTGAAATCTTGGCAGAAATGGAGACTTCACCAAAAAAATGTCAGTTTTTAGCAGAAAAATTCCAACTAACTCCAGACGAATTAGAAGAAAAATTATCTCTTCTAATTCGACATGAATTTGTTGAAAAATCTGGTTCTGACTCTAACTTGGAATTTTCAGTAAATTCAAAAAAACTATCTGAATTGATAGAAAATTCACACAATTTTGAAAATGTGGATAACGGTTTGGCAAAAATGGATAGTTTTCTTAACTAGACTTCTTTTTTCTTTGTCTAATTATCATAAATCCAATTACCATGACTCCTGCCATTCCTAATACAATCATGAAAAACCCTATGATGGAAATTGTCACTCCTGTGGAATCTGGTACGTGGCCAATACCGCCAACTACTCCAATATCTTCTGGATCTGGGGTATTGATTATTAAAGTGTAAGTTCCAGAACTGTCAATCTCAAAATTATCTTCAAATGAATTTCTATCTACTGATACATTTCTAATCTTAACATTTGATGGATCTAACACAATAGCTGAAATGTCATATTCTTTCCCTTCTATGGTTTGAATTGCGTACACTCCTTGTGTGTTAATATCTGGATCTAATTCGGCTATAATTCTTAGTTCAGTTGAACTGTTAATTCTTCCTTCTTCAATCACTAAATCTCCTGTAATTGTTTGTGAACCAAAAATTAGTAACATTGCACCAATTGCAATCATAATACCAACAACTATCAAAAATTTTGCTAAATTTATCATGAATGATTTTTTACTCTCATGGATAAATCTGTATTTGTTCTGTATCTATCCAAAAAATTTAGTTATGGCTAAAAAAGTTAGCCTAGGCTAAATTTTATATATATACTATCCTTACTGAGAATATGCAAAGTGGGATCCATTCCAAAAAAATGTTTTATATTTTATTAATTATAGCTGCTTCCTCAAGTCTGTATTTTGTAGTACCAGGTGTCACAATTGCAGAAGAAACACCTAGAACCTTTCTCACACATACTGGTTTGGTCATCCAAACAACTGGCGAAGTAATTGATCCTATTGGATATGATGGCGATGCTTTAGATTTTGATCCTGAAAAATTTATGAAAGAATTTGATTATGGTGAGATTTCTGTATTGGATGATGGAACCATTCTTCGTGAATTCTATATTACTGCAAGAGATGACCAAATAATGGAGGTCTCTCCTGGTGTGTTTTACAATGTCTGGACCTTTAATGATTCTGTACCTGGTCCAACAATTCGTGCGACCGAAGGTGACTTGTTGAGAATTCATTTTACAAATGAAGGCTCAAAGCCACACAGTCTGCATTTCCATGGAATCCACAAAGCCGAGATGGACGGTGTATTTGAAAACATAGGCACTGGTGGTACATTCACTTACGAATTTTATGCTGATCCTGTAGGATTACATCTTTATCATTGTCATGTTCATCCAGTTGAGGAACATATTGCTCATGGTCTTTATGGTGCATATATTGTAGATCCAAAAGAACCACGTGAACCTGCTGAAGAATTTGTATTTGTTTTAAATGGTTTAGATACTGATTTTGACGGTGAAAATAATTTCTATGCCGCAAACACAATCCCATTTTATTATCAACACCATCCAATTGAAATTAACACAAACCAAAACATACGTGCTTATGTTGTAAATGTCTTAGAGTTTGATGCAGTAAATAATTTCCATCTTCATGGAACCTTATTCCATCATTATCCTGCTGGAACTGATTCGGTACCGTCTGGATATAATGATATGTTAACAATGTCACAAGGTGATAGGCAAATCTTAGAATTTAGTTATAAATATCCTGGACTATACATGTTCCATGCACATAACACAGAGTTCTCCGAAAAAGGTTGGGTTAGCACTTTTCTTGTAAAAGAAAATGCTGATGATTTTGATACTAAAGTAGAGTATGATGACATCATCTAAACCTGTTCTTGCAATTAGCGCAATTGCACCAATTGTGTTATTGGTAATATTGGTTGCATTTCTTTTAGGACCTGCTTCCTCATTTTTACAATTTGGTATAATACTCCCTGAGGTATCAATTGAAAAAATTGAATTTACCAAAAATGAAATTCAAGCAACTGTAAGAAATACTGGTCCAATTGATGTAAATGTTGTACTTGCAGATGTAAATGATCGTATACAGCCTGCAGCAATTGAACCTGATTCTTATCTTGAACGGTTTGAAACTGCACTGGTGAGAATCCCTTATGATTGGAATGAAGGTCAACCTTATGAAATTGGTGTTACAACTGATGATGGAACAAGATTTGCAAAGGAAGTAGATGCTGCATTTGCATCACTTGAACCTGATGTTGATTTGTTTGTATTTTTGGGTCTGATTGGATTACTAATAGGAGTAGTACCAATTATGATAGGTCTTTTGTGGTACCCATTCATCAAAAAATTAGGAAAAAATTCGTTTAATTTCTTTCTGGCATTTACCATGGGGTTATTGATTTTTCTTGGAATTGATGCAGTATTGGAAGCATCCGAAATATCGGAAAATCATCTATCTTCTGTTTTTAATGGAGAATTATTGATTTCAACAGTAGTGATTTTGTCATTTCTATCATTATATGGGATTGGTAAAAAATTAATCAAAAAAATAGAATTTTCTAATCTATCAAAAGGATTGGCAATCTCTCTAATGATTGCAATTGGAATTGGTTTCCATAATCTTGGAGAGGGATTAGCAGTTGGCGCTGCTATTGCACTTGGTGAAGTAGCTTTGAGCACATTCTTGATTGTTGGATTTGCAACTCATAATACAACTGAAGGATTGGCAATTGCTGCTCCTCTGACCCGCACAAAAGCAAAAATTGCAAAAATGATAGGTCTTGGATTGATTGCCGGAATTCCTGCTATCTTTGGTACTTGGATTGGTGGATTCTCATTCTCCCCATTTTTCACTCTAGTCTTTCTTGCTATAGGTGCAGGAGCAATTTTTCAAGTTGTACTATCAATTTTCCAATATATGAAAGAAAAATCTGATTTATTATCAAATACGTCATTATTTACTGGAATATCTGCAGGATTGATTGTCATGTATCTAACTAGCGTAATCATCTGAACAATTTATGCAAAAAAATTACTTAGTTTTTGTCAAATTTTTTATCAATAATTAATAAATACCACTTTGCAACACAAATTTCAAATGAAGATTGTTGCTTTTGGTGCAGTCCTATTATTGACATTCTCAATTTTGTCATTTGGCATGCCAAATCTTGCAAATGCACAATCTACTGTACCTCCTTTATCTGTGTCAACTGACTTTCCTGGTTATGCAGAAAATTCTGAAATTATAATTTCTGGCAAAGTTAAAGAATCATCTTTATCTGAATATGAACAACCTATCACTCTGATGATTGTAAATGCTGATGGAAATATAGTAAAAATTGCCCAATTAACTCTAAATTCAAGTAATGAATTTTCTACAACACTAGTTGCAGGAGGTCCACTTTGGAAATCTGGCGGTGACTACACTGTAAAAGTAAATTATGGTGCACAGAAAGCTGAAACTACCTTCAATTATGCAGGTGGTAGTGGTGAAACATCCACTACACCAACCGAACCAGAACCAGTTGTTGAAGAACCAGTTGTTATTGTTGAAGAACCAGAACCAGTTGTTGAAGAACCAGAACCAGTTGTTATTGTTGAACCAGAACCAGAACCAGAACCATTATGTGGTGAAGGAACTGTTATGAAAGATGGTAAATGTGTAGCTGAAAAATCTGGAGGTGGTGGATGTCTAATTGCAACCGCGGCATTTGGATCTGAGATGGCACCACAAGTACAATATCATTAACACTACTCAACTATGTTGATGTTGATTCTGAACAAGAAATGTTAGGTTATGGAATTGGCGTTATACTACTAAATGTAGGAATGTACTTTGTAGCACCAGCAGCAGTAATCATTGCAATAAAGAATAAAATAAAACGCAATTAAGTTATATATTCAAAAGATTCAATGTTCTTATGCATGTTGAATATGAGGAATTTGAAAACATTGAAGATATGTTATTGTATCTCTCATCTGTTGCACCTCCAATGAAAAACTTCATGCCAATAAATTCTTACAAAGGATTCATCTGTTCATTTATTCCATTAAGTCCTGCAGGTGGAGATGTTTATCTAATGTTATATACAAAAGGAGAACTTGAAACTGGAATTCATGAATTTGATGTCGCAACACGCTCAGTTACAAAAGTTAAAGCAATTGAACGTGCAGACAAAACTTACTTTATTGTAATGACTCCTAAGAGAAACACAATTGCAGATAAAGCAATTGAAAGTCTTTAATTTAATTTCTTTTTTTAAACTTACCTAGTTTGATCATTCCAATTAAAATACACAGTATACTAATTGCAATTCCAATTACTCCAAACAAATAATGTCCCATAATAAAACCTGCAATTACTGTAATCACAAATAATGCTGAACCCAAAACAAAAGAAGCGATCACAACTATCAAATTTGCTTTATCTTCTAGTTGCATAGTTAAGTTCTGAATTTTTAATTATTATCTCTTAGGTGCAAATTCTAGAGTTTCTTTGTTTGAATTTTTGGTGCAGAAACAGATCTGCTTCTAGAATATTTCTCTATAATTTCATCAGGCGTTCTTCCATTGAAAAGATCTTTACATAATCCTCTTAGATACCTCATAATTGCCCATGTTCCTGCTTTGAGTATGCCATACATGAAGATCTTCATTGGTGGACCATACGTTTTGTTTCTAAGAATTATAGGAATAATATCATTAATCACACGTAGGTTATTTTCCCAACATCTCCAAAACAATGTGAATTGTGCCTCATTCAAGTTTCCGAAATGCATTGAATTTTTTTCACTAAAGTCTTGGTAAAGAAGTGGAGCTACCAACCCTCTAAAGTTCATCTCTCTAAAGTCATTCATCATATCGATTGTATATTGACTATCATCTGGTGTCTCATCTGGCCATCCAATAATTATTGTTGCAGCAGGGAACCAATGGTTATCATTGAGAATCTTAGCTCCTTCTCTGACAACACTTCCCCATTCTTCAGTAGCGAATGGTCTTGTTTTGACACCAAGATGTTTCTTAACCATCGGTGGCGAAACTGTCTCTATGCCTAGATTAGTTGCAAGCCATCTACCTGTCTCATGTTGTCTGTTTACATCTGCAATATTTTTCATTAATTGAGGATCTGCAGCGACTGCTGAAAATGTCATATGTGTTGTACCAATAAAATTAGCACCCATTCCTTTGAGGGCTTTCCATAAATCTGTGATTGCATCTCTATTTGGAATGAAATCTCTGTTATCGCATCCATACAATAACATCTCATCAGAATGAAGCCAAACAGAGTCAAATCCATAATCTAAGTTAATCTTCGCCTCTCTTTGTAACCGTTCCACTGATAGATCTTTTTTAGAACGTTTGTTCACATCACAAAAATCACAACCTCTTCCACAACCTCTCATTGCTTCTATGAGAGAATTGACAGTTGGCTTTGTAATTTCTGGAATATTTTGAATATTTTTTACAAAACAATGCATCAATTCTGGCGCATCTCCTTTTTCTAAATCATGAAACAAGTCTAATGCGAGCTCATCTGCTTCTCCCACTACCACCGTATCAATTCCATGCACTCTCATCCTATCTGTTTTTGCTAATTCCCATGCGCCATTTCCTCCCACTGCTACTTTGAAATCATATTTCTTCTTCAGTTGGATAATTTCTGCACACATTTTTTTAAACTTCATTGCAACATATGACAACTTTTCTGGAGCCATAGTTGTTGTCACTGGAGCCATTCCTAATGGATCCATTACATTAATTCCAACAACTTTGGTATCTGGTCCGATTGATTTTGACAGATGTTCTGGATTTGCAACAAAGATGTCTTTTTTATCATAGCCCTGATGTAATGCACTCTCTACTCTTCTTAGTCCTACTTGGGCAACTTTTGCTTCTCCTGTCACTGGATCAGTTTCAACTGCAGGACAAAACACCTTGTCAAAAACCCATTCAGGAAGAACTTCATAAGGACCGCATGCTATGAATCCATAAAGGAAGTTTCCTCTATAATTTGTCATTAAACTTCTATCTGCTGTTAATACGATTCTTTTACCTGCCAACTCTAACCTTTCCGTTTCCCTATGATATATATCATTTACGAGAATGATTGCTATTTCAGCAAACTAAATTGTTTATTATCAATTTTTTACTTGGTTAGCAATTTTCGCAGCAGCAGCTCCGGCTCCTATACCATTGTCGATATTTACTACTGTTAATCCTAATGAACAACTTTGTAACATTGCAGCAAGTGCTGCCACTCCTTTTTCACCATATCCATACCCTACTGATGTTGGTACTCCTACAACTGGAACATTTACTGTTGAAGAAACCACTGATGCTAATGCACCCTCCATTCCTGCTACAACTATTATTACATCTACGTCTGCTTTCACAAATTCTTTTAGAACTGGAAATGTTCTATGTAATCCTGCGATTCCAACATCGTAACTTGTTATACAACTACATTTCATTGATTCACACATGAGTCTTGATTCTTCTGCCACTCCGATATCTGATGTTCCTGCTGTAATTATCCCAATCTTCCCACCTGACTTTTTTAATGATTTTTTGTAAACCAAAATTGTTGTACAATTTTGTCCAGTATTTACCTTAAAATCATTTTTTTTACAATAATTGCAAATATCTTGATAATTTTTTTTTGGAATTCTTGAAATAACTATCGAATCTGTTTTTTTCAACACATTTTTGATAATCTTTTTTACTTCTGAATTTTCTTTACTTTCGGCAAAAATTACTTCTGGAATCCCTTTTCTTACCTCTCTTCCTAGATCAATTTTCGCAAAATTCTCAATCTCTTCTATTGAATATAGTGATAACTGTTTTTTTGCTTCATTAACTGAAATTTTTCCATCTTTCACAGAGCCTAAAATATCTGAAATATTCATGGTATTCTAAAATTTACTTGGCTTAAAAAATTATTTAAAACTCGACACCTGACAATGCACTTTTGACACTATCTACGCCTTTGTTAAACCATTCTTTTTCTTCATCGTTTAATTCTAATTCAACTATTTTCTCAACTCCATTCTTTCCAATCACAGCGGGAACTCCAATTGAAACATCTTTTTGTCCATATTCTCCATCTAAGCTAGTTGAAACTGGGATGACCTGTTTTTTGTCCTGTACTACTGATTCTATAATTGCCGAAATTGCATTTCCAGGTGCATGAACTGTTGCTCCCTTTAGTTTGATAACTTCTGCAGCAACATTTTTTGTTGCAGTGAAAATATCATCAAGCTTTTCTTTTGAAAGTATTGTTGGTAATGGAATACCTGAAACTGTTGCAAATCTTGTTAATGGTAACATGTTTTCCCCATGTTCACCAATTACTAATGCACGTGTTGATTCACGAGAATATCCCGTTGCTTCATGTATGAATTGTTTAAATCTTGACAAGTCTAACATTCCACCCATTCCAAAAACTCGGCTTCTGTCAAATCCTGAAGTCTTGTATGCAATTTGTGCCATTGGGTCTAATGGGTTTGTCACTGGAATTATCATTGCATCATCTGCAAATTTCTTAATATTTCCAACCACATCTTTTACAACTCCTGCATTAATCTTTAACAAATCCATTCTTGTCATACCTGGTTTTCTTCCAGCACCTGCAACTACTACGACAATTTTTGAGCCTTTCATATCTTCATAATTATTTGAGCCCTTTACATTAACATCAATTCCTTGTTCAGATAACATATGATTCAGATCCATCGCCTCGCCTTGTGGAAGTCCTTCAGCAATATCTATGAGTAAAATCTCCTCGTCTAATCTTCTTAATGCTGAAAATAGTGCAGCATCTCCGCCAACTTTACCGGCACCAATAATTGTAATCATGACTGAATTTTGAAATATTGAATAATTAAATCTATGTCGAATACATTTTTGCAAACAGATTTTTATGCATTTTTATTATTTTAACGACATGGTGCTTTTCATTGATTGTCAAGTTGCTGGAATTTCGGGTGATATGATATTATCATCATTGGTAGATCTAGGTGCAGATAAATCTAAAATTATTGATGGAGTTAAAGAATCTACAAATTTCTTACAAGGCTCCACAATTAAAAAATTGGATTTTATCAAAGTACAAAAAAAAGGTAAATCTTCCACTCAATTGGTTTTAGAAATTGATGAAAATATTCATGAACGAAAAGCCAGTGATATCAAAAAATGTATTCAATCCGCCTCTGAAGAAATTGGCTTATCTGATTCTGCAAAAGAATTTGCAGAAAATTCGATAAATACTTTGATAACTGCCGAGTCAAACGTACATGGGGAATCTGAATCTTCAGTTCATTTTCATGAAGCGTCAAGTATTGATACAGTAGTTGATATCATTGGAACTGCAATTGCATTAGATAATCTTAATCTATTTGCTGAAGAAATATCCTGCTCGCATGTTGCAATTGGTGGAGGAACTATATCATTTTCTCATGGAACCACTTCAAATCCTGCATATGCGATAACTGAAATTTTCAAAAATTCAAAAATAATTGTCACAGGCGGTCCTGTGAGTGAAGAGCTAACCACTCCTACTGGTGCTAGTATCTTAGTTAACCTAGTTTCTTCATGTAATGAATTCTTTGTTGATATGAGTATAGATTCGGTTGGATATGGTTCTGGAACAAAGGATTTTGACAGTTTTGCAAATGTTTTGAAAATAATTCGTGGCAAATCAAACGATGCTCTTGTAAAAGATACTGTACAAATACTTGAAACAAATCTGGATGATGTATCTGGAGAAGTTATTGCAAATACAATTGAAAAATTGATGAAAAATGGAGCAAAAGATGTTACTGTGTCTAATGCAATTACAAAAAAAGGTAGACCTACTCAATTAGTATCTGTCATATGTGATTCAGATAAAACTGACTTGTTACTCAATCTACTCATAAATGAAACGAGAACACTAGGTGTCAGAATTCGAACTTCACAAAGATATGTAGTACCACGAAAAATTCTTGAATCTGAAGTAACACTTGAAAATCAAAACTTTACCATACATTACAAAACTTCTGATCTTGAACATTTGAAACTAGAATATGAGGATGTCAAATCAATTTCTAATCAATTGAAACTATCTTTTAATAAAACAGAAGAACTACTAAAAGAACAAATTAAGAAAAAAAATGACTGATCTGAAAAAATTATTACAATGGTTTGATGATAAAGAGCGAGTCTTGGTCTCTCTATCTGGTGGCGTAGATAGCGCTCTTGTTGCATATGCCGCAGAAAAGACATTGGGTAAAAATGCAATTGCAGTCACTGCTGACTACAAAACTCTATCTTCTGAAGAATTGGATTCAGCAAAAAACATAGCTCAAGAAATTGGAATTACACATAAAACAATCACTTACAATGAATTAGATAATGATGATTTTGTAAAAAATGATGAGAAGCGATGTTTCTATTGTCGTGATGAACTATCAAAAAAACTGCTTGAGCTTGGTGGATTATTAGGAATACAAACAATTGTAGATGGAACACAAACTGATGATCTTGGAGATTACCGACCTGGAATAGATGCATTACGCCGAAATGGAATACGTAGTCCTTTGTTAGAAACTAAGTTCACAAAGGATCTTGTGAGAAAAAGTGCAAAGTCTGTGGGCCTATCTATATTTGACAAACCATCTAACTCCTGTCTTGCATCCAGGATACCTTGGGGACAAAGAGTTACTGCAGAAAAACTTGCTAGAATTGAGATGGGCGAAAAGATTATCAAACAAAAAACTGGAATTCAACAAGTTCGTGTAAGGGATATTGATGGAACCGCAAGAATTGAAGTTGAATCTAATAAAATTGATTTATTGAAAAATGATATTATTAAAAATGAGATATTTTCAAAATTAAAACTGATTGGATTCTCTAAAATTGAAATAGATCCTAATGGCTATGTCTCAGGAAAATTGAATATTATTTTTGAGAATTAGATTCTTGGCATAATGCTTAATCTTGATTTTGCAGATACTACAATTATTGAAACAATTGCTACTGCGAGAACAATAATGGCAATAGTGCCAAATTCTGGAACAACATGTGTGCCTATGATCTTTATTGTCGTATCCCCATCTCTAATAGGTATACTTATGGCACGATGATTGTCATCATTTTCTATCTTTATGTAGTCGGTTTGGATTGGAAATTCTGAGTCTTTTTCATATATTGAAACTATGAAATCTATATCCTGTCCTGCATTTGATAAAGAATCTATGCTTTCTCTTGACAAGTTAATATCTAAAACTCCATCTGATTCTGTTAGAATATCAATCTCTAATGAAAGATCCTTTTGATTTAATTCCATATTTGTCACAACTCCGCCTTTCATTGTATATGGTACATCAAATGTACCTGCACCGGGAATTTTAACTTCAAAGGTTGATAGATATTCTCCCGAAGTATCTTTGAAGAAACTAATAATTAATTCCGTTGAAGTATCTCCTCCATAGTTAGCTCTGATTATTACATCACCTTCATTGTGCCATTGTGGACCTGCTGCAGTAAACGTATCTGTGAATTCCCCGTCTTGTGAAACCCTGACCTGTGAAACTTGGATTAAATTTTTCTCAAAAAATACTTGTAATGATATAGGCATTCCAGGGATGACTTTCTCCACTGAACCAGTAATTGTGATAACATCTCCCTCTTGATACGCAGTGTTATCTGCCATTAGCACAATTTTTTGACTAGAAAGTACACCCTCTTGTGCAAATGCTACTGGCATCATTATCGTTAATGACAATAAAATAAAAAAAACACTCTTGAGCATTAATCACGTAATATGCTATTGTATATTTCTCTTACTAAAATAAAAAAGAAAAAAGATGAGAATTAGATTCTTGGCATAATGCTTAATCTTGATTTTGCAGATACTGCAATTATTGAAACAATTGCTACTGCGAGTACAATCATGGCAATAGTGCCAAATTCTGGAACAACATGTGTGCCTACAATCTCGATATCAGTTGCGTCAGCATCAAATGGAATTGTAACTACATTTCCATTTTGTTCTGCATCATCACTTTCTTCTCCGTTTACTAGAACAAAGAATGTGCCATCGTTAAATGGTGTGATGATATCCTCTGAAAGTGTTATAGTCAATTCACCGCCATCTTCAGCATCATGAATTGTGACTAGTAAAGAATCATCGTTTGTTGCGGTAATGCTTTCTACCATTCCTCCACTAATGTTATAGTCGAGTTCATTTGAAACGTCTGTTGCTTCATCATGATGTTCTTCATGAACTGAAGCACTTGTTCCTTTAACTAATCCACCTTCCAAGGTGACAAAAACTACATCGTTGATTCCTGCATCTCCGTATGTTGCTTTAATTTTGTATTCGCCGTCATATTTCATCAAAGGACTTGCAGTGTTAACACTAACTGTGAAACTTCCATCTGCAGAAGGAGTAACTTGTTCAATTGTTACTACTCCGGTAGATCCTGTGACAATTACTGTAACAGGTGTTCCAGTTCTAATGTCTCCAACTTGACCATCTACCACAATTGTAGAGTTATGATCAAATGTATCGCCATTGACCTCTATAGCTAAAGGTGCTCCGGCTCCACTGTGGTCTGCAAAAGCCTGTGATGCGGCTCCCATACTTCCTACGGCCATAACAGCCATCAAAAGTACGATAGATTGAACGTTCATCTTAAAATCATTTTTTATACTGATTATTTATGTATATTTCTAATTCTATCTATGAACTATACTCTTGGATAGAAAATTTGCTTATTCTTTGCTGAAATCATAACAATTGCTGATATGGCTGCTACCAAAATTAATGCTGCGATGGTACCAAATTCTGGAATCACAAATGTTCCTATGATCTCAATTTCTTCAGATCCATAATAAAATGGAATTACAAAACTCCAATTTTCCGAGTCAGAAACTGCTTCATGATTTGTCTCAATTCCGTCCACCAAGACAAAGAATCCTTCTTCATCAGTATCTATGACATCTTTTGGTAATGTAATTCTTAATTCCCCATCACTATGCGTTTCAATTTCAAGAATTAATGATTTCATCTCTGTATCTGGAGTAATTCGAATTATTTTTGCACCTGTTAACTCATAACCTAATTCATAATCTTCTAACATTGTTGACTGCGAATAGTCCTCATCTTCAGTTATTGAAAACTCTGGTACAACATCTTTAACTCCTGCAGAAATCATTACTCCATACTCAAATTCAGTTGTTGCTGCTTCACTTGCATAATAATTTGCAATAATTGTATAAGTTCCATCTTTTTCCCACAGTCCTCCTATCGACGTAGCAATTTCTCCATGAAACGTTCCATCATCATTGACATCCAGTTCGTCAATTGTAATTAGATTATTCATTGGATTAAAGACTCGCAAAGTAACTTTGAAATCACTAACTTTACTCTCAACTAAACCCGTAATCTGAATAGGTTCTCCTGCTGAATAAGACTCCTTTTCCGTTGTTATAGTTAATGATTGATCTTCTTGAGCAAATACCTCGCCCGCAAAAAATGGCAATAAAATCAGACTAGATATAACAAGGACGGAAATCTCTTTTGATTCCAACAATTCTCAAGTACTTGAATGATATTTAACCAGTTTGTGTAAAAAAAACCAATCAGAAAAGAAAAATTTTGGAATTTTTGAAAAAATTCTAATTAAATATATATTGCGCTCATAGAGACTTTTTTCAGTTTGTATCAAGACTTCTTTTCTATAACTAATGTTATGCATGGGGGATTGAATTAATGGCAACCAAGAAAAATCCAATTTTAGTACCCGATCACGTTTATGTCCCAAAACATGAAATAATGACAAAAAAAGAAGCTCAAAAAGTTTTAGACGAATTCAACTGTACCCCAACAGAATTACCATTAATCTTTGTAACCGATCCTGCAATTCTTGGACTTGGGGTTAAACCGGGCGACATGATAAAAATCACAAGAAAAAGTGGAACTGCTGGAGAAAGCACCTATTATCGATATGTGGTGGAAACATAATGGCAGAAAACTATAACCAACGTTGGCCTGTCATCCAAGACATACTCCGAAGAGAAGGAATAGCACGACAACATCTTACATCATTTGATGAATTTTTAGATAATGGATTACAAAGTATAATTCAAGAAGTAGGACAAATTGAAATTGAAAATGCAGAATATCCTTACAAAATTCAACTGGGTAAAATTAAACTGCAACAACCACGAATGATGGAATTAGATGGATCCATCACACATGTAACTCCTGCTGAAGCAAGACTGAGAAATATTTCTTACGTTGCACCAATTATGATGGAAGCAAGTGTAGTGGAAGACGGTAAAACACTTGAAACACGTTTTGTTCATATTGGTGACATGCCTGTCATGGTAAAATCACATGCATGTATTCTAAACACATTCACTGATCAAAAATTAATTGATCATCAAGAAGACCCACGTGACCCTGGTGGATACTTTATCATTAATGGTTCTGAAAGAGTTGTAGTTGGATTAGAAGATCTTTCTTATAACAAAATTATTGTGGATGCTGAAAAAGTTGGAGGAAAAATTGTTCACAAGGCTAAAGTTTATTCTTCTATTATTGGTTACCGTGCAAAATTAGAACTTATAATGAAAGATGATGGAATGATTGTCGCAAAAATTCCTGGTTCACCTGTAGATATTCCCGTTGTAACTTTAATGCGTGCGCTTGGTTTAGAATCTGATAAAGATATTGCAGGTGCAGTGTCTCTTGTTGATGAAATACAAGATCACTTGGAAGGTTCATTTGAAAAAGCAGGCGATGTCCCAACTTCAAAAGACGCAATTGTTTACATTAGTAAAAGAATCGCACCCGGAATGTTAGAAGAGTTCCAAATCAAACGTGCTGAAACACTTCTTGATTGGGGTCTCTTACCTCACTTGGGCAAACATCCTGAAAACAGAAAAGAGAAGGCTCATTTCATGGGTGAAGCAGCTTGTAAATTGTTAGAGCTTAAACTTGGATGGATTGATCCAGATGATAAAGATCATTATGGAAACAAAGTAATCAAATTTGCAGGTCAGATGCTTGCTGACTTGTTTAGAACCGCATTTCGTAATTTGGTCAGAGACATGAAATACCAGTTAGAGCGTTCAGGTCAGAAACGTGGAATTAACGCAGTTGCTGCAGCAATTAGACCTGGAATTGTCTCTGATAAACTAAACAATGCAATTGCAACTGGAAATTGGGGTCGTGGCCGTGTTGGTGTTACTCAATTACTTGACAGAACTAACTATCTTTCAACTATTAGTCATTTGAGAAGAGTACAATCTCCTCTTAGCAGAACTCAACCAAACTTTGAAGCCAGAGATTTACATTCAACACATTTTGGTAGGATTTGTCCAAGTGAAACCCCAGAAGGTTCAAACTGTGGACTGGTAAAGAATTTAGCATTATCTGCAATTATATCGCAAAATGTTCCATCCGAAGAGATTGTTGAAAAACTATTTGATATTGAAGTATCTGATCTAGTCTCAACTTCAAATGAAGTCAAAAAGGATGGCACCAGAATTTTTGTTGATGGGAAATTAATTGGATTTCACAAAGATGGACAAAATTTGGTAGAGCAAATGCGTGACTTGAGAAGAAGTTCAAAGATTCACCCACATGTTGGAATATCAATCCACAAGCCTGAAGAAGAAGGTGCAACTCAAAGACTATACGTCAATTGTAATGCCGGTCGTGTACTGAGACCACTAGTGATTATCAAAGATGGAAAAACTTTACTCTCACAAGACATTCTTGAAAAAATCTCTAAGAAACTGATATCCTGGAATGATCTAGTAAGAATGGGAGTTATTGAATTACTAGATGCTAATGAAGAAGAAAACTGTTATGTGACATTTGATGATAAAAATACAAAAAAATTCACACACATGGAAATTTTCCCATCCGCAATTTTGGGTGCAGGTGCCTCAATCATTCCTTATCCTGAACATAATCAATCTCCAAGAAACACTTACGAGTCTGCAATGGCCAAACAAAGTCTTGGATTTTCAACTCCAATGATGAATACCAGTACATATGTTCGTCAGCACTTTATGTTATATCCACAAACTCCAATTGTTACAACACGTGCACTAAACTTACTTGGAATGGAAGAACGACCAGCCGGTGTAAATTGTGTAGTTGCAGTATTGCCATTTGATGGCTATAATATTGAAGACGCAATTGTGTTGAACCGTTCATCTGTTGATAGAGGACTATTCAGAACTTTCTTCTACAGAATTTATGATACTGAAGCAAAACAATATCCTGGCGGAATGCGAGATAACTTTGAAATTCCAAACGCAGATGATAATGTTCGTGGTTACAAAGGTGAAAAAGCCTACAGAATGTTGGAGGATGATGGTATTGTGGCAACAGAATCTGGTGTTGAAGGCGGTGATATCTTGATTGGAAAAACTAGTCCTCCAAGATTTATGGAGGAGTATAAAGAATTTGAAACTAGTGGTCCATACAGACGTGACACATCAATTGGTGTAAGACCTTCTGAACATGGTGTTGTTGATACTGTTGTTATGACACAATCTAATGAAGGCGGAAAAATGTACAAGATTCGTGTACGTGATATGAGAATTCCAGAAATTGGAGATAAATTTGCATCACGACACGGTCAGAAAGGCGTGCTTGGAATTTTAGCAAAACAAGAAGATCTTCCATATACTGAACAAGGAACTCAACCTGATGTCTTGATCAACCCACATGCCTTCCCATCTAGAATGACTGTAGGAATGATGATGGAATCTGTAACTGGAAAAGCTGCTGCACTAAGAGGAAAACAATTTGATGGTTCTGCATTTGTTGGAGAAAAAATGGACATTGTAAAAGAAATTCTTGATAGAGAAGGTTTCAAATATTCAGGCAAAGAGAAAATGTACGACGGTCGAACTGGTAAATCATTTGAAGTTGATACTTTTGTTGGAGTTGTCTATTATCAAAAATTACATCACATGGTCTCAGATAAAATCCATGCAAGAGCAAGAGGTCAAGTACAGATGCTTACTAAACAACCAACCGAGGGTCGTGCACGAGGTGGCGGTCTGAGATTTGGTGAGATGGAACGTGACTGCCTAATTGCATATGGTGCATCAATGCTTCTAAAAGACAGACTACTCGATGAATCTGACAAGACAGATATCTTACTATGTGAAAAATGTGGATTAACTGGTTATCATGATGCAAGAAAAAGAAAATACGTTTGTGCACAATGTGGTGAAAATGCACCAATTTCTTCAGTATCTGTTGCTTATGCATTCAAATTATTGTTACAAGAAATACTTAGTCTCAACATTGCACCAAGATTAAAACTAAAGGAGAGAGTATAATGTCTACTACTTCTACAAAATCAATTGAAGGAATTACCTTTGCAGTTTGGTCCCCTCAAGAAATTCGAAAATATTCTGTTTGTGAAATCACTCAACCTGAAACATATGATGAAGATGGTATGGCTGTACAAGGAGGCTTGATGGATGGTAGATTAGGTGTTTTAGAACCTGGCCAAAAATGTCTTACTGATGGTAATACTGCTGCTAGAAGCCCTGGCCATTTTGGTCATATTGAGCTAGCAGAACCTGTTTTACACATTGCTTTTGTTGATAATATCTACAAATTACTACAATCCACATGTCGAACTTGTGGAAGAATCAAAATGTCACCTGATGACATTAAAGAATTCTCAAAAATTAAAGAACGTCAAGCATCTTATACAGTACTATCTCAAAAACGAATCCCAGATCAAATTCAAGAAAAAGCAAAAAAACAGAAAGATTGTCCACATTGTGGTAAATCACAATACGAGTTAATCTTCACAAAACCCACAACCTTTGTAGAAAAAACTGAAATTGGAGAAAATAGATTGCTACCAATTACAATTAGAGAAAGATTATCAATCATACCTGATGCGGATCTCTCATTATTGGGATATGATCCTAAAACTGCACGTCCTGAATGGTTTGTTTTACAAGCATTACCTGTACCTCCAGTTACAGTCAGACCTTCAATAATTCTAGAAACTGGAATTCGTTCTGAAGATGATCTCACTCACAAATTAGTTGATATCATACGTGTAAATCAAAGACTTAAAGAAAGTAAAGAAGCTGGAACTCCTCCACTTATCGTACAAGATCTAGTTGACTTGCTCCAGTATCATGTTACAACCTACTTTGATAACGAAGTCAGTGGAATCCCACAAGCACATCACCGCTCTGGACGTCCTCTCAAAACCCTAACTCAAAGATTGAAAGGAAAAGAAGGAAGATTTAGAGGCTCACTCTCAGGAAAACGTGTAGACTTTTCCAGCCGAACTGTCATTTCCCCAGATCCAAACTTGGATTTATCTGAAGTGGGTGTACCTGAAACTGTAGCAAAAAAATTAACAATACCTGAAATTGTGACTGATTGGAATATTGAAAAATTAAAGAAATTGGTAATTAATGGTCCATCCATATTTCCTGGTGTTAACTATATCACTCGCCCTGATGGTGTAAAGATTAGATTAGACTTTGTTGAAGACCGTTCATTAATTGCGGATTCCCTAGAAATTGGATTTCTAGTTGAAAGACATTTGATGGATGGTGATATTGTATTGTTCAACAGACAGCCATCACTTCACCAAATGTCAATCATGGCTCACTATGTCAGAGTGTTACCAGGAAAAACTTTTAGATTACATCCATCTGTATGTCCGCCATACAACGCTGACTTCGATGGTGATGAAATGAATCTTCATGTTCCTCAAAGTGAAGAGGCACGTTCTGAAGCAATTTTACTTATGAGAGTTCAAGATCAATTAATCTCTCCAAGATTTGGCGGTCCAATTATTGGAGGTCTCCGTGACTTTATCACTGGCGCATATCTTCTTACCAAAGATGGAACTACTCTATCTAGTCAAGAATTTGCAAATCTTGCTATGCTTGGTGGTTATAGTGGAAAATTACCTGAACCTGAAATTAAAAAAGAAAATCTTTACACCGGCAAACAACTATTCTCACTGTTCTTACCTGATGACTTTAATTATGTTATGACTTCCAAGTGGTCTAAAGGTACCAAAGGAAAACAAAAAGATGTTGTAATTAAAAATGGTCAATTAATTAGCGGCGTAATTGATAAATCATCCATAGGTGCTGAAGAACCAGAAAGTGTGTTACATAGAATTGCGAAGGACTATGGAAATGAAAAAGCCAAAGTTTTCCTAAATTCTGAACTAATTATCATCAAACAATTTGTAACTCATTATGGATTTAGTTACGGATATGGTGATCTAGAAGTTCCAGAAAAAGATCGTCAAGCAATTAAAGATGACACTCAAAAAACATATGATGAAATCCATGATTTGATTACTCAAGAAAAGAAAGGAACTCTAAAAGCAATTAGAGGAATGACTTCAAAAGAAACACTTGAAGCATATATCATGAGTAATCTTGGTAAACTTAGAGATAGAGCTGCTACTGCCGCAAACCTATCATTAGATGATGATAATGCGGGAAAAATTATGGCGACTACTGGTGCAAGAGGTTCATCATTAAATGTGGGTCAAATGGCAGGTGCATTAGGTCAACAGGCAAGACGTGGAAATCGCCTCAATAAAGGATACAATAATCGGGTCTTAACTCACTTTGAAGAACATGAAAATGATCCTGATGCACATGGCTTTGTAAAATCAAATTATCGTGATGGTCTATCAACATTAGAATTCTTTTTCCATGCAATGGGTGGTAGAGAAGGTCTTGTAGACACTGCTGTAAGAACACAACAAAGTGGTTACATGCAGAGAAGACTGATTAATGCATTGGAACACATTAAGCTTGAATATGACGGAACTGTAAGAGATCCTCACGGTCATATCATTCAATTCCTGTATGGTGAAGATGGTATTGATGTGGCAAAAAGTGATCATGGTGAGGCATTTAACATTGACAGATTGATTGAATCAGAAAGTATTGTTGATTCTGGAAAGGCAGCAACAAAAGATGAAATTGCTCCATTAATTAAGAAATACACTAGTACATTTAATCCTCGTTTATCAAATGCTGTTAGTAACTCATTAGAAAATTCAAAATTAAGTAAAGTTGGTGTTGAAAAAGTAGCAAAGAAAGGATTGATGCTTTACAATAATGCACAAGCAGAACCTGGTCAGGCAGTAGGAATTGTAACTGCACAATCCATCGGTGAACCAGGAACTCAAATGACTCTGAGAACTTTCCATTTTGCAGGAATTGCAGAACGAAACGTAACTCTGGGTCTTCCAAGACTAATTGAATTGGTTGATGCAAGAAAGAAACCAGTAACTCCTACAATGGATATTTACCTAACAGGAGATGCAAAAACAGATCAAAATAAAACCGTTCAAGTTGCACGTAATATCTTACAAACTACTGTTAATGATCTAATTCTTGATGCTGATACTGATTATAAAACAAAGATTACACTAAATCTAAATGAAAGAAAACTATCTGATCGTGGTTGTACCCTTAATGATGTTACAGCCGCACTGGAATCCAATAAAAAATTCAAAATGGAAACAATGGGAAACTCTGTTGTTCTAAATATAGTTGATGAAGAAGCTGATGCTCCTGCTGTAATTACAGTACGAAATAAAGTCCTTAAAACAACTGTAAGAGGAGTTCCTGATATTGCTCGTGTGACAATTGTTAAAAAAGGAGATGAATATGTAATTCAAACAACTGGTTCTAATTTGGCCAAAGTCTTGGAAGTTCAAGGCATTGATAAGAACAATGTTAGAACAAATAATGTGTCTGAAATTGCAGAAACGTTGGGAATTGAGGCTGCAAGAAATGCTTTGATTAATGAATTGAGCACCACCTTAGAAGATGCAGGCTTGGAAGTTGACCAAAGATATCTAATGCTTGTATCTGATCTGATGTGTCATCGCGGTTATATGCAACAAATTGGACGTCACGGAATTGCTGGTACTAAAGATAGTGTCTTAGCACGTGCTGCATTTGAAATCACTGTTCCAACAATTGCAGGTGCTGCAAGAACAGGTGAAACGGAGCAATTAAGAGGAATTACAGAAAATGTAATTGTTGGTAGTCAAATACCAATTGGTAGTGGAACTGTAGATTTGTACATGCAAGTAGCAAAGAAACGTGGTTCTGATAAATCCTAAAAAATATTAAGTAAGAATTTTTTATAAAATTATGTTAGAAACTTGGGTTGATAAAATAAGAACAAATGATCCAAAACAAGTAGCATCATTATATCATGATGATGGATTATTACTTGGAACATTTTCTGATATAGAACGAAAAGGTCATGATCTTATCTTGGAATACTTTGAAAATTTATTGAAATCTAAAGTTGATGTTGAGATTGTTACACAACATAAACATGAAACTGATTCTTTAGTTACAAATTCTGGTCTCTATAACTTCATTGTAGATGGTAAAACTGTGAATGCAAGATTCTCATTCGTTTTCATAAACACTGGAGATGATTGGAAAATCTTGTCACACCACTCTTCAGTACTACCTGAAAGTCACTAAGACTTTTAATCACTAAAATTTCTAGACAGACATTGGTCAAAAAAAACTTTGATTCAAAAAAGCCACAAGAACCAAAAAGCTTTGCAGCTTTTCTAAAAAAAAGGGCACCAATTTATTTAGGATTACTCGGTTTGTTCTTTCTGTTTGCATACCCTGCACTTACAGAGAAAAATCTCAATTCATTACTTGATGACTCTTTTGAAGGTGATGAAAAAATCGCAGTAGATATAGTCAAATCATATTCTGGACCAAATGACACAGGAATTACTATTCTACAAGTAATTGAAGAAAAAATTAATGAAAAACATGCTGATCAGAAAATATTTGATGATGAAGATACGCGGGCGGAATTTATTGTAGAGACTGTTGAGAATCAAAATGATGGGTATAGTTATGAGGTAATTTTTGTATTTAATACTGAAAATAATCAATCAATGATGTATGGTTGGTATGTAAATGTTGAAAATGGAGAAATTTCTCCAATAGACACCTCATCTAAAAACATACAACAAACTGTTGATTATTTTGACTAGTTCTTTAGGTATTAATTATCAATAATATATGAAATTTTATGAAAACTAGATTGGGTGTATCATTTGAAATTGATTTTGCTCATACTTTGAGAGGTCATCCAAAATGTGGTAAACCACATGGTCATACGTCACGAATAATTGTTCAAGTTCAAGGAGATGTAAAAAAAGGTGAATCATATGAAGATAACATGGTTATTGAGTTTGATAAAATGAAAAAACTTTGTTGGGAAACAATTGAACAGCTTGATCATAGAAATCTTAATGAATTATTTGACTTTCCAACATCAGAAAATATCGCCGCCTGGATCTTTGAAAATCTAAAAGATAAAATCCCATTACACTCTGTAAAATTTTACGAAGGAACTAACAAATACTGTGAAATCACTTCTGATTAGAATCTACATTGAAAAAATCTGAACTACGAAAATTACTCTCTGATTATAATCTACTAAAAATCAAATCAAAAAAACATGATGTTTCTGAACAATTAAAGGAGATGGAACATAGATATTTTCATGAAACTGGTAGAGAAATCTCTGATGATTTATCTTAAGTTAAATCTCCATCTTTGAGTTTCTGAAGTTCCAAAATCCTTACGCATTCTTCAAGTTCCTCAGGTAAATGGTCGTTTATTGGTCGTTGGCAGTTCTTGCAAATTGTTCCTTCCATATCTGAATCTGGTTTCGCCATCATAATTATCGCCAGTCCTTAGTATTGGGCTCACATCTGGGACATTTAAGTCCGTTTGTTGTTAAACCGCATTTTTTACACTTGGAAGAAAATCCTATAACGTCATTTTTTCCTGTTTTGGTATATTTGAAAATTAAAACAAAAGCTATCAAAATACCAATTGCAGCACCTATTACCCACAGTAACATATCATATACTGGTCTTAATTCAATTAAAAACTAACTAATGCTCTCATCTACTGAATAAAAGGGATATTACTTTAGCAGCACTATGTGTGTCATCTTTTAGGTATATCATCTTCAGAACTAAATCTGGATTCAACTGCTTCTGCTTTTACGTCTAGTTCCTTTGTATCTCCAAGTTTTTGATAGGTTAGTTTTTCCAAAGTCTGTATAATTGTTCTTGCTGCTCTATATTGAGGAATTCTGGGTTCTAATAATTCACCATAAAGCCCAATTCCATTAATTCCATTCAATTTTGCATATCCTAAAATCAATCCATTAAAACCTGTAATGACTGATTCAGTTGGTGTAGTCTCTATTCCTAATTTCTTAACTAATTTTAAAATGTCTTGTGATGTAGTTGTAACGTATGTTGTAGGACTATTTCCAAATGATCTTGATGTATGATAGCCTCCTACCGTGTAGATGAATTTTGCATCATAACGTTTTGCAACATTTATCACATCTTGACATAATTCATTTAGTTCCTCATTTTCTTGTGGCTGACCTCTTCCTCCACCAAAAACAATGATATCTTTACCAAATCTATATTCCCATTTTTCTTCAGGAATCTCAATGTATCCGCCTTTGTCATAAACATATGGTGGTCTAGATGATGCGGCATGTCTAAAAGATGCTGTACCTAAACTTTTGTTGATATGATTTACTACTATACTCCCAACATTTCCCATATCTTGCATTGCCGCTATGATTAGTGGTTTATTCACGTCTGGAATTCTTGTGTCTTCAAAATGCACATAATTTTATGAAATTTGTTGTTTAAAACATGTTTGGTATATATCTGAGAATTGTTATCAGAGTACAACACTTCTAGTATCAATCTCTTCTATACATCCAAAATCTTTTTTCTGTATCTAACCAATAGACAACTTCTACAAAGACAGTCTTTATCATCAATTTCATTTCTTGATAATTTGGGAAAATCTGTACACCAACATGAAATATCATTATCGCATGAAAAACTTTCTCCACATTCGGCACATTTTTTGTTCATTAGTTATCTGATAGAATACTTAACACTCTATTAGGAATATCTGGCAATCTGCTAACTGCTAACACTTTGTCATATCCTAAATATTTCAAATTATTTGCAATTGATGTGGCACTAAATGTATCTCTACCTACCCCAATCGCTGTCATTTTAATCCCTAGTGATTTGTACGATTTTAGTATCAATTTTACTGCATTTGGATCAGCTGGTTCACCATCTGATAATGTAAGAAAAATGTCAGGTTTTTTTGATGTTAAGATAGGAAGCATTCTGTCGTATACTTCTGCCAATGGTGTACCTCCATTTGCAGAAATCTGTGCCAATCTTTTGGCTGCTGAATTATTCCATTTCATCTCAGATGGTTTTACCAACCAACAAACTACTTGTCTGTTTACTGTATTGAAGGCATAAACTGAAAAATCAACCTTCAAGAAAGCCAAAACTTCACAAAGTCCAATAGTTGCTTTTTTGTATTCTATTTGTTGATCCGATATACTGGATGAGTGATCAAGTAAAATGAGGATTCTAGATTTTATTGATTTTTTTACATCTCTGAAAAATGGTTTGTGAAACCCCTCAAGATATGTCTCTTCATCGAATTCCTCCCCTGAAACGACATGTTCTTCTTTCCATCCAGTTTTCCATTCACGAAATCTATTTTTCAAATTACTAATCAACTCTTGATCATAAATTTTTGTTTCATCTGCATTTGTTGCATTAGGAATTTGTATGCCAATTGTTTCAGGCATCAAACCTTTGTTTTCATTCTTTTTTGTCTCTTCTTTGATTAGATTGAATTCTTTAGTAATTTCTTTTCCTTCAATTGTTTTTTTTGTATCTATTTTTCCCAGTTCTGATTCAAGGTTTTTAGCAATTTTTTGAACAGCTTTTTCAAAATCTTGTGGCATGACCATCATTCCTGGACCTTTCAATGGCACAGATAATGGAATTGTAATTAAAGGGTCTATATCTAAAATAATCAAGATTTTTGGAATGTGTTTTTCAATCCATGCTGTGCTGTAATTATTTTCTAATGCTTCATTCACAATCTCTTTTGCAAAATCTACTGCTTTTACAATACGTTCAAAATGACTAGGCTGTATTTCTCCTTTAATATCTCCAAATAAGAAATATTGATAGAATCCTTCTACAATTTTTGATTTACCTAAAAGATTGTTTAAGAGTGGTCTGTATATCCATTGCCAAGAATAATTAAAAATTAATTCTTTATCCATTCCTTGCCAAATCTTACGCCCAACTAATTCAATTCTACGCCTTTCAATTGAATTTAATAAAAATCCAAAAGCATGATCATTAGATAGGATCTTCTCACAATTCTTAATCTTCATCCCTTCATACCATGCTGCAGTCCTGAATTGTCTATATCTTGAAAACTCATCCCCATTGTAATCAAATACTGGGGTGAGAATTACTTTATTGTCTTTCATCCTAGTTTCATTAATTTTCTTTGTGGACATAGTGACAATAATTTTGTCATTTTCAGCCCACCGTCTAACTAAAAATGTGGCTATATCAATTAGTGTGTCATTTCTTAAGGCAACTGATGACATTAGCTCTCATACATAGATGTAATGATGTCATTAACTTTTTGTAATTCTATATTTCCCCATTGTGCATATACATTTCCAAATACAATCTCCGCTGCCTTCTTTGATGACATCTTTCCGTCAATCAATTTTGCATATGCTATAGTTTCTCTTAGTGAAGGTGAATAGTATAATTCTTCTACTAATGCAGCTTGTCTCAATGTATTGGCAAGTTTAATTCCTTTTTCTAATGATTTGTCATCTACATTTGGAACATGTTTCTTCACAATCTCAAATTCCTTTTCTTCTGGAGGATAATCCATTCTTAACCTGATAGGAAATCTACTCAAAAGCTGTGGCGGTAATTCTTTTGTTCCAACATGATTTAATGGATTAATTGTTGCAATTACAAACCATGATTTGTTTGCCGTTATCAACTCTCCTCCTGACTCTTTTAGAACAATTTGCCTTCTATCATCCAATGCTTCATCTAATCTTAACAAAACATCTGCTTCTGCTGCGTTTATCTCGTCTAGGTATAGCATATTTCCTTCTTTCATTGATTTAACCAAAACTCCCTCATCAAATTGGATATTTCCTTCTGAAAGACTCTTTGAACCTATTAGATGGCTTTCTCTAGTCCTTAAACTGAAATTAATTGAATCTAGTTTCATTGATTGCTTCTTTGCAAACTCTCGTACTAGCGTTGTTTTTCCAGTGCCTTTAGGACCAATAACTAAAACAAAAATTCCTTGTTCATGAGCTTTTTCCAAAACCTCAATTGCATTACTCCAATCTAAAAACTCTGGAAAATTATCTTCAGGGTCTGATTTTTCTTGTTCTTCCATCAAAGTACAATTGTTTGATTGCCTACTTTATTTAAGATTAATTCTATGAAGCAAATGATGCTATCTTTACGAACGATTCATCCAATGTCTTATGTAATTTTTTATTCCATTCATCAAACCCAGATGGATCTTTTGGATAGTTATGATAATGTTCAACCAACCATTGATTTTGGCCTGATGTATATTTAAGACCACTTGCAACTGTTTTGTTCATCGCACCTCTGATTATCATTCCTATTTTACCAAGACCTGAAAAGTCAGGATGTTCTCCCTTACTAATTGCTTCAACATCTAGGTTTCCCAAAAAGTGTTTCATTCCATAACTAATCTGATCATTTGTCATTGTCTGAACTAATCTTCTGAATAATTCTAAACCTGCTGTCTTGTAACCATACTCTTTAATAAAATCTAAATTGTATTGCCATAACCCTGCCTCTGAAACATCGTTAGCTTCAATTGCTTGTGTAACATTATTTCCAATTATTGTACCTGCAATAAGTGCTGGCCCAATTCCTCCTGCATCTATTGGTTTAGGCATCCATGCAGAATCTCCGACCAACATATATCCGCCTGAGACAAGACAATCATTTTGTCTTCTTACTGAAACCTGATAAACTCCTGTATTGTTGTGTATATCTTCTGGATCTTCCGATAATTTTGGATTTTTAATTGCTTTATTCCTCTCAAGATATTCTTGCATCAAAGATGCAACACTATCTGATTTTCCTAATCTCTTATTTCGTTGCTCTAAAATTGATTTCTCAACACCTAATCCTATATTGACTTTATTCTCGCCTTTTGGAAATACCCATCCATATCCTCCAGGTGCAATATCTTGGTCTAAATGAATAATACAATAATCTGGATCAAATTGTGCCAAATCCTTCTCCCCTGGTTCAAAATACATGATATGTCTACCAGTAGATTCTACATCTCTTCTGTCTATTTTTCTCTCAACTTTTGTAGAATTTTTTAATTGATTTCTCAACATTGATGTAATTCCTGTTGCATCCACTACTAATTTTGCAGTTTTCTTGTAGGGCTGTCTTGTTTTGTAATCAACTCCTTCTATTCCTATAACTTGGGTTCCATCATAAATTAATCCTGAAAGATTAATTTCAAAATCAAATTCGACACCCATTTTTCTTGTTCTTGCATTTTGAATTTCTGGGAGTTTTTGTCTGTTTAGCATATATCCTGCACCATCAAATGGAATTGCAGTTTCATAATCAGGAGAAAATGCCATCACTCCCTTTACATCATGTTCAATCTCTGGTCTGGTCCATGGTACCTTGATTCTCTCAGTCATATAGTCAACTGCTTCTTTTGAACATGCATCTCCACATGTCCATCCGGGTGCAGATTTTCTACCCGGTAAATGTTCTGGATTTCTATCCACTGAAAGAATTCTTAAATTTTGATTTGAATAATGACAAATTGCTTGTGCCGCAATTGTTCCAGTTAATCCTCCGCCTGCAACAATTACATCATAATCTGTTTCCAACAAACATTGTCTGTATGGTCATTATTTAAAACAATCAGAACTACATATTTGGGTCGGTTCGTCGCGGCGTCATCAGCGCTTGGCGCTCAGACTGGAGCGGCTTTTATTTCCTCATTCCCTTTTTTTATTACTCGTAAATACTATTAAGTGATCTAACGAAATCACATTTTCATTAATTCTTGATAAATTTTCCTTGTCTCATTTTTAACATAAACTGGTGTACTGATGTTAATCTTTATTGCATCTTCTTTTGATATTGTTAAAATTTCTGAGATTAACTTTTGTTTACTTATACGTAAACCTAGACCTGAAGATGTTACATACTCGTCAACATTATCAAAAATTTCATGAAAGTCTTCTTTTTTCATCTTTGAAAAGAATATCCTCACAAAGTCTTCGGCAGATTTTTTTTTCAATTTGGATGAAATTAGTAATATTGGATTGTTAAAATGACCTGGAACTTGCTCAATCTGAAAATTTTTTTGTTCTACATGAAAAACATTTTCTAATTCTTCTAGAACCTTTTTTTCGTTCTCTGTTGCATGAAGAATTAAATTAATTCTTACTTCTAATTGCATTTCTAAAACATCAGTCTAGTCTGATTTTGTTTTTTTACTTTTTGCTTCAAGCAAGACTGTCTGTGCAGATGCCGTCTTGATTAGTTTTACTTTTTCTAATCCCACATGTCTTAATTTTATAACTTTCTTTGCAGCAGCCATGATGTCTGAGTTTATCTTTCCATAACATGTAGCCTGAACGAATCCATCAATATCCATTGTTGGAACTGTCTTTTCAATTACATCTTTTGCGATTAGGCGCAATTGACGTTGTCTTGATGTGTTCAATTGCCTGTGTGTCAGAGCAAGCATTTTGATTCTAAACACATAGTTGTCTTTTGTTTCAATGTCGATCACAAAGTTTACTTTAGATGAACCTCTTCGAATCAAACTTCTTAAAAATTCCTTAGAATATTCAAATCTCTTGAAAACTGTTTTGGCTTTGTTATCGGTGACACTATCTATTTGGAAGATTATTTTGTATTGGTGTTGTGAAGGATCACCTTTGAGAATATCCCATAATGTAACTTCTAAAATTCTACCTTTTGCATTTTCATCATCAGTAATTGGAACATATCCAATATTGACATTGTTAAATGAATCTGGAGCAATAACATTCACCCATTTCTTTTCTTTCCATTTGTCTTTGATCTTGCGAGCTTTTCTTGCCAATTATCTTCGACGACTATTTTCTGAATATAAACTGTTCTAGATTATATGAGATTATCCCCAAAGTATTTCTGTAAAACTTTTGGAACTTTTACATGTCCATCTTTAGTCTGATTATCTTCTAGAATTGCAACCATAGTTCGTTCTATTGCTACTAGCGTACTGTTCAAAGTGTGTATATACTTTGTATCCTCGTTACTTCTCTCTCTAAATCTAATCTTTAATCTTCTTGATTGATAATCCAGACAATTAGAACAAGATACGATCTCTCGATATGCATTTTGACCTGCCATCCATGCCTCAATGTCATATGTTTTAGCTGATACTTTTCCCATATCTCCACTTGACAAAAGCATTAGTCTATAAGGAATTTCTAATTTTTGATAAAACTCTTCAGTGGTCTGAATCATCTTTTCATGTTCTTTCCACGACTCTTCAGGTCTACAAAAAATGAATTGTTCAATTTTCTCAAACTGATGAACTCTGAAAATGCCTTTCTGATCTTTTCCATGCGCCCCTGCCTCTTTTCTAAAACATGGACTGATTGATGCGTATCTTAATGGAATATTGGATCCTTCCAAGATCTCATCGTAATACATAGAAGCTATGGCATGCTCTGAAGTGCCAATTAAAAACAAGTCTTCCTCTTCAACTTTGTAAATCACTTCTTCAAAATCATCTGCTATTACTGCCCCTTCCATTGCTTGTCTGTTTATCATGTATGGTGGCTGAATCAAATTGTAATCTTTTTCTGAAACAAAATCTAGCGCAAATGCAGTTAGTGCTTGTCCCAATCTGACTAATCCTCCTTTCAAATAATAAAATCGAGCTCCTGCTGTTTTTGATGCTCGCTCTAAATCGACAATGTCTAATTTTAATCCCAAATCAATGTGATCCATTACCTCAAAGTCAAATTTTGGAATATCTCCCCAGGTCCTAACTTGCTTGTTAAATGATTCATCTGCTCCTTTTGGAACTGAATCATGTATCAAATTAGGTATTGAAAAAGACAAATAATGATAATCATTTTCTACTGTTTTTCGTAAGTTTTCCAAGCCGTCTAGTTTTTTTGATATCTGTCCCATCTCTTGTAATAATTCAGATGCATCATTTCCTGCTTTTTTCTCACTACCAATTTTTACTGACATTTGATTTCTTTTTTGCTTCAACTCATCAGACTGTTGCATCATCTCTCTTCTTGTCTTGTTCAACTCTAACATTTTCTCAAAGTCAAATTCCACTGCTCTGTCTTTTAACATCTGTTTTATTCGATCAGGTTCATCTCTAATGATCTTTGGATCTAACATTATTTTATTACCTCCATGGAAAGATTTACGTGTTCCAATACCTCATCAACGGTTGAAATTAATTTTCTCAGATCTCCTTCATTTGAAAAATAAAACACCAGTTGATTCTCTTTCTCTTTAATCTCCATACTCAATCCTTGTGGGAAATTAACATTATCTGGCCCAAGTGCCTTTTCAATCACTTTGGCCTTGTCTTTAGAAATATTATTGATTACTATCTCTATCTGGCATTTTGGTAACATTAGTCTCAAGATAATCTAAAAATTCATCCAATTTGTCTTTAGTTATTTTTGCTCCTGCTGCAGCTTCGTGACCTCCGCCAATCCCATCGAATTGTTCTGCTCCGCCTCTCATTAATTGACTAAGATTTATTGAATTCGTACAACTTGCAGATTTTCTTGATGAAAACTTGATTGTTCCTTCTGATCCATCTGTTCGTAAAATCACTATTTTTCCTGAATTTTTTGGAGATCCTGCAATTAATGATGAAATTGTACCTGTCATTGTCTCTGGAACTAATCCTTGTGCATTTACCATCACGCAGTTTTCCATATTGCTTGTTCTCCATCTTTCATTAGATAATACGTTCATGTATTCTCTAATCATACTTCTATATTCTGATAAAATCTTCTCGCCCTCTTGTAGCATTGTGTTTCTATCTCCCATACAAATTGAAATTCCAACTCCTGATTTGTTGATTCGTCCGCAAGAATTTAACATAGTTGAAAATTCTCTACCATCTCTGAGAAAACTCCTTTTCTCTTCTCTTGGGAATGTGTATGTGTATCCAATCAATTCCTCCATGATCTGAGTGGCATTTTCTCCTTGGGTAAACTTACTTATTGATTCGATGATGCTCTGCTTTTCTTCCTGTGTTAGATCTGCTGGAACTCGCCATCTTGCTCCATCTTTAAGTTGAATTTTTGCGTTAGTTAGCATTGCAAGACAGGCATCTCTATTCCATGTCAATCCCTCGATAAATGGCTGAGATGTGAATGCAATTGCATCTGGAAGTGGTCTTGTTTCCCTTCCAACTAGTAGCAAGTCTAAATCAATATTCACTAATCCTAAACTTTTTGCAGTATCTGCAATCTCTACATTTTTTCCAGTGAATGATTTTCTCTCGCCCTGATCTTGTCTATCTCCTAGTGCTGAAACTACTGCAACACTTGATAGATCCTCATTTTCATCGCTAAGTGCCTTTGCAGCCAAATATGCCATTCCGCCAGCACAAATCTCAACTCCTCCATCCATTCCAAATTTCCATGCATTTATCACCCGTTCATTATCATGCTCGTCTTCTGCAATCTCGTGATGATCTAACATTAGCCAATTATCTGATAATTTTTCATCTAGTAATTTTCCGAAACCTCCTCCCAAATCTGTAATTACGTGCAAGTCTCGTGTCTCTTTCTGCATTCTCTCGACTAAATTTTCACTAAATTCATTAGTTGTTCTAACTGTGCACTTTGCACCTTGTCTGATTAATGCTTTTGAAATAATGGATCCTGATGTAATGCCATCACAATCAATATGTGTTGTAACTAGAATGTTTTTTCTTGATTTAATTGCGTCTGAAATCCGATCTGAAAAATTTGATAATGATTCTTCTAAAACTTTCCCCATTATTCTAATTGGGCTACTACAGACTTATATTTCCATTTTTGATCTATTTCGCCTGTTTTTTTGTAGTGGGTAGATAACCTGTGAACCTTTGCTTCCACTAACTCTAATGCTCTTGTATTTCTGTTATCTGATCTATTTTCTTTAAGATGTTTTTGTAGGTTGACCGCCTTCATTACAATATTATTCAAATCGTCTGGAATTTCTGGATTCAATTTATTTTCTATCAAAACTTCTTTTATTCCCTTGTTAATGATTGGTTTTACCAATGGAATTGCATGTTGGTCTCTAAGCTTAATTCCAATCTGACTAGCAGTCATTCCTTCTTTTGCATATTTTACAATCAATGCTTCAATTTCCTCATTAGTCTGTTTAACCCAATCTGGTTTTTTTGGATCGATAGGTCTGATTGAATGTGACTTTCCATGATTATGTGTGTGGAGTCTTCCCATTTTTTTGGCTAAATTACGTACGAAATTAAATGTATCTAGCGAGATTATTGAAAAAAGTTAAATAATAACGATAGTCCAAACAAAATTAGATACAAATGAACAAATCAATAGTATTAGGCGCACTTTTCGCAGCTGTAATTTCAATGGGAATTACTCCAGCATTTGCCCAGTATATGGGAAGTGGTGGCAGTGGTAACCAAGACGGTGGACATCCATCAATGTCATTGGAAGACTCCTTAGAACTAGCAGCATCGAAAGTCCAATATGCAGCAGATAATCCATCATCTGGTTCAGGTACTCCTTACATGGATGCTGGTGGTGTACTTGGTGCATCTGCTATCGCAGCCGCAGTCTTTGGTGGTATTGCTGGTGCCTTCTTCTTAAGAGGAAGATCCGGAAAATATGCCAAACCAGGAACAGGATAATCTCCTTCCTTATTCTTATTTTATTCACAACTCCTAGCCGTGGCTGATCTCGGCGTGTGGTAATCAAGAAAAATCTTTATATCTACGCCTGAATTCAAAATATTGATGATTCCTGTATTCGGAACAATCTTGAGTATATTGTCTAGTCTGACCGGGCAACTCGGTCCAAACTATGATCCATTATTCTACGATGTTATGGTATACATCTTTGGAACCATAATGTTCACAATATTCCTACTCGCATTGATTGCGTACTGGGTACGTATTCACGGATGGGGATACAAAGACAATCGTGAAAGATGGGTTGATGAACTTGACAGACACTTTGAGAATGAGGGCATCGGTTTAATTCCAGATAATGGAAAATACTGGTAATCTTTCTCTCTTCTTTCTTTTCTATTTTATTCGTCTTTAGTGTAGACTTTGTAATTTTAAATTAAAGATCTGGTGGAAGGAAATCTGCGTCTTTTGATGTATCATAATCCTTTGAGGTAAACTCTGCTCTGTAGGTATAACCATCTACTAATAACTCATTAATGAAATAAGGTGATTCTTTTCCATTAACTATTATCTTTGATTTACTGATTTCCATATCTCTCATCGGGAAATCCCATGACCACAAGAAATGACCGATCTCAAATGGATACTCTTCAGTCCATTCTGCATAGATGGTACCATCATCTGTTAGTGTGTAAAGTGATTTTTGACATCCATCCTCAAATCCAATATTTGCAGGAATCTCTGCCTTGTTTTTATCCACATATAGTTCCAAAGTTGCTTGAATTACAAATTGTGTATCTCTGTCGTTTATGCAAACTTTTAGAGGATCGTTTTGACTTAGCTGACCCTGAATTAGACTACTTGCAACTCCAACTGAAATTGCAATCACTGCAGTGATTGCTAAGAATTTTAAAGTCTTTTTCCGTTTTGTTGGATCTCCCATTCCTGGCCAAATCATAGCAAATCTGCATTATTTTGGAATAAAGTCTTTTCTAAGCCTCTGAGAAATCATCAATTATCTCCAATGTATCAAACTGATCTTGATGGTCTGCTATGAAAAACGTAATTGGAGTAGAGTCGACTTCTACCCATTCTGATTCCCCTTCAAATGGCAGAAAATCTTCCACTGCAATATCGTTTGGACCTGAAAATCTTACTAGTACTTTTTTCTTCTTTTCCAAGACAAATGGAAGTTTGAGGACTTTACCTCTTCTTTCATCTTGTATATTGATTGTGTAATCATCTCCACGAAACTCAACCTTTCCTTTAAAGTAACTCTCGTTAATATTCAGATGATCAATTTTGAAAACATATACCATGATTAGTATATGAATTAGAAGATAAAAGACATTGTCATTTCAATCCATGACTGGAAATTAACCCATGCTTAATTTTATTAGTAAAAACTTAAGTGAGTGAAAATTCATGCAGCAAGTTATTTTATTCATTCAATAAAAGGAAAAAAGAGTGAGTTTAGATTACTTGCCAAGGTCGTGTTGCAAATGTGATTACATAACCAACTGCAATAATGATTGATTGATATGCGATGTTGGTGTATGGAATTGGTTTGAGAATTGGATCACCCTCTACAACGACTGTTTGTCCTGGTCCAAGTCCAGGTCCAATATGCTCAATGTTCAATTGAGTGTGGACGTGATAAACTCCTGGTTCAAGAGCTCGTGCTGAGATTTCATAATCTACAACATCATTTCCTGGAATGTCAAAGACATTTCCTGGCGGATCTCTTGCTAGAATCTCCCATCTGTTACCTGCGTTGGTTGACTCTGAGAATATTGATGACCATGCACGCATGTCTGAATCAATCAAACTTACGAATGCACCGCTCAAAGTTAATACTTCACCGGTTTGGAGGGATTGTCTGTTGAATGTTTCATCCTCTATACGAATGAAACGACTTTGCAATTGTGCTTGTACACCGTGTCCTTCAGCAGTTTGAACCATTGTTGCTACATGAGGTCCAAAGACTCCAACTACCATAACGGCTGCAAGTGCAAATGCCATAACTTTTCTATCTACCATATGTTATCCCTTAATAGTAATCGACAGAAATGAGGAATTTAAGTTTTAACTATATTATCGATCCACGATATTTTCCTCATGATTCACTTCAATGTTAATCATCAATGTTAATCATTGAATTTATGAAAAAAAACGATGTAAAAATAACACTTTTACAAGTAATTCATAAAAAACCCATAAATTTTAAATGAAAAAAAATAGTTTTTTTGAAAAAAATAGGCTAATCATAAACACCGTGGCTTATATGCCAAAAAACACATACAGTTACTATGGCACAAATGCCGGCATTACTCCCAAAAGAAGTCGAAATCCAGAGACTAAAGAAAATCTGGTTAGTAGTCATCGCTATGGGATCAACAGCCGCATCCGTAGAAGTCGACAACTTTGTCGATGGTTCACTTCATCAGACTTCTATTAGAGATTCAGCATTCACTCCAGCACACTGGTGGTTATACTCTCACTTTGTAGCATTACCACTCGGTTGGGGATTTGTTGCTATCTATGATAGAAAAGTTCCAGTATTGAGAGGACCAAACAACTCTATGAACACTGGTCTAAAGATGACCATCTTAGGTTATCTTGCAACCATGTTTACAATTGGTGTTAACGAGATGTGGCACTTTTGGTTCGTCGAAGAAATTTTCGCAGTTCCAAACCATTGGATGTTCAACATGGGTGTCGTCGTAGCCTTCATGGGTGCTCTAGCTTACGTAGTTAGAGTCTATGCAAGACTCGTCGAATTAGGTGCAGAAACACCTGGTGAAAACCCATATGTTGCAGAAATGTACAAAATGGCCCTTGAGGGTAAATTGTACAGCAGATCCATACCATAATCAGGTACGAATTCCGTACTTTGTTTTTTTAATTTCATGCCTAACGGTAGATCGGTCTAGGCTCGGAATTGAAGAAAGATTTAAAAAGATTCTGCCAGTTGATTATTCCATATGACACTTCCAAAAGGATTTGGTTCAGGTGGCGGCGGCGGAGCAAGTTCTGCTGACGTCGAAAAAATGATTGGCCGTCGTGTTGAAAACATGACTGGAATGATCACTGCATCATTTATCGCAGCATGGCTAGCAACATTTGGTGGTACTGCAGCAGGATATTTCGTTTATCCATGGGCATATCCAACACCAAGCGGACATTATGCATTTATCGTCCTGACCATTATAGAAGCAATTGGTTACCTCTTCTGTGTCAAAGTTATGGAAGAAGGTACAAACAAAAGTAGTAACGGTCTAATCGGTGGAGTATTAGCAGGTGTAACTGCTGGAACACTGTTCATCGTTATGTTTGTAGGTAAATAACCAAAACTCAGTCCTATAGGACTTTTTCCTTTTTATCTTCTCTAGTCACGCTATCGTATGAACGATCACGGTAATTTCCCAAATTTTTATATACTAACCCACAGGAGTATTTTCAATGGTCTGGCTTAGACGATGTACTCACTACTTATTCATAGTAGTAGTCGCAGTCAATTCAACTCTGCTAACAATTAACGCAGGAGACTACATCTTCTATACTGATTGGGCCTGGACATCGTTTGTAGTATTCTCAATATCTCAAACATTGATGCTCGCTGTAGGTGCAGCATATTATCTGACCTTCACTGGAGTTCCAGGAACCGCAACGTATTATGCGCTCATTATGACAGTCTATACTTGGATTGCCAAAGGTGCATGGTTCGCATTAGGTTACCCATACGATTTCATCGTTACACCAGTTTGGCTACCATCAGCAATGCTGTTGGACTTGGCGTACTGGGCAACAAAGAAGAATAAGCACTCTCTGATACTGTTCGGCGGAGTCTTAGTTGGAATGTCATTACCACTATTCAACATGGTCAATCTGATCACAGTGGCTGACCCACTAGAGACTGCATTCAAGTATCCAAGACCAACGTTACCACCATATATGACACCGATAGAGCCGCAGGTAGGTAAGTTCTATAACAGCCCAGTTGCACTTGGTGCAGGTGCTGGAGCAGTACTTGCATGTACTTTCACGGCTTTAGGTTGTAAACTAACAACCTGGACATACAGATGGATGGCCGCTTGGTCAAAGTGGGATTAAACAAACCCATTTCCTCTTTTCATTTTATTCATTTTGTTTAGGCGGTGCCTTAATGAATGGAATTTTGAAAAACGAAATTTGTATTTAACCTATTGCCCACAAATCAACTAATTCTTCACACTTGGTGATCTTAGATTCACTAGCCTAGAGAAAACCTCATTCTGAAAGTAATTAGTCTTGGCTCAAGAATATCATCAGATTGCTGTAACTGAACCAAAACCCTTTGTAAAATGGGTTGGTGGAAAAAGACAACTCATGCGAGAATTGGAAAATAATTTTCCTAAACAATTTGGTACTTATCATGAGCCATTCTTGGGCGGTGGTGCTGTCATGTTTAATCTGCTTGTAAATGAACCACGATTGTCTTGTAATGTTTCTGATTTCAACTCTGACTTAATCTTGGCATATGTGACAATTCGTGATAAACTAGGGAAACTCATAGAATCCTTAGAAAATCACTCAAAAAACTATCATAAAGATTCTGTTGACTATTACTATAAAGTTAGAAAGCAGGAACCAAAACAGCAAATTGAAAAAGTATCTAGGCTGATATTTCTTAACAAAACATGCTTTAATGGATTATACCGTGTAAATAAAAAAGGGAAGTTCAATGTGCCACTTGGAAGATATACAAATCCAAACATTGTCAATAAAGAAAATTTAACTGCAGTCAGTAAAATTCTCCAATCTGAAAAAATCAAAATTTCCTGTAGGGACTTTGAAGCAGTTTTGGATGATGCAAAAAAAGGTGATTTGGTATACTTTGACCCACCATATCAACCAATTAGCAGTACTGCAAATTTTACAAGTTACACTCATCGAGATTTCACAGAAGATGACCTTGAGAGATTAGCTGATTTAGCAAATCAGCTTAGCTCCAAAGGATGTCATGTTTTACTCTCAAATTCAAACTCAAAAACTGTCAAAAATCACTTTTCAGGAAAACATTGGTCAATCTCTGAAATCAATGCAAATAGAGCCATTAACTCCAATTCAGCAAAGCGAACAGGACATAAAGAAATCATCATCAAAAATTATTAAAGCTCCGAGCGGGATCTGAACCCACGACCTTTACATTACCAATGTAACGCTCTACCAGGCTGAGCTATCGGAGCATAAATTTTTCAATATCTGGAATCCTTATAATTCTTGATTGCTCTTGTTTTAACATCAACTGTTAAATTTCTCGCAAATTGTTGATTTTCTAGTGGAGGGGTAGTCAAGCCTGGCCAAAGAAAGCAATTATGCTTTTGGACACGCGGGACTTAAGATCATAATAATGGGTGATCCCGTCTCTCAGGAGTTCGAGGGTTCGAATCCCTCCTCCTCCACTTTACCTATGATTTCTGAGACCTTTGGAATTTAGCTTTTCATAAATTTCTGGTATTGACCAAACATAACCAATACAATGACAATCTTTTGCTTCACACAATTGACAATACAATTCGCCCCTTTGCAAAACAATCTCTGCAATCCTATTCTGGATATTATTTTTTATGATTACCCTATCCTCTTCAATTGAGATTAATTCTAATTTTGGAGCATATTTTGCAAATGTCTTGTCTTTTAACATTGAATCTTCTAACATGTATGTGATATAACCGGCAAAACTATTGACGCCTTTCATTGTAAGTTTATCTTTGTTCTTCTCATAAACCTCAAAGAACTTCTCATAAACTGTCTCTGAAATTGTAATTGATTTGAATCCTGGTTTTGGCATTTTACCTTCTCTTACCGTACTTTGCAGTACCAAGTATATAATGTTTTTTCAGTAAAATTTGTCACCTTGTGCGTAAATCATTTTTTATCATAATTAGACTTTATACGATAGATATCTAGTATTTTCATATGGCTCGTGGCTATGATGAAAATGATGTAAAATTTCGTTTGATTAAATTACTCCATTCTTCAAAATCTGGAATCTCTGGAGTTGAAGTTTCTGAAAAACTTGGAATTAACCGTGTTACAATGTCTAAATATCTGAATAAATTTGCAGCCGAAGGAACGATAACACAAGAAAATATTGGAAATCTGAATTTATGGTTTGTTGATGAGGATATGGAGCAGCTAAATTTTCCAGATGATTATTTTCTTGTTCAAGAAAAATTTTCTTTACACGTCATTGATTGTATGGAAAAACCTGTATACAATCTGATAAAAAACTGTATTAATTCTAACGCAAAACTTGACAAAATAATCACTGAGGTTATTCTACCGACAATTCCTCAAATTCAGAAATTATTTAATGATGGAAAAATTGGCAAATCTGAACAACAATTGATGACTGGAATAATCTCAAATTCAATCCAAATGATTACTCACCATTCAACTCACTCTGAATCTGGAAAAAATGTCATTATCTTGTCCGCTGATTCTGAATCCTTGTTATTTTCTGAGGCAGCTGGAGCCGCATTTCGTTCTCAAAAATGGAATGTATTCTCAGTTGGAGATATGTCCTCGTCAATTGATATGCTATTTGATCTTGAACTCAGAAAGCTACTCTCGAAGACTTGGAAATTAAAAGAAGGCCTAATGATGATTCTAGTATTCTCCCAAACATGGGCCCGATGAGATTCGAACTCATGGCCTTTCGATTATCAGTCGAACGCTCTAGCCAAGCTGAGCTACGAGCCCTCGCAAATTTTCGAGGATTTGGTCATTTAAGTTTGCTGTTCTTTCCACTTGATTGAGCATCCAATGGAAGGATCAAACTCTTTCTCAATTTTTTGACCATCTAGAAATTTTTCAATATTGTTTACCATCACTTTTTCTGTTACTTTTGCATCTGGATTCATTGCATCATCAATTCGTCCATGAAACACTAATTTTTTTTCAGAATCGAATAAGAATGGATCCGGAGTACAAACGGCTCCATATTTTTTTGCAATTTCTTGAGTTTCATCAACTAAATAATCAATTTTTAAGCCCTTTTCTTTAGCAACTGTCTTCATACTCTCAAAATTGTCATCTGGATATTTCACAGAGTCGTTACTGTTAATTCCAACAATTGAAATATGTTCCTTGAATTTGTCATCTAGTTCTTTAATTGCATTAATCTTTGCTTTTACATATGGACAATGATTGCACATGAAAATAATCAGTAATCCCTTTTTTGAATAATCATCGAGTGAATGCATATTGTCATCAATGCCTTTTAGATTGAATTCTGGTGCACTGTCTCCAGTTTTTAATGAAATTGTTGATTCTGTTAACACCATAAAAAAATCAATTTTTACAACAAATAAAAGGATTACAAATATTCCAAAAGACAACAATTAAACTCTCATAATTATTCAAGCAATCATTGGGCTTGTAGTTTAGACTGGTAGAATACTCGCCTTGCACGCGAGGGGTCAGGGGTTCAAATCCCCTCGAGTCCACCATTTTTCTATTAATCGATCATTTTCGAATATCGAACTTGAAGGTGGATTTAAATATCATTGATATGGGAAAATTACTATGGCAGGTTATGAAGCCTCAATAGCAGTTTGGATTCCACTAATTGTTGGTCTAGCACCAGGACTAGTTTACTGGTTCGCAATCACTGGAATGCGAAAAAGAAGATAATCTTCTATCAAACTCTTTTTAATTATTTTATCTTTCTCTAATTCAATATTATTTGTAAAATTCTCTTTACAATTCAATCCGAGAGTTTATGTTTAAACAAAATCATATCTATGCGTGAAGTTTAACCTGACTGCACTAGGCGGTACATTTGATATCATTCATGTAGGACATCTTGATCTAATCGAAAAAGCAATTTCCATCTCTGAGAAAATCATAATTGGTCTGACATCTGACTCATTTGCTGCAAAAAATGGCAAAATTACTATAAACAATTTCCAACAAAGACTTGAAAACTTAGATAAAACAATCCATGAAAAATTTCCTGACTGTTCATTTGAAATTGCAAAATTAGATGATGAATTTGGTCCTGCTGTGATTGAAGGTAAAGTTGATGCTTTAGTAGTTAGTGATGAGACCCGCCAAAAAGGTACCACCTTGAATGCTCTACGTAAAGAACGAAATCTTATTCCTGTTGAGATAATCATTGTTCCCATGAAGTTAGCCTCTGACGGAGATAGAATATCCTCTACGCGCATACGAAACTCAGAAATTGATAGTTCTGGAAATGTCTTAGTTGACTAATCACTGTTCATAAATTGAGTAATCCTGATAAAACAAAAATTTCCAATATCTGGCTATGTCCATAATTCATCCATTATTAAAAAAATTACAAAATGATGTTCAACAACTACAAAAAGGATTACAACCTAATCATCTATCATTTTGGTATCAAAAAATTATTGCAGATTCAAAAGAAATGGCTCCTCCATGGTTACAAGATAAGATCAATGTCAAACAGGATCCAATTTTGCCAATGAAATTTAATCTTGATATTTCAAAACGAGCTGTAAGATACTTTATGATTGCTGTTGAAAATAATCTGCAACAAATGCCATATTCTACACAGCTTTATTTCTTGAAGGTTCAAGAAATTTTAAGTCTTGAAATGGATAAATCCTTAGTTTAGATTCTCTTTAATAATTTCAACTACTTCGTCTTTTGTTAACGTACCTGCAATTTTGTCATGTTTCTCAATTATTGACTGCATAAAATCTGTAAATTGGTTAACTTGATCTTTGTCTTTTAACACAATACTATGTATTGATTTGTCCTTAATTGAAATCACAATTTCAGTTTCAAAAACATCAATTATTCCAGTGATGAATGTCTCGTTTCCTTCTTTAACAAAAATCAAACTTGCTAATTTCTGTGCTTCGTATTTGTCTTGTGCGACAATTTCAATTCTAATCATCTGATAGTAAGAATTTTGATAAATTCTTCTTAGCCTCTTCTCTTCTCTCTTGGTGTATCTTCAAAAAGGAATTAATCTTTTCAATTAAAATTGCTTTTAGTTCTCCAGTTAGCATCTTACCTGACTTGTAATCTTCATAGATTCTCTTTAATTTCTCATCATCTGGCTCAAAAAATATTCGGAGATATTGAAACGACACATCGATGTCTGGATTTCCGCCTAATTCTCTATGTTTTTCAATATCTACTTGTCCACCTGAAAACCCATATTTGTTAATCTTCTTTTTTACTTGTTCTGGGGAATCTGTTGTATAGATTGTACTTTTCTCATCTGATGCAGACATCTTTCCTCCCGGTCCTGCCAACGATGGAATCATAATGTTATGTATTAGAGCTGGTTTTGGTTTGTTAATCTTTGGTGCAATATCACGTGTTAGTCTAAAATGAGGATCTTGATCTACTCCTAGTGGAATCAACACTGGCAAGTCCTCAATGAAACATGGAGCTGATTGTAATGATGTATAGAAAATCATACCAACATTAGTCTCGTTTGAAAATCCAAATACAGCTTTTGTATTTGAAAAATTAATTTTTTTTGCAACTTGTGCTGCAATTGGATACAGTTTTTTGATATCTCTGGTATTGATGATAATCTTTGTTTTTTCTGGATTAAATCCCAGTGCAATAAAATCAAGTGCATTCTCTAAAGCAAAATTATTCGTGTCTTCTAACGTCAAGTCAGATTTAGTAAAAAATTTCTCATCATCGGTCAATTGGAAATAGATATCCACATCAAATTTCTCTTGTAACCATTTTGCAAAAACCCATGGTACTAAATGACCTATGTGTGTATTGCCTGATGGACCTCTTCCTGTGTACAAAAAGAATTTCTTCCCTTTTTCAAAATTTTCCAGAATGACATTCAGATCTCTATGAGAAAAGAAAATACCTCGTCTTAACATAAAGTGATCTTCTTGAGTGATTTTCTTAATTTTTGATAGAATTTCCGAAGAAATCTTTTGAGTCCCAAACTGTTTAGTTAATTTCTCATAATCTATGTCCCCTTCCACGTTCCATGGAGTTACGATAAATTCATCAGATGACATTCAAGTTTGACTTAGGTTAAGCTTTAAAAAGTCTTTTTAGCACGTTGTACTGTGTCACAAGTTTTTCATGATATTGAAAAAAAAATTTTAGAAACATTACAAAAAGTTCCAAATCAAACTCCTGAACAATTATCTAAAAATACTGATCTTTCAATTGATCAAATTCGGCGTGGAATAGAATGGTTACGTCTAAAAGAACTTGCAATTGTAAATGAATCTGAAAAGATAACCATCTCATTAGGTCCTAATGGTCTTGATTCTCTAAAAAATGGACTACCTGAAAGAAAACTCATCAATATGCTTAAAGATGAGCCTAAAACCTTTGAACAAATACGCTCTGTATTGTCTGGTGCTGGATTTAATGCAGCTATTGCAAATGCTAAAAAAAATGGCTGGATAAAAATTGAAAAAAATAACTCTGATTCTTTAGTATCTATCAAAGAAAAACCGATAGAGACACCTGAAGAAAAACTTCTCTCATTTATAGGTGAAAAAACTGTATCTCTTGAAGAAATTACAAATACTTTGGCTCTGAAAATTTTACTTTCTCGACCAGATTACATCACACAAACTTCTGAAAAATCAAAAAGCATTTCCTTAACTGACGCCGCTCTCTCTCTCGATACTAGTATATCTTCGAGTGCTGCAATTGATGTTGAAGCTGATGTACCTTCTGTATTTGCAGCAAGAACACATCCTTTACAAGATACTATTGATGAAATACGTGAAATCTTTGTCAATCTTGGCTTTTCTGAAATCCTAGGTAACATGACTCAATCAAGTTTCTGGAACTTTGATGCATTGTTTACTCCACAAGATCATCCTGCAAGAGAACTTCAAGATACATTTTATCTAGAAAATTTACATTCAAAGAAACCTGCAACTTCTTCACAAATTAAGAATGTCTCATCATCTCACACCCAAAATTGGAAATATGATTGGAAATTATCTGAATCACAAAAAATGGTATTAAGAACTCATACTACATGTGTAACTATCAAATATCTTGCTGAACAAAAGCCCGAGAATGCACGAATCTTTTCATTAGGTCGTGTCTTTCGAAATGAGAAAGTTAGTTACAAGCATTTAGTTGAATTCAATCAAATTGAGGGAATTGTAATTGGAAATAATACAACTTTACGTGATTTAATGGGTATACAAAAAGAATTCTACAGAAAACTTGGTTTGAATAAAATTAAATTTTGGCCAACATTTTTCCCATACACTGAACCATCATTACAAACAATGGTTTACAATGAAAAACTAGGAAAATGGATTGAACTTTTTGGTATGGGAATTTTTAGACCTGAAGTAACAAAACCTCTTGGTATAGACAAACCTGTTTTAGCTTGGGGTGGAGGAATTGAAAGAATTGCAATGTTAAAGTATGAATTGGATGATGTTAGAGAATTCTATAACAACAATCTAAGTTGGTTAAGGAGTGCATAATTGCCAGTAGTTGAATTAAATATTAATCGAATCAGAAAATTAGCTTCTGGAAAAACTACACGAAAACAAATTCTAGATGCCCTGCCATTCCTTGGATTAGATATAGAATCTGAAGATGGAGATGAAATTAGAATTGAATACAGCCCAAATCGACCTGATTATTCTACTGATTACGGTATTGCAACTGGTTTACAAGGTCTATTGGGAATAAAAAAAGGAATACAAAAGATCAACATCAAGAAAAAAGGACAGTTTGCCATTAAGGTGGATCCTACTGTGTCTGAAGTTCGACCATATGTAACTGGAATTATTGCAACAAACGGAAAACTAGACGATCTCTCAATCAAACAATTGATGAATATGCAAGAAGATCTTCACTTTGGAATTGGAAGAAAACGAAAGAAATCATCTATTGGATTACACGATGCAGATAAGATATCATTTCCATTAACCTATACTGCTACCTCAAGAGAACACACATTTGTTCCCTTAAATGGTAATACCGAACAAACAATTGATGAAATCTTAACAAATACTGAAGTTGGTCAAAACTATGGATGGGTGCTAGAAAATGCAAAAAATGTACCCATTATTCTAGATGCAGATCAAAACACTATTTCTTTCCCTCCGATAATTAACTCTGCATTAACAACTGTTACATCAAACACTAAAAACATCCTAATCGAAGTAACTGGAATTGATAAAGAGGCAGCTGAAGACATGCTCTCTGTGGTAGTATCCATTCTACAAACTGCAGGATTTGAGTTTAATGAATTAAAAATTACTGGAAACAAAAATTCCACGCCCCAATTGAAGGATAGAACTATTGTTTATGATCCAAAATTTACTTCAGAAATACTTGGGATAGACATGAGTCTATCAAATATGGTAACATGTATGAAAAAATGTAGACTAGATGCATCAGTCAAAGGTAAAAAAATAGCATGTACCATTCCACGATATAGATTTGATATATTTGGTCCAATGGATTTAGTAGAAGAAATTGCTCTTGGATATGGAATTGCAAACATTGAACCAAAATTATCCCCATCAACAACTATCGGTCAAAAAAATGACATAACGATTAAAACAGAACTAATTAGAAAAACTGCGGTTGGACTTGGATTTCTTGAAGCATTGAATTCAAGTCTTACAAGTAAAAAAATTCTATACGACATGACGAGAAGGGATCCGTCTGAAATCATCTCAGTTTTGGATTCAAAAAGTCAAGAACACACAATTCTTCGTGATTCTCTGTTACCTGGTTTGCTAGAAAATCTCTCAAAAAATATTCATGAATCATACCCTCAAAAATTATTTGAATCGGGCGTGGTTTTCTCAAAAGGCGAACCTATTCATGAATCTATAAGCTTGGCAGTAATTGTTGCATACAAGGACACGAATTATTCTGAACTCAAAGCAATTATGCAATCTCTTCTTAGAACTAATTTCAAAATTAATTCGAAAACAAAAACTTCTAAAAACCACGAATTATTTGTTGAAGGAAGACATGCTGATATTTTCGTTAATGAGAAAAAAATTGGTGAGATTGGAGAAATAAATGCTGAAATCCTAGAAACTTTTCGAATTAGAACTTCTGTAGCAGGTTTTGAAATAAAATTATCTGGATTAATATTTGACTAGTTCTAATTAGGTTTGCCCAAAGAGCACGCATTCAGACGGATTAGGATGATGAGATCGTACGGATTACAATGATTTCTAATTCACCCAGGTTTGCGACAATCGGGCAACCCCGGTTTCAGATCTAAAATGAGGATTTGGCTAAAACCAATGATTTTTTGCGAGTCAGGACCGGGGAACATTTTCTTAAAATTTTAAATGTGGATCTCTAAAATCAATCTTGATTGAAATGGTAAACTATTGGCTTGCAAAACAAGAACCAAGTGGACCTAGAGGTTATCATATTCTTGATCTAAAAAAAGATAAGACAACTGTATGGGATGGAGTTCATAACAATCTGGCCTTAAAGCACATGAGAGAAATGAAAAAAGGTGATCATGTTTTGTATTATCATACTGGAGTTGAAAGACAAATAGTTGGAATAATGATTATAACTTCAAATCCTTATCCAAATCCAAATGAAGATAATGAAAGATTTATTGTTGTAAATGTAAAATTTAAAAAATTATTTAAAAAACCTGTGACTCTTGACACAATGAAATTACAAAAAAGTTTCAAAAATTGGGAGTTATTAAGAATTTCTAGATTATCTGTAATGCCTGTGCCTGAGAATATTTGGAAAACAATTCTAAAATTATCTAATCAATAATTTTCTCAATAGGATAATTGATATACATGAATGTTGTAGTTTTCCTATGGCAACAGCATATGTACTCATTAACTGTGAGCTTGGTTCTGAGGAAGCTATCATCTCCCAGTTGAAGAATCTTGAAGGAGTAATAGAGGTTCACGGTACCTTTGGTGCTTATGACATATTGGCAAAAATTGAATCGTCAACAGTTGAAGCATTACGTGAAACAATTACTTGGAAGATAAGAAAAATAGAAAAGATTAGATCTACCTTAACCCTTATGGGTATAGAAGGTCAAACCTAATCTACAACCTTTTTGTAAAAATGCTCTTACACTTTATTTTTGTTATCAAGGAAGAAGATCTACAAAATCGTAAAGAAGAATTTCAATATGTAAAGTCTATGGCTAAATTTTTCCAAAAATGGATTCAAGAAAATTTTTCAATATCATATGAAATTCAATGTGATGAAATGATCACAAAACCTCGAAGTATTCTACAAAAACTTGATTCTCATGATTTACTAGAAGACCATCGGCACCGTGGAGAAGAGATTTATCATTTTTACTTGACACATTTTAGACCAATATGGACTGATTGTACATGTGAAGGATTTCATGCAGAAAATTTTGGTATGGCAGTTTGGCAAAAACCAAAAAATGGCTACGATGAATTATTTCTTGCAGAAAAAAACTGCACTACTGTATGCCATGAAATCTTACATGAAATGTTAAGACGGAAAAAACATAAACGTTACATTGAAGATGTCCATGATTTACAAACGCAACATCTTTTCAATGATCTACCTTTCATTCAATATGATGAAAATTATGAAATTACTGAAAATAAACCAAAATTTCTCTCAATGGATATATCCACAATAGATTTCTAACACTTTACAACTGAATAAATTCTATTTTCAAAATTTGCAGTTTTGAATTCTAATTTACTCTCAATATCATCTTTTCTTGATTTACTAAGATTTTCTAATTCCACTAGTGCATCTCCTTTGAAACCAACAGATGATCCATAAATTGCGTCAATGAGCTGTGTTCCATGCTCTCCACTTTTTACATCGTCTGCAATATCATAAAATTTTGTAACATCTTTTTTGTTAATAGAATTTCCTGTCGCTTTGTTAAATGCAATGGCTATGTACATTCCGTTACTTTTTATCGCAATTGGAACCTTGTGTTCTTTTCCAGATTTACCTGGAATACTTTCATTAATCAAAACCTCACATTTATGATACATGCTTGAAACATATGCAAAAAATCTATACTGTGCATATTTTCCTTTTTTATCTTCTTGGCAATCAACAAAAATTTTGTTTAGTAACTCTAATGCATGATCATTCATGCTCTGCAATCTATCGTCAATTCTTCCTCTCTCTAAAAGTTCCGAGTCTGTGTCTTTTGCAACTAATTTTAGAATGAAATCTGGTAAATTATAATTTTTTAATGCTGTAACATATGCCCCTGCTTGTGACATTCCAAATTTTGGGAAGCCTTTGTTAACCATATATGTTGATCCTCCTAGTTAATTGATTTTTTAATAATAAAAACAACAAAAGCAAATAATGTATTTTCTCTTATAACTGTATGTTAAAATCCTAAAAATTCATTCACTGACCGTTTATAAACTAAAAATTTTATTATGAAATATTGCCTCAAATTGAAATAAAAACTACGCCTGAAATGGTAGAAAAAGTTTATGATAAACTAGAAAAAAATGTTTCAAAGTTTAAAACTACTCTAAATAGGCCTCTCACTCTTACTGAAAAAATTCTTGCTGGACATCTTGAAGATGAATTTCTGGATAAACTCTTGGATGAAAAAAAGAATTATGTATTTCTTAGACCTGATCGTGTTGCATTACAAGATGTTACTGGCCAAATGGTGATGTTACAGTTTATGCAAGCTGGTCTGAAATCTGTTGCATTACCTACAACTATTCACTGTGATCATTTAATCCAAGCAAGAACTGAAGGAAAGTCTGATACGAAACTAGCAATGTATGAAAATAATGAAGTATACAAATTTCTTGAAACTGCATCAAGTAAATATGGTGCTGGTTTCTGGAATCCTGGAGCAGGAATTATACATCAAGTAGTTTTAGAAAACTATGCATTTCCTGGTGGTTTAATGATTGGTACAGACTCTCATACTCCAAATGCTGGTGGATTAGGAATGATAGCTGTTGGTGTTGGAGGTGTTGATGCAGCAGAAACTATGGCTGGAATGCCATGGGAATTACTTTATCCAAAAAGAATTGGCGTTTATCTTAAAGGAGAACTGAGTGGATGGACTGCGCCTAAAGATGTAATACTATACGTTGCAGGCAAACTTTCTGTATCTGGAGGTACAAACTCTATAATTGAATACTTTGGGCCAGGTGTAGAATCAATCAGTTGTACTGGTAAAGCAACAATTACCAATATGGGGGCTGAAATTGGTGCAACATGTTCCATTTTTCCTTATGATAAACGAATGGAAACATATCTCAACTCAACAGACAGAAAAGAAATTGCTGTTCTTGCAAATAACCATGCTGCTTTACTTCAAGCTGATCCAGAAATAGAAAAAAATCCAGAACAATTTTTTGATAAAATAATTGAAATTGATCTATCAACTCTTGAACCCCATGTAGTTGGACCTCATACTCCTGATCTTGCAAGACCAATCTCGAAATTATCGGATGAAGTTAATTCAAAAGAATACATTGATGAAATATCTGTTGCACTAATTGGAAGTTGCACAAATTCATCTTACGAAGATATGTCAAGATCATCAAGCGTTGCAAAACAAGCTGAAACTCATGGAATAAAGGCCAAAATACCTTTGTTAGTAACCCCTGGTTCTGAACAAATTCGCTCCACAATTGAGCGAGATGGGCAAATTGACAGTTTAAAGTCAATTGGTGCTACTGTGCTTGCTAATGCATGTGGTCCTTGTATTGGTCAATGGCAAAGACCTGAATTGAAAGATGGAGAAAAAAACTCTATTGTTACTTCATTTAATCGAAATTTTCCTGGACGTAATGATGGAAAACGTGATACGATGAACTTTATAGCAAGTCCTGAAATTGTCACCGCATTTGCACTTGGGGGAAGTTTGTCATTTAATCCACTAGAAGATCCGCTTGAAACAAGTGATGGCAAAAAAATTAAACTTTCTCCTCCCAAGTCTGCTCCCGAAGTGCCAGAAAATGGATTTGTAACCGCTGAGGGAGTCTATGCTCCACCATCAAATAATCCTGAAAACGTTACTGTCATGATAGATCCTAACAGTGACAGATTACAAGCACTTGAACCATTCTCTTCTTGGGATGGAAATGATTTTACTGAATTAAATTTAATGTTAAAAGCGAAAGGAAAATGTACTACTGATCATATCTCTCCTGCAGGACCTTGGCTTAGACTTCGTGGTCATCTTGATAAATTAAGTGATAATTTGCTTTTAGGTGCAGTAAATGCATTTAATGATCAAGTTGGTAAAGCAAAGAATATTCTCTCACACAATATTGAAAACTGTGCACAAATTGCGAGAAATTACAAAGAAAAAAACATGCGTTGGGTTATCGTAGGTGATAACAACTATGGTGAGGGAAGTAGTCGTGAACACGCAGCAATGACTCCTAGATTCTTAGGATGTGTGGTTGTCATTGCAAAATCTTTTGCAAGAATACATGAAACAAATCTCAAAAAACAGGGTATTCTTGCATTAACATTTAAGGATTCTAGTGATTATGAAAAAATCAAAGAAGATGATAAAATTAGTATTTCTGGTTTGATTAATTTTGCACCTGACAATTCTTTTGAATGTAAATTACAACACTCTGATGGAAACTCTGAAAAAATCACTTTGATACATTCCTACAATTCATCTCAAATTGAATGGTTCAAAGCAGGTTCTGCACTTAATGTCTTAAAAAATAAAATATCATAAGTGGGCCCGATCGGATTTGAACCGACGATCGACGGTTTTGGAGACCGTCGCCCTACCAGGCTAGGCTACGAACCCACAAGAATTGAAATATTATGCAGGAATTTTAACTATTACTAAGGTTTATTTGCAAATTGGCAATATTTGCAGTAAATGGTTAAACCAATTCTTGTTGTAGGTGGTGCAATCCCAATAATCTTCGCAATAATGATTGTCATTCCGTTAGTTACTGCACCAGAAATAGCAAACACCGCAATTGATCCTCTTGATAAATCTGAAATAGAATTTACAACACATCATCTTAGAAATATCTCTTTAGGCATAACTGATAGAATCACTGCGGATCAAACAGAAATTATTGTAATAAAAAATGATGGCACAGTAACATATTCTATTACAAAAGACGGAACGGTTAGTCCACAAAAAACTATCAAAATTGATAATTCACAAAGAATCAAACTTGTTGCAATGATTAAAGAAACTGGTTTCCTATCATTACCTTTTGAATCATTTTCTATAAAAGATGGAATTGAAAGTTATCAAAAATTTGGTCTTAAAATTACTCTAAATGAAAATACTAACCAATTATACTGGCCTGAACCCGATGCAACTGAACAAATGATTCCTCCTATCATCACCATGGTCCAAGAAGAACTTGAAGTAATAATGGAGATCATAAGGGAATAAATATCGATGAGGTAGAGACATGCTATGATCCCTCTTTCAGGAGATATCCCAAATGCAAAAGGTGTAATCTGTGAAAATATTGATTCTAATTCAATTGCACGTGGAACATCTACTCTAAAACGTGGTTTTGCACATATGCTAAAAAATGGTGTAGTGATGGATGTCACTACAGTTGAACAAGCTCAAATAGCAGAAGAGGCTGGAGCCGTTTCTGTTATGGTTTTAGATAAACTTCCTTCAGATGTACGAAAGGCTGGTGGTGTAGCAAGAACTGCAAGTATTAGAGTTATAGAAGAGATTATGGATCATGTAACAATTCCTGTTATGGCAAAATGTAGAATTGGTCATATGTATGAAGCAAAAGTACTTGATGAAACTAATGTTGACATGATAGATGAATCAGAAGTCTTAACACCTGCAGATGAATATCGACATATTTGGAAATGGGATTACACAACTCCATTTGTCAATGGAGCACGCTCTTTAGCTGAAGCATTAAGAAGAGTTGAAGAAGGTGCTGCTATGATTAGAACTAAAGGGGAACCTGGAACTGGAAATGTTGCAGAAGCAATTTATCACATAAAAAAAGTCAATGAAGAACTCCGTGCTATCAAAAGTATCTATGATTCTGATGACAAACAAGATCTTGTTAAAATGGCTAGAGAATTCAAAGTATCTTATGATTTAGTTGAGGAGACTGCAAGAATTGGAAGATTACCTGTTGTGAATTTTGCTGCAGGTGGAATTGCTACTCCTGCAGATGCTGCATATCTTATGTCTCTTGGTTGTGATGGAATTTTTGTTGGTTCAGGAATATTCAAAGCTGAAGATGCACAAGAACGTGCTCGCGCAGTTGTTCTTGCAACCACATTCTGGGAAGAACCAGATAAAGTGAAAGATGCTCAAAAAATGATTGACGAAAGACAATCTCTATTAGGATTAGATGTTAAAAATCTAGAATTAAAAATGCAAGATAGAGGTAGTACAGTTTGAGTAAAATCAAAATTGGCATCCTTGCAGTACAAGGAGATGTCACTGAAAATTTTCTGGCAACCATGGCTTCTATGAGTGAATTAGGCATTGACGGTTCTGTCATTCAGGTTAAAACAGTAGAACAGATTTCTACTCTTGATGGATTAATAATTCCTGGAGGAGAAAGTACTGTAATTGGGCAAATGTCTCTTGTTAATGGTGCAATAAAAAAAATTAAAGAAAAAATTGAATCTGGAATGCCTGTATTTGGAATTTGTGCCGGAATGGTATTCTTATCTAAAAATTCTCAAGATAGAGTGGTAGGAAATGTTGATCAACCTCTTTTAGATATCTTAGATGTAAAAATTGAAAGAAACTCTTTTGGTAGGCAAAAAGATTCCTTTGAAGCAAATATCTCAATGGAGCCAATTGGAATCTCCTCGTTTAATGGTGTCTTTATTCGTGCACCATCTGTCTCAGAAACTGGCTCGGATGTAGAAATACTAGCTAAATTTAATGAAAAAATTGTAGCAGTAAAACAAGGAAATGTAATTGCTACAGCATTTCATCCTGAACTCACAAAGGATACATCATTACACAAATCATTTGTAAAATTGGTTGATAATCAGTCCTAATCAGTTTCTAAATTATGCATTGCAATTAGATCTTTTCTAAACTGACTTAAACTATCTGGAATATCTACCTTAATAGAATCCTTTAAAGATAAATTGTTCTGTTTTTTCTCATTCCAAATTTTGGAATTAAATTCCACAATAGATTGAGTCATATCTGTCCTGTCTTCTACATTTTCTTTATTAGGCAAACTCTCTTTGTGTATGCTAATATCTGAATAGAGTGTAAGCCATAGGTGCTCAGTAATGAATGGTGTAATTGGTGCTAAAAGTCTCAATACTGTTGAAAGTACTTTATGTAAAGTAAAAATTGCACCGTCTCTTTCATCATCAGAAAATCCGATTCCATATGCTCTTGCTTTCGCCATTTCAATGTATTGTGCAGCAAAAATATTCCATGTAAATTCTCTTATTGCCGTAGCTGGAATAAAGAAATTATATTTTGCATATCCTTCATCACACACAGAAATTAATTTATCAAGTTCTGACAATATCCACTTGTCAGAATCATTTAATTGGCCAGATTTGATAATAGGAAAACTTGAAAGAAATCTTGAAACATTCCATAATTTACTCAAAAATTTCTTGGTTGATTCAATTTTTTGTTCTGAGCATCTAAAATCATACCCCTGATTAATCTCACTTGCACTCCAAAATCTAAAAGTGTCTGCACCTGATTTCTGAATTACTGGTAATGGATCAATTGCATTACCTTTACTTTTACTCATCTTCAAACCTTTTTCATCTAACCCATAGCCCATGATCCATGCTTCAGACCACGGTTTTTTCTTTGTTAGTTTTTCACATCGTAATAATGTATAATATAGCCATGTTCGAACAATATCTTTTGCTTGTGGTCTTATTGCAGTAGGATATGTTTTTTGGAAAAATTCATCATCACTGTTAAATTTTGTAACAAATAATGGTGAAACGCTAGAATCCATCCATGTATCAAATGTTCTATCTTCTCCAGTGAATTCTGTATTACCACATTTCTCACATTTCTCTGCTGGGCAACTATCTTTCCATGGACGATAATACTTGCCAGGCTCTGGGACATATGGCTCTGAACATTCATCACAATACCATATTGGTATCTCAGTTCCATAGAACCTTCTTCTAGAAATTGGCCAGTCAATAGCGATGGAATCTAGCCAATTCATCAAAATTTGTTTATGCATACTTGGATAGAATTCAATTTCTGAACCTAATTTCTTCATCTTTTCAACTGACTCTTTTTGTTTTAGATAATATTCTTCCATAGGTACAATTTCGATTGGAATCTTACTCCTCTCTGACAATGGAGTTCTATGAGATATCTCTTCAATCTTCTCTACAAGATTTGCATTCTCTAAATCCTCAATAATCTTAGTTCTAGCTTGTTTTGGTTTGAGCCCTTGATATTGTCCTGCAGATTCCGTCATTCGTCCATCAAGACCGATTGCAATGACTTCTTCTAATTGAAGTTCTCTAAATAACGCCACATCATTTTGATCACCATAACTACACACCATTACTGCACCCGAACCAAATTCAATCTTTGCAGAATGATGTGGCATAATCTTTACTTCCTTGTTTGTTAAGGGAACTATCAAACTTTTTCCAAGTAAGTTTGAATATCTCTCATCATCTGGATTCACGATGACAGTTTTACATGCACATAATAATTCTGGTCTTGTACTTGCAATGATTATTTCTTTTTCTTCATCCTTAACCTTGAATTTCATATAAACAAGTTTTGTTGGAAGATCATCGTAGACTATTTCTGCATCTGCAATTGTTGTACCAGAAACCCAGTCGTAGTTATTTGGTCTTGTTGCAAGATAAATGACACCTTTTTTCCAAAGATCAATAAATGTTTCTTGAGTAAATTTTCTATATTCTTCTGAATCTGTTCTATAATAATTCTTAAAATCACTACTTAATCCAAGACTTTTCATTATCTGTATCATCTCAGCTTCTAAATCATCTAATGCATTTTTACATAAATTCAAAAATTCTCCTCTTTCAGTTTCTCGCATTCTAATTCCATGTTTTTTTTCTGTGTAGAGTTCTACAGGTAAACCATTTCTATCAATGCCTATTGGAAAATACACATTTTTTCCAGACATTCTTGCAGTTCTTGCAATCATATCAATTTGTGCATAATGTGACGCTGCACCAATATGCCATGGTCTTCCAGATGGATATGGCGGTGGTGTATCTATAGTATAATTTTCATTATGTAGTTCAAAATCATAGAGTTTTTCTTCTTCCCATTTTTTTAAAATTGCATCTTCTAATTTTGGTTCCCATGCTTTTTCAGCAATCTTTGGTTCCATATCTAAAACATTGATCTTTGTCTATAAATCTCTAGAGTGGCGGAATCACTGGTATCTTGTCTAAAAATTTTGCAAGATTGATATCATTTTGAGAAATTCCTCCTACGTCATGTGTCATAAGATCAATCACAAGTTTATTGTAAACATTAAACCATTCTGGATGATGATTCATTTTTTGAATTTCAGAAACTGCTATAGTCATGAATTCCCATGCTCTATCAAAATTGGCAAATTCTATCTCTTTGTGTAATTTGCCATTTTGAACAATCCATCCATCTAATTCTTTTAGATTTTCTTGAATTTCGTTGTCTGAAAGTTTTGCCAATTCCATGAATACTGAAAGATATGAACAGTAATAAATTATAGAATTTAATTTACAAAATCGTGAATCAATTACATGACGAAATTAAACGTGCAATCAAAACCACTGTATTAGATAATTTTGTAGGCGTTGCCTTCTCAGGTGGTGTAGATAGTACATTAATTGCAAAACTATTACATGATAATGGTTACAACATACATCTTCTAACTATAGGTTTTCATGATTCGCACGACATTAATTTTGCAAAAGAAGTAAATAGAATTCTGAAATTTAAACATGATATTTTAGAAATTGAACCTAAATCTTTTCAAGAAATCAGTGAAAAAATTAATGGTGTTATCAAAACAGATAATCTTTCCTGGAATGAGAACTCAATTGCATTTTACTACGTCTCAAAATTGGCAAAAAAATTGGGAATTTCCACAGTTGTAACTGCAAATGGAATAGATGAATTATTTTGTGGTTATAATGCATATCGTGAGGCAATTGGAATTGGAGTTGATGAAGTGATGAATGTCATGAATAAAAAATTGGACAATGAGAAAAAAATGATGATTGCCGTGAACAATGTTACTTCTTCATTTAATGTTAAAATATTGCAACCTTTACTTCATGATGATTTTATCTCATACGCAAAAACTATTCCAGTTTCTGATAAGATAATTGATAGCGATGATCTACAACGAAAACATGCTATACGTAAACTTGCTGTATCTTGCGGTGTGCCTGAAATCTCTGCTTACAAACAAAAAAAGGCATTACAATATGGTTCAAAAATTCATAAACAACTTTTGAAACTTAGATAAACTTTTTTGTGTTTGCTTTAACATGTTTGTCTACGTTGTTTATGATAATTTGTGATGCACCAAGATGTTTCTCAGGAATAAAAATACCTCTAATTTCTTTTTCTGTTAGTGATTTTGAAATAGCTTTATCTCCAATCAATGCATCCATGTAATTCATCCCTTTCTCATGAGCTTCAAATGCAACTCTTTGCACATCTCTGTATGCTATGAATCTTGGAATTCCTTTTTTGATCAATGCTTCTAAAACAAATTCTGCAAAAATCTGACCTTTTGTTATGTAGAGATTTTCTTGTACTCGTTTATCATTAATCTTCAAATTACTAATTATTCTAATCATTGTTTCAATCATTTCATCAAGCAGGATTGATGTCATTGGTATCGTAAATCTCTCATTAGCAGAATTTGATAAATCTCTCTCATGCCATAATGGAATATTCTCAAATGATGCATTGATTTGACTACGCAAAAGTTTTGACAATGAAGAAATTCTCTCACTCTTAATTGGATTTCTCTTTACTGGAACTGCACTACTTCCCATTTGACCTTTTTTGAAATGTTCAGCAACTTCTCCAATTTCTGTTCGTTGCAGATTTCTAATTTCAATAGAAATTTTTTCTAATGTGGCACCTAGAAGTGATAATTGAAAAATATATTCTGCATATCTCTCACGAGGAATAATCTGTGTTGTAACTTTAGCAGGGAATAATGATAATTTTTTTGCTACTCTATCTTGAACTCTAATTGCATTTTTACCCATCAAAGACCCAGTGCCCACAACTCCTAATGTCTTACAAATTAGAATACGTTTTTTTATCTCATCAAGACGTTCAAGATGTGTTGACATCTCGGCTGCCCAGTTTGCAAATTTTAAACCAAATGAAATAATACTTGCATGTTGACCATGAGTTCTACCCACTGCTGGAAGTATTTTATATTTTACCGCATTCTTAGCTAACAATAATGAAAGCTTTCCAACTTTTGGCTGAATTATTTTAATTGCATCTCTCATTTGCATAGAATTACTAGTATCCACAAGATCATTACTTGTTAATCCATAGTGTATCCATGGTCTTGATTCTTTTTTACATCTTTCAGCTAATGATTCTACCAATGCGGCTGTATCATGATCACTTTTTGCTTCTAGTTGTTTAATTCGTTTTGCGGTAATTTTTCCTGAACGTGCTGCACTTGCAATGTCTCTTGCAATTGATTTTGGAATTAAATTTATTTCACTTTGGGATAATGCAGCAGCAGCTTCGATTTCTAATTGATAATCAATTTTCTTCTGCTCTCCAAAAACTTCAAGCATCTCTTTTGTACCGTATCTTCCACTGTCTATAGGTAAAATTGCCACTATTTAGTATGAATTTTTTACAAAAATAAACTTATGTCTATTCAAAAAATAAAATTAGAATTTGAACCATCAAAGTTGATGACTACCCCTGAAAGATACTTTATCTCTTTTTCAATAATGGAACTTACAAAATTTCCTATTTCTTCAGGCTCTCCTAACCTCTTCATTGGTAAACTGTTTGCATATTCTCCTACATTGCTTACCAATTCTTTTGTTCTATCTGTGTTGATTGGGCCTGGTGCTATATTGATCATAGTAATATCTCTAGAAGCGAATTCTTTGCTTAAAATCTTAAACACACTAGAAAAAGCTGCTCTATAAGCACTTGATATAATTAATTTTGAATTCGGTTCTTTTATCACGTTTGATGTTATTGCAAAAATGTATCCTCCATCATTGATCTTAATTTTTTGCAATAATGTACAAAAACCAACAAATAATTGATTATGATATTTACTCCAATCATCATTTGTAATTTTACTAAATTCAATAATTGGAGGTCCTCCTGTGTTTAATACTAAAACATCTGCGGTACTATTTTCTCCTGCAAATTTGTTAACACTATCTAAACTTGAAGTATCAATTTCACTACTTGATGCTGAAACAACTTCGAAATCAAGTTTCTTTAAAGAATTGGAAATAGCTTTTCCAATTCCTCTACTCCCTCCTAAGACTATTGCTTTTTTCATTATGTAGTGAAAATCGTCATTTCATTTTAATTTTTCAATTATTGAATTTAATTTAAATTGCCTCGGACAATTTCTATCATAGGAAATGGCTGATTTAAAACCAAAAAAAATTGGTGAAAATGAATATCAAATTGATGCTGATTCTTCTTTAGGAATGAAAGTACCGGTGACAATCTATGCTAATCAAACATTATTAGACAAAATGATGACTGACAGAACTCTAAAACAAGCTATCAATGTGTCTACGTTACCTGGAATTCAAGAGCATGCCGTAGTTTTACCTGATGGTCATGAAGGTTATGGTTTTCCTGTTGGTGGAGTTGCTGCTATGGATGCTGAGGAAGGTATGATCAGTCCTGGCGGAGTTGGTTATGATATTAATTGTGGTGTTAGGTTGTTAAGAACAAATCTTACTGAAGAACAAGTAAGACCAAAACTAAGTGAACTTGTTAATGATCTTTTCAAATCCATTCCATCTGGAGTGGGTTCCAAAGGTGCCGTAAGATTGACTCAATCTGAATTGGATGAAGTTTTAGTCAAAGGTGTATCTTGGGCAATTGATAATGGTTATGGAATGAATGATGATGCAAATGTTTGTGAAGAAAATGGGCAAATGGCAAACGCTGATCCAAATAAAGTATCAGATAAAGCAAGAAAACGTGGACTTCCACAATTAGGAAGTCTAGGTTCTGGAAATCATTTTCTTGAAGTTCAACGTGTTAATGAAATTCATGATGAAGAAGCTGCTAAACGAATGGGAATAGAAGAAGGTACTATCACCATACTGATTCATTGTGGTTCTAGAGGATTTGGTCATCAAGTTTGTAGTGATTATCTGAGAATTTCTGAACAAGTACAAGAAAAATATAATATTCATTTGGCTGACCGTGAACTTGCATGTGTTCCAAATACATCTGAAGAGGGTGAATCTTATAGAAAAGCAATGTTTGCTGCACTAAATTTTGCATGGAGCAATAGACAAATGATTACGCATTGGACTAGAAAATCATTTGAAAGAGTGTTCTCACAATCTGAATCTGATTTAGATATGAAATTAGTTTATGATGTTGCTCATAACATTGCCAAAGTTGAAAAACACAAAATTAATGGTAAACAAAAAGATCTTGTTGTACATAGAAAGGGTGCAACACGTGCTTTTCCTGCTAATATGGAAGAAGTCCCTTCTAAATATAGGGATCTTGGCCAACCTGTGTTGGTCCCAGGTTCTATGGGTACCGGAAGCTGGATTCTTTTAGGAAATGAAAATTCAATGTCTGCAAGTTTTGGGTCAACAGCACATGGTGCAGGTAGAATGATGTCACGTTCAAAGGCTAGAAGAAATTTTACAGAATCTGAAGTAAAAAAATCACTTAATGATAAAGGCATTTTTATAAAATCTCTAACAAGAGATGGTGTGGTTGAAGAGACGCCTCAGGCATACAAAGATGTTGATTCCGTAGTTAATGTATCACATAGTCTTGGAATTGCAACCAAAGTTGCAAAGTTAGTTCCAATTGGAGTGATTAAAGGTTGAGTGAAGAAGATAAAGAACTAGAGATGTTAAAGGCTAAGAGATTAGCTGAAATGCAAAAAAACCTATCCACACAAAATCAATCTGATGAAAATACTAAAAAGGACAATGAAAAACCAAAACCTTCACTACGTGATTATGTAGTTAATAGCCTAGGTTATCGAGGTATGGAAGTTCTACAAAATGCAGAATATCAATTTCCAAATGAATCAAAAATCATAATTGAAAAATTAGGGGAATTGATTTCATCAGGAGATATTAATGAAACATTGGATGGTGGAAAATTATTAGTTCTATTTAGATCTGTAGGTCTTAACATTCGTATGGAAAATAAAATCAATGTTGAAAAAGATGGAAAGTTCATTTCAATTGCAGATAAATTTAAAAAATCAAAAGATGGCGATGAATAATGACTTATTATATTCAAATCAGTACAATTGACTGGACTAAGGATAAAGTTCTTTTTGAAGATACTCTGAGTACTTTAGAAAAATTATGTGATGTAAAAAATGGCTATATGTTCAATGAACCTGTATCCAAATTTGGTTGGACATTCATTGACATGGTTATGAAAGCAGATTTTCACATGTCATTAGAACAAGAGTTTGCTGAACACGTTAACAAATCTAAAGGTTCAAAACCTGAAGAAAAATTTGTAACTTTTCTTACAAATTATTTGGAAAATAATGGTTGTAAAATTAAACTAAAATTAATGCAGTCTAACTAAACTCTTCTTCCTCTTTTTCCACCCTTCTTTCTTGTGGTATCATGTGGAATTGGAGTTACGTCATCAATTTTACCGATTTTAAATCCACCTCTTGCAAGTGCACGAATTGCTGCTTGTGCTCCTGGGCCTGGTACTCTAGAACCAACACCTCCTACAGCACGAACCCTAATGTGAAGTCCTGTGAATCCTTTTGTCTTTGCAGATTCAGTTACCACATTTGCTGCTTTCATTGCTGCAAATGGTGATGACTCATATCTATCTGCATTAACATGGTGGCCGCCAGAACTTATTGAAACTGTTTCTGCACCTGTCAAATCAGTAATGTGAATGATTGTGTTGTTGTAACTGCTAAAGATGTGTGCAATTCCCCATTTGTCTTCTACTTTTGTCTTTGTAGGTTCTTGTGGTTTTGCTTCTACAACCTCTTCAGTTGCTTCTACAACCTCTTCAGTTGCTTCTACAACCTCTTGTGGTTTTTCTTCAACAGCTTCTGACATAGAATTTTCAATTTTTTTTGGCTTTATAAAAGAATGCCCTGAATTTATCTAAAATGCTCCCATCCATTATCTTTAATTCTGAATGACTCTTCATCATCGTCAAAAAATACTCCATTTCCTTTTGTGACCTGACCAATTTGAAAAATTTTGACATTTGTTTCTCTTGCAATTTTCCGAATTTTTGTTAAATTTTTTGGTGATATGGTGAATACTAACTCAAATTCTTCTCCCCCATCGAAAACTAATTTGTTAAGATGAATCTTATTCATTTTTGAAAATTTTCTGACATCCTCATTAGTTGGTATCTTTGTAATGACAAATTTTTTCTTACTCTGTCGAGACATTTCATTCAGACATGATGATAATCCATCACTAGAATCCATGCATGATGTGATGAATTTAACTGATTTTGTACCAAACTTCAATCTTGGATTTGGCCTGAAAAAAAGATTTTTTGATTTTTTAGAAAATGTTTTTGTTGTTTTTTTCTTTTTTAGTATTATATTTAATGCAGCAGCTGTGTACCCAAACGCTCCTGTTGTAAAAATCAAATCTCCAATTTTAGCATCTTTTCTTTTAGTGTATTTTTTTGAATTACCAAAAAGGACTACATGAATAGATATCTCTCTGCCTTGATTTGTATCTCCACCTAATAATTGAATTTCAAACTCTTTACAAGTTTTTTCAAACCCTTTGGATAATTCTTGTATTTGTTTTTTTGATATGGTTGATGGTAAAGTTAATGATATGATACAAAATTTTGGAATAATTCCTTTTGCAGCAAAATCACTCAAACTAGAAACTACACTTTTTCTTGCGATATCTTCAAATTTTGAACATTTTGGAATGTCTGTACTCTCAACTAAAGTATCAACACATACTGCACATTGTTCGTTTCCTAATCTAAAAATCTCAACATCTTCAGAAAGAAACTTCCTTCCTTTCTTATTCATTAACTCAATGATCTTTTTCTCACTTAATCTTTTCATGACAAATCTTTACATTTTCCAGCATCTCTTTTTGTACTTTTTCTAACATTTGTTTATCGTTTGATTCTGTTGAAACTCGAATAATGTCTTCCGTATTCGATTTTCTAATTAATGACCAGGTATTCTCATTGATGTTTACTTTGATACCATCTAATTGATTAATTTCATATTTCATCTTTATCTTTTTTGCCACCTCTACAATCACCTTATCATGCAAGATAGATTCTATAGATATCTTATCTCTAATTTGTGAAAAACTTTCAAAAAATTCTATATCTTTCTGAACAGATTCGTCGCCAATCATAGCAGCTATTAACCCACTAGTTAACAATCCATCTCTACACATATTGAATTTTTTGAGAATAAATCCGCCACTACTTCCTTCTCCGCCTGCTTCTGCATCATTTTCAATCATTGTCTGAATTACATTTGCTTCTCCTACCTTGGATCTCCAAACTTTTCCACCATGAATAATGATGTATTTCTCAATTGCCAAACTACTATCAATACTTAAAACAAATTTCTTAATTCCTAGCTTGATTGCTTTTACAACCCCTAATCCTAATGTAATATCTGAGGATTTTTTTTCACCATTCATTACTAAAATAACTCTATCAGAGTCTAAATCAAATGCAAAACCAACATTTTTTGTTTTATCAACTAATTCTACAAGTTTGTCTGCAGTTGGATCTGGACCTCTTGAACTTTCTTCTAACTCTTCATTTATTGTTGTAACTTCACATCCAATTTTTTTTAATAATTCTGGTGCAACACTCCTTGCAGCTCCTCCTCCAATATCAAGAGTTACATGTTGAGTTTGATCTAATTTTCCTATAATTTCTACTGCATCTGAAATATATCCTGATTTTATAATAATCTCCTTTCCTATCTCCGGTCTTTCTAAATTTCTCTCATTTTTGACTACATCTAATTCTTCTTCTGTAATGCCTCTACCATCAAGAATGAATTTTAATCCATTCCATTCTAGAGGATTGTGTGATGATGTTATGATTATGCCTGCACCACACTCTTTTGCTTCTCTAAACACAACAGGTGTTGGGGCTATTCCCAAGTTATAGACATCAATTCCTCTTTCTAACATGATGGCTGTAACTAATTCTTCAATCATTTTCCCAGTTGTTCTAGTATCTCTTCCTATGACACATTTCCCATTTTTAATTAATTTTGAAAAACCATCACAGAATTTTAACACATCATTTGGAAAAAAATCTGTTCCATAGATCCCTCTAATCCCTGATATTGAAATTTTCACTTCTTTAAACCAGAAACGCTTTTTATAAACTCTGAGAAGAATTCGTTCGTGCCTCGATAGCTCAGCCTGGTAGAGCGAACGCCTCGTAAGCGTTAGGTCGTGAGATCGAATCTCACTCGAGGCTTTTAACTTCTTAATGAATAATTATCTCTTAATTCCATCGTAGTCTCATATGGCGGACTATTAGGATTTAATTCAAAATTTATCTTACAAATTATTTTGTTAAGTAAATCTTGTTTGAAACAACTATCGGCATCCGTTTCATCTATTATCACTCCATCCAGTTTTGCATTCTTAAAATATGAATTTTGAATTACTGCATTTTTCAAATTTGCATTAGTTAAATCTGCTCCTCCCAAATCAGCATTTTTCAAATTTGCATTAGTTAAATCAGCATTTTTCAAGTTTGCAGAATTAAGATATGCAAAATCTAAATTTGCATTAGTTAAATCAGCATTTTCTAAATTAACATCTTTTAAAACTGCATTTTGAAAATTAACTCCTATCAAATTCATTCCTGTAAGTTTTTGCCCTGACATAAAAACTCCATTAAAATTAACTCCTATCAAGTCTGTATCTTCTAAAATTATTCCCATCATGTATGCTGAACTAAAATTGGCGCCTTTTAGACTTGCACCTCTTAAATCCACATCTTCCAAACTTGCACCGCTCAAATTTGTTCCATATAATTTAGAATTGTTTAGATTTGCACCTGAAAGATTTGCACCTGAAAGATTTGCACCTGAAAGATTTGCACCTGAAAGATTTGCACCTACTAAATTAACTCCTGAAAGATTTGCACCTAACAACTCTGTATTAGTTAAATCTGTGTGTGAAAGATCAGATCCCTGAAAATCAACATGTGCCATTTTATTATTCCCTAAATTTGAATTTGAAAAATCATTATCCTGTAATTTTGATTCTGAAATATCCGTATTACTAATATCTAAATTGGAGAAATTCTTTTCTGAGACATTTGAATATTTTTGTAATAATTTCACATCAGATTTTTTATTATTCTTAATAATCTCTGTATGAACGGCTAGGTTCAAATCCGTACCCTTAATTATTGTTGTAGAAAAATCGACGCCAAAAATTTTTGCATTAGTTAAATCAGCATTTTGTAGATTAGCTTCACTCAAATCAGCATTTTGTAGATTAGCTTCACTCAAATCAGCATTTTGTAGATTAGATGAATACAAATTACTTCCTTGAAAATTGGTACCTTTGAGCGAATTTCCTGAAAAATCAGACCCAGTTAAATTTGATTCTTCAAAATTAGTTTTATGTAAAATTGCTTTCCCTAGATAGGTATACAGCATTTGTGTATGAGCTAAATTTGCACCACTTAGATTTGTATTATGAAATATCTTTTTTGTTAAATCTTGTCCACAAAAATTAGCATACGATGCATCAACATTTGTAAATTCTGTTTCTGCAAGAATTGTTTTATAAATATATGCATGTTTTAAAGATGCATTATTCAAATTAGCATCTTCCATTATTGTATCTCTTAAATCTGTACCATCTAAAATTGCATTTTCTAAATCCGCTTGATACAAATCCGCTTGTCTTAAATCCACTCCAAATAATTTTGCATTTCTCAAATCAGCACCTGCTAAATTTGCCCCTGTCAAATCAGCACCTGATAGGTCGGCATTTCTCAAATTAGCATCTTCTAATAAGATATATCTTAACACGACTCCTGTTAGATCACATCCTGACCAATCTACATTAAATTGAGATGAAATTGTCATGTATGTCTCAAATGAATTATTTGTCTTGGAATTCTCACATGCATTAATTTTCTTTAATGTTTCTTGATGTTCTATTCCTTTCATGCTAGAAAATGAAGTATCTGTTGCACTCCAAACTGTAAATATTAACAAAATTACTCCAAGAACAATAAATGAAATGTTGTTAATCTTCTTCATCTACTTTAAGATGACACTAAATTATAAAAATCAAGATCTAATTTTCATCTATTAAGACTTCGATATCTGCTTGAAGTTCTTCTCCAAGTCCTATCCACCATTCAATCTTTTCTTCCATATTCCCCAGAAAAATTATCCTCTCACTCCTTAATAGATCTGCCGATATAGTTTTGGTTGAG